>Ga0265339_10001027_pt1 | contig 21299 bp, 20 predicted proteins | sample 4CB219metaG_FD_202085 | JGI IMG/M metagenome (GOLD analysis project Ga0265339, IMG submission 202085) | Rhizosphere microbial communities from Carex aquatilis grown in University of Washington, Seatle, WA, United States - 4-CB2-19 metaG | ecosystem: Host-associated > Plants > Roots >... | reverse complement strand
CGCACGGCGGGTGCGTCGAATCTCGTCCGACGACACGAATTTCACGGGCACATTAAGCAGGCGCGACGCCTCGAGCAGGCCGGCCTCGTCGGACTTGAGGTCCGCCGACGCGAGCAGGCGGACCTGCTCCAGCGCCACGCCGGCCTTGGTTAGGGCGCCGCGGACGGCGTCGATGATCTGATCGGCCGACGCGCCGCGCCTGCATCCCACGCCGACTATAACGGTCTTCACCGCCTCGGTGGTCGTTGTGACGACCGGCTCGGCATCGAGGATGTTGGCGACGGCAACGGCCAGGTCGTTTGCCCCGCCCTCATGGCCGCTGAGCAGACTGACGGCCCACCGCCCGCCGGCATCCACAACAACGACCGCCGGGTCCGACAGCTTGTGCTTTATGCATGGTGCGATGGCCCGCACGACCAGCCCCGTGGGGGCGATGTACACAAGGTTATGGCACTGGCCAAACAGCTTCTTCGTCAGGTCGGCGATGCGGCTAAACCGCGTCACATCGGGCCACCCGCGAACGGCGGAGTGCAGGTACACACTGCAGTTGCCCAGCCGCCCGGCAAGGGCGTGCGCCAGGACGGCGCCTTGTGGGCTCAGCGTTATGATGGCGGTCTTCACGACTCGCGACCCTTTCGATAGCCATGGGTGAACGTGGCGTCGTACAGCTTGGACGCCTCTGCCAGCGGCCTTTGAATCGCGTGGCCGACGATGACGATGGCGGTCCGCGTGATGCCCTCGCCCTGCATGCGACCAGCGATGTCCGCCAAGGTACCGCGGATGACCTTCTGATCCTTCCACGATGCGTGGTACACGGCGGCCGCTGGGCAAGTCGCGCCGTAGTGCTGCGTCAGCGTGGCGGCCACCTCGGCAATCTTGTCGCTGGACAGGAATATGCAAATCGTGGCGCGGCTCTGTGCCAGCTTGGCCAGGTCCTCGCCCGGCGGCATAGGCGTGCGGCCGGAGGTGCGGGTGAGGATGATCGTCTGTGCGATCCCCGGCGCGGTCAGCTCGGTCTTCAGGGCGGCAGCGGCGGCCTGGAAGGAACTGATGCCCGGCACTACCTCGTAATCGATTCCCAGTCGGTCCAGCGCGTCCATCTGCTCGCCGATTGCGCCATAGATGGACGGCTCGCCGGTGTGCAAGCGGATCACGTCGATGCCATCGGCGCGGGCCTGCACGATCACCGCGAGAATCTGCTCCAGATCCATGCCGGCAGAATCGTGACGTGCGCAGTCAGCGGGCAGCACGCTCAGCAGTTCAGGGTTGACCAGCGAGCCGGCCCAGATGCAGCACCGCGCGGACTGCAGCAGTCCGTGGGCCTTTACCGTCAGCAGGTCAATATCGCCCGGACCAGCACCTACGAAGTACACTTTCATGTCGATTCCTTTGTATCTGAGCGGCTGTGGCAAGCTCGAATGACGAAGTCAGAAAGGCGAATCAATGACGAAACAGCAATGACGAATGCACTGCCCACGCCCAGTTGCACTGGGTAAAAGATTGAAATATTCGGTTTTCTGGTTTGTTTCGCCATTCGAGCTTCGTCATTCGGGTTTGCCTGAAGGTGTGGCCTGGATGATGAGGATAGATAAATACCCCGTCTGCTCCGAGGCCCCACGAAGCCGCCGCAGGTCCGTTTCGACGTGCTGGGCCGCCTGCCCGGCGTGTGAGACAAAGACGCTTTTGTCGGTCAGGCCACGAGAGTCCAGTTCGTCCAGCACCGCCTCGAGTCGCTTGCCCACCTTCATCAGCACCACCGTGCCGCCGAAGTCCAGCGCCCGGCGGAACTGGGCGAAATCGTCCGATGCCGGCACGATCGTCACGGGCTGCTTGCCCTCGCCGATAGGGAAGCTCGTGAGCGCAGCGGCCGCACTGAACGCCGTTATGCCGGGGATCGTCTCGACCCTGACCTGCGGGCAGAGGCCGCGAAGCTCGCGGAGCAGGTAGATGTACGTCGAATATAGCATGGCGTCGCCGAGCGTCAGGAAGCAGCAGTCGTCGCCGCGGCTGAGGATCGCCAGGATCTCTTTGGCCGCCTGCTGGTGCGACTGTCGCAGGAGCGCCTTGTCCGCCGTCATAAGGAACGTGGTCTCCACGACGACCGCGTCGGGACGCAGGTACGGGCGGGCGATCTCCATGGCGATGCTCTCGGCCAGGTCGCGGGCCTTGGGCACGCAGATGTGGCGGCAGGCGCCCAGGATCCGGGCGGCCTTGACCGTCATCCATTCCGGGTCGCCTGGCCCCACTCCAATGCCATACAGTGTTCCGAGTGTCATTCAAAAAGCTCCTTCCGAGCCAGGATAACAATGGTCAGCGACGACGCCCCGCACGAGGCGATTTCCTCGGCCTCCATGTGGCGGATTCGCTCGTCGCTCAGCGTGAGATTCTCACATACAACCGCGGCATGCGTTTGCCGCAGGGCCCCCGCCGCCAGGCCGCAAAACGCCAGTGCCTCCGCCGTGCCAGCCAGGATGGCGATCTTATCATGACCGGCCAGTTCCGCCGGAGCGACGTCCGGCGAGCGCCCGTGGGCGCTGATGATCTTGGCATCCATCCACGCAAGGCCCAGGCGGGCAAAGGCCACCTGCACCGACGAGACCGCCGGCACGATGTGGCATCGCGACGCGCCAAACCGCCGCACGAGGCCCTGAGCGAGACTGAACAGCCCCGGGTCGCCGCTGACAAGCACTGCGGGGCTTTGGCCGCAGTCGAGAATCTTGGCCACCTCCGCCAGCAGGTCGTCGGTGTGGCCCTGCCAGGAAATCGTCTGTCCAGGAAACTTGGGGAACATATCCAACAGCCGCTGGGCGCCGAGCAGCACGTCGGCCTGCCTGACTGCGGCCGTCGCAGCGGGCGAGATATACTCCTTCGCACCAGGTCCGCAGCCCACGATCAAGATGTCCGCGGAAGTCACTGCCATGGCGAAAACTCCCCATCTCGGCCAAGTTCGTCACCGGCCATGTTGACCAATAGCACCGCCACCGGGGCACATCGGCCTATCCTGTCCCACACGGCCTGCCGCACCAGGCGGGCCAGTTCGCCGGCCAGCCTATGACGCTGGTCGGGGGCGAGCGCGTCAAAGATGCCCTCGGTCGTGTCGCACTGCGGCGCGGGGCAGCCCACTGCGGCGGCCAGCGACTGCACGAATGTCGCCGCGCTGGCCGATCGCGATGAATGCGTGTCCCAGTCGCCAGCGGCCAGTTTGGCCAGCTTGCCCGGATGGCCGGCGACGAGGACGGCCTGGAACGGATAATCCGCCAGTGCCCGCGTGATGAAATCCCACTCGTTGCCAACCTCGATGACCTGTTCGTCCGCGAGCGTGAGCACGCGTCGCACGCCTCGGGTGCCGATATTGCCGGGAGTGAGCACCAGGTGCCGCACGCCGCACGCGGCGGCAACGTCAAGAGCACACTTGAGGCTATCCAGTAAGGCCCGCTTGCAATATGGGCGAACGATCCCGGTGGTACCAAGCACAGACAGCCCCCCAACGATGCCCAGACGCGGATTGTATGTCTGGGCAGCGATCTCGCGGCCTCGCGGTATGGCCACTTCCACGCACATCGGCTGGGCGGTCACCTCGGCGATGGCGGCGGAGATCATTCGCCTGGGCCCGGGGTTGATCGCGGGTTGGCCTGGCGGAATCTGCAGGCCTGGCTTGGTGACGGTGCCAACGCCCTCGCCGCCTTGAAAGACCGTTTCATCGCCCGTCGCCGGCCCAAGCGTTACCACTATCTCCAGGCCATGCGTTACATCCGGGTCATCGCCTGCGTCCTTGCGAACCGCGGCCACCGCCCGTGGCGAGGGCGTCTCGCCCTCGTGTGTCGCGGGCGTCTCGCCCGCGATTTGTTTGGCGTCTGTGCCCGGGCAGGATGCACCCACGATGCGCGGGCGAGACGCCCGCGCCACAAGGCGTGCATAGAGAACGGCCACCTGGAGCGTATCGCCATTGGGCAGCGGAATGGTCACCTGCTGCGGTGTGGCCTGCCCGTTGAGCACCATGGCGGCCGCCTTGGCTGCAGCGGCGGCGCATGCGCCGGTCGTGATGCCTGTTCGCATGGCGGCCATCAGGTGCCGCCTTTCGGGGCCGCCTTGCCGTCGGCGCCAAGCAGGCGTTCAACCAGCATGCGCCGCCCCTCACCGATGGTCAGCGGCAGTTCGCCAAAGGCCACGCTGTCCTGGCGGTCGAGGTCGTGGAAGAGCTGCGAGACCATCGGCAGTCGCAGGCCGGCGCGGTCGATCAGGTCCGAATCGCTGAATATCTCCCTCAATGATCCGTGTGCCAGCAGCCTGCCACGGTGCAGCACCAGGGCCCGGCGGGCCAACAAGGGCAGCAGGTCCACCGAGTGCGTCGCCATAATGATGGTGATGCCCTGCTCGCGGTTGAGCCGCCCCAGGAGTTCCACCATGTGCCGCTCGCAGTTCGGGTCAAGGCCGGCCGTCGGCTCGTCCATCAGCAGCACCGTCGGCTTCATCGTCAGCACGCCCGCCAGGCAGACGCGCCGCTGCTCGCCGAAGCTGAGGTGGTGGATCGGCCTGTGCCGCAGATGCGTAGCGTCGACGGCCTCCAGAGCCTCCTCCACGCGATGCTTCACCTCGTCGCGGGACAGCTTGAGGTTCTTTGGGCCAAAGGCAACGTCCTCCTCGACCGTCGGGGCGAAGAGTTGGTCGCACGGATTCTGGAACACCATGCCGATGTGCTGATACAACTGCGTGGGGCTGAGCTTGCCCAGGTCCGTGCCATCCAGGCGGACCGCGCCCGCCTGCGGGGTCAGAAGTCGTAGAAGGATCTTGATCAGCGTGGTTTTGCCCGAGCCGTTAGGCCCCATCAGGGCTACAAAGTCGCCCGGCGCGACGCTGAAGCTGACATCCTGCAGCGCGGGGCCCTCGCCCTGGTAGGTGTAGGCGATGGCTTCCACGTCGATGCTCGGCACGCGACTGGTCATAATACTCCTCCCAGACACAAGGCCATGCACGCCCCGGCCGCCGCCAGGCCCGCGGTCAGGATAACCCACTGGCCGGGCGAAAGCGGATCGAGGTCGGCCATCGGCAGACGCCCGCCGTAGAGGCGGACCAGCATGGCGTCGTGGGTGCGGTCGGCCTGGTCCATGGCCCGAAGAATAACCGTGCCCATCACCCTGCCGGTGGATGCAAACGCTCGCCGGGCGTCGACGTAGCCAAGTCGCACCCGCTGGGCGCTGCGGACCTGCAGCACCTGATCAAGCAGGGTGAACGTGCATCGGTACATCATCATGGCCAGGTCCGTCATCGTCCGCGGAACGCGGGCCCACCGAAGTGCGGCAAAGACTTTGAACGCCGGCGTCACCGTGCCCAGGAGCACCAGGATCGACATCGTGCCAAGCACCCTCGCGCCCATCAACATGCCTCGATCCAGCCCCTCGCGGGTGACGGTGATCGTCCAGGACCACAGCGGCCATCGCCACAGGTGCTCGCTGCCCGAGGCCGGCCGGGCCAGGAGCGTCTGCAGGAGAAAAAGCATTGCCGCCACGCCCACGGGGCCCGCCACGCGGACCACCAGCACGCGCGGGGAAGTCCGCACTGCCACCAGTGCCGCCATGCACACCGCGAACACAGCCAGCGGCAGCACCACATGGTGCGCGCACAGGACGGTAACAACGCCCGCCAGCGCCAGGACCAGCTTCACACGTGGGTCCAGGCGTGTCAGGGCGTTGTCGTCGAACGCGGCGCGGTCACTAAAGACGTCAAGCGTCTGGTGCATTCTTCTCTTGTTCCTTTGAACCAAACAACGAGCGGAAGTAGTAGCCCAGCACGAACCCGCCGACCGTCCCGCCAAGCAGGAAGACAAACAGCAGCAGGTCGCCCTGGTCAGTATTGATCAGAGGCTTTTGAGCAGGCCGGCCGGCCTGCTTCGAGAACTTCTCCACAACGCTCTCATCGACGCCAGCCCACCCGCCGTGCGTGTGCATCACGCCCAGATACAGGGCCCCGCCCAACAGGAGAACGCCCACGACAATCGTAATGATGCGCCTGCGGGCGGGCGTCATGGCTTGGCTCCTTGCGGGGCATCTGGCGAGAGCAGCAGTTCCGGGCGACGGCGAGAGACGAACACGTACGCCATGGCCGTCAGCACGCCCTCGAGCACGCCCAGGGGAACCTGCGTTGGCATGAAGGCGAGCGATATCACCTGGAACAAGGACCACACCGACTCCTGGCCGTGCAGGCCCAGGGCAAGGATGAACGACGTTCCCGCGTAGGTGGCCCAGTCGCTCAACAGGCCGGCAGCGAACGCGCCAAGAAGGATCGAGCCCGTCAGGCGACGGATGATCTGGAAGGCTGACCATCCAACGAGCGATCCGAGCACGCCCATGGTGAAGACGTTCGCGCCCAGCGTAGACAGCCCGCCGTGGGCCATGAACAGGGCCTGGAACGCCAGTGCGATGGTGGCGACGATGATGGAGGCGGCAGGCCCGACCAGGATGGCCGCCAGGCCGGTTCCGCACGGATGCGAGCAACTGCCCGCCAACGGCACGGGGATCGGCATGCAGGAGATAAGGAATACCGCCGCCCCGACCATGGCCAGCATGGGCATGTACTTGCTCTGCCGTGCGCGGCGTCGGCGAATGGCCAGCACGCCCCAGATCACGAACGGAGCGGACGCGGCAAACCACAGCCCCGCCCACTGCGGCAACAGGATGCCCTCGGAGATATGCATCGCCTGGGCAGGTCGGGCGAAAAGTAAGGCGAGCAGGCCGGCGGCGGCAAGCATGACAGATCGGGCGCCACGGCAAGACTGGATGCCACGGCTAAGCGTCGTTTGCGCGGCCGTGCATTGGCGCCAAGACACGGCCGCGCTGGCAAACGACGCCCGCTTAGCCGTGGCACCCAGGTTAGCCGTTGCACCCGCGTTGTTACTGCTCTTCGTCATGCCTTCTCCAACAGCGCCAGTGCGTTGACCGCCGCGGCGGCCACCGGGCTGCCTCCGCGCGGGCTGGTGTTGGCGATGTAGCACAGGCCGCTTTCGATCAGCGCGAGCTTGGACTCGCGGGCGCCGACAAACCCAACGGGCAGGCCAACTACCAATGCGGGCTTTGGCCCGCCGGAGGCCGCCATCTCCATGATCTTCCACAGCGCCGTCGGGGCGTTGCCGACGGCGACGATCGCACCGTCCAGGCGATCGGCGAGCACCTCCATGGCCGCGGCTGCACGGGTGATGGACTGCTCAGCGGCCAGCGCAACCGTCTTTGCGTCGCTGATGGCACAGATCACTTCGCACGGCGTCTTGGTGATGCCTGCGACCAGCATTCTCACGTCACATATGATCGGCTTACCGGCACGCATCGCCGCCAGGCCCGCCTCGACGGCCTGCGGATGAATCCGCATCGACGAGGCGAACGAGAAGTCCGCCGTCGCGTGGATCACACGCCGAATGATCGCACGATGGGCCTCGCCACCCTGGCCCACTGGTCCCAGTTGGTGATCGATAATCTCGTGGCTGCGGCGTTCGATTGCCTGGCCTTGCGTGGGCAACACCGCCGCCGGCACATATGGCATCAGCCGCTCGGCGACGATCTCCACCAGGCCCGCCTCCCCTTCAAGCGTGGGCAGCACCTTGATGGTAACCTCGGGGAATTTCTGGCGACACTCCGCCAACAGGGCGGGAATGTCCTTGGAAACGTGCTGGCCCGTGTAGAGGAAATACGGCATGAGCACAACGTGGCGGACGCCCTCGGCGGCCAATTGGCCCACGCGGTCCTCGATATTTGGCCTGGCCAGCGAGAAGAACGTCGGCAGCACGGGCATGCCCAGGCGGATTGACACCCGCTCGGCGATGGCGAGAAACGCCTCGTTCGCCTGCGGGCGCGGGCTGCCGTGACCGACTATCAGCACTCGTGTCTTGTTTGCGTCATGCATCGTTTGGTTTCCTGCAAAGCTCAACAAATCGCTCGGCCGCTCGCGGGCAGGAGGCGAAGTGTGCGTGAACGTAACTAGCCAGGACCAGCCCCTTGGCGTAGCCCTCTGGCGACTGCCGCCCGTCGCGCCGGCTGATCGCGTAGGCCGGACGCCAGCCCTGGGCGGCTGCGGCGTCGCGGACGATTTCGGAGTAGTGGAACTCATGGCCGCGGAGGACGGCCTGCCCGTCGGCGGGGTCGCTCCATAGGCTCTCGGCGGTCGCGGCAGCCTGGACGTACCCAAGCGACTTGAGCTTGGCAAGCATGGCCGTCTCGATGGGCAGCACGCCCGCCAGCGCCGACCGCGTGCCGTCCAGTGCAGTGATCGTCTGCCCCAGGTACATCAGCCCGCCGCATTCGACGTAGATCGCCTTGCCGTCGGCTGCGTGCCGGCGGATGTCCGCGAGCATCGACACGTTGGCGGCCAGGGCGGCTGCGTGCACTTCCGGGTATCCACCGCCGAGATAGACACCGCCGACGTCCGCCGGCAGGCGCGCGTCCCGTAGCGGAGAGAACTCAACAAGCTCCGCGCCGAAGCTCTCCAATATCTCGATATTGTCGGGATAGTAAAAATGGAACGCTTCGTCGCGGGCAACCGCAATGCGTGCCCTGGCCGCAGGGGCGGGCTTGCCTTTTTGCGTCGTTGCGGACGTGTCAACGACGCTGAAAGGCAAGCCAACATCCGCGCCAGAATGATCATGCGGGTCGGCTTGCCTGTCGGCGCTGTTCGGGCGTGCCTGGACGCTACTTGCGCCATTCCGCATTCCGCATTCCGCATTCCGCATTTTGCCCGCCCCTGCCGCGGCGAGCAGCGTATCGATATCCACGTGCTTCTCGCACGCGTCGGCGAGTTGGTTGACGGTCTGGTCCGGCAGCGTGCGACTGTCTGCGGTCATTAGGCCCAGGTGGCGGCTTTGCAGTGTCGGCAGGGAGTCTCGCGGGACGGCCCCCACCAGTGGCGGCAGGCCGGCGGCGGCCAGCGACTCGCCCAGCCACTTGCGATGCCGGTCGCTGCCGGCATGGTTGGCGATCACGCCGGCCATGCGAAGGCCAGGCTCAAACCGCGTGAACCCCATGACAACGGCGGCAAGGCTCCGGGCGGCGCCGTGTGCATTTGCCACCAGCAGCACCGGCGCGTCCAGCCACATCGCAATCTCCGCAGAGCTGCCTTCCAGCGACGTCGGCGACGCCCCGTCAAAGAGGCCCATCACGCCCTCGATGATTGCAATATCGGCATCGGCGGTGACGCGGGCGAAAAGCTGTTCGACGTAATCGCGGCCGGTCATCCAGCCGTCGAGGTTGTAGCAGGGTCGGCCCGAGGCGAGCTTGAGGTACGAAGGATCAAGGAAGTCAGGCCCGACCTTAAAGGTCTGCACCCGCAGGCCGCGACGCACCAGCGCGCGGACAATGCCCAGCGTCAGCGAGGTCTTGCCGACTCCGCTTGACACTCCGCCAATCAGGATGGCTGGACATCGGCCCATCATATCTCCACCCCCGCCTGTGCAGCACGACCGGTGGCGTAGGCGTGCTTGACGCATCGCATTTCCGTAACGGTGTCGGCGGCGGCGATCAGGCCATCCGTTGCGCTGCGCCCGGTGAGCACCACGATCATGCCCTTGCCAGCGGCGCTCAGAACGGCCAATACGTCGGCCTCCGCCAGCAGGCCTTTGGCGACGGCGACGCACAGCTCGTCCAGGATCACCACGGCGAACTGGCCGCTGGCGATTGCCGCGCAGGCACGGTCCAAGCCGGCTTGGGCGGCGTGCTTGTGGCTGGGCCACTTTGGCTCGCCAGTTTTAGGCAGGAACCCCAGACCAGTCTGATGAAGCTCGATCAGGCCGCTGTCCGCCAAGGCAGCCACTTCGCCAACGGTGGCGTCGGCCTTGATGAATTGAATGATGCACACCTTCATCCCATGGCCGCTCGCACGCAGTGCCATGCCCAGTGCGGCAGTGGTCTTGCCCTTGCCGTCGCCGGTGAAGATCAGGATTCGCGCCCTGTCGGTCATGCCACGCCCCTCCAGAGGCACCACAGGTGGATCACGCCGACCCGCACAGCCAGCCCCAGTACGAGAAACAGGCTGGCCGCCGCGTACATCATCGCGCAGGCCAGGCGAATGTGGGCAGCGGACAGTGTGACGCTCGCGTCGCCGATTGTCGGCTTGTCGAGTATCTCACCCTGGTAGTAGTTGGCCCCGCCCAGTTGCACGCCCAAGGCACCGGCCATGGCGGCCTCGGCCAGTCCGGAGTTGGGGCTCTCGTGCTTTCGCCCGTCGCGTGCGAGGACGCTAAGCGACCGCGCTGGCCGCTGCCCCATCACGGCGGCGGCCAAGGCAATCAGCGGTGCGGTCAGGCGGGCGGGAATGTAGTTCGCAAGGTCGTCGATGCGGGCCGACGCCCAGCCAAAATTCAGGTAACGCTCGCTCTTGTATCCGAAGGTGGAGTCCAGCGTATTGATCGCGCGGTAGACCATCGCGCCGACAGGCCCGCCAAGTAACGCGAAGAACAGCGGCGCCGTCACGCCGTCGACGGTGCTCTCAGCTACGCTCTCGACAGCGGCCCTCGTAACCCCGGCCTCGTCCAGGCGATTCGTGTCGCGTCCGACGATCATGGCCACGCGGTTCCGAGCCTCGCCAATGTCGCCCTTTACCAGCGGACGATACACAGCCATACCATGGCGTGCCAGGTCGCGGGCGGCGATGGTCGTATACATGGCCACGATGCCCACGGCGTCGGCAGCCAGTGGATGCACCAGACCGGCCAGGCGCATCAGTCCCCAAACCGCCCCGCCCGCAATGACGTACGTTGCCAGCGCGGTCACGATGCCAGCAAGCTTCTCGCCCGAGGGGCTGGCCGGAAAGACTCCTCGCGTGAGACGCTCCATCGCCCTTGCAAGCAGCCAAATGCCGCGGACCGGGTGCGGCAACCAGCGCGGGTCGCCGAGCAGCAGGTCCAGCACGAAGGCAGCCAGGATTTGATATTCCAGCGGCATCAAAGGCCCATCACTTGGTAAATGCGTTTCATGTCCAGGCTCTGGCGAACCGTGTCGGCCAGCCGGTCCAGGGCCGGCTCGATGTCGTACCGCGTGCACACCTCGCCAAGCGGCACAAGGCCGCGACGGGCCCGCAGACGGTCGATAAACCAGCGGCGGAACTCATCGGCGTCGAACACGCCGTGCAGGTACGTGCCCCACACGCGGCCGTCGGCCGAGGAAGACCCGACGGACACGCCGTCCTCGCGGACAAACATGGCGCCGCCGGCAGCGTCGTCGCCGTCGGTCAGGCCGTGGTGGATCTCGTAGCCGATGACCTCGTGTCCAGACGGCGTGTGCCTGGCGCGGGAACGCACGAGTGTCTTTTCCGCGGCCAGAACAGTCTGCACCGGCAGCAGGCCAAGGCCATCGTCGCGCCCCGCCGCCGACTCTATGCACTGTGGGTCGAGGATGCTCCGCCCGAGCATCTGGAAGCCGCCGCAGATCCCGACGATCTCCGCACCATTGGCGGCGGCGATCTCGGCGATTCGCTTCGCCAGGCCGCTACGCTTGAGATACGCCATGTCCGCCAGCGTATTCTTGCTGCCGGGGATAACGATGGCGTCTGGCGTGGCAAGGTCGTCCAGCCCGCGAACGATCCGCACGCGGACGTCGCGCTCGGCCATCAGGGCGTCAAAGTCCGTGAAGTTTGAAATATGCGGCAGGTCTATGACGGCGACCTCGACGCAGGCCTCGCCGTCGCGCCGGTCGTCGATGGCACCGCTCTTGAACTCCACCGAGTCCTCCTGCGGAATATTGAGCGCGGGCAGGTACGGCACCACGCCCAGCACCGGCCTGCCGGTATGGGCGAGCGTGTAGTCCAGGGCGTCGCCCAAGAGCCTGGCGTCGCCTCGGAAGCGGTTGACCACCCACCCAGCGACCAGGGCCCGCTCCCACGGGGCGAGCACTTCCATCGTGCCGACAAACGATGCGAACACGCCGCCGCGGTCGATGTCGCCGACGATCAGCACCGGAGCGCCCGCATACTCGGCTACACGCATGTTGACGATGTCGTGGCTCTTGAGGTTCACCTCGCCGGGCGAGCCCGCGCCCTCGATGACCATCGCGTCCACGGACGCGGCAAGCGAGTCGTACGCCTCCTTGGCAGCGGCAAAGGCGGTGGGCTTGTAGCGGACATACTCCATGACCCGCATGTTGCCAACGGGTTTACCCATGACGATGACCTGGCTGCCGGTGTCGCTGTTGGGCTTGAGGAGGATCGGGTTCATCCGCACATCGGCATCAAGGCGGCAGGCCTGGGCCTGCACGACCTGCGCCCGGCCCATCTCGAAGCCGTCGGCGGTAACGAACGAATTGAGCGACATGTTCTGCGACTTATACGGTGCCACCCGCAGACCGTCCTGCAGCAGGATGCGGCACAGGGCGGCAGTCAGGACGCTCTTGCCGGCATTGGAACTGGTGCCCTGGAACATGATGGCGGGCGTTCGCCTGGGCTTGGCCACCTGTCGCGGCGCGCCCAGCGCGGCAGCCAGGGCCGTGACCAGGCGCTCGTTCTGGTCCTGTGTCCGCACAGCCAGGCGGAAGAATCGACCATCCAGGCCGGGGAAATTCTTGCACACGCGAATGGCGATGCCCTGCGAGAGGAGGCGGTCCGCAAGCGTCGGCGCGTCGATGTCGCTGCGGTTAATGCGGACCAGCAGGAAATTCGCCTGACCGGGATACACGTACAGGCCCGGTAGTTTGCCAAGCTCGCAGGTGAGGAACTGCCGCTGCTGGCGGATCAGATCGCAGGTGCGGGTTGCGTAGTCCTTGTCGGCGAGCATGGCCGCTCCGACGGCCTGGGCCAGCGTGTTCACCGACCACGGCGTCAACTGCCGGCGGATCTGCGCGGCGGTCTCGCGCGACGCGACCGCAAAACCAAGCCGCAGTCCGGGAATGGCGTAAAACTTGGTCAGCGATCGCAGCACGACGACGTTGGCCTGCACGTCGCGCATGAGCGTGTCGCCGCCCTCGATGAAGTCCGCAAAGGCCTCGTCTACCACGAACGTCGTCGCGGGATGACGGCCAGCCATGCGACGCAGTTCGGCCGCGTCCACGCACAGGCCTGTGGGGTTATTCGGTTGGCCGAGGATCACCATTTCCCCGCCGGTCAGTCGGCCCTCGAGCTCGCCCAGGTTCAGGGCAAAGCCCTCGTCCTCACGAAGTGTGAGCGTGTCGACCTGCATCCCCGCACGCTGGGCAGCGGTGGCGTAGTCAATGTAGCTGGGCACGGGCACGAGTGCCCTGGGCAGCTTGATCGCCGAGGCCAGGGCGAAGAGTATCTCGCTGGACCCGTTGCCGACGATGATCTGGTCGGCTTCGACCGCGTAAGCAGCGGCGATCGCGGCCACCAGGTCGCTGGAATGCGGGTCGGGATAGTGGACCAGTGCATCGACCTGCCGGCTGATAACTGCGCGGACGCACTCGGGCGGGCCCAATGGGTTGATGCTCGCACTGAAGTCGAGGACGTCCTCGCATCGCAGGCCGGCCTTGGCAGCCAGGGCACGCAAGTTTCCGCCGTGAGTAGAGGTCATTGAATCCACCTCGCCGCATGCATTGGCCAGGCGGCTAATACAATTGCCGGCACCAGTTCAACCAGTTCGCAGGCGGCGCCGAACGTGTCGCCCGTGGATCCGCCGATCTTGCGATACACGTACGCCGCTACCGCCGCCGAGACGCCAACGCATATCCCAGCCAGTATCAGGCCCTGCCACGCGAACAATGCCCAGGCCGCACCGGCCAGCACCAGTACCGCCCACACCGCGGGCACAACAGCCCGGCGGCGGCAGAAGATCTTGCCCAGCCCTTCCGGACGCACGTACTGCAGTAGCGCCATGTTCACTACGATCGCGCATCGGCCGGCCAGCGGCATCAAGGCCGCCGCCGCCCAGAAACGCCCAGGGGCGAGCGACGCCATGGCCGCGAACTTCACCAGCAGCACACAAGCGATGGCGATCACGCCCATTGCGCCCACGTGGCTGTCCTTCATGATCTCAAGGATTCGCTCCCGCGGCCGCGAACTGAGCATGCCGTCCGCGGAGTCGCTCAGGCCGTCCATGTGCAACCCGCCGGAAAACGTCAGCAGCAGTACGACCATCACGGCAGCCGCCAGCATCGGCGGGGCAAACGCACTAAGGGCCCATGCCGCGGCACCGGCGGCCGCGCCCAATAGCAACCCGACCACCGGGAAGAATGGCACGCTGCCGGCCAGGTCTTCCGAGGCCGTGCCCATCGCGCCGGGAATCGGCACGATGGTGAGGAACCGCATTGCCGCTAGGAACCGCTTCATTACTCTGCCTTGGAAACGTGGGCTTCTTCGAACGTCGCGATCTCCGTCAGGACTCGCATCGCCGCCTCGACCAGGTTCATCGCAAGGGCCGCACCCGTGCCCTCACCCAGTCGCAGGTTCAGGTCCAACAGCGGCATCTTGCCCAGGTGGCTGTGCATGAAGCGATGGCCCTGCTCCACGCTGCGATGGGCGGCAATAATGTAGTCGGCCGCCTTGGGCGACAACGCACACGCGAGCATCGCACCGGCAGTCGAGATAAAGCCGTCGACCACGACAGGCTTACGAAGGCTGGCCGCGCCAAGGATCAGGCCGGCAATGCCGCCGATCTCGAACCCGCCTACCTTGCCAAGCACGTCAAGCGGGTCGGTGGCGTTTGGCTGATTGACCTGGATAGCCCGGTTGACGACGGCGATCTTGTGAGTGAGGGTCGCGTCGTCGATGCCCGTGCCGCGGCCGGTGATGTCCGGAACCGGTGTACCGGTAAGAACGGCCAGTATGGCGGTCGAGGGGGTCGTGTTAGCAATGCCCATGTCGCCAGTGCCAAAGACGTCCGTGGTGGAGGAAAGCTCATTGGCGACCTCGATGCCGGCCTCGATGCTCCGCTGGGCCTGTGCCCGCGTCATCGCCGGGCCCTTGGCCATGTTGGCGGTGCCAAGGGCGACCTTCTTGTCGATGATCTTGCCGGACTTGGCCAGTTCGCTCAGATCGGCCGCAACACCCAGGTCAGCGACGACCACCTTCGCGCCCGCCAGCCGTCCCAGGGCGTTGATGCCGGCCATGCCCGCGACAAATCCGCCAACCATCTGCGGCGTGACTTCCTGCGGATAGGCGCTGACGCCCTCAGCGGCCACACCGTGGTCGCCAGCCATCGTGACGATCGTCTTGCGAGCCACCGCCGGCTTGATTGAGCCGGTTATGCCCGCCAGGTCCATCGCCAGGTCCATCAGCCGCCCCAGCGCCCAGTGTGGCATGATCAATTGGTCCAAGCGGGCCTTTGCCTTGGCGCGGGCGTCGGCATCCTGGGGACGAATCTTGTCAATCGTTTGTTGGAGCAAGCTCATGGGGAGAACCTTTCAGGAACAGGGGGATTCCGCACGAGACCAGCGCGACGACGTCGGCCTGTGCGGCGATTGTCTGGTTGCAGCGCCCCACCAGGTCGCGATAGCGCCTGGCCAGAGCGTTGTCGGGCACGATGCCCATGCCAACTTCATTTGTCACAAAGATGATCGTACCGGGGTGCGACCGGCAGGCCTCCAGCACGGTCAGGCACTGCCCGGCCACGTGATCCTCGCCGATGTTCTGGCCCTTTTGTTCGGCCTGGTACATCAGGTTGTTGATCCATAGGGTCAGGCAGTCCGCAAGCACGACCGCATGTGCAGACGCGGAGCGGATCGCCTCGGCCAGCATGACGGGCTCCTCGATGGTCTGCCACATCGCCGAGCGGGCCTGGCGGTGCTTTTCGATCCGCTGGCGCATCTCCTCGTCGAGCACAGGGCACGTGGCCACGTAGGCCCGCGGGCCCGGCAGGGACTCGGCCAGCCCCTGCGCGTACGCGCTTTTGCCGCTGCGACAGCCTCCGGTAACTAGTGCGATCTTCGCCATCATTGGCCCTCCTGTCCAACGAGGTTCAGCCCGGCCAGCACGCCCTTGCCGTCGAAAACGTCAATGATGGTGCAACTGGCGTTCGCCACGTCGAACAGCACGTAATTCCGCGGCCGCAGGCCAAGGAAGTGGCAGATCATGGTCCGAATCACGCCGCCGTGGGTGACGGCCAACACGGTGTCGGCGGGATCGCCGGCCAGTCGCCTGGCCACGCGCCGAATGCGTGCGAGGAACCCGCCCAGCGACTCGCCGCCGGGGAATGCGAATCGGTGATCATACTCCGCCCATTGCTTGACGGCGCGGGCGTCGGAGGCGGCAACTTCTTCGAATGTCTTGCACTCCCAGCGGCCGAAGTCGATCTCGCAGAGTTCTTCGTCGGTGTGGACGGGGAGGCGAAGGGTCTTGTTTATGATCTCGGTGGTCTGGCGCGTTCGCAGGAGCGGGCTGCAGTAGCAGACCTGTGGCTTGGCGGCCTTCAGTAAGGGCAGCACCCTGCGGACCTGCTCCTCGCCTTGGGCACAGAGGGGCAAGTCTGTTCGCCCGACGAAGCTACCCTTGCGGGCGCCCTCGGCGATTGCGTGTCGGACAAGTATGATTTTTCGAGCCATGACCCGCGTCATCCGACAATCGGAGTCCGAAGATTTACCACAGAGGCACAGAGGACACAGAGATTCGGAAACATCAACTCCGGTGCCTCTATGATCTTTGTGTATCTTTGGTAAGCCTGCGGTCTCCAATACAAAAGGCCCGTCCTTCAAGCAAAAGACGGGCTCTTAAATGCGCGGGGACTTAGCCAGTCCTTCCCTCGAAGGGACGCACTTGGCGTGCGTCTCGAAAGGTGTCCTGACTCCTGGATCGCCCTACTCACCGCGGCCTTCCCATCCCGGTCTCCAGACCGAAACAGTGGCCATCACTCGCGGTTTTCGTCCCCAGTCACAGTGGCGGGGCCGTGCCGGATTTACACCGGCTTCCCTATATGGAAGACAACACAAAAGACGATATCGCCCCCGCCGGCGCGAGTCAAGGGATTTCGGCCTGGGAAACGGCGGCCACTGAGGACGCAAAGAACGCAGAGAAGACACGGAAGTGGACGTCTTTGTGAATATCTTTCAATGGAGTTCTCGGTGTCCTCTGTGTCTTCGGGGTCCTCTGTATCTGCAATCGCGCCTGGACATGGAGCAGGCTTGCCTTTCGGCGCAGTTCGAAAGTACCAAAACGCGAGCGTCGGCTTGCCTTTTTGCGTCGTTAGGGCCTGCATCTGGACGCTGATTGGCGGGAGCATCACGAATACCTGGATCGGCAGCGGCCAGAGCGGCATCGGGCGAATCCTCGTGGTAGGCGGGGGCCTTTCTCGTACCGACATCACATCCGCCGGGGCCATCGACAACATCACCGTCAAAGCCATAGTCGTCCACTACGACGACGGCGTCCCTGACTTATCGGGCGGCGACATCGAGAGTTCCACGATCACCGCCGGCGAGGCTGGCATCGGACGAATCAGCTTTACTGGCGGCGACCTGTGTGATGCCAGCATCGTTTCCGCAGGCCCCATTGGTAGCATCGTGGGGAGCGCCGTGGTTCTTCACTACCAGGATGAGGCGCCGGGGGTGCTGGGCGGCAATATCATCAGAACCACCATCAAGGCCGGCGACCAGGCCATCGGGCGGATCGCTCTGCGAGGCGGGTGCCTGGGCAGCGAAACTGATCACATTGAGATCGACTGCGGCCTGCTGGGCGCCGTCAGCGTGCGGGGGATCCGCTATCTGTACGATACCACCGAGATTCCAATGCTGGACCGGCATGGCTGTGCCCGCACCAGCTACACTGGCAACAGGCTGGTCCGCATCTCGCCGGAATACGGCATGGCGGGCGGCGAGGCGTGGATGAACCTCAAGTCCGCTGGCAAGGTGGACAGCATCCGCGTAGCCGGCGGTGCTTTGGGCGGGAAGATAGAAGCGGCCGGCGGCATCGGCGAAATTCGGCTGCGATCCGTGGCACTAGTGAAGCCTGGACACTACATGGGCATTCCATGTGTGGCGAGCGATTACCAGATCACCGTGGCTGACCTCCTTGCCGACATCGTCGTCGGGAGCGGCAATGGCCGGCAAAGCATCGGCTCCATCAGCCTGCATGGCGGGTCGATCGTTGGTGACGTGAACGCAGCTGGCACCATTGGCCGCATCCGGGCCACCGGTTACGGAATCATCGACACCAACTACAACGAGCCGGAGTTGAACGGCGCCACCATCCTCAGCAAGAATTTCAACTCGACTGGAATCAAAGTCCTCCACCTGGTCATGCCGCATGCGAAAGCGGCCCCGGTCGATGAGTATCCTTATTCGGGAGGGCTAGTGACTATCTGTGTCGGCGGGTAATAGCCCGGGCAACTCCGCTGGTTGTTGCGCTTGCTTAAGAGGTTAAGAAGTGTCAACGCTTTTCACTGCACCAGACACGACTCAGGCTCGCCTGTCGGCGCTGTTCGAGCGTGCCAGGACGCGAGCGGCGACTCTGCCTTTTTGCGTCGTTAGGACGTTCCTGCCTCTGCCGTCCGGACTCTGCCTCTGGCGTCCGTGCCGGCGCCTTGTATAATGTGTTTATGCCTGTTCTGGCACAGCAACGGTGTTTTCATCATGCACAGAGGCCGGCCTCTGCGCGGTGTCCGCAGTGCGGGCGGTTTTTTTGCCGCGAATGCGTCACCGAGCACGGGGGGCGGGTCGTCTGCGCGGGCTGCCTTCGCAAGGCGACGGCAGGCCCGGCGAAACAACGTCTCTGGCCGGGGCGGGTGGCGCTCGCTCTTGGCGTGGCTGCGGGTCTTGTGTTGGCCTGGCTGGCGTTTTTGAGCGTGGGTGAATGGCTCCTGACGCTGCCTTCACAATTTCACCAGGGGACGATCTGGCAGTGAGCGGATTGCCTTACCAATCTCCGAACGTTCAGGACCGGCCTCGCACGACGGCGCCGGGGCCCGGCGGGCTCATGCTGGTTGAGGAGGCCTGCCACCTGCTGCGACGCGGGCCTCGGGCTGCATTGGCGGCGTATTATATCGGCACACTTCCGATGGTGCTGGCCATGCTGTACTTCATACAGGACATGAGCCTGCACACCTACGCCTACCGCCGCCTGGGCACGTTTGCCCTGCTGCTGACGGCCCTGTTCGCGTGGATGAAGGTCTGGCAGGGTCAGTTCGCACACTCGCTGCGGGCGTTCCAGTCGGGCCTGGAGGCGCCGCCGCTCACGTGGCGCCGGCTCCTGCGCCAGGGAGCCCAGCAAGTTACCGTTCAATCATGGGGCATGGGTATCTGGTTGGTGCTCGCGCAACTGATGGCCGCGTTCGGCCATGGCGGGCAGTTCAGCGGCGCGGTGCAGGTGCTGGTGATCATTGTAGGGCTTGAGTTGCTGCTTGAGATGCTGGCCCTGCTGACCGGATGGCGTTCCTACCTGCCCATTACCAGCGTGTTGTCTTTCTTCCAGAACTTCACCGTCCTGGCCGATGGCCAGACCTCGCTTCGTCACGCTTTGGGCGAGAGCTTGCGACTGTGCCAACGCAACAACCGCGGCGCCGCGGGCAGTCTGCCGCTGCTATTCCTGGTGGCCGGCCTGCTGATACTGAACATCGCCTTTATCATCTACTTCATACCCGTCCTTCTTCAGGGCATGCTGGGCATCGACACGGTCTTTAGCCGCAGCGGGCAGGCGGCCGGCAACACGACGCTGTGGTCGGTGGCGATCGGCCTGACGTACCTGTTGGTGGACCCGCTGGCCAAGAGCCTGCACGTGCTCCTGTGCTTCTACGGGCTCGCCGACCGGACCGGCGAAGACCTGCGGGCCCGATTCAACCGCGCAAAGGCCCTGGCCGCCGCGTGCGTGCTGGGTCTGCTGTTGGCGATGCCGGTCCTGGCCCAGCCTGCAGAGGCGTCCCACGCCACAGGTCCCCTTGCCCAGCAACTGGACCAACAGATCGACCAGGTCATCACCGATGAGCAGTACTCCTGGCGTCCCCTGGAAGACCGCGAGCACAACACCGGCCTGATCAACGCCGTAGACAATACGCTCCAGGGCTGGTGGGCGGGCATCAAGGGCTGGTTCAACGACCAGGACAAGGCATCACAGCCCAGTCCCCCGTCGCGTAGCGGCGGCTCGGGTGGTTCGGGCGGCGGGTCGCGAGGCTCGTCGGGGGGTGGCGGTGGTCATGACTGGAGCCTGCCCCAAGGCGATGGCCTGGGCAGCGGCGGGCTGACGATCATTCTTTACATCCTGCTGATCGTGGCGGTGCTGGCCGTGCTGGCGATCGTCGCAAAGTTCATTCACAGCCGCCTCAAGGAAGCCTCCGAAGACGCGGATGAGGACGGCGCCGACGCGGCGATGCAGGCCCAGCCCGACCTCAGCGAAGAAACCACCACCGCCGACCAATTGCCCGAAGAGGGCTGGTTAGGCATGGCCGCCGACCTGCTGGCAAAGGGCGAATACCGACTGGCCTTGCGTGCGATGTACCTGGCCTGTTTGGCTGGCCTGGGGCAGCGTGAGATGGTGAAGATCACGCGGGCCAAGAGCAACCACGATTACGTGCTCGAGCTTCGCCGCCGCTCGCACGCGGCGCCGGGTTTGCTCGCGCCATTCGAGGAAAACGTCGGCGTCTTCGAGACCGCATGGTACGGCATGCACGACGTGACTCTCGACACCGTCAACCACTTCCGCGACAACCAGCAGCGGATGTACCAGATCGTGACCAGAGGATGAGGCGTGGCGAGGCGTCTCGCCCTCGCGTCTCGCGGGCATCTTGCCCGCGTAGCCATGTTGGATCCAAGCACGGCCGCGCAAACGACGCGTGGTCGTGGCACCCGGTCAGATCGTAGTGACAGACTTGGCGGACATAGATAAATATGACCAACGACCGCGACAAGCTTGACCTTCGCTGGCGGCGGGGCAACCTGCTGGCCGGCTTGGCGCTGACGGGCCTGTGCAGCACAGTGCTGCTGAGCAGCGTGCTGGGCCCGCAAGGGCGAGACAGCTTGTACACGCGGGCCTCCCAATCCAGCGACGACCACGCCCTGCCCGTGCAACTTGACAAGGTCCGCTCCGCAAGCCTGCTCCTGGACCCAAACACCGCCAGCGCCGCGGCGCTGGAACTGTTGCCGGATGTCGGACCCATTATGGCCAGGGATATCGTCACCGCTCGCCAAGAGGCCCGCGACGCCGGCAACGATCGCCCATTCAAACGCCTGGGCGACATGGCGAAGATTAAGGGCATCGGGCCCACCCGACTGCGAAAACTAGCCCCCTACCTGGCCCTGCCGGAGTAACGCCGGGCAGGCGTCGTTTGCAGTAGTCCAACAACGCTGCTATGTAGGCACACGTCAACCGCAATCCGGATTCGGATGGTTGTTGGATCGCTGATCGCGTGCAACCTGCTATTCGTTCGTCCGCCACGGAGGTGCGGAGAATATTTTATCTTT
>Ga0265339_10001025_pt1 | contig 21308 bp, 15 predicted proteins | sample 4CB219metaG_FD_202085 | JGI IMG/M metagenome (GOLD analysis project Ga0265339, IMG submission 202085) | Rhizosphere microbial communities from Carex aquatilis grown in University of Washington, Seatle, WA, United States - 4-CB2-19 metaG | ecosystem: Host-associated > Plants > Roots >... | reverse complement strand
CTCCTCGTACCGTTTACCAGTCTGATAGTTGAGATTGCCGGCAATGACGGTAACTTCGTGACCCTTGGACGCCCAGTACTTGGACATCTGGTTCCAGCGCGAACCGCCGCTGTCGCCCTTGCCAAGGAAGAACTGATGTATAAGCAGGATTCTCATGAATTGTGACTGTCCAGCAAAGAGGAGTATTCCTGGGCCAGGCAAACGGTCCTTCGCTCAATGGCGGAGGTCATGGCGGCAAAGCTCGCCAACGTTACGTTCAAAAGATCACCGAGGTCGATGGGCGCTGGTCCGCCGGCTTCGATTCTCTCGAGGAACGCGGCGAACTCAGCCACGTGCCCCTTGTCCTGACGCATCGTCTTGAGTTTCTTGAAGCCCTTGAATCCATAGCCGGTGGTCCGGCGGAAGTTATCCATCTCCACGACGCGGCCGTCGCTGAAGACCGTCAGCCGTTCCTTCGGAAAACTCTTGGCCCCATTGGCGAAGTAGTTCACCGAGCCAACCGAGCCGTCCTCGAATGACAGGGAGATCGCCATCTTGTCCTCGTGCACAGCAGCACCCTCGCCAGCCATAGCCGCTGAGACCGAGGCGACCTTACTGCCGGTGAGGTAGACCATCAGGTCGATGAAATGGCAGCCTTCGCCGACGATTCGCCCGCCGCCGATAACCGGGTCATTGACCCACTCCTTGGGCGGCGCATAGCCGGCGTTGACAAGCATGTTCATGCTCAGCGGTTCGCTTCGCCCAGTTAAGGCCTTCTTGATCGCCTGCAAGTGCGGCGAGAAGCGCCGGTTGAATCCGACCATCACCAGACGATCGGCGTGCCGGGCGGATTCCTGCAGGATCTGGCGAAGTTCATCAACGGTCAAGGCCAGGGGCTTTTCCACGAGAACATGCTTGCCCGCCTGGAGGCATTCCAGCAGGAAGCGGGCATGAAGGTTGTGCCGAACGGCAATGAATACCGCTTGGACCGCGGGGTCGGCAAGGATCTGTTTGTAGTCGCTGGTCGCCTTGCCGGCGCCGAACTTTTTGGCCAGGTGTTTCGCAGACGCGCCGTTGAGGTCGGCGATCCAGGCTGCGCTGCGGCCGATTCGGCGAAGCCCCGGCATAAGCGTCATCTTGGAAAAGTTTCCCGCTCCGATAATGCCGACCTGCGCCTTGCCGGCAGGAGCGGCGACGGCGGAAGCGATTGCCACGGTCTTGCCCCGAGCTACATCAGGGGCGTACTGCAGCAACACTCCCAGTGCACTGCCGTCGGATGTAATGGTCTGGTACGCCTGCGGCGCGTTGTCCAGCGGCAGGCGGTGAGTGATGAGATTATCCACCACGAGGTCGCCGGATCGCAGCGACTCCAGTACGGCTTCAAAATTCCGCTGCTCCGTCCAGCGTACGAATCCCAGCGGGTAATCCTCGCCGCTTTCATACTTTTCGTCATACCGCCCTGGACCGTACGAGCAGGACACCTGGAACGACAGTTCCTTTTCGTAAAAATCGTCGCGGCGTATATTGAGCCCCACGACACCGACCAGGACGATCCGGCCTCGCTTGCGGGACATGGCCGCCGCCTGGTGCACGATGTCGTCAGTCTTTGCGGAGGCGGTTATGAGTACGGCATCGGCACCGCGGCCTGCAGTCAGGCTCATGACGGCGGTGACGCTATCTGCGCCCTGGCCGACATCCACCGTCAGGACGCCGTATTCCCGCGCCAGCGCCAGGCGGCGCGAGTTGACATCCACGCCGATGACGCGGCAGCCGTTGGCCTTGAGCAGTTGCGCGGTCACCAGGCCAATAAGCCCAAGCCCGATGACGACAACCGTTTCACCAAGTGTCGGCTGGGCCAGACGGATGCCCTGCAGTCCGACGCTCGTAAGCACGGTAAAGACTGCCTGCTCATCGCTGACGCCGTCGGGGATCTTCGCGCAGAGGGTCGTGGGCACGCTCACAAGTTCCGCGTGCGGCCCGTTGCTGATCACGCGGTCGCCCTTCTTGAAATCGCTGACACCAGGACCGACGTCGAGCACGACGCCGGCATTGCAGTAGCCCAGTGGCAAAGGCTCGTCGAGCTTGCTGAAGACGGCCTCCAGGGTGGGCAGAAAACCGTCGGTCTTGATCTTTTCCAGGACCTGCTGAACCTTATCGGGCTGGCTGCGAGCCTTGGCCAGCAGCGAGCCCTTGCCGAATTCCACCAGCATGCGTTCGGTGCCGGCGGAGATAAGGGTGACTTTGGTCTGAATAAGCAGACGGTTGCGGCCCAGTCCCGGCTCGGGCACTTCTTCGACCGTCGTCTCTCCCGTCCGCATGTTCTGCAGTACTTGTTTCATTGGCTCTTCCGTTGCAATTGTTCCCGCAGGTTCGCCAGGGCCTGGCGATGCCGCTCAATATCGGGAATATCAAACCGCTGAGCGATAACGGCTGCGGGTTTGCTGCCCACTATCGAGTATGGGGGCACATCGTGTGTTACCAGCGCACCGGCGGCCACGATTGCGCCTTCGCCAATCCTCACTCCGTGCAGAATCGTGGCCCCGTGGCCAATCCACACGTCATCTTCCACAACAATCGGCTTATTCTGATCGCGACTTGCGTGGATGGTCGGGACGCCTACGTGACGAAAGCAGTGGTCGCCGCCGATCATCGAAACGTTGGACGCGATCATAACCCAGTTGCCCAACTGCACCTGCGAGGCAATGTGACAGTGGTTGCCCACGTAGCAGTAGTCCCCGGCGCTTACGCAACGGGGCCTGACGTACGTGCCATAGCCAATGTAGAAGTTGCGCCCCACCGACACAAAGCGATACTTCGTGTGCAAGAGCGCCCACATCCTGAGACGGCGCAGCGGGCTTAAGGGGGCAGGCATCTGGCCGGGAGCCGCCCAGGACTGGGCATCCTGCCCCGCGGGCTGTGTGCTCTGCTGTCGATCGTCATTACCCATATAAGACACGCTCCGATGCTTGCCTGGGATACGCTACGACTGTCATTGATTGAAGCGCCACCCGTGACCAGGCCGGTCCGAATGACATGAGCTTGATTGAATATACCTATTGCACGTGTAGCCAGTCCACCCGATTTGCCGACCGACGAATGGATAAGTGGAGGAAACTTCAGGGAGTTGTTGCGGATAAGTGCAGCCTTCTTGACGCCACGTCCTTGACGCCGTGGCCTGTGCTGTGGTCAGGTCAAGTCCCAGTAGCTGATGAACTTGTGGCCGTTCATGACTGTCTTACGGTCCGCCTGCATGAGCCACTGCGTCTCGTGGGCGTAGCGTGGGTCGCCGGGATGGAGCGCCAGGTCGCCCGTGACTGCGGGATCCGCGGGCAGATTCTTGGGGTCCGCCAGTTCCATGACCGGTCCGAAAATGTCCGTGGTTATGGAGTTGCCCCAGTGGCGCAATGCGAAATTGTATAATCGTTTGGACGCTAGTTTCATCATGCCTTGCGGCACATGATAGAGGTTGCGGCTCGGGCGAACGCGGCGGATGCCAAAACGACGCTGCAGCTTCTTGATCACTCCGAACAACCCGGGAGTAGTGTGCATGTGGTGATGCGAATCGATGTGGCTGACCTTGATCCCCATGTCCTGCAGTTTCTGAATCTGTGCGGAGAACTCGAGGAAAATGGCCTCTCGATCGATGCTGGCAGGCAGCCTTCGGAGACCGGCGAACTCCCCGGCTTCATTCAGCAGCGGGCGAAGGGCCTCCTGGGACGTTAACGGGGCAAACTCTGTCAGTACCAGATGTACGCCAAAAGAGAGATCCGGAAACTCTTGTGCGCCTCGACAAGCTGACTCCAACGCGGGCCCATTGGCCATCAGCGTTGCAGATGTGACCAACCTGCGCCGCATGAGGGTGAATATCTCATCATTCACCTCTTGGCTATAACCGAGATCATCAGCGTTGATTATGATGCGCATGCAATGATTCTCTAGCGGTCGCAGGTTTCAGGAATCCACGCTTGGACGTTGGACAAAGTTGCCAATACAACGAACACAGCTGTGGCGCAATCGCCTGCCAGTTATACTGTTCTCGAAATGCTTGCTGTCCTTTAAGACCCATCTCACGAGCTTGCTCTGGATGGTCCAGTAGGTCCATTACTGCGTCGGCGTACGCCTGTGCGTCAGCAGGAGGCACAACGACGCCGCAACCTGGTCCCAGAACGTACTCACGTGACGGAGGCAAATCCGAGGCGACAATTGCCAGCCCTTGTGACATGTATTCAAAGAACTTCGTTGGGACAGCCACACGGTACTGCCCAACATCCTGCAAGGGGCTCAGGCCAACCATCGCCTGTCGCACGATACCGGGCAATTCGTGGCCCTTTACGTTGGGCAGCCACGTGATTGCATCCTCGGCACCACGTTCACAAGCGTATTCTAACATCTCCTGTTCTTGCTTGGGAACTAGAAATCTACGGCAAACCCTGATATTAATTTGCGGGCGACGTTCCTTCAGGATCTTGGCGATATCCACCATCACCAGGGCACCCTTGGAACGGTCCAGCGTGCCGATAAAGACCACGGTGTCACGACGCCTCTGCCAGTCCTCCTGCGTCAGCTCAGGAATGGTGAAATCCGAAAGGGATGCGTAATTTGGAGTCCAAGCCGCAAGGCAACCCGCCCGGCGAAACAGGCTTACATGTTCTCCATAGACCGCCGACACAGCCCCGCATATCCTGCCTAAGATCAACTCCAGCCAGGCGATGGTCGCTGCCCCCAGTTTGCGAATCCCAAAACGCGTGGGCAGTCGCAGCGGGAATTTGATCGCGTAGAACTCATGAATGTCATAGATGAATGGTTTGCCCAATAAGCAACGTGCGGCGGCCGCCAGGGGCAGGAACTCTGGATCGTGAAACTGGTAGACGTCGGCCCGCTGCGCCACGGCCGTACGGAAGACCTGCCATGTCCGCTCGATTCGCTGTCGAAGCCCTTTTCCAAGCGGGACCTTGATCACCTTGACGCCTGAGATCATCTCTTGGCCATAGTCATCGCCGACTGAGACGTAGGTGACCCGCCAACCGGCTTGCACCAGCGAAAGGATCTGCCGGTTGAAGATTCGGACGTCCGTATATCGGTGCGTCGAGAAGACACAGGCGTGTGGGCGCCCATCATTTTTGTCTGTGTGCGTCGGTGCGGTCATGACATGACCCCTTCCTCTTGGAGTTCGGGGCTCGCAGGCTTATCCAAGGTTTGCTTGTGCGACAAGACCAGCCACAAGTACGGGCCAAACCATATCAGGCCCTGCACGACATTGCTGCATGCCACCGCCCAGGCAGCGCCCCAAAGCCCATAATGGGGCACAAGCACCAGCAGGAGGGTGACGAGCACCGTGAAAGTGATCACCGGCAAAATTGCGACAGTCCTCATCTTGTGGAACTTGAACAGGAACGGCCTGGAAAACAGGCTCAGAACCCGGAAAGAAACACCTACGGACATAAGCTTGAATGGCCCTGATATCTGATCAAGCAGGTCGGGCTGTCGGTACATGATCTTGAGCACCAGGGGGCCCAGCGTTACGGCGGCCACTGCATAGAGTACAGCGCATGCCAGGGTGGTGAATACATGCTGAAGGATTGAACGCCTGTGTATATCGTGAATCTGGCCCTTTCGCGAAAGCATGGAGTATATGACGCTGCTTAGGTACGTCAACGGCATGACCATCAGGCCAAGGACGCTCTCCATTGCGAAAAACGCCACGACATCGGACGTCGTACAGAAGCTGCCCAAGGTGAGTCTTGCCGCCTGGTAGACCGCAGTCGTGACCAAGGCAACAGGCACGAACATCGGTGCAGTTCGCAGCAGTTGGCCGCACCAATAACGTATCGGTGCCTGCTTGAGGCTTATGTACTGACGCACAGACCGCAGGAGCAGGGCCATGGCGAGGAACATGGCAAATGCAAAGCCCCACCCGGCAGCCATCGGACCCCATAGCAAGCCCAAGGGCAAGGCAATGAGCAACAACATTCCGGCCAGCAGGTCAAAGCCCGAAATCGGCAGGAACCGCAGGTTCACACGATAAGGCAGCACAAGCACCGGACGCATAGTCTGGAACAACGCATACAGCCCCATCGGAATCATCAAGGGCAGATAGATGTGCCAGCCGGCGGGCTTCATCAGCCAGTAACTACCACAAGCGAGCAAGAGTAACAGGAAGCTCAAGGCCATCACGAGGACGATGGAGATGCCCAGCAACTGCTTTCCCTGCGAGCGGTCCTCCGCGGACTTGTAAAGGCGCATTTGACTGTCGCTGAAACCGGTTCCCACACACGTCAGCAGGGTCGTCATCCATGCCTGGGCCAATAGAAGTTGACCGGTCTGGTCCTTGCCCAGGTACTGGACAAAGATCGGAATGATGAGCACTTTTTCGATGCCCAGCAGCCCTATGGCCCCGGCGGCCAGGGTGATGGTCATCTTCGCGATGTTGTAATGACCGGCCAGCAGGCGGCAGATTCGCGCGACGAGACCTTCGTGCGTTGGGGTTGGGTCGGACATACGCTACACCGACCCGGTCGGCTGCAATTGGCGGCTGGCTTCTACCTGATTCCAGTAAACGTCCGATGCGGCCATGCGTTGGGCGCGGCTCTGGAGGGACACCACAGTCAACATGCCCAGCACAAAGAACAACGGTCGCAGGCCTCCAATGCCGCCGCTTTTCATGCCATCGGCCAAAAGGCCTATGGTCAGCAGCAACCATGCCTGGACATGTCGCTTTTGGATTGGGTCGGTGTCGCGGTGGAACAACTCCCTGATGCTGAGAAAGAATCCGTTGACTACAGGCGCGGCCACAAAGAAAAGCCCCAGCAAGCCCGTCGTAGAGGCGGCCTCCAGGAATAGATTGTGAGCATATTGAATGTCAGGCATGGCGGCCACCTTGAACGAGCCCGCGCCCACGCCGAGCAATGGGTGAGAGAAGAAATCTTTGGCGGCCTGGATCCAGATAGTCACTCGATCGTCGAGCGACGAAGAATCGGTAACCGTCATCAGACGATCCAGTCCGATCTGCGGAATCAGAGGCAGGACCAAGTAGACCGCCACCCCCATGACGGCTACAGGAATCACGAACTTCAACGCCTGTTTTCCGCCCAACACGACAGGCACGTACAGCAGCGGGAAAATCAATCCCCAGACAAACGTGCCGCGGGTGCCGGTGGCCGCGATTGCCGCAAACGCCAGCGGGAAGAACGCGAGCACAAGCAGCCAGTACCTGGCCTTGCGGTGGATAATGATTAACCCAAACATACCCAGCAGGGCCGCTCCGATCAGGTTGGCGATATACATGCCGCTTGTGGCGAACATTCCAAGTCGGCCCCACTGCTGCACGCCCGGGACTACCTCGTAGGTACCAAGCAGCAACAGCGCAAACGCCAGCAAGAGGGCCGGAGGAATCAACAGCTTCAGCACACGGGAACTTGCCTTTGGGTCTTTGAGCAGGATGATCGGGGAGGTATAGGCGGCGGCACACAGGATGAACCCGATGTACATGTCCTTGGCATAAGCAGGATCCAATGGAAAGCCCAACTGACGTAGGTACAACCATACCACCATCAGCACCACGCAAATGATCCCTCCCTTAGGGATCCACGAAGATGGTACGGTTCCAGTTACCACGCGTCCGCCAACGACCACCAGACAGAGCCCGCCGATAACGAAGGACAGGTCAACGACCTGCAAGAAGGACACCGAGGCAAATGCGCTGTACTTCAGGGCTGAAATGATCAGTAGCAGCACGACAGCCGCTTCGGGTCTAAACACCGAGATGATCGCGTATATGGCGACCATCAATCCCGCTAGGATAGGATACATGAATTAGCTCCAATCATCACAACGCGTCCGCTGCCGGCATCGGCCCGTCGAACGGCTATTCTGGCGAATTTTCGCCAACAAGGGCCGTCAATAAGTATCGGCCAAACAGGAATATAACTTGCGAGCCCGCCTAAGAGGCCTTTGGGATAACTCTGATTATGTCAACTCAACCCTTGCGATTCAAGGCATAGTTGCCCAACACAACGAACGGCTTCTCCCTCAGCAATCCATGAATCTCCAGCGGGCATCCACATCCAGGACGAACCGCCCCGTGAAGCACGTCCGCTTCGCATCCCTTGCCCAGCCAAGTGGTTAACCATCATTGCTTGAAAGATTTGGGCTTGACAGTATAGCAAAGCAGCGTAAGATCAGCACTGGGTTAGGGTTGGGAACATCTTCTGGTCTTCTAGGCAAAGGGTTATCAATGGGTGCATTTCGACTAATGAAGACGGCCTATATCGTGGCCAAAAGGGACGGTCTCCTCAGCTTCGTCAAACACTCTCTGATATATGTTGCATATGAAATCCACGCGCGGTGGTGCGACTGGGCGCTGGGGGTCCAAACTTCACGGCACATGACGCGTGCAGAACTGGGGTTTGATGAAAAATCGGACAATTTCAAATACTCACCCACCGATTACCGAAGCTTCCAACAGATCATGAAGCATTGCGTCAACGTAAAGGGAGGGCGAGACGTCTTTATCGATCTTGGTTCCGGGATGGGGCGCGTCGTAATCATGGCGGCCATGTTTCCGTTTGCGCGGGTAATAGGCGTTGAACTTTCCCCTGAGCTATCGGAAATCTCGAAGGTAAATGTGGCCCGGGTCCAACATCGTTTTGCGTGCAAGGAAGTGCAGATTATACAGGCTGATGCGACGCAGTTTGAGATTCCGTCGGATGCCTCGTACGTCTATTTCTTCAACTCATTCACGGGCAGCACCTTGAGTAAGGTGTTGGACAAGTTGTACCAATCGCTGCTGGAAAAGCCGCGCGACCTTCGAATCCTATCAGCAAACGCTCCTCAGCTGGAGGAAGAGGCCTCACGCCGGCCTTGGATGGTCAAGTTGCAGAAATTCTCAAGCCTCACACGATTCCCGTACATTGTTTATGATTGTCGGCCTGTCAACGCTCAGTCGCCGGCTGACTGCGCGGTCGGGGCCGGCGCAAGCACGCCAAGCTGAGTCACCTTGGGCTAGTATCCTGGGTCAATTAGATCGTGCCTTATCTTCATCTTTTCAAAGTCCGAATGACGAAGCTCGAATGTCGAAACAAGCCCGAATGACGAGCTTCGGGTTACCGAGGCCAGCGCCAACCATTCAGTCTTTGACCGTATGACTCAAGAAATAGATCAAACACAACGGCAAGCTGACTGCTCTTCGTGCTTCGTCATTGATTCGCCATTCGGGTTTCGTCATTCGGGCTTACGCGTCAGAAGTCACACTGCCAATGACGCACTACATTAGTTGGGGCACTTGGATTCCGCCCTTGTTCACAGACTCGGCGTTGTCTGCAGCCGTTGGGCGATGATCTTCTCGATCCGCTGGGCTGCTTGCCCGTCCCATAGCGGCGGGGTTTGGCCCTGGGGGCCCTTGCCCTGCATCACCTCGCGATAGGCGGCAATGATGTCCGCCGGTACGGTGCCCACGATGCGGTTGGAGCCCACTTCGGCCGTGATAGGCCGCTCGGTGTTCTCCCGCAGCGTCAGGCATGGCACGCGGAGGATCGTCGTCTCCTCCTGGATGCCGCCGGAGTCGGTCAGCACTACCCGGCTGTTGGCGGTGAGCTTGAGGAAGTCCAGGTAACCGGCTGGGTCGATGAGTTTGATATTCGCCATGGCCGTCAGGCGGCGGCCCAGGTCGCTCTTTGCGAGGTTGCTGCGGGTCCGTGGGTGGATCGGGAAGATGACGGGCTGGTCCTTCTGGACGACATCCAGCACGTCCAGCAGGCCTGCGAGGGTGTGCGGATCGTCCACGTTGCTGGGCCTATGAAGCGTCACCACCGCGTACTTCCCCGCCGACACGCCCAGGTCTTCCAATATGCCAGACGCCTCGGCCTTGGAGCGGTTCTTCAGCAGCGTGTCGATCATAACGTTGCCGACCAGGAACACCTTGTCGCCGGCGACGCCTTCGCGGGCAAGGTTCTCCACGCCGCTGTGCTCGGTGCAGAACAGCATGTCGCTGATCACATCTGTCAGCAGGCGGTTGATTTCCTCCGGCATGCTGCGATCGCCGCTGCGGAGGCCGGCCTCCACGTGAATGAGTTTCACGCCCAGCTTAACCGCCACCAATCCGCAGGCGATCGTGGAGTTGACATCCCCCACCACCAGCACCGCGGCCGGCTTTTGCTCAAGCACCACCGGCTCAAAGGCCTTCATAACCTCCGCCGTCTGCACTGCGTGCGAGCCGCTGCCTATGCCAAGGTTGATATCGGGCTTGGGGATCTCCAACTGACGGAAGAACAGGTCGCTCATCCGCTCGTCGTAATGCTGGCCGGTGTGAACAAGGTACGGCTGAATCCTTCCGCCGGCGCTAAAGGCGGCCATCAGAGGGGCAATCTTCATAAAGTTAGGCCGGGCGCCGGCCACCAGGATGATTTTCATATTTTCTCCAGGCCCAAACTTTGTGGGCTTGCAAGTATATCGGCTAGTCGAAGATGTTATATGAAAGATTGGGCCATTGGTTTAGAATCCGCGCTTGGAAATCCGAGAAATAACCCGATTGCGGCTGGCTTCAGCGAGCACGCCGCTATCTGACGAGAATTGCCCGCATGAGTGAGTCCAGCAGATTCGCCAAGAACTACGTGGCCATGGTGGCCAGTTTCACGATTAACATCGGCCTGAACGCCGCCACCATGCTTGTCCTTGGCTGGGGCCTGACTGTCGACGGGTTTGGCGTATTCTCCTACGCCCTGGCGATTGTGGGCATCCTGTCGATCATCGGGCAGGCGGGCACCAACCAGTATTCTATCTCCTTTATCCCACGCAACCGCCACCTGATCGGCGAGTTCCTCTCCGCAGCCCAGGGTCTGCGTATCGCCGCACTTGGGCCCATGCTGCTGGCAGTGCTGGTCCTGGCCCTGGTGACATGTAAGACTACCGTCAGCATGGAAGTTGTGATGATCATGGGACTGGCCATGCTCCTCCAACTGGAACTGCTGTTCATACGCGACCTGTTACAGGCCGTAGAGATGAACTACCTCGGCAGCTTCCTGCTGATGGTTCGGGCAGGGGCGTTGCTGGCCGGCATCGGCGTTTGGTACGCGGTGTTCCACAGCCCGTGGGCAATAGTGCACTCCAACGATGGCCTCGATCTGCTGAGCTTGGCGATCATCTGGGTGGTCAGCCATGTACCGGCCGTTATCCTGGCCATGCGGATGGTCGGTAAATACGTTTCCCCCATGACCATCAACTGGAGCCCCGCCAGCTGGTGGGGAATCCTTAGAAAGTCATACCTGTTCGGGATGGTCAGCCTCGTCATGCTCTCCGCCGGTACGATTGAGACATTTGTCCTGAATTTCTACAAGGAAGCGACAAACGAGCAAATTGCGTACTACCAGGTCGCGCTTCGCCTGGCCGTGTTGACCATGCTCCCAAGCCTGAGCCTCATGGAGGTCTTTCGCCCCATCATCAGCCGCAAGTATGGCGAGTCCCCCGAGGCGTTCAAGCGAACGGTGCATTTGTTGCACAAGTTCGCATTCACTACCGGCGCTCCCCTGTTTCTGTTCTGTGCGGTGTTCGCCAGCGAGATTCTGGGCCTCTTGTTCCGCGGAAAGTATCAGCCGGCCGTGCCCTTGGTGCAGATTATCTGCCTGGCAAACCTCCTGACAGTGGCCCCGCCGCTGTGGATGGTCTTCCACATGACGGATCTGCAGCACTTAAGCTTCCGCATCGGCGTTGTCAACACCGTGGTTAATATCGCCTTGTGCCTGCTACTTTGCCCCAGGTTCGGAATGTATGGCGCCGCCTGGGTGACCGCTGCGGTTGTGGTCGTCAGCAAGATTCAGACGATCATCTACTGGCTGCGACATCGCTACCCCGTCTGCAAGTCCCCCCTGCCCCTGTTAGGCATAATGGCAGTCGCGGCCCTGGCCTGTGGCGTGTGCTGGCTGCTGCGTCCGTACGTGAACATCGTAGTGTTATTCGTGCTCTTCGCCGCCGCCATGTTGGCAGCACACTGGGTGATTGCGATGGAACCCCCGGAACGAGCGGCGGCCATGGGGGTTATCCAGCGTGCCAAGGAAAAACTGCGGAACTAAAACAAGAAACGCCGCCCCGTAGGGAGCGACGTTTCTTGCGATTCGCATTTATTTGGCGATTAGCCCTTGCGGACGTTGACCGCCTTGGGGCCCTTGGGGCCCTGCGTCAGATCGTACGTTACGCTTTCGCCCTCGGCCAGGGACTTGAAGCCCTCGGCCTGGATATCACCATGGTGGACGAACGCCTCGGTGCCGTCATCGCCCGTGATAAACCCAAAACCCTTGGAATCGTTAAACCATTTCACTTTGCCTGTCGCCATTGCTATGGCTCCTTGAAAAGAATCAGCAGATTTGGATTCGCGAGCGTGTCAACCAAACGCTACTGCCCGTTTGTGAGATGATCGTTCACGGGCGAATGACCTGACAAGCTGCAATAGGACCCGGGTGCTCACCGAGTTCGCTGGTCAACCAAAGAACACTCTCCAGTCGCCAGTCCTGATTAGGGATTGTCGGGCCAAACGGCTGCAAAGTCAAACCTTATCTCCAAAGGATTCTTGAGGGGTGCCGACGGCCACAAAAAGACACGCCGAGGGCAGTAGCCTGCCAAAATTGCGGATTGAGAATTGCGGATTGCGTATTGCCTAATCCAAGAGACGCTTGGGCTTTCCAAGCGTCGGCTGCTGCTAATCTGCGCGGCCTGCGTAGAAGTTGGCGGATAGTAGTTCAGAACACGATGGTTGCCTTGGCTTTCAGCGTCGTTTGAATGCGTCAAGACGCGAATCGGGCTCTGCCTGTTTGGTCTGTTCTTTGCCCCACCGAAAGTCCTAAAGAGCAAAAAGGCAAAGCCCGCATAATGTCCAGGCGCACTCGAATAGCGCCGGCAGGCACCCATGATCCAGGTCCAGGCCCGAGATGTGTTTGTCCCCACTCGGTCTTCATTCGTGGAATTCGAGCAATTCGTGCAATTTGTGTTTCACTCTTGAAGAGCAGGCGGAGCGATCGCACCCATGCCTGAGGCCTGTCGCATTTCTTGTCTTAAATGACATTACAAACTGCCCGCACGGTGGTTACCATTTGGCATCAAAGGCTTGTGGGCAATCGCCTGCGGGCTGGCGGCGTATGAACAAGAGGCCGTCAATGCATTGGCTCGGCCCGCCCGGTGCGGGCAAAGGAGAACGCGCGATGGATAAGTTTGTCGAACTGGTGCAGTTGCTGGGGCTGGCGCTGCCGAGTCTGGCGGTCGCGGGAATTATGCTTTATATCGGGAAACTCGTCTTTAACGCAACCGCCGTGCGGGGGCTGCAGGATCAGCTCACCGAGAAAGATAACCCTGCCGCGGGCGTCTACTACACTGGGTTTATCCTCGGCCTTGGCGTGGCGCTGGCCGGGGCGCTGTGGGGTAACTCTGCCTGGCCGGGCGCCAACTTTCCGGAAACGCTGCGGAATGTCGGCATCGCCGCCGGCTCGGTGGCCGTGGACGCCGTGCTGGTGCTCGTCCTCATGAGGCTGAGCATCCTCATAAACGACAGGCTCATCCTTTATCGCTTCAGCATCCAGAAAGAGATGATCCAGGACCGCAACCTGGGCACGGCCTTTGTCGTCGCAGGCAGTTGCCTTGCCACCGGGCTCGTGCTCAACGGCGTCTTTACCGGCTTCAGCGAGAACTGGCTGATGAGCCTCCGTGACATCCTTGTCTATTGGGCACTTGGCCAGGTGATCCTGGTCCTGGGCGGACTGCTCTTCCAGCGGATCGCCGGCTACGACGTGCAGGGTACCATCGCCAATGACAACAACATTCCCGCCGGCATAAGCTTCGGCGGGTACCTGGTTGCCCTGGGCCTGATGGACCGGGCAGCCATCGCCGGCTCCGGCAGCGACCTGTGGGCGTGTATCGTCCGCATCGTCGTGGTCAGCGTGGTGGGCCTGATCGCACTGGCGGTCGTCCAGGCAATCGTCAAGCTGCTGTTCTTCCGCCGCTCGCCACTGGAGAAGGAAATCGTCCAGGACCGCAACGCGGCCGCGGGCGCGATATCGGCTGCGGGGTTTGTCGCACTTGCCGTTTTGCTGGCGGCAGTCATCCAGCAGATTCCAACGGTGAGATAGAGGGGAACCACAATGAACAAACGAATCCTGGCAATCGTCTTCGCGGGCTGCTTCCTGTTCACGCAGGTGGCCCAGGCCCGAGGCAGCAGCGGCGGCTTCGGCGGCGGCAGCCACTCTTCGGGCGGCTTCTCAAGCCATTCCTCCGGCGGATGGGGCAGCTCCAGTTCGGGCGGCTCGAAGTCTTGGGGCACGTCTGGCACGTCGTCAAGCTCCGGCCGCGGATGGGGCTCGTCCAGCTCCAGCAGCTCTCCAAAGCTGTCCGACGCCGACCGCGCCCTGGCCTCCAAGGCCCAGTCCAACGGCACGCTGTTCAGCAACCGTAGCGAGGCCGTCAACGACTTCCGCTCGAAGTACGGCTCGCAGTACACCAGTAACTTCGCCAGCCAGCCATCGGTCCGGCCGGATTACATTCCGCAGTCCACCAACGTCAACGGCACGACCTACAACATAAACTACAACTCCGGGTACGGCAGCTACGGTTACATGATGGGCGGGCGGTGGATGGTCTACAACGCCCTGGCCGACGCGGCCATGCTGAGCGTGCTCATGCCGCGGCACAGCTACTACTATCCCCCGCAGGGGTACGCCAGCGGCGGCTACTCGTCGTCGGGACCCAGTTGCTTCACTTGGATTATCCTCCTCCTGGTGTTTGTTGCTGTCGTGTGGATCATCCGCAAGTTCTTCGCCTCGCGCCAGCCGCAGGTGCAGGTCACGACCTCCTACGGCTCGCCGCAGCCGATCTCGTACAACCGCGCCCCGCCGGCGAAGGCGCCGTGGATGAGTCCCGCCAAGCCCCCCGCCAAGTCCGGCAGCGACTCATATACGCCCGAGTACTGGCAGGCACTGAAGACGGGCACGATCGTGACGCTCAACGACGAACTGGCCATGCAGGAGTCGCAGGAGAAACTTGGCAAGGTCGGCGGCCTGAGCTACACAATTATCGAAACCCGCCGCCTTCGCGAGAGCCGAGACATGGCCAGTTGGACCATGCACCAGCTCAAGGGCAACTACGCACCGTTCGACACCCAGCGGCTGTGGCTGGTGGTCAAGGTGGTCGATCGCGAGATGTCGCTTGGCGTCTTCGAGCAGGTCAAGGAGCTCTCGCCCGGCACGCGTAAGCAGCTCGTTAACCGGGGCGACATCTGGCTGTTCCAGAAGCCCAAGGACGAAAACAACTTCCTCTGCAACGACCTTCTCTACACGATGGACATCACGCGCAACATCAACGGCAGCGACGTGGTGTACAGCCAGAAGCCCCAGGGCGAGCTGCACGGAATGCTGTCCGTGGATCCACCTCAGAGCGGCGTCGGCCAGACCATGGCGACGATCGTCGAGTACGCCACCGACGTGGAGACGGACAACACCGAGCTGCTGGTGCTGGAGATTGGCGACAGCGACGACGGCGGCAACATCACGATCTACGAAGGCGGCCCGATCAACCCGGCGGAGATCGACGTGATCTGACGCACAGCGCGGTGCTGCACGGCGGTGTGCATATTCGAATAGTCAGGACTTGATGGTCGCCTTGGCTGTCGACGCTGTTCGAAGTCGCCAAGACCTGGTCGTCGCCTTGGCTTTCAGCGTAGTTCGAGTGCGTCTCGACGCAAGTGTGGGCTCTGCCTTTTTGCTCTTTTCTTTCGCACTGAACGTCCCAACGGCGCAAAAAGGCAAGCCCACGATTCGCGTCCCTACTCGCTCGAACAGCGCCGACAGGCAAGCCTGCTCCGTGTCCAGTCGCGATTGCAGAAACACGGGACACCGAGAATCCACACAAAACGCTCGTGCTTTTTTCTCTCTGCGTTCTCTGCGTCCTCTGCGGTGAGTTTCCCGGCAGTCCCAAATCTCCGGCATCTTGCCGCCGTGGCCTATTTGGCCTAAGCGGCCACACCTCATTACGGCAATGCCAAGGGGGTCTAGAGACACGATCGCCTGTTAGTGGACCTCCAGGTCAAAAACGAAAAGATCGTCGATCCTGGCGCAACGGCCGCGTTCCTTTTTTGAGACGGCAACGCGCGGCTGGGCCGTTGGTTACAAACGATATTATCGGACAAAAATGAAAATACAGGACTTATGGCCGTTTTTCAGGCGGTTTTGCTGCAGTGCGAGAAACGGGCAAAAGCAGAAAAGCTCGGAGAAGAGTGTAGCCCTCGCGTCTACTCGAGTGTGCGAGTTGCGGAATTGAGCCCTGTCACAGCACACTCGCGCAACGCACTAGAATGAAAATATGGGGTTTGAATTCAGGAGCTTTACCATGCCGGAACAGAACGTACAGGAAGAGCGGCTGCTCAGGTCCGACGTGAACGCCGCGGGGTGGTTTGAGATCGCGGTACGTGACCTGGAGCGGGCCAGGATCTTTTACGAACAAGTGTTTGGGGTCCAGTTGACGCTGCAAAAGATGGACGAGTACGAGCTGGCGATGTTCCCCTGGAACATGGATCTCAAGGGGGCGGCTGGGTGCTTGTCCAAGGGGCCGCTGGCGGAGCCCTGTAACAAGGGCACGTTGATGTATTTCAACGTTACCGACATCAACGGCGTGCTGGACCGCGTTACGCGAAACGGCGGCAAGGTGATTGTGGAGAAGGCGAGCATCGGCGAGCACGGATACATTGGCGTGTTCGAGGACTGCGAGGGCAATCGCTTGGGGCTGCACAGCATGAAGTAGACACGGGTGCTATGAGGCAGACAGCCAGTGCTATGAGGTAGGACTGCCGAGGGTGACCGAGGGTGCCACGGCTAAGCCCGTCGTTTGGGCGCGGCCGTGTTGTGGGTCAAGCCACCGTCCGCACGGCCGCGCGGGCAAACGACGCCCGCTTAACCGTGGCAGCCTCGATTAGTGACACTCTTGACTAGTGGCACCGTTTATTGGTGTGGCTCTGGGCGCCTGGGCTGGAGGAGCTTGGCGACAAGTCCGGTCCAGCCGGTCTGGTGGCTGGCGCCGATCCCGCGGCCGGTATCGCCGTGGAAGCACTCGTGGAAGAGGATGTAGTCGCGAAAGTGCAGATCGGTCTGCATCTTCTCGCACGCCCCAAAAACAGGCCGCACGCCGGTCGCGTCGCGAAGGAACAGCCGTGTCAGGCGGCGAGTGAGTTCCTGAGCGACTTCGTTAATCGTGATGAACCGACCTGAGCCGGTGGGGCACTCGATCTTGAAGTCGTCGCCATAGTAGTGGTGGAACTTCTGGAGCGACTCGATTATCAGGTAGTTGACGGGGAACCACACCGGCCCGCGCCAGTTGCTGTTGCCGCCGAACAGCCCCGAGTCCGACTCGCCGGGCAGGTACTTCACGGTCATGTTTTGCTCGCCGCAGTGAAACTCGAATGGATGATCCAGGTGATAGCGGGACATCGCCCGCACACCGTGGTCGGATAGAAACTCCGTCTCGTCCAGCATCCGCCTCAATAGGCATTTCATGCGGTGGCCCCTGAGCAGCGAGAGCAGGCGACGTTCGCCACGGCCGGGCTCATTCCATCGCGACACGAGATTCGCCAAGTCCGGCCGGTACTGAAGATACCAGTCCAGCCGCTTTTTGAATTCCGGCAGGCGGTCGAGCATTTCCGGCTCGAGCGTCTCCACCGCGAACAGCGGGATCAGCCCGACCATTGAGCGGATTCGCAGCGGGACCGCCCTCCCGTCGGTGCTCTTGAGGACATCGTAATAGAACTCATCCGTGTCGTCCCACAGGCCCAGGCCCGTTTCGGCGATGTTGGTCATGGCCTTGGCGATGTCCAGGAAGTGCTCGAAGAACTTTGTCGCGATGTCCTGGTACACCGGGTCGTGCAAGGCCAGCTCCAGCGAAATCCGCATGAGATTCAGGCAGTACATCGCCATCCAACTCGTGCCGTCCGCCTGGTCGATGAAGCCGCCATGGGGCAGGGCGGCGCTGCGGTCGAGGACGCCGATATTGTCCAGGCCCAGAAAGCCGCCCTGAAAGATGTTCCGCCCCAGGGCGTCCTTGCGATTGACCCACCAGGTGAAGTTCAGCAGCAGCTTGTGGAAGACCCGTTCAAGGAACGCGATATCGCACGTGCCGCAGCGGCACTTTCGGTCGATCTGGAAGACTCGCCACGTGGCCCAGGCGTGGACCGGCGGGTTTACGTCGCCAAGGGCCCACTCGTAGGCGGGTAGTTGCCCGTTGGGGTGCATGTACCACTCGCGGGCCAGCAGGACCAGCTGCGACTTGGCGAACTCCGGGTCGATCAAGGCCATCGCAACGCAGTGGAAGCCCAGGTCCCATGCGGCGTACCAAGGGAACTCCCACTTGTCGGGCATCGACAGCACATCGGCGTTGTTGACGTGCTGCCATTGCCAGTCGCGGCCATGCTTGCGTTGCGGCGGGGGCGGTGGCATGGTGGGGTCGCCTTCCAGCCACTGTGGGATGTCCCAGTGATAGAACTGCTTGCTCCAGATCATCCCCGCCAGCGCCTGCCGATGGACGTTGCGGGCATCGCTGTCGGTGATGCCGGCCTGCAGCTCGGCGTAGAATTCGTCCGCCTCCTGCCGCCGCTGGGAAACAACTTCATCCACAGATTTCGCAGATTGCGCAGATTCAGAAGAGGCCGGAGGCTGGAGGCTGGAGGCTGGAGGTGAAGCAGCGGAACTCCCGGGCCTTTTCTTATTATCTGCGTAATCTGCGTAATCTGCGGATAGTCGCATTCGCACCGTTGCCTCGCCGCCGGCAGGCACCGTCAGTATGTAGTGCGCACCCGCCTTGGTTCCTCGATTGGCTGGGTTTACCGCTTCGCGGCGGCCCTTGATTATGTACTCGTGCAGGCCGTCCTTGAAGTAGCCCGGCGCGGGCGGATCTCCCAGACGCTGTGGGTTTGTATCATTCTCACAAAACAGCCAGTCCGTGGGCGCCTGCATATACACGCGGTACTCGCCTAGCTGATCGTGCTTTATCGCCACACCGCCGTCTGAGGTCAGCGACAGTTCCGGCCTGGCGGCGTCTTGCTTCCACGACCACGTGTTGCGGAACCATATCTGCGGTATCACATGCAGGCGTGCCTGCTCTGGCCCGCGATTGTGAACCGTGACGCGCATCAGCAGGTCGTCGGGCGAGGCCTTGGCGTACTCGACGAAAACGTCAAAGTAGCGGTTGTCGTCGAATACGCCAGTGTCGAACAGTTCATACTCTGGTTCCGAGCGGCCGCGACGCTGGTTTTCCTCCACGAGCGATTGGTACGGGAACTCACATTGCGGGTACTTGTAGAGCATCTTCAGATACGAATTGGTGGGCGTGGCGTCGAGGTAGTAATAGAGCTCCTTGACGTCCTCGCCATGGTTGCCCTGGTGGTTTGTCAGGCCAAAGAGCCGCTCCTTGAGGATGGGGTCCTTTTCGTTCCACAAGGCCAGCGACAGGCACAGGTGCTGCTTGGCATCGCAAACTCCAGCCAGTCCGTCCTCGCCCCATCGATAGGCACGGTAGGCGGCCTGCTCGTGGGTAAAGTATTCCCATGCGGAGCCGTCGGGACTGTAGTCTTCCCGCACGGTTCCCCATTGGCGTTCGCTCAGGTACGGTCCCCATCGTCGCCATGGGCTTGACGCAAGGGCCGACTCGGACAGGCGTCTTTGTTCTGCGTTCATACAGGAGTCTAGGCCCTATAGGCGTTTTCTGGCGGCGGCAAGTTCTTTTTGCTTCGCCGCCGTCACCGTTGGGTAGGACGGTTTGATTGACGCCAGGGCGTCGATGATGGCGGCGCCCACCACTATGCGGCTGAACCACTTGTTGTCGGCGGGCACGACGTACCACGGTGCGTGCGGCGCGGCGGTGCTGCGAATCGTGTCCTCGTACGCGTCCTGGTAGCGGTCCCAGAAATCGCGCTCGATCGCGTCGTTCTCCGAGAACTTCCAGTTCTTCTCAGAGTTGTCCAGCCGCTCGAGGAAGCGTCGCTTCTGCTCCTTCTTCGAGACGTTCAGGAAGAACTTGCGAATGAGGAATCCGTTGCGGGACAGGTAACGCTCGAAGCAACTGATGTCCTGGTGACGCTCCTTCCAGATGCCCTTGCCGATCAACTTCGGCGGCAGTTTCTGTTTCGTCAGCAGCTCGGGGTGCACCTTTACGACGAGGGTCTCTTCGTAATAGCTGCGGTTGAAAATGCCGATGCGGCCGCGTTCTGGCAGGCATTTCATGCATCGCCACAGGTAGTCGTGGTTGAGATCGTCGCTGGTAGGGGCCTTGAAGGAAAAGACCTGGCAGCCTTGTGGATTGACGCCGGACATGACGTGCTTGATGGTGCCGTCCTTACCGGCGGCGTCCATGGCCTGCAGGATCAGAAGCACGCCCCATTGGCCCTGCGCGTAAAGCATGTCCTGGAGCTTGGCGAGGCCCTCGATGCCGATCGCCAGCGCCTCCTTCGCGCGGGGCTTGTCCTCGTCGTTGAAGCCAAGCGTGTCGCCCGGGTCATAGTCCTTGAGGCGGAAGCGGTCGCCCTTGGTGACCCGGAACGGTTCAGAGATCTCTTTCGCCTTTTTGACTAGTGTGTCCAGGTCCATGATGGCTCCATTGTGCGTAACTGAATATACATCGTAGCACGGGCATCTTGCCCGTGAGTCTCATGGGCGTCTCGCCCATGTCTATGGCCAAGAACACGGCCGAGACGGCCGTGCGACTCATGGGCGAGACGCCCATGCTACGATAGCTGTACCGTCGCGGGGCGAATGCGGAATATGACGGAGTAGATTACCGGGAACACGATGGTGGTCAGAACCGTCGCGAAGACCAGTCCCATCATGATCGTCACCGCCATGGCCACGAAGAACGCGTCCGTCAAGAGTGGAATCATGCCAAGTACCGTCGTCAGGGCGCCCATGCTGACGGGGCGAAGTCGGCTGACGCCTGAGTCAACTATCGACTCGAAGCGGTCCTTGCCCGACGCGATCTGCGTGCGAAACTCGTCGGCCATGACCACCGCGTTTTTGATCTGCAGGCCCACCAGGCTCAAGAATCCAAGAACCGCCATGAAGCCAAATGGCTGATGGAAGAGCAGCAGGCCCGCCGTCACGCCAATGATGGCCAGGGGCACCGTCAGGAAGATCGACAGTGGCACCCGGACGGAATTGAAGAGCACGACCAGGATCAGCACCATCACGATGATGACGCCGGGGATCTTCCCAGCCAAGGCCGATTGGGCCTTGTTGGAGTCCTCATATTCGCCGCCCCATTCGAGCGAGTACTGCGACGACCGCGGGATGGCCTCGATCTTGGGCCGAAGCTGCTCAAGGACC
>Ga0265339_10001023_pt1 | contig 21319 bp, 20 predicted proteins | sample 4CB219metaG_FD_202085 | JGI IMG/M metagenome (GOLD analysis project Ga0265339, IMG submission 202085) | Rhizosphere microbial communities from Carex aquatilis grown in University of Washington, Seatle, WA, United States - 4-CB2-19 metaG | ecosystem: Host-associated > Plants > Roots >... | reverse complement strand
CCGCACGGCAGGAGCGGCGTCAAAAATCCGATATAAAATTTGCTCTCGATTGCAGACTAGGCAAGCAACGCGCGGTACGTTTTCGTATACACGTTTAACAGGAATGACTTTTTCTCTTCATGGAGCTGTATTTCCCGCGGAAACCCCATCCACGGAAAGATCCTCATCATCCAGATCCCGCAAAGAATCAGCAATACTCCTGCGGCACTCGAAAACCATTTTCCAACCGATTGCAGTCCCGAAAACCCGCCTCCCACAGCACCGAGCAAGGCACCCACAAAGATGTAAGACAACACACGCCCGGAATTGTATGCAAGATGCTTGAGAAGTGGATTCCACTTTCGGGTTGTGCTTCGGTCCTGGAAATTATCTTGTGTGGAATATGCGGCAACGATTGCCCCGCACATCCCGACACAGTGCATGCTTCCGAAAAAACCAGTTAGAAAGATAAGGGTAAGGTTCATGACATTCCGATTAGTGATTCGGATAAATTACATAATCCCGGCGCCCATTTCCAGACAAAAATATCTATGAAGTATATTGAAAAAGTTGAAACAATGTGCTATCTTGCGCCATCAAGATTTTAATTTACGAGTGAACGCGTAAGAGCGGCTGGACTAAAAGACAAGAACAGAATTATGAGCTTGCCGGTTGCAGTTGTTATCATCATCTCCTTCGTTGTCGTGGCAGGTGCATTAACGCTTGCCGGATTCGTCTGGGCAGTCCAGTCGAAGCAATTTTCCATCAAACAGTTGAATGAGGGGGCGAAACAGATTTTTGACGACGAAGAACCTATCGGCATACCTCAGGATTTGATATTCAAAAAACCTTCCAATGGCAGTACAAACCACCACTAAAGAGCAGTTCGTTTCGTTTGCCTCCGACGCTGCTGAAGACGTCTCTGAAAAACAGCATCGAGTTGAGATCGACGAATCCGTTACAAGCCCAGTTGTTCTGTATTTTGCCACCGGCATTGCCTGGTTGCTGTTCGGTTCGCTTGCCGGACTGGCAGCGGCGATAAAATTCAATCTCCCCGATTGGCTCGGCGGCACGTCGTTTCTCACGTTCGGCCGGGTCCGTCCGGTTCATCTCAACACTGTGATGTACGGCTGGGCATCGCTCGCTGGTGCCGGAATGGTCGTCTGGCTGACCGGCAGGCTCTGCCGGGTAGCGATACAAAAAACCTGGGCGCTCTATACATCCGCGGTTCTTTGGAACATCGGCGTTCTGTTTGGTGTCGTGTCGCTGTTGTTCGGTTACAATCAAGGTATGGAGTGGCTTGAGTTTCCGAGACCGGCCGGCGGTTTGATCGCACTTGGATTTTTATTTTTCGTGTATTCCATCATCTCCACATTTCGGAAACGACAGGTCGAGCATTTGTATGTCAGTTTATGGTATATCCTCGCTTCGATGTTGTGGTTCCCAATTTTATACACCGTAGCAAATCTCGGCATCTATGACGGCGTTACCGAAGCCGCGATGAATTGGTGGTTCGCGCACAACGCCCTTGCCGTTTGGTTCACGCCGGTCGGTCTTGCCGGCGCATATTACTTCATCCCCAAAGTTATCGGGCGCCCCATCTACAGCTACTATCTCGGCCTTCTCGGTTTCTGGGCGTTTGCGCTTTTCTACAATTGGAACGGCATCCATCACCTTGTGGGCGGACCTCTTCCGACGTGGCTTGTGACGGTGTCAATCGTCGCGAGCGTCATGATGTTTGTCCCGGTTATGGCTGTTGCGGTAAATCATCACCTGACTATGCTGGGACATTTCAGGATGCTGAAGTACAGTCCGACACTTCGCTTCGTTGTTTTCGGTTCGATGAGTTATACAGCGGTAAGTTTGCAGGGGTCCGTTGAATCCCTTAGGTCGTTCAGCGAGGTCGCGCATTTCACGCACTACACAATCGGCCATGCGCATCTTGGCGTTTACGGTTTTCTTTCGATGATATTGTTCGGCGCCGTCTATTATATCATGCCGCGCATCGCGAAGTGGGAATGGCCGCATCCGAAACTTATCAAGTTGCATTTTTGGATGAGCGCAACGGGAATCGCACTGTACGTTATTGCGATGTGTATCGGCGGTTGGATTCAGGGAATGATGATGAATGACCCGTCGCTTTCGTTCATTGCTTCCGTAAATGCTACGAAGCCGTATTTGTGGGCGCGTTCCGTCGGCGGCACGATGATGCTCGTCGGCCATCTTGTCTTTGCATATCAATTCGTTCTTATCATCTATCGTTCGGGACCGGCACGGTATGTACCGGCGTGGTTTGAGTTGCGTCCCGCGGCTGAATCAACCGGGGAGAGCAAAACTGTATGATGTTCTTCCGCTCATTTATTTTCTTCCTTGGCGTTCTTGCTACGCTGCTGATCGGCTGGGCAGGATTAGTCGGCATTCCCAATATGATGATATCTGAAGTACAGCCGCCGAAAGGGTTGGAACGCTATACGTACGAACAGGCGTTCGGCCGCTCGATCTACATTCGTGAAGGATGTTTGTATTGTCACAGCCAGCAGGTTCGCCCGGTCGGATTCGGAGCAGACCAGGAGCGCTTCTGGGGGCGTCCTTCGGTTCCAGCTGACTATGTGTACGACAAGCCTCATTTATTAGGAACGATGCGCACCGGGCCTGATTTGTTTAACATCGGCGCGCGACAAACGAGCGAGGAGTGGCATTTGCTTCATCTGTACAACCCGCGAATTGTCTCTCCGGGATCGGTGATGCCTCCGTTCCCGTGGTTGTTTGAAGAAAAGATTACTGCCGGTCCTGAAGATAAAGTCGTTGCACTTCCCGATTCTATTGCGCCGAAAGGGAAGGTTGTCGTTGCCACACAAGAAGGGCGGGCGTTGATTGCTTACCTAATCGGCATGAATCACACATATCCCGTGAGCCAGTCACCTGCGATTAATGACACAACCAAGAAAAAATAAACCACCCGTCGAAAAAAGGCGAACTTCAAAGAGAGAGAAATCCCCCGCCCCGGAAATTCTCAAAGAACGACCTGCTGAGCCGGCCGGTAATCTCGGTTTCTCGGATGCAAATGGAGTGTTCGCAGATTCCGATGCGTCGGATGTAAATAAAATTCATCTTCGGATAGTCTCACGCGAACAAGGCGAGCCGGAGGAAGGATTTGAGCCGACGCCGACGTGGGTCTGGGGGATTTCAGTCCTCTTGCTTTTTGCGATGGGTTACTATCTTGGGAAATACGGAGGAACATTCGGGACCATTGCACATGAAGTCGAGCAGCCTCAGATGTTTACAGGCGGTGAAGTGAAATCTGATGTCAAAGGGGATATGGTGTATGCCGGCGTTTGTCAGGCATGTCATCAGGCTGATGGCAAAGGAGTAGAAGGGAAGTATCCGCCGCTCGCCGGATCGGAATGGCTCATGCAGGATTCGTTCACTCCAGCACGAATCGTTTTATTCGGGCTGGAAGGAGAAATCCGCGTGAAAGGAAACGGTTTCAACAATAAAATGCCTCAATTTCAGGATAAGCTTTCGAATGAAGAAATTGCAGCCGCAGTATCGTACGCACGGTCATCGTTTGGCAACAAGGGAGCGGCGGTAGTCCCTGCCCAGGTGGACAGCATGAGGAGAGTATATAGCGGGAGAGGTCCATGGAGCGCTGGAACCTTGGAAAGTCTGAGAAAGAAATAGCAATGCGTTTTTCATCATTGAAAATTTTTCTTCGAATATCTTTTCTCCCTTTGGTTGGATCCATCGCAATGATTGTGTCCGGTTGCGGGAAACAAGAACTGAAGCCCCGCCAGCCGATCGCGTTCAGCCACAAGATTCATGCGGGAGATTATCAGATGGGCTGCCAGTACTGCCATAGCGGCGCACGCAGAGGAAAAGCTGCAATGATTCCGTCAGTGCAGACCTGCATCGGATGCCATCAACTTGTTGCGGCGACGAAGCCTGAGATCCAGAAAATTCGCAAAGCATGGGATGAGAAATTACCGATTCGGTGGACAAAAGTGAATGTCCTTCCGGACTTTGTTTATTTCAATCATCAGCCGCACATCATGAAAAATATCCCCTGCCAGAAATGTCACGGCGAAATTCAGACGATGAGCGAAGTCACACCGCCGTTCAAGCTGGCGGACATGTCGTATTGCGTTGGATGCCACAAGGATAACAATGCGAGCATCGATTGCTACACATGCCATAGGTAATTATTAATTATGAATTAGGAATTATGAATTAAGAATTAATAATTAATAATTAAGGAAAATATCTTAACACCTAAAAGCTAACACCTAAAAGCCAAAACCTTATTTACAGAGGAGAATAAATGCAAGAGACGCCGCAGCAGTATACAACGAGAATTTTGGGATACCAGCAAGGACAGGAGCCGTTGAAAATTTTACAGGGAACAGCAAAGAAGATCGAGCGCCTTATTAAAGGCGTTTCCCGGAAGAAATTGATCACCAGGCCCGGACCGGCGAAATGGTCAGTTGCGGAGATCCTTGCGCACCTTACCGACACGGAACTTGTTTCCGGTTTTCGGGTGCGGTTGACGCTTGGCATGAACGGAACGCCGATTCAGGGATTCAACCAGGATGCATGGGCGGAAAAATTCAATTATAGAAAACGCGACCCGCGAAAATCGCTGGAGGTGTTTCGGGTGTTGCGCGAGAACAATCTTACTCTACTGAAGTCCATTCCAAAGCCACTGTGGGAGAATTACGGCATGCATTCGGAACGGGGGATGGAGACTGTTACACGGATTACGGAGATGGTTGCAGGGCATGACATCAACCATATGATGCAGATTGAAAAGATTGTGAAAGGTAAGTGAGATTCCTTTTAATCGGAATGGCTGATTTTTTTTAGAGAATTAATTTATCGAAGATGGAGAATGGGTTTACAGCGCAGAGATTTTCTTAAACTTGTAGGAGCTACAACTGTTGCTACCGCGCTTCCAGGCTGTGGCATCAAGAAACCGAAGTCGCTGATACCGTACGTGATTCCGGAGGAAAATATCACCCCCGGAAAAGCGGTCTGGTACGCGAGTGTCTGCCAGGAATGTCCGGCTGGATGCGGAGTTTCTGTCCGTGTTCGCGAAGGGCGCGCCGTAAAGGTCGAAGGCAATCCTCTTCATCCTGTGAATAAGGGAGCACTATGCGCCAGGGGTCAGGCGGCACTTCATGGATTATACAATCCGGACCGCATTCAACAGCCGTTGAGGAAAAAAACGGATGGAACCTGGGAAGCGATTAGCTGGGAAGAAGCAGAAAAGTATTTCGTCGAAGGACTGCAAAAGATCCAGAAAAGCGGACGGGGGAGCGATGTTGTTTTCATAACGCAGCATTTGAGCGGCGCGATTGATGGGCTGGTGGACGAGTGGCTCGGAGCGCTTGGCTCCAATAAGCATGTTCGGTATGAACCCTTCGCACATGAATCGATCAAAAAGGCAAACGCATTGATGTTCGGCATCGCTCAGGTGCCGGCGTACAATTTCGCGGATGCCAATACAGTGATCGCATTTGGTGCTGATTTTTTGGAAACATGGATTTCCCCAGTCGAATTCACAAAAGGTTTTACGAAGCATCGCGGTTTCAAAAATGGAAAACGGGGATCTCTTTATTTCGTCGGTCCCCGTTTGTCGATGACAGCGACGAATGCTGACCAATGGTTCTCCGTTAATCCCGGAACGGAAGGAATATTTGCTCTCGGCCTCGTCAAAGTCATTCTCGACAACAAGGCAGCAACCGGCCTTTCTTCCGCAGATGCGTTACGAATTGCGGCGATGGTGAGTCCGTATTCACTTGGCGAAGTTGAGAAAGAAACCGGCATTGCGTCGGAAACAATTCTTAAAACGGGCATTGCCTTCGCAAAAGCAAAATCGAGCCTTGCAGTCGCCGGGGGAACAACTATTGAAAGCGGGGACGGTGCGGCGATTGTCGCGGCGGTGAATTTAATTAATTATATTTGCGGCAACATTGGAAAGACGGTAACATTCAAAGATTCCAGCATTTCCAGGCTAAGTTCATATCAGGATATCGCAAAGCTTGTTGACGCGATAAACCTGGAAAAGGTACCAGCTCTGATCGTTGCGGACGTGAACCCGGCGTTCAGCACGCCGCAGGGACTCGAATTCAATCAGGCAATGAAGAAAGTTCCATTCTCAGTTAGTATCTCCAGTTTCATGACCGAGACTTCAGCATCGGCACATCTCATCCTTCCGACCCACACACCGCTGGAAAGCTGGGGCGATGTGGAAACGGAGCCGGGTGTGTACGGATTAATGCAGCCGGCAATGCAGCCCGTTTTCAAAACGAAAATGTTCGGGGATATTCTACTCGAAACCGGAAAAAGGATAGGCAAGTCACAGGAGTTCAGTCCTGCATCAATGTACGATTACGTACGCGAACGATGGAGAGCAATTCAAAAGAAATCGGGCGAGAAATCTGACTTTGAGAATTTTTGGATCGAAAGCTTGGCTCGAGGCGGTTATTGGGAATCTCCAAAAGACAAAACCCAAACACCTAAATTAGCAGGAAGCTTTAGCGAAACGACCTTTTCCCGGATGAAAAAAGTCGACAGCGAACCAGGGAAAAATTTCGCCCTCGTTGTTTACCCATCGCTCAGCCATTACGATGGGCGCGGCGCAAATCGCCCGTGGCTTCAGGAACTTCCCGACCCGATGATGATGAACGTCTGGGACTCATGGATCGAAATTCACCCGCAGGACGCAGCGGCAGCCGGGATATCGACCGGGGACGCGATTCAGATTTCATCCCCCTACGCTCAGTTTGACCTTCCGGCTCAAGTTTCCACATCGGTGAAGCCGGGCGTTGTCGCGATTCCAATCGGACAAGGACACACTTCCTACGGAAGGTACGCCAATAACATCGGAAACAATCCCATCGATTTGTTGGACCCAAAGCCGTCCGAGCGAACCGGCGGACTTGAATGGGCGGGCATGAAGGTCGAACTGCTGAAGAAATCCGACAGGCTCGTTTTAGCTACTGTTTCGGGGAGCGACACTCAGCACGACAGGGGAATAGTGCAGAGTGTGCCTCTTGCCGTATTGGTCGAAACTCACACCCCGGCGTTAGAAGGTCAACATAAAGAAGAGGCGCTCTCGATGTACGCCGACCATGAGCATCCGAACCATCGCTGGGGGATGACGATTGATGTCGACAAGTGTACGGGCTGCAGCGCGTGTGTGACAGCATGCTACGCCGAAAATAATATCCCGGTAGTCGGCAAAGAGGAGGTTGCAGTTGGACGTGAGATGGCGTGGATCCGTATTGAACGATATTTCGACGAGCGCAACGAAACGCCACACGCTGATTTTGCGCCGATGCTCTGTCAGCAATGCGACAACGCTCCGTGTGAGACCGTGTGCCCTGTTTATGCGGCTTACCACACGGAAGAAGGACTCAATGGGCAAGTCTACAATCGCTGCATCGGCACTCGATACTGTGCAAATAATTGCCCTTATAAAGTACGGCGATTCAATTGGTTTGAAGCGCAATGGGTAGAGCCTCTTAACTGGCAGCTGAATCCAGATGTTACCGTTCGTACAAAAGGCGTGATGGAAAAGTGTACCTTCTGCGTCCAGCGCATCACGGACGGAAAGAACACTGCGCGGAATGAACGGCGGCCGGTTCGCGACGGAGAAATTATTCCGGCATGTGCTCAAACCTGTCCCGCCGAAGCGATCATCTTTGGCGACCTGAAGGATGTCAACAGCTCCGTTTCCAGACTGATCGCCGAAGAAGACCAACGAGATTACAAAGTGCTTGAAGAGTTGAACACGCGCCCGGCGGTGACGTATTTGAAAGCAATTAAGAGTAATTAAGAATTATGAATTAAGAATTATGAATTAGGAATGATGAAGGAAGTTGAATAATGCAATTCTGAAGCATCTGATCGGTGAAATTGGAATGGTTCATCTTATAACTTATGACTGAAGACTATAAACTCTCTTACACCGAAACGGACATCGACCTGACGCAGTCGTTGAAAGCGCCGGGCAAAGGATATTGGATCCTGCTGACGTTTCTTTTCATGTTGATTTGCGCCGGCGGGTATGCATGGGGTGTCCAAATTGCCAACGGAATCGGAGAGGCTGGGAAGAATAATCCGGTCGGTTGGGCGATGTATATTGCAACGTTCGTTTTTTGGGTCGGCATCGCACATTCCGGAACACTCATTTCTGCTATTTTATTTTTGTTCCGCGTCAAGTGGCGTGCGGCAGTCTATCGCAGTGCCGAAGCGGTGACGATTTTCGGGCTGGCAACTGCGGGATTGTTTCCGTTCATACATCTCGGCCGAGTATGGGTCGCGCATTGGATTTTGCCGATTCCGAATTTCGGCGGACTATGGCCAAACTTCCGTTCTCCGCTCGCTTGGGACGTTCTTGCAATTACAACCTATCTTACTGCAAGCACATTATTTTTCACTTTGGGAATGATGCCCGATGTTGCCATTGTCCGCGACAAGGCGACGGGATGGAGAAAAAAAGTTTATGGCTTGCTGGCGATGGGCTGGCAGGGAAGCGATAACCAATGGAGGCATTACACTGCGGCGTATGTTTTCCTGGCCGCGCTGTCGACTCCGCTTGTCATTTCCGTTCACAGTATCGTATCGTGGGATTTTGCCATGAGCGTGATTCCCGGCTGGCACAGCACGATCTTTGCCCCGTATTTTGTGGCCGGCGCGATTCATTCCGGTCTGGCGATGGTCGTCCTTCTCCTCGTGCCGATGAGGAAGGCGTTCAGGATTGAAAAGTATATCACGATGCACCATCTCGAAAGCCTCGCCAAGTTTATGATTTTTACAGCCCTAATTGTCGGGTTTGCGTACTCGATTGAATTGTTCATTGCATGGTACAGCGGCAATCAGTTCGAGCGGGCGATCTTCGTGTACCGGATGACGGGCGATTATGCATGGGCATTCTGGCTGCTGATCACAACGAATGTTGCCGTGCCGATGCTCCTGTGGTCGAAGAAGATACGAACGAGCATTCCATGGCTTGTGGGAATCTGTATCTCCGTGGAGATCGGCATGTGGCTTGAACGTTTTATTATTATTGTTACTTCGCTCGCGCACGATTATCTTCCGTACGCATGGGGCATCTACAAGCCGACGCTCGTTGACAGCTTCATTGTGATCGGGAGTTTTGCATGGTTTTTCTTTCTGTTTATGGTATTTTCGAAAACACTGCCCGTGGTTTCGATGTGGGAAGTGAAAGAGCAAATTGATCCGCCGATGAAGGAGCAATCGTAATGCCACTGCCGACCCGAACACATCGTTTTGGCATCTTTGAACACCTTGACACGCTCCTTGCCGTCATCAAACAATTGCCGGCCGAAGGATTCAGAGAAATCGAAGTCTATTCGCCGACGCCTCATCATGAAATTTCCCATGCGCTGGGGAGAAAACCAAGCCCGGTACGCATCTTCACACTCATCGGCGGATTGACCGGATTGATCACCGGCTGGGCGATGACCATCGGTTCGACAATGATCTATCCAATTATTGTCGGCGGGAAACCGATCGTCTCGATTCCGCCGTTCGGCGTTGTCGCTTATATAACGACGATTCTCTTCGGAACAATTGCAACGTTTATAGGATTTCTGGTCAACGCCCGCATGCCGCAAATCAAAATTGTTGAAGGATATGATGAGCGTCTTTCATCCGACCATTACGGCGTGCTTGCATACTGTTTGCCTGAGGATGTCGTGAAACTCGAAAAGCTGTTGAAACAATTGGGAGCGGAGACCGTGGCGAGGTCCCAAGGATTATAAGTGCATAGAATACACTCTAAATATTGGTTTTCTTTTTTTTCCTTGCCGCTTTTTCTTTGCACGGCGTTCTTCGCCGGATGCGAAAGCGAGCAGCCTGGCGAGCAAACGGAATATCGCACGGATATGTACTACCAGCCGTCGTTCAAACCGCAGAAAGACCCGATCCCGCACGTTGCAGGGACTGTCCCGATGTCGGGTTATGAGCCCGCGATCAAAGATTCTCTCCAGGCTTCGCGTTTGAAAAATCCTTTTGTGTTTACACGAACATCGGAAGACACCGGAAAATTTCTATTTAATACGTACTGTTCGGTCTGCCACGGCGTTGCGGCAAAAGGAGACGGGCTCGTCGCGCCGAAATTTCAGACGCCGCCTGATCTGACCATGCCGCTATACAAGACAGCGCCCGATGGTTACATTTATTTTGTTATCCGCAAAGGCCATAACATTATGCCTTCATACTACGAGCACACGACGCAGCGGGAACGGTGGCTGATCATCGCGCATCTGCGGAGGCTGCAGCAGCAATGACCGATTCATCAATGATATTCCCCACTCAAAAGCTCTCACAACGAGTGCGCAATATACTTTGGACGTTCGTTGCGATTGGTGCCATTGTGTTTATCGCTTCCCTGGGTCTGGGATATGCACTGCGGGCCTGGCAAATTTATTATGTCAATTTTGTTTTTTGGACGGCAATCGCTCAGGGCGGCGTCGTTTTTTCTGCAGCATACAGGATGACAAACGGAACATGGGGTGAGCCGTTTCGCCGCACCGGTGAAGGGATGGTGAGCTTTCTTCCGGTTAGCTTCGTTCTCTTTATCGGCGTTTTTCTGGGACGGTCGGAAATCTATCCGTGGCTTCACGAGGCGACGGGAAAAGAATCCTGGTTGAACACTCCGTTTTTCTTCACACGCGATACGGTCATTTTCTTGTTCATGATGTGGCTAAGCTACAAATATGTCCGGACATCGCTTCGACCGGAACTTGGACGGCACCGGGCTAATCTGCCGGAAAAATTCCAAAAATTCATCGAGCGGCTGACGCGCGACTGGGAGGGCGATGAACTGGAAACTGCAAAAAGTGCATCAGCGATGGCAAAGCTTGTTCCGGCGATGTTGATTGCATTTGCTGTTCTCTATACTCTTCTCGGATTTGACCTTTTGATGTCGCTCTCTCCTCAATGGTACAGCACATTATACGGCTGGCTCTTTTTCCTTCACGGGTTCTACGGTGCGCTTGTCGTAATTACGATTCTCGCTATTGCCGCACGAAAAGCTTTTACGCTGGAAGCCGGATTCAGGACAAGTCAGTTTCACGACCTTGGGAGGTTGGTGATGGGATTCTGCATGTTGTCCGGTGGGTTTTATTGGTCGCAGTATTTAGTGATATGGTACGGGAACCTCACGGAGGAGATTCCATACCTGCTTATGCGTTTTCACAATCCGCTCTGGGCACCATTAACGTGGTATTATATCGTCTTCGCTTTCTTTTTCCCTCTCGCCATTTTCCTCAGTAAACGGGCCAAAGAAAAACCGGCAATCCTCGTAAGCGTTGCGTCGATAATTCTTTCGTCGCTGTTTGTGGAACGATTCCTCGCCGTAGCTCCGTTCCTATGGCATGAACCGACTCTCCCGTTCGGTATCATGGAATTGCTCGTGTCGCTTGCGTTCGCAGCCGGTTTTGCGCTTGCATGGTTTACGTTTATCTCGATGGTTCCATTAATCTCCTCATCGACCAAGCATGTTCATCTTGAGTGAGTGACGCTCACTTTTAGCGCCGACATCGTAGATGCTTTGCTCTTCCTTCGACGCGCTCTCCCGCTCTTCGAGCGGCATCGCTTGCTCAGGATGAACGAGACTTGGTTCGTAGTGTGGCATTGCACCTTGATTTTTCTTCTTACATCTTCACTTTTTGCTTTTCACATTTTACTATTCACGCTCCCAAAAATGTCTTTGGTAAACTTCACATCGACGAACATCCTCTGCGATCAGTGCGGCTTGCCGTACAGCCGGTCCGAAAAAGGGCTGGGTGGAGTGACGCAATTGAAAGGAGGCATCGAATTCCATTTCTGCTGTTATGGTTGTTCGTTCACTCATTCGCTGACCGGAGAGAAGGGCGAGGGGGGAATTGCGTCGATGTTTTTGCTTCGTTTGGGATTCTCCGCATTTCTGTCGATGAATATTATGATCTTGAGCTGGGCGCTCTACGCCGGAAAAGGGAACTGGCTCGGTATCGACAAAGACGTCATTCCGGCCATGAACATGCTTTTGTTCGTTCTTTCCACGCCGATTATGGTGCTCGTCGGTTATCCATTTCTTAAAAACGCGGTTCTCGAAGTTCGCAGGCTTCGTCTTTCGATGGACAGCCTTATTGTCCTTGGTTCTATTGCGGCATACGGGTTTTCGACCTACGAAGTTTTCACCGGCGGCACCGCTCTCTATTTCGACACTGGCACGATGGTGATCGTTCTCGTGACGGCGGGGCGGTATCTCGAAGCGACGGCGAAGGTCCGTACATCGACCGCGCTTCATGCATTGCTCGACTTTCGTCCCAATATCGCCCGCGTTATATGCGACGGCATCGAGAGAGAAGTCCCGACTTCAGAGATTGGCGCAGGGGAAATAGTTAAAGTGCTTCCGGGCGAACGTATTCCACTCGACGGAACAATTATCGAAGGGTTGACATCCGTGAACGAGTCGTTTCTCACTGGCGAATCACTTCCCGTTCCTAAGGAAACGGGGTCGAAAGTCTTTGCAGCAACCGTCAATGGCGAAGGCTCAATCATCCTCAGGACGACGTCGCTCGAAAACGATACGCTGCATGCACAGTTTATTCGTTTGATGGAGGAAGCGCAGCGCACCCGTTCACCAGTCCAGCAATTGGTTGACCGGATTTCGTACGTTTTTATTCCAACCGTAATCGGAATTGCCGCGGCAACTTTTGTCGGATGGATATTGATCGGGACTTTTGCTTCGGCCCTGCTTCATTCGCTGACCGTCCTTGTCGTCTCATGCCCTTGTGCACTCGGCCTCGGAACTCCCCTCGCGACAACGATCGCAATCGCTCGTGCTGCTGAGGAAGGCATCCTCATTCGTTCCACCGCAATTCTCGAAAAGCTCCACTCTGTTTCGGCTGTTGTTTTTGACAAAACGGGCACGCTGACAGAAGGAAAACTTAGTGTTTCAGAAGTGATCTCTCCAAAAATTCTGCCGGAGAAGTTGCTTTCAATAACCGCTGCGCTTGAAAACTCTTCGGAACATCTTTTGGGAAAAGCAGTTGTTCGCCATGCAAAGGATAATGGCATAGTTTTTATGAAATGCCGAAACGCTTTAGCGATTCCCGGATTGGGGGTTAAGGGGGAGGTTTTTGTAAACGAGCGGTGGACGGAAGTGGTTGTTGGCAGAAAGATTTTGATGACGCAGATTGGCGCTGATTTTGACGCAGATATAGAAAAAAGTAACCCTGAATTGTCAAAAGTAAGCTTGTTGTTTGTCGCATGGGACGGAAAAGTGGGTGGCATTATCCAGCTTTCAGACACTCTTCGCAGCAGCGCGATCCCGGCAGCGAAATTGTTGGAGCAGAACAATATCGAAGTTGGGATATTATCGGGAGATTCACAGGCCGTTGTCGATGAAATCGGCATGCAGTTGCGTACACGCTTTGCAGTCGGAGAGTTGATGCCGAACGAAAAAGTTCAAAAGATACATGACATCCATGCATCGGGCAAAATTGTTTTAATGGTCGGCGATGGGATCAACGATGCCCCAGCGCTTGCATCAGCCGACGTCGGTGTGGCTCTCGGCTCTGCAACAGACCTGACGAAAGAGAATGCCGACATTACTATTATTGGAACGCAATTGGCGAAAATACCGTGGCTGCTGATTCTTGGAATGAAGACATATAGAATTATTCAGTGGAATCTCTTTTGGGCTTTCATCTACAATATTGTCGGCATTGCTCTCGCCGTGATCGGACTTCTTGATCCGATCGTCGCTGCGCTTGCTATGATCGTGAGCAGTGTTTTTATTATTTTCAATTCGCGGCGGTTGAACAAGGTTCAACCCTCATAGGATAATGATTGTTGACACCCCAGTTTGACTAGAAGCCCTCTCAAAAACATGTCACTTGATCCTTCCCGACGGGTCTACGACCTCGCCGAGTCGAATCGTCGACCATCGGGTCGTTCCACGAATCTACGATTCGTAGAATCGTAGATTGACTAGATTGACGATGCGCTCTCCAGATCTTCGAGCGGGATCGCTTACTCAGAATGAACGGGTGATTTGTTCACCCTGAACAAGTCCCCCAAAGGAGGACGCGTCTGGCTAAGCCATCCCTTCGGGAGAAGGGGCAACGCAAGACCATTTTTGAGATAGGTTCTAAATATTGTTTTTAGATATTAGACAATTCTACCCACCGAAGTAGGTAAAACGCAGTCATGAAAAGAAGACTTCCTTCGCGGAAACGATTGGCGTTGTTGTTTTGTTATTACTGTGGATGTAGGATTCTTAAAAATCCACCATAGTAACAATACTTGGCTGCCGAAGCGTATTGCCGTACGTTCGGCGGCAGAAAAAGAAGAGGGTAAGAAAATGTCAATACGACCGGTCAAACAAATTGTTCAAGCTCAGCCCACAATGGAAGGGGCAGGCGTAAAATTGCGCCGCGCATTTGGTTTCGGGAAAACGGGGGATTTCGACCCGTTTCTTTTGCTCGATGATTTTCGAAACGAGCATCCGGAGGATTACCTCCCCGGGTTTCCGTGGCACCCGCATCGCGGAATCGAGACAATTACATACGTTCTTGCCGGAACGGTCAACCATGGCGACAGCCTCGGAAATCGCGGTACGTTGGGGGCGGGCGATGTGCAATGGATGACAGCAGGAAGCGGGATACTTCACCAGGAAATGCCCAAGGGAGATGTACAGGGAAAAATGCACGGGTTTCAGTTATGGGCTAATCTGCCGGCAAATCTTAAAATGACATCGCCGCGCTACCAGGACGTTACATCCTCCGCAATTCCGGAGATCATCGACGACGACGGAACCAGCGTTCGCGTCGTCTGCGGAGACTTCTGGGGAAAAAGCGGTCCGGTCGATGGGATAGCCGCGAATCCTCGGTACCTCGACGTTTGGGTTCCCCCTGGAAAACGAAAGACTTTGCCCGTCGAAACAAACCGACACGCGTTCGCATACGTATTTGAAGGAACCGGCACATTCCGCGATGCATCCGATCCCCTTTCGATCCAGACAGACATTGTCGGATCGGACGGCAAATCGAACATGAGCACAGCAGGAAATCGCTCGCTCGTCCTCTTTGATAATGGCGACGAGGTGACGGTGCAAGCGGGAGAAAAAGGCATACGGTTCCTGCTCGTTTCCGGCAAGCCGCTGAAGGAGCCTATTGCATGGAGCGGCCCGATAGTGATGAACACCGAAGAAGAACTACGTCAGGCGTACGCCGAACTTCACAACGGAACTTTTATCAAGGAGCGTTGAAAACATATCTGCTCACACTCATGTTGCTTAAGAACTGATGTTGTGCAGAGCATGCTAAACACGATTATTGTATCGTTCCGGCAGGAGCGAAATATTTATAGCAATCCGCCGGTAATAGCGATCAAGCCCCATCAGGAGCGACAAATGAAAATGCTTTGTCCTTTCGCGTAATATCAGTTAATTGCCTTAAAGGAATGTCCATATGAAAACCAGTACGAATCCAGTTGAATCTGCGTTTGGAATTCTTAAGCAATACAAAACTCTTGCGGATAAAGCTATGGAGCAGGTAAGTGATGAAGAATTTTTTAGGCTTCCCGAACCGGAATCCAACAGCATCGCCATCATTGTCAAACACGTAAACGGCAATTTGCTCAGCCGCTGGACAGATTTTTTGACCACCGACGGGGAAAAAAAATGGCGGGATAGGGATGGCGAGTTTGAAATGGACAAAATGGAGAGAAGCCAATTGATGCAAATGTGGGAAAGAAGCTGGCAATGTCTCTTTTCATCTCTTGAATCCTTGACAGCCGAAGATTTGGGAAAGATCGTCACCATCCGGACTGAACCGCATTCAGTGCTTGAAGCTATCAACCGGACCCTGGCACACATCAGTTCTCATGTAGGGCAGATCGTTTTTCTTGCGAAAATGTTGAAATCCGGCCAATGGCAGACACTCACTATTGCAAAGAGAAAATCGAGAGAATTTAATGAAAGAATGAGCAGGGCATGAAAATTAGTGCTATTTTGCCGCATTCCCCTCAAAAAGCTGTTGCAAATAAGCTGGAATTTCTGTACTTTAGTCAAGTTAAAATTTTGAAATACCGGAGGATGTAATGAAAAAAGGAATTCACCCCGAATACAAACGTGCAATCGTTACGTGTATTTGCGGGAATACGTTCGAAACCCGTTCCACTGTTGGAAATATACACCTTGAAATTTGCTCGAATTGCCATCCATACTACACCGGCAAGCAGAAATTGGTCGATTCGGCGGGACGTGTCGAACGGTATAACAGGAAGTATGCAAAAAAAACCGCACCAGTAGAAGCGGCAGCAGCCGCTCCGACGGCATAAGAATTGCCCGGTTTTTTATGCTGATGAAAAATCAAACGGAATGTATGAACTATGCATTCCGTTTTTTATCTTTGAATTACCGGATTCTTGGCGAAGAATTTTTTCGCAGTAATAACGGCAAATAATTCCGAAGCACCTTTTCTCACCAGATGGCTTTGTGTAAACAGATGCCGACGCAGATTTGTATCTTCGAAGACAATTATTTCTCCCGGTTTCTTCCCCTCGTCTATTTCCGTCCAGTATATAATCTGAAGTGCGGCGCCTTTTCTTTGAAAGAGAAGATCGAGCGACGGTATGGTGGCGTTTCCATCGTCCTCCATTGCCGGGCATACCTTGCGGACTTTCTGCGCTTGCAAAATCCAAGAATCTCGGTGAACGAATTATCCTCCAATGAGTATCTGCTCATAAACGGAAGAGTGATTGCCGATGAGAAATTCGTCAGGACTATTCCTGTGAAAGGGGCCGCAAACACGGTCTATGTAACCGGTGAACATATCGCTGCGGCCCGCATTTCAGGAGAAAGGTTAGCCCGCTGGAAGAAGAACATGCCGGAAGTTTTTTCCGCAAACGACTTTGAAGGGATGGCAAGAAAAGAAGTTGATGTAAAAATGGTGAATTATCCATGGGAGCTGGTGAACAACAACAAGGCGCAGCTTTGCGCCGATTGGGCTCTCCTGTCGAAGAAAATCACAGGCAAAAAGCCTAAAGGCAAGCTTTATCCCGGTGTTCATCTTCTCAACAAGAAAGATATTTTTATCGGCGGCGGTTCGGTGGTAAAACCTGGAGTGGTTATTGACGCTGAGGACGGGCCTGTGTACATCGGCAACAATGTCACTGTGTTCCCCCAATCGACGATCATCGGTCCTGCGTATATCGGCGATAGTTCGGTTATCAAAGCGGGGGCGAAAATCTACGAAGACACAACAATCGGCCCGATGTGCAAAATAGGGGGGGAGGTCGAGGCGTCGATCATTCATGGATATTCCAACAAGCAGCACGACGGATTCCTGGGACACTCGTACCTTGCTCAATGGGTGAATCTTGGCGCCGGGACAACAAACAGTGATCTGAAGAACAATTATAGTTCCGTGAAAGTAATTGTTAACGGCGAGCTGATAGATACCGGCTCTCAATTTGTCGGCGTAACCATCGGCGACCATACGAAGAGCGCAATCAACTCGGTGTTCAACACAGGGACGGTCGCCGGCGTTGCGTGTAATATTTTTGGGCGGGGCGTTCCGCCGAGGTTTGTTCCGTCGTTTTCCTGGGGCGCATCGGGGGAAACGTTCACGACGTACGACTTCGCCCGTGCTGTCGAAGCCGCTAAACGAGTCATGGCCCGCCGGGAAATAATTTTATGCGATACCGAGGCCGCGCTCTTCAAAAAAGTTTTTGATCTTACTGCCGAGGAACGTCATCAACGAGGCGTACCGCACTAAACCCTCTCACTCAAAACAACCCCCGATCACTACGACACAATGGAAGTCGAAGAAAAAAAACTATTATTTCACGGAGTTCGCGGAAGCGCAGTCAAAATTCTCAACAGAGTTGAGCGGGCGGATGCCTATCTCGATAAGCTTCTGGAAGCCGAGCTGCGGTCCGAAGAGATTAACGACCTCGACAAGTCCCTGCTGACTGAGATCGTAAACGGTGTGCTGCGCTGGCAGATGAAGTTGGACTGGGTGCTCAACGGTTTTTTCCACGGTAATTTCACAAAAGCTGAAGTTACGGTGAAGAACGCATTGCGCGCGGCGCTATACCAGATCATGTTTTTGGATAAGGTTCCTCATCACGCGGCTGTGAACGAAGCTGTTGAATTTGTGAAGCGCATCCGCGGGGAAAAAGCCGGGAATCTAGTCAATGCCGTTCTCCGCAATATCATCCGCAATATTGACGGAATCCATTATCCCGATGTTACCATCGACGCCGCGCAGTATTTGGCCGTCATGTATTCGCATCCGGTATGGGTCGTCCGCCGCTGGATGAATCGGTTTGGTTTTGCCGAGACGGAAAAGCTGCTGCATGCCAACAATGAGCGTCCGAGTCTTTCGCTCCGAATTAACACGTCGAAGACCACCGTCGAGAATTTTCTCGAACTCCTGCGAAGCCAAAATGTTGTATTTGAAAAGTCGAAGTACCTCGGCAACTTCGTTAGGACTTCCAACCTCTCCAATATTTCGCAGACGGAGCCTTTTCGGCAGGGATTGTTTTCCGTACAGGACGAGAGCGCCGGCATCGCGTGCCAGCTGCTCGGCGTGCACGAAGGCGACAGAGTGATCGACATGTGTGCTGCACCCGGCGGTAAGACGAATTTTATCGGCGAGATGCTGCACGGAAAAGGGGAAGTGATCGCCGTCGACAAGTACGCGACAAGGTTGAATTTAGTGAAATCAAGCTGCGAACGCCTTGGCATCTCTAACGTGAAAATCGTTGCAGCGGACAGCAAAGAGTTTTCAACCGATCCGGCAGACAAAGTGCTGCTCGATACTCCATGTTCCGGGCTTGGTGTGCTGGCAAAAAAGCCCGACGTGAAGCTCAAGCGCGATGCTGAAGATATTCGCGACCTCGTCAGCCTTCAACATCTCCTCATCAACAATGCTGCAACACTAGTGAAGAGCGGGGGTGTGCTCGTCTATAGCACGTGCACGACCGAGCCGGAAGAAAATTTTGGCATCGTGCGAATGTTCCTGGAACAGCATCCGGAGTTCGACATCGATTCTGCCGCGCAGTTTGTCCCCCAATCTGTGGTGACCGCAGACGGCTATGTTGAAACGTTTCCGCATGTGCATGCGATGGATGGATCGTTCAGCATTCGGCTGAAGAAGAACAGATAAGTATTTTTTGGAAAGACAGAAGTGTTAACAATGAAAGCAATTACAAAAAGCAAACCGGTTGATGGTAAAGAGTGGGTTAAGGGGTTTCAACTCATTGACAAGCCGGTTCCTAAAGTTACTTCGGCCGACGATGTGATTATCAAAGTGTTCGCGGGAGCCATATGCGGCACCGATGTCGGCATTTACACCGCCAAGGAATCGCTCCGTGTTGAAATGTCGCGCGCGCTGACCGATCCCGTAACGGTCGGCCACGAGTTTTCAGGGCGCATTGTCGACGCCGGGTTGAAGGCGCGGAGACATATCGCCGGGATGGTTTTTGCGAAAGCAAAGACAAATCCTGCCGTGAAGAAATTGCTCCGGGGTGAAACCGAAACGACGTTCGCGAGAAGCAAAAAACTTCTTTCAATCATTGGAGAACATTTCCACGCATCCGCGGAAATGCATGTGACATGCGGGAAATGCTATCAATGCAGGCTCGGTGAAAGACACGTATGCCGCAACACGGTCATCAAAGGAGTTCATGACGACGGGGCGTTCGCAGAGTACGTAAAAGTGCCGGCGGGTAATCTTGTGATGTTCCATGAAAAAGAAATTCCGCTGGAAATCGTCGCCTTTATGGATGCAATCGGCAACGCAACGCATACGGTGATGTCTGTTGACGTTAAAGGCCGAAACGTGGTCGTGCTCGGCTGCGGAGTGCAAGGGCTTATGGCAACCGCGGTGGCAAAATACGCCGGGGCCAAAAAGATATTTGTCACGGATTCTTCTCACGGCGAGTTTTCGCATGAGAAACTCGAAGAGCGCCGCTTCCGGATGGCGCGGTTGTACGGTGCGGCCGATTGTTTCGACATGGCGCTGCCGAGCGAACGCGATCGGTTCCATTCGGTTGTGATGAAAGAGACAAACCAATCCGGTGTTGACGCCGTTTTTGAAATGTCGGGGAGCTACCAGGCCTACGACGATGCATTTAAAGCAATCCGAATGGGAGGGACTTTTTCTTTGCTTGGACTTCCGGCAGGGACGATGCCGATGGATTTTGCAAAGGATGTTATTTTTAAAGGCCTCACTATCAAAGGTATTATAGGACGACGGGTGTTCGAAACCTGGATTCAGATGGAGAAGATACTTAAAGCAGGGCTTGCGAAGAAATTCCTCACCACAGGATTCATTACTCATCAGTTTCCTTTGGAAAAATATGAAGAGGCTTTCGAAGTCATCCGGCGAGGCGACGCCTTTAAAGTGTTGCTAAAGCCGTAGTTGTTATTAATGTCACAGAGAACATAAACCGCAAAGTCGCCAAGACGCAATGAGAAATAAGTATTTCTTGCCATGGCGGTTTGAATCATTGTCCCTCGAGTACGAACAATCTAACAAGAAACTATGAATTACCTCGAGCTTGTTACTTCCGAGCTGTCGCGCATTCGCGACGCTAACACTTTCAAACATGAGACTCCTCTGGAATCGGCGCAAGCGGGCATTGTAAGCGTCAAAGGGAAACCCGTTATCATGATGGCGTCGAATAATTATCTCGGCATGTCGAATCATCCGGCCGTCCGCAAAGCAGCTATCGAAGGGATAAAAAATTTCGGCTATGGCGTTGCATCGGTCAGATTTATCTGCGGGACGCAAACCATTCATCTTGAACTCGAAAAAAAGATTTCAAAATTCGTCGGCATGGAAGATACGATCCTATTTTCTTCGTGCTTTGCCGCGAACGAGGGTTTTTTTGCAAGCCTTGTGAACGAAAAGCTTGGCGTAGAAAACTACCGGGATGCCATTTACACCGACAAGCTTAATCATGCCAGCATCATCGACGGCATGCGTTTGTGCAAAACCGAAACCACCGATAAAAAAATTTACAACCATGCCGATGCGGCACATCTTGACCAGCTTCTTGAAGAAGACAAGGACAAGGGGTACCGGCTCCGCATTGTCGCGACCGACGGCGTATTCAGTATGGAAGGCGATCTGGTTCCGCTCGATACGCTTGTTGAAGTGGCCCACAAACACGGCGCAATTGTCTTTGTCGATGATTCTCACGCCATCGGCGTGTGTGGAAAATCCGGTCGAGGAACGCCGGAGCATTTCAACGTGCTTGGCAAAGTTGACGTTCTTTCGGGAACGCTCGGCAAAGCGATCGGCGGCGC
>Ga0265339_10001021_pt1 | contig 21326 bp, 22 predicted proteins | sample 4CB219metaG_FD_202085 | JGI IMG/M metagenome (GOLD analysis project Ga0265339, IMG submission 202085) | Rhizosphere microbial communities from Carex aquatilis grown in University of Washington, Seatle, WA, United States - 4-CB2-19 metaG | ecosystem: Host-associated > Plants > Roots >... | reverse complement strand
CAGACAGAAAACGTTCCGCAGCCTCGGGAACGTTTCCCGTCGGAAAACTCCACGTCGTCATGAATTTCATGTCAGTCCTTCTCCAATCAGATTCTTCAATTTGTCTTCGAGGGGGGAACCAACAGGGAAGCACGAAGGCGCCAAGTATACCGAAGCGGTGTTCACTCTGTTCATTAAATATTCGCTGCTCCTCAAGCTGTGCGCAGAATGGAAATCACGGTCAGATCATCATCCTGCCCGTGCTGCATCGCTCGTGCTTCTCTATTTCGATTTCTTTGGTGCAAAGTCAACCGCCCCCACAGAGGCATCGGAAGAGCAATGAACATATCACCTCCACCTGGAAACCACAGTTTCGTTACCGAGCGCTCGCAAAGCCTGAGCTAAACAACACCCGCCAGCAGTACAATTTCGAGCGTCCACAGATTCGGAAGGTCAGTCCTCATGAAACGATTTGGTTTTATAGTTCTTGCCCTGATGGTTTCGGTACCGGCATGGTCTGCCGAAAGAATTACTGTGGCGGAGCTGAGGGGCCGTATCCAGTCCCTGCACGACTCTGGAAAAAGCGACGACGATGTGTCGATCAAGTTAGCCGAAGTGGAGTTGTCCCAAAGTTTGTCCGCAGAGAACGTCAGTTCGCTTGAGAGCCTTCTGCCGGGGAAGGAATCCCGCGATCAACTCAATTTCCTCGCAACACAAAGCGCTTTGTTGCTACCCCCAAATTCCGAGATTCCCTCCACTCCAACTCCGGAACTGCTGACGCAGAAGGCGATTCTTGGCAAGTGCATCGAATACGTCACCAAGGTCTATATGCACAATCCCCGCTTGGTCGCGTCCAAGATTACAACCTACTCAGGAAACCACATCAAAGACTTTCACCCGGCAGACCTTGGGTACTTGATCGGCCGAAACGTGCCGATGACTCTTGGGCCTTATAGCACCCACACGACGGAGATCGAAAGTGAAAACGGGGTCGAGAGAGCTGCCCCAACAACTCAGGCGAAGAACCGACCTATCGAGTCGCAGATTTCGACTGGCCCCGTACTCAGTTTTGTGCTCGCGCAAGCGGCAGAGGGTGCACATCTGGCATGGCAGCGCTGGCAACTGATTAATGGCAGGCCGGTAAGTGTTTTCTCATTTGCTGTCGACAAGACCAAATCCAAGTACCAGGTGAACTACTGCTGTTTCGCGAGGCTCGAAGCGAAGCATTCCCCAGGGACGTACTACTTCGACGACAATGCCGAGCCGTTTAAGACGACTGTGCCGTTTCATGGCGAGCTCTTCATTGATCCGGAAACGGGAACAGTTATGCGCCTGATCATGCAAGCGGATTTCTCAGCGTCGGATCCTGTGCATCGCGAAGACACTCGCATCGATTACGGGTCCGTCAAGATCGAAGACAGATTAGTGATGGTGCCCATGAAAGCATTCACGCTTGTGGCACTGGTGCCGCGTGGCAACAACGACGCGTTGGGTTATCAAGAGATTCTGCGTTATTCAGATGCGAAGTACAGCAACTACAGGCCAGTCGGCCAAAGGCCCTTGCCGGGCGGCAAATGAGTTGCGAGCTTCGTTGTCGGGAACGCGAGCCAACATTCCGAACGTATCCCCGCCAATTCTGATAGAGCACAAATTGAAGCAGCTCGCAGAGAGCCATGTTCGGCAATCCAAGGGCGCCTGGTGTCCGAGGTCTTGCCTCTGAAACCTGGGAACGTATGATCCTCTTCCCCTCACCCAAAATACTTCCTCAATCCCTCCCAGTAGTGATCCTTCCATCCCCAGTCCAGATGGTCATAATCCCCGCTGGGAAAACCATAATGATCGAAGCTCAGCCGCGTCCCCGCCCCACCCGCCTTCAGCTCAAACCGCACCAGCGAATACAAACCCGCTTCCCACGACGCCGGGCGCCACGCCTGCACAATCCGCTGGTTCGGCGCCAGCTCCACCGTGCGCCCCTCAATCAGCCCGCCAAACATTTTGAACGCTCCGCCCGCCGTCCGATCGATCGTCGCCGGCATACCCGTGACCACGGCAAACTTCTTCTCGTCCAAAATCGCTTCGTAAAACTGCTCCGTACTCGCCTTGAATTCCAGATCGTAATGAATCGCCGTCTTCGCCTGGTTCGGCGAAGTGCACGGCGCCATCTCTTTCGGCTGCGCGGTCATCTGCGCCTGTGCGCGAGTCGCCGCGATCACGCCGCCCACCCCCACAGCAATACCGGCAAGTGCGCCGCGGCGCGTCAAAAGACCAGGTCTCGCATCGGTGCTTGGAAACATGGAACCTCCGAAATCTGGGATGATCGAAAGGGGAATGCGCAGGAATTATCGCAGCCAAAAACCGTGACCAGCGAATAATTGTTTCTATTACCAGTTCCCAGCCCCGGGTGCCCCATGTCTCGCTTCTGAGACATGGGAAAGCACGAACCCCCAACCCGCTTGCTCCCTGGGTTCCTTAATCCCCGATTTTCCTGTCAATAGGCCCCCCTGTGTAAAACGCCCCAACCCGCTCATTCCAATCGAAATATAAATCCGGCCAAATTGTGAATTAATTCGCTGGAAGGCGCACACTAAATCTAGTGCTTGAGAACCGGCCCAGGGAACGGGTCCGTTCCCAAGCCATTTTTGTCGGGAAGGAGCGGCGCTATGACAAATTGGTTCGCAGGCCAACAGTCCATGCGCGCCATTGGCGCTCCAGCAGGGGTACCCCCACCCCCCCCTACAAAATTTGCAGTTTTCCACAGGCAAATTGTCAAAAATCCACTCGTCGAACCCCGACCATTCCGGTCCAACTTTCGGTCCGCCTCTGTGCAGCACGGAAGCCGCACCCGAAGCGTCCATCTTCACGCGAAGCAGTTGGCCGCACCGCAGGTGCCCTGTGCTCCATTGCTCAGACTCTGCTCTTGCGACTCGCTACGGTCAATCTCGCTGAGGTACGCACGTGGCTTACCCAGCCCAAGCGAGGAGAAGCTATGAGTGGATTCAAAGTAGTTCTGTTGGGTGCCGTCGCCGGCGCTCTGTGGGCAACCGCCCCTCTGAACGCCGCTGCGCAGGGCGTTGAAATCGCGCCGCAGGTCACCGTCGAAGTCGGCGTAGCCCCGGATTGTCCCTATGGCTACTATGACTACGCACCCTACAGCTGTGTTCCCGATGGCTATTACGGGCCGGAGTGGTTCACTGGCGGCGTCTTCGTCGGCGTCGGTCCGTGGTTTCGTGGCCCCGAGGGCTTCAAGGGCAATGTAGACAACTCGTTCGACCCGCATCACGGCTATATCGGCAAATCGCCAAAGGTCGGCGACAAGGCCGAATCGGAACGCAGAGATCCCAAGCTGTTCAAAGGCAATGAAGAACGCGATGGCCGCGGCCACACAACCGGCGAAAAGCGCTAACCTTCTTCGCCGATGCCAACGGCTCAACCCTGGCAGTGTGGGGATTGCCCCACACACCCAGGCGATAACTTCGATCACTTGAGGCAACAGCGCGGCTGGTGCGGCATCCGAATCGGTATACCTCGGGTCCGCTCCACTGGCCGCGCTCGCTCATTTGGCGCCAAAAGACAGGGGTAGGAACGGAAAAGCCTACAAAGCAAATCTGGAATCCCAGCTCTCGAAGGGCGGGGCGAATGCCGGGATTCCAGTTGGAGCCGAGGGCGCCAATCTGGCGATGGGCCTCATCTACTCCTGTAGTCGGGAAGCGCGCGAACAAGAATTGTTATTACATTCACTTTGAGCGCGCATGCGTCGCACGTATGGTCAGAATTGCTCAATGCGGGAGATACTTTTCGATTGTTGCGAACTCAGCGGCTTTTGACGTGAGAAACTGCCCGCTTCAATCTCCGTCGACGATGTTTCCGTCATGCCACGGATCGCCGGGCGGCCCTCGGTGGGGAGAGAATCCCGGTCACTCAGCTCAGCCAAGCGCGGGGGAAGAGGATCCACAACGCCGTCTTCGTCAACATAGGCGCTCGGCAGTTTCCCGTCGTGCGCAAACGCAGTTTTAAATTTGCGAAACTGGATTTCTTTTCTGTTACGAACATCAAGAAGAGCCGCCAGCACAAAGAGAAGAATAAGGACGAAACCACAGCCGCCCATGACGAACTGGGTATGGGTCAGTTGGAAAAGCATGATGTCCTCCGGAGCAATGCCGTTCAGCCCAGGCAGGCACAATCCACCCGCTTTCGTAGCATCGCTTCATTCAGTGAGATGCCGGCAGACCCCCAAAGGCTGTTCCCATTGCTCATGCCCGTGGTATCGGCGAAAGATGCGTGGCCGTAAGCGGCAAAGCCTTGCAGAGACGAACGGAGACGCATTGGTATGCACGCGCCAGCTGCGCTCCTTGATGATCGCAACGCAACGCAAAGCGCCCGCCTGGACCGCCAGTCCCCGAGGTGCTTATTGTTCGCCTTTGCCGGGGCGCAGCATCAGGTTCTTGATCGCCTCGCGCGGATCCTTGCCTTCGTCGAGGATCAGTTCCATCTGCTCGGTGATCGGCATTTCGATGCCGTGCTTCCGTGCCAGGCCCAGGGCCGCTCGTGTGGTGCGAACACCCTCCGCGACCTTGCCGCCTAGCCCTGCCAGAATTTCTGGCAGCTTTTGTCCTTGTCCCAGCGCCTGTCCCACAGTGCGGTTGCGCGAAAGGGAGCCGGTGCACGTCAATACCAGGTCGCCCACACCAGACAGGCCGCCCAGCGTTTCGCGCCTGCCGCCGCAGGCCACGGCCAGCCGCGTGATCTCCGCCATGCCGCGTGTCATCAGTGCCGCCGCGGAGTTGTAGCCCAGACCCATGCCTGCCGCGATACCCGCGGCAATGGCGACAACATTTTTCAGTGCCCCGCCCAGTTCCACGCCAATTACATCAGTGGATGTGTAGAGGCGCAGCGTCTCCGACGAAAACTCCTGCTGCACTAGCGCCGAGATCTGCGGATCACTGAAGGCGCACGTGACCGCGGTGGGCTGGCCCTGCGCCACTTCAAGTGCGAAGCTCGGTCCCGACAACGCTCCGATTGAAAGCAGCAAACCGGCCGGCTCCAGCGTCTCTGAGATCACTTCGGTCATGCGCAGGAAGGTGCGATCTTCCACGCCCTTGGTGGCGCTCACAATAAACTGGCCGTTGTGCATGTGCGCGCGGATACGCGCCAGTGTCGGACGCAGAAACTCAGAAGGAATCACCGAGACCAGCATGTCTGCCTGGTGGATTGTCGCCGCATCCGCGGTAACCGTCAGTTCGGAAGGGAGTCTAAATCCCGGCAAAAACTGCTTGTTCTCGTGCGCCGATTCAATCTGTCGCGCTTCGTCTTCACTATGCGACCACAGCGTAACTTCGTGACTGCCGCGGCGTACCAGCGAGAGCGCGATCGCGGTTCCCCAGGCGCCGGAACCAAGCACGGCAATGCGGCTCATGCAGGCTTCCTCTCTTGCGGCCGCGATCCAAAGCGGCTTTCCGTGCCGGCAATCAATCGCCGAATATTCTCGTGATGCTTGGCGATGATCATCAGCGCCACAATGGCTTGTACGGCAATGAAGAACACGGGCTTTTCGCCGTGCACAAGGAACCACGCGAATACCGGAAAGCTGGCCGCACCCAGGACCGACGCCAGCGAAACGTAGCGACTGATCGCCAACACCAGCGCGAATACTGTGATCGCCGCCAATGCGGCCAAAGGCGCGGCTACAAGAAACACACCAAACCCCGTCGCCACTCCCTTTCCACCGCGGAAGCGAAGCCACACCGGGAACATGTGTCCAATCACCGCGCACAGCGCAGCCAATGCTTCCACACTTCGCACCGGTGCGCCGGGCATCAGCACGGGCGCAAGCACCGCGCCGAGCCACACCGCTGCGCAACCCTTCAACATGTCCAGGAGGAACGTCGCTGCGCCCAATCCGCGTGCCCCGGAGCGCAAAACGTTGGTGGCGCCGATATTGCCGCTCCCGATCGTGCGGATGTCCTGCTTCAGAAAAAAACGCACCAGCAAGTACCCGGAAGGAATCGAGCCGAGCAGGTACGATGCAGACGCGATCACAAGACTTGCAAGGGGCATAACGATGAGAGTTTAGCAGGTGAGGCCCGGCTTTGCAGCGGTCGCACGCAAGCCCGGCCTCGGCATCAAAAACGCTCGTCCGCCGAAGGGCCGTAGAGTGCGGGAACCTTCGCTTCGAGCAGGCGTAGGTAGACCGTCAACTGTCCTCGATGATGCGCAAGATGGCTGAAAACAGAGTCAGCGATCATGATGTGGCGAGGCTGCTCTTGAGCGACATAGTCGCCGATCTTGAAGCTCCACGGCTTAAGCAGATGATCATCCGTTGTCCCTTCAAGGGCCGTCCGGCTTTTGGCTGCTCCTCGGTCCAAGGCTGCCAGCAGCTCAGACTTCGTCGCCAGCGGTTTGCTGCGAAAGCCGGCGTTGGCCGGGTCGTTCAGGTCGAGCTCGTCGCGTTCAATCATGATCGTGATCCATCCCGGCATGTTGGCAACCAGCGCGGCCAGCAGCCCCAGTTCCATGCTGCGCTCGTGTGGCTTGAATTCGTTGTGGCCTTCAGGCACCCGTTCAATGGCCTTGCGCGTATTGGCGGCTTCACGTTCGAGTTGAGCGAGAAGCAAATCTTTGAGTGTCATGTGAATCTCCCATGCGAATCAATTTGAACTTGCATTTTTACCTGCGGAGTTATGCAGCACTCCGCGCCAGGTCGTAGAACTTGGCCGGATCGCCGCCTTTATAGAGGGCATACCAGGCGTCAAGAGTTGCGGCACTGTAGAGGTTCAGCATCTTTAAGATCTCGTAAGCAAAATCGACAGGTGCGAGGCCCGAGGCGGTTATCACGTTCTTGCCGGTGACCGCCGGAACTTTGCAATAGTGACTGGCACCTTGATAGCCGCCGCCGGCGAGGAATTGCGGGTCGTTGCTGGTATGTCGACGGTCGTCCAGCAGACCGGCCCGTGCCAGCGCCTGCGTCGCGGCGCAGATCGCCGCCACCGGTACACCCACCGAGATAAAGTTACGGGCTTTCTCGAGGGCCTTCCGGTTGCCGCTTTGCCATTGCTCTCCGCCTGGGAGGATCAGCAAACTGCTTGCGACCGGCGACAGGTCGGCCAGCGTCCTATCCGGTTGCACGCGCATGCCGCCCATGGTGGTAACTGGATCAAGGCTCTCGGCCACTGTCACGACCCGGAAACGCCCCGGCACAAGCTGGAACTGAGGATTGCTGATTGCGGCGATGGCGTAAGCCGCTTCCCAGTCAGCCATGGAATCAAAGACAAAAAGATGAACGGTGTGGGTCTTCATAGCGCATCCCCTCCAACTGACATTTCCATACTCGGCCGCTATACATGACAGGAGCTGTCATATATTGTCTGAGAACATAAAAATATCTGCGGGGAAGGAGAACATTGCCGGCATGAAGTCTGATCGTCTGCTTTCGGTGTTGCTGCTGCTGCAAGCCAAGGGGCGTGCGACGGAGCGCGAACTTGCAGATCAGCTCGAGGTGTCGCAGCGCACGATCCATCGCGACCTCGAGGCGCTCAGCGCGGCTCGGGTGCCGGTTGTCGCCCTGCGCGGCTCGCAAGGCGGATGGGAGTTGGAAAAGGGCTGGCGCACCCAGGTTCCGGGATTGGATGAATCCGAGCTGCGGGCCTTGCTCATGGCGCAGCCAAGAGTCGTCGGGCATCCACGCCTGGCCGCTGCTGCCGAAAGCGCGCTCAACAAACTGATGGCTGCGCTTCCGGGACCCATGCGCGAGCAGGCGGCGGTGATGCGCGAGCGGCTTCATGTGGATGCCACCGGTTGGCGCGGGTCAGGTGAAGACCTTTCGATGCTGGCGACCGTGCAGGACGCTGTGGCGCGCGAACGCAAACTGGCTTTCGACTACACCAAAGCCGACGGGCAAAAAGCGCCGCGCACCGTCGATCCGCTCGGGCTCGTGGCCAAGGGGCTGAGTTGGTATCTCGTGGCGCACTCGGCAAACGGCATGCGGACCTACCGGGTTTCACGCATGGAGAAAGTCACTGTGTTGGCGACGGGATTCAAGCGGCCCGCACGCTTCGATCTGGCGAAGTATTGGAAGGAATCGACCGCGGAGTTTGAAAAGCAACGGAGGAGCTATCCGGCACTTCTATCTCTGACGTCGGCCGCCGCGCGCCAGTTGCAAGGCTGGTTTGAGACCAAACCGGCGCAAGCTCAAGGCCGGCTGGACGCAGACCGCGTTACGCTGCAGGTCGACTTGGAAGCCGAGGGGCAGGCTCGTTTCATCGTGCTTGGACTCGGCTCGGGAGTCGTGGTTCTGGAACCAAAGGAACTGCGCCAATGGATCCAGGACGAAATACGCTCGGTGGCCGCACAGAAAATCTAGACGCCATCCTTGGCAAGTGCCATGTATAGTTGTGGCTCCCCATAGGCCCCATTCCAAATTCCCTTGAAAGGCGAAAACCCATGGCGAGTTATCTCGTGCAAGCGTCGTACACGATCGAGGCGTTACAGGCTCTGATCAAGAAGCCGCAGGATCGCACTGCGGTGATTAGCAAAGCAGTCGAAAACCTCGGCGGCACGCTGACGGGGCTCTGGCTGTCGTTTGGCGATCAGGATCTCGTCGTACTTGTCGAACTGCCCAACAACGTCAATGCTGCCGCTCTGGCGATTGCGGTCGCGGCGGGCGGTGCTGTCAAGAGCATCAAGACCACCCCGCTGCTCACCGTCGCGCAAGGTATCTCCGCGCTCAAAAAAGCCACTACGTCGGGATATACGCCGGTTACAACAAAGTAAGACCAACATAAATCGACGTCAGGCGCTTCCGCGGTTTCATAGCCGCGGAAGCATTCTGCCATTCAAGCCGCCTCCGTGCGCAGGTGTTCGCTCAATCCACCATCACTTCGCCAGGCAGAATCGGGCGTGTGCGCGGCAGTGCGCCGTTATAAGCCGCGAAGCCCATCGCCAGCAGAACGCCGGCATACACCGCTAATTTGATCGCGCTCCCTGTGCGCGTCAACGGCAACGACTTCCACAGAATCAGAAGCACTGTCTGTGCGATCGTGACCGACCAGACCGTCCCATAGAAGTAGCGGCGTTCCGTGCCTTCGCCTTTAGTCGAACGTCCCACGCGCGGCAACTTGCCCAGCGCTCCCAACAGAAGAATCAAAGCGCAAACCGGAAAGTAAACGTACTGGTAAAGCTGCTTCATGTACCAGACGCCGGTAACACTGGCGATGATCAAACCAAGCAGGTTGATTAGCGCAAAGTTCACCGCGGCATTCCACGCAAAGGTGTAGCAGACCTTGCGATAAAGCGGGTTGGGCCGGTCTTCATCAAAGCGCAATATGTAAGGCGCAGGCTCGACGCCGGGCATCTGCCCGTAAAGGCCCGCAATGCCTGTACCCAGCAACACCGCTGCCAGCCACGCCGAATTCGCCGGGCTAAATCCATGTGCAAAGAGCGAGAACGTGAGCGGCCCCGGCGTCAGAAAGAAGACCCAGATCCAGATGGGCCAGTGCAGCACCCGGTAGTATCCCTTGTTGCGCGTGCGCATCTTGCGCGCATCCGCATATTCAACCCTGCCGCTGTATCGCATAGCCCAAGTTTTTCAAAGCCGACATGTCGGAGTCAATTCTGGCGGGGGCAAGCACTGCTCACATCAGCTTCCGTCGAATCAAATCCAGCGCCTGGTGCGCCGCCCACTGGCGCACGCGGTCGCGATCCCCGCGAAAAGTTCGATTGAAGCTGTCGGTCTTCTGCGCATCTGAGACAGCAAAGTAGACCAGGCCCACCGGCTTGTCCTCTGTCCCACCCGTCGGCCCCGCAATGCCTGTCACACCCAAGCCCAGCGTAGCTCCCGTACGCTTGCGAATCCCTTCGGCCATCGCTGAAGCTACTTCGACAGACACCGCGCCGTGCTTCGCAATCAACTCCGGCGGCACATTCGCGAACGACGTCTTCAGCGGATCGCTGTAGACCACGGCGCCCCCCAGAAACGACCGCGAACTGCCCGGCACGCTGGTGATGCGTTGGGCAACCAGCCCGCCAGTGCAGCTCTCCGCTACCGCCAGCGTGGCCTGGCGCAGTCCCAGGTAGTACAGAACAATTTGCTCCAGCGATTCGCCTTCAGAGGAGTAAAGCCAGTCGTCGAGCGCTTCTTCCAGCTTGCCGGCCAGTTCATCCACGCGATGATCGGCGGCCGCCTGCGTCGGCTTCGCGCAAACTAGCGTCAGTTGAATGTCGCCGGTGTGCGCCAGGATCGTCGTTTCCACGTCCTTGTATTCCAGGTAAATCGGCGCTAGCAGTTTGTCGGCCTGCGACTCGGGAATCATAGCCGCCTTTAGCGTGCGCACCGCGATGTGCCGCACGGGCAGCAAATCGCGCAACCGTGGCAGGCACTCCGTATCGAAGAGTCCCTTGCACTCATGCGGCGGCCCCGGCACCAGCATGATCAGTTTGCGGTAGCCCTCGAACAACGTGTCGAGCCACTGGCCCGGCGCGCTGCCGTTGGGATTGGTCAGCACGGTAGCTCCTTGAATTACATCGGCCTGCTTCAGGTTGTTCTCGGGCATGGTGATGCGCCATGTCGCTGCACGCGCATGCAGAGCCGCCACTTGCGCCGCTTCGCGTCGCAGCGTAAGACCCAAGGCTTCAGCCACCGCTTCGCGTGTCAAGTCGTCTTCGGTGGGGCCAAGTCCGCCCACCATCACCAGAATGTCGGCGCGGCTCAGCGCTGTGCGCACTGCGCCCACAAGGTCTTTGCGCCGATCGCCGACGATTGTTTTAAACGCGACGGTTACACCGATCTCGTTGAGTTTCTCAGTGATGTGAAGGGAATTGGTGTCTTGCCGGAACGGCGTGAGCATCTCGGAGCCGACAGCAATGATTTCGGATTTCATTCTTCTGCTCGTCGCTCCTGGCGCACGCGGGAATAGCGGCTCTAGGCGAGACTCATTCCTTCCACGCCCAAGTCCACATCATAAACTGCCTCGTTGGTGGCCAGGATCGTGGTTCCCAGCGGCGAGAAGGCCACGCCCACCAGGTTGTCTCCGCTAAGCACCAGGCTCGCCTCGCCAGAAGACGTCAGGCGCACCAACCCGTGCTGTCCGCGCAGGCACGCGGTCACATATACGTCGCCCTCTTTTGAGAGCGCCAGCCCCTGCGGCCGCCCCAGTCCGCGATACCATGCGCGCGCCTGGCCGTGTGTATTGATGGCCCAGATCACGTCGTTCGAACACAACGTCGGCCCAGTCACATACAATGTGCCTTCCCTGTCCATCGCTAGGTGATACGCAGAAATGCTCGGCTCCAACGTCGCGTACACAAAGATGCGGCGCTCCGGGTCGATCTTGAAAATGGTGCCGCTGCGATCCCCGACAAAAAGATTGCCCGCCGCGTCAAATACCGCACCGGTGGCCACACCCATGCCTTCGGAGTAAAGCGTCGATTCACCCGCTCCATCGATGCGATAGACGTTGCCTTCGGCGCGCGACGTAACAAACAAGTCACCATCCGGGCTAAACGTGAGTCCCGTCGCATTCAGAATGCCGGTAACAAATGGCGTCGCGCGGCCATCGGAACTGACCCGCACCACCGATACCGGCGTTTGCTTGCCGCGGGGTCCAGAGATTGTTGCGTAGATCATGCCTGAGCGGCTCACGGCCGGGCTGGTCACCGGGTGCAGGCCGCCGGTCAATTCGCGTGCCACGCGCAATGGAGCGGCATTGCTCACTCCTTTCGGAGACCGCACCTCGATCAGCCCCGTTGCCGCATCTTCCGGCACTCGGAACGCCAGGCGGCTCGACCGGCTCATCAATACCTGGGCGGCGTGTGTGCCCACCAGAACCACTGGCGGCCCTGCGCTATGCGGCCCAAGATTGACGCCCTTCAACTCCACTTCGCCTTGCGGCAGTGCCGCGGCAGGCACTATGTCGTCGATGCGCGGATCGGCGAAAACATCTTCAGTCGCGGATTGTGAGCGGGCTCGGGGCATACCTTGCTCTAGTGATGCAGCAGATGGATTCCCAACTGCACCAACCAACTTACACCCAAAGCATACAGCCCGGCGGCGACGTCGTCGAAGACGATACCCCAGCCCTCGGGCAATGCCTCAAGCTGGCGAGCCGGAAATGGCTTGGTGATGTCAAACAGCCGAAACAGGATGAGGGCGAGCAATCCATAGCGCCAGTCCGCAGGCGCGCCGAGTAGGGCAATCCACTGGCCCGTCACCTCGTCGACCACCACCATCTGCGGATCTTTGCGGCCGGATTGCCGCGCAACAATGGTCGCGGCAGGCACACCGACGACGATCGAAAGCACCGCGCCCACGATCAGCGCTAAGAGCAGATTCTGGGCGGAGGGATGCAGTCCCCACGCGTACGCAGCCCACAACAGCACCGCGGCCACCGATCCCCACGTGCCGGGACCGGGCTTGCCCAGACCCGCGCCGAAAAACGTCGCGACCGTCCACGCCCAGAAAGTTTTGTGAGTGGATTGAGTCGGTGTCGCAGTCGGTTCGGAGCTATTCATCGTCCGAGCCTTTATCGTGCCCGCCGCCAAGTCCGCCCAAGTCCTCCAGCACTTCAGGGTCCAGCACCGGCGAACTGATCTTGTAAACCCCAGAGGCCCACTTGCCCAGGTCGATCTTTCGGCAACGGTCGCTGCAGAAAGGGAAGTCCTCATCCTTGGCATGCACCAACATGCCGCAGGACGGGCAACGCAAAACACTCACTGATTTTTTCTTTGGTGCCATCGCACGAGTCCCTGATTAAGTTTAGAGCGGCCCAGCCACCACGCGCGCCACAACATCGTACTCGTGCGCCTCGGTGATCTCCGCGCGATAAAAGCGGCCCGGCTCCAGCGAGTCCAGATCGCCGAAGTCGTTGATGTACACTTTGCCGTCAATCTCCGGCGCATGGAACTGCGAACGGCCTTCCCACAGCATCGGCGTCTCTTCGCTTTCGCCTTCGGCGAGAATCACCAGCTCGCGGCCCACCCATTGCTGTTTGGCCCGTTTGCTAATGGATTGTTGCAGCTTCATCAGCTTCCGCTTGCGCGACTCGATCGTTCGCTTGGGAACCTTCGCGTCCAGCACAAACGCGCCCGATCCTTCTTCATCGGAGTAGTTGAAGACGCCCAGCCAATCAAACTTCGCCGCGCCGATGAATTCCTCCAAAACCTCAAAGTCTTCGGCCGACTCGCCCGGAAAACCCACAATAAACGAAGTCCGTAGCGCAATCCCCGGAATCGCCGCGCGCACCTTCTCCAGCGTCTTGAGAAAAATGTCCGCGCCCGCCCCGCGCTTCATCCGCTTCAGCACATCCGGCGAAGCGTGTTGCAGCGGCACATCGAGATACTTGCAGATGTTGTCATGCTTCGCGATCGTTTCCAACAGCCGCCCCGTGATCCGATTCGGATACGCATACAAGAAGCGCAACCAGCGCAAGCCGTCGATCCCGGCCAGCGTATCCAGCAACGTTGCCAGTCCGTCTTTCAGGCCCAGGTCTTCGCCGTAGCAGGTGGTGTCCTGCCCGATCAGCGTAATCTCCTGCACGCCGCTCGCCACCAGCCGCTGCACCTCCGCGACCACCGACTCAAACCGCCGCGAGCGAAACTTGCCCCGCAGATTGGGAATCACGCAGAAGCTGCACGGATGATCGCAGCCCTCCGCAATCTTGACGTAGGCCGATGTGCGCCCCGTCGACAAGAGCCGCGGCGTCGTCTCGTCGTACAAATACGTCGGCAACATGTGCGCCGCGCCCTGCCACTCCTCGCGGCTAAAGCGCCCCTGCTTTTCTCGATGATCACCTTCTGGTCTGAATGTCGCAGGCTCGTGCATATGCGTCCCCGCCTGCCCTTCTTTGCCGAGATGCACGTCTGCACGCCCATTGTCGCTCAAAATATTGAACAGCGACGGCGCCGCCGCGACAGGCATCGCAATTCCCGCGGCCTCGAGGATCGACTCCAGTTCACCCGTCCCCACCACCGCGTCCACTTCCGGAATGCTCTTGCGAATCTCGTCGCGATAGCGTTCCACCAGGCAGCCCGCCACAATCAGCTTGGTCGCCTTGCCCTCGGTCTTCAACCGCGCCATCTCAAGAATCGTGTCGACTGACTCCTGCTTGGCCGTGTCGATAAAGCTGCACGTATTTACGACCAGGATCTCAGCGTCCTCGGGCCGGGCCGTCAGCCGCGCACCGGCGCGGTCCAGCAGGCCCATCATCACCTCGGAGTCGACAAGGTTCTTCGGGCAGCCCAACGAAATAAAGCCCACGGTAGGAGCCGTGGGTGGGGAAATTTTGCTCACCCCTCCATTGTACTGGTAACCGCAATTCTTGTTCGACGTCGCGCCTCGCCGCTCAATTCATTGGGCTAAGAGGCCGGTCCTCATTTCCTACTTCTTCACGGGCTTGAACTCAGCCTTGAGGCTCTGTCCGGCGGCGGTCAGGATGCTTTTTGTGTCTCCGGCGAATTGTCCGTTTGGGTCGAGCTCGAGATATTTCTGATACGCCTCGAGACAGCCCGGCGGCAACTGAAGTTTCTGTGTCTTCGGATCGACGGTGGCCTGCGTGGTCAGGGCCTGCGCCTTGAAGTAGTAGTTCCGCGCACGCGTTGGGTCGGCAGCGATGGCCTTGTTCGCTGCGTCAAGCTGGGCTGTGACGTTGCCTGCCTGGAAGAAGAAGACGGTCTCGTTGCCATAGTAGAGAGGTGCCTGGTAGGGGTAATCCTTCGCGGCTTCATCGAACGCTGCCTGCGCTTCCGTCGCTCGATTCGTTCGAATGTATATCTCGCCGAGGCTGCTGTAAATGATGCCTTCCGCTTCGGGACTTTGCTTGGGCGGTGCTGCATCGGGGGTTGCGAGGCTTTGCCCGGACTTGGTTCCTTTGCCATCGGCGGAGTAGAAGCCGGCTGCTGCAGTCTTGCTGGGATCTACGGAGCCCCCGGGCGTTGTCGCTGCCAGCGCTTTCTTAAAAGTGCTTTCGGCGTCTTCGTATTTCTTCTCGCCGAGCTGAGCGAGGCCGAGTTCGATCCAGAGAAAAGGCTGGTTAGGCTTAGCCGCCGTATCCTTTTCCATCAGCGTTTCGGCGTCGCTGAAGCGCTTCTCCTGGTTCGCGGCGCGTGCCGCTTTCAGGTCATTGTTCATTGCCTCTACCGTCAGCGTGCCCGCAGGCGCGGCGGCAGGCGGTTGCGGCGGACCCAGCGGCGGCAAGCCCTGCGATCTCGCGCATGAAACGGCCAACATCATCGCGATCCCAACAAAAAGAGCCCAACGTTTCATTGCAGACAATCCCCCCATGTGTTTGTAAGACGCAGAAAGAATACTCCCTTCCTTCCAGCCGCTTCTGTGTCTCCATCCGGCCCCGGCCTGCCGCTCCCCAGCGCCCCGGTTCCCTATGCCCGCCGGTGTTAAAATCAATCAGTGCCGGGTCCTACGCGACGTAATCCCGCCAATCCCGCCAGGTCCGGAAGGAAGCAACGGTAACGGGCTAGTACGGGCGCAGTAGGTCACCCGGTACTTTTTGCGGTGCCTCCTGGAATTTGGCACTTTGGCATTTTATTCCGACAGCGGTTGCATGACGAGCGCGAGCGGAGCGTTTCTCCGAACTTGGCGCCCCTTGGAGAAATGAGGAGAAACCCATTGAGCCTCACCGTCCGCCCCATCGTGGGCCGGCGCGCCAAGATTACGGCGCTCGGAACCTACGTCCCGCCCCAGATTCTGACCAACAAAGATCTTGAAAAAATGGTCGACACCAACGACCAGTGGATCGTCGAGCGCACCGGCATCCGCGAGCGCCACGTGCTGGCCAAGGGCCTCGGCGTGAGCGACATCTGCGTCGAGGCCGCCAAAAAATGCCTGGGCGCGCGCGGCATCGAGCCCAGCGAGGTCGAGGTCATTATCGTTGGCACCGTCACGCCCGACATGATGTTCCCCTCCACCGCCTGCCTCGTGCAGGACAAGATTGGCGCCAAAGGCGCTTGGGGATTCGATGTCTCCGCCGGCTGCTCCGGCTTTGTGTTCGCGCTCCAGGCCGGCGTCAAACTCGTCGAAAGCGGCGCCCATTCCAAAGTGCTGGTCATTGGCGCAGACGCTAACACCCGCATGACCGACTACACCGACCGCGCCACCTGCGTACTCTTCGGCGACGGCGGCGGAGCCGTGCTCATCGAACCCGCACAGGAAGGCGAAATCGGCTTCATCGACTTTGTCCACGAGATCGACGGCTCCGGCGGCGTAGCCCTGAATCTCAAGGGCGGCGGCAGTCTCAATCCCTCCAGCCACGAAACGGTCGACAAAAAAATGCACTACATCTACCAGGACGGGCAGGCCGTCTACAAATTCGCCGTCCGCAAAATGGCCGAGGCCACCACCAAGGTTCTGGAGCGCAACGGCGTCAGCGGCTGCGACCTGGGCTGCTTCATTCCCCACCAGGCCAACAAGCGCATCATCACCTCCACTGCCGACCGGCTGGGCATGGACCCCGAGCGCGTCATCATCAACATCGAAAAGTACGGCAACACCTCGGCCGGCACCATTCCCCTGGCCATGGAAACCGCCATCGAAGAAGGCAAGCTGAAAAAGGGCGACCTGGTCCTGCTAGCCTCCGTAGGCGCCGGCTTCACCGTAGGCGCCGCGCTGTTGCGCTGGGAGATATGAAAAGCTAGCTACTAGCTACTAGCTGCTAGCTCCTATAACCGGTCTCATCAATCGCGGTGCGAAATAGCCCGACTCGACCGCGTGCGGAAAAGCTCGCGAAAGGGCATTTTGTAAAAAAGCTCACAGAAGCGTGTTTTGTAATAAGGGCACGACTTCAGTCGGGCCAAAAGCTGGAATTACAATCCAGGGCTTTAGCCCCTGAGCGATGTCTCCTCAAGAACTCCAGGTAAATAGACAACTCGTTCGAGTCTCCAACGCCGATCTGCGCCGTTTGCTCGGCGAAATTCCTCGCATGCCCCTCGAGAATCGATAGCCGACGACAACGGCGTTTATCAGTAGTTACCCAAAAAAGCTGCCGACGTTTTGCTTATCTCATCGATGAGATGATGCTGTCGAACCGCGTCTTTGAAGTTGCTGGCCTGCGAAGTTCCGTTCGTCTTGTCGCTCGCGTAGGCCTCATAGAGGTATGCCAAGTCCTGTGCGCTTACATCAAGGCCAGATTCGGCAAGTGTTTCGTATTCGCCAGGAATGGGGAGCGGCGAGAGAGTCTCTGCGTCCCCGTTCATGCCCTGGATCGCGTTGTCATCTTTGTTTTCGAAGGCGCGAGGATTGGTGATTCTCAAGACGCCTTCGGTTCCTGTGATGTCAATGTGAAGCCCGGTACGATGCTTCTGACCGCCTTCGATCTGGATGGAGAACAAGCCACCGTCCTCCAAAGTCCCGATCACCACGACCTCATTGGGATTAGTATTGGGGACCTTCTCACCCGTTTCCGCGATGGTGAAGAAAGGAAACTGAGTCTCCATCACGGCTGTGAGTTTCTTGGGGAAGCCTACCGATCGAAACAGCATGTCGCCAAAGTGAGCGGCATACACAGACAGCACATGCGAGAAGTTCTCTGCATAGAAGGCCCATTCGTACTTACCTGGCATCGTGTCAGGAAACGCATCCACGTTGACCGTCATGTGAACACCGCGGATCTTGCCAACGTAGCCCTGCTTCACCAGCTCGCGCGTGTAGCGTGCGCTGGGCCCCATGCGTCGCTGTAATCCTACGATGTGCCTCACGCCCTTTGATTCCGCTAATGCCAGAAGTTCTTCTGAGTCTTTGGTGTTTGTGGAAAGCGGCCACTCGCTGTATACGTCCTTACCTGCGGCGATAACCTGCTTCACCAACCGGGCGTGTTCAGGAGCCGGGGCGACCACAGCCACCAGATCCACCTCAGGATGATTGATAAGCGACTGCTCGTCGCCAAAGGCATACTTGATGCCGAACTGCTTTGCAGTCTGTTCGGCCGTTTCCTTTTTGCGATTCGAGACGGCCACAATCTCGAATTCGTTCAGAGCCTGCAAAGCCGGAATGTGTCCGTATTTAGCCCATCCACCGGCGCCGATAATCCCCACTCGAATCTTGTCACTGCTCATAATGGTTCTCCATATAAAGCGTAAACCTTGACACATGTGTCAAGGTCAAGCGAGCCTGAGACATGCTCATCGGGGAACTATCGGCTCGCACTTCTGTCAGCACCCGCGCGATCCGTCACTATGAAAAGCTGGGCATGCTTCAGAGTGACCGCGAAGAGAACGGCTACCGAAACTACGGGGAAAGGTCCGTGGAATGGGTGAAGTCCATTCAGTTCCTTCTGTCGTCCGGCCTCAACCTGACTACTATCGCGGAGATCCTACCGACTCTTATGGGCGATAAATGTGCCCTGGACAATGAGGCGGTGCGTGCAGCCATCGAGCGGGAGGCAGGCAAGATCGAAGCTCTCATGGCGAAGATGGCGCATAGCCGCGACGTTCTGTCGAAGGCACTTGAGAAGGGGCTTCTGCGGAGACCGGGAACCTGACACAAGCCTTTATTGATAATGATATGTCGGCTTATGTTTATGAACCGCCCTACAACTCGCGTCTACCGACGCCCTTGGGGAAATCTTGTCAAGCCCCCCTACCTCAAAATAGTTTGTAACTCCCTTTAGCATCAACACAAGAAACTTTCGCCGAATTGTGTATTAATTCCCCGGACCTGCCATACTTGTTTTTAGTCAAGCAGTTCTCCAATTGCTGTCGAGTGAACCACTGCTGCGAAGTAGCTTTTTCATCAAGAAAAATCTACCTTGCTCGGTCTTTCGACTGCACGGAAATTGGAGAACTGCTCTAGGGCATGAGATAGCAAACTGGGTGGGAAAGCGCGAACCTCCGGCGCGAAGCGCAGTTGGCCGCACCGCAGGTGCCGCAGTTGGCCCCACCGCAGGTGGCTGTCCCATGCCCTTTGCTTTTTGAGGAGCAATATCATGGAAGCCAAATCGAAAAACATTACCGTCGCTGTCACGCCCATGACCTACACCCGCGCCCGCGTCTGGGCCGCCGAACGCAACGTCTCTCTCTCCTCGGTGGTCGCCAAATTCCTCGACGACTTGCCCCATCTCCGTAGCGCGCGCAGCTTTTCCAAAGCCGACCTGCCCCGCAAAGTCATGAAGCCCCGCCGGGCCGCGCTCTCCATCCGCATTGAGAGATCGGCGGACGATCTCCGCGCGCTCATTTCCGGCCTTCAAATTCCGGAAGCCTGCGTTTCTGCGACGGGGTCTCCCGCAAACCCTTCCCCGGCCTCAGATGCGGCACCCCTCGCCCACCGCTAAAAAAACGTTCTTCCCTGCGTCCCTGTGGGCGACACAGTTCAAAAGGCTGCGCTGTGCACAGGGAGTTCGTACGCGGGCAGGACGCCGATTTCTGCGGCGCGGCGGAAGAAGACGCGCACGCCTTCGAGGCACTCCTCATCGAGGATGTGGGCCGGTCCGTGATCGCGGGAGCGTGGAAGGTCCTGGGAGATGGAGTTCCTGGATTCCCATGCCTCAGAAGCGAGACAAGGGGCACACTCATCGTAGTTGGGAATGGTCACCGGGACCGGAGCCACCAGCCAATAAGGCACGCAGGTCTGTGGCCCGAAGGCGAGCCGCCGATCACTCAAATCTGTCAATCGGCGATCACGGGACCTGGCCACCCGCTGAGGCGGTTCGATTGTCCTTTGCTGCGGTCGCGGTTTGGGTTACGGAGACGACAGAATTTGGATTCGCAGGGAGCACATAGTAGAGGTAGATATGCCAGAAGGAGTCGGGGGTAAAAAACTCTTTTTCAAGTCTCAGCCCGTGTTGTGCACCATTCTCAATCTCAACCGCCGAGATCACATACTCGCCACCCATTGCGCGCAGTTGAGTAGTGTCCAGTTGTAGATTATGGACGACGCGATGCCACTTTCCGTAACACAGAGAATTCAAGCCCAATTCGCCAGTGAAGATATAGCATCGGTTGCCCCATCCGTCGAAGTACTCTCGCAGTGCCGCGTCCTTATCGAGTTCCTTCGCGATGATTGGCCGGAAGCGCAGCTTATAAGAGAGCGGGTAATTGTTCTGGTAACTGTCCAAGGTGTAGAACCCGTCGAACTCCAGAACGCTGGGATGAATGCCCAACGTGACGACCCTGTAGGAGTCCTTAGGACGGCCAATGAATTTGTCTATCTGTGCGAATAAATCCTCGTCGAAGAATCTGTTGAACGACGGCTCAAAGACCTGCCTGCCGACCAGCAATTTGGCGCTGTTGATGAATTCCGTGTTGACTTTCAGGATTGCGAGAGCCTGAAGGCCAACCAGACACCAGACTATGGGAAAGCGCCAGTTTCGGCGCTTGAATTCTTTGAGACTGAGAGCGAACAGAAGCATCCAGAACAAGGGGAGCAAGAGGGTATACCTGCTTCCATTGAAGGCTCTCAACCCGGAATCAAACCGACCGACCTCAAGGATAATCCAATCCCAGAAGCCGAATTCCAGGCAGATTAGCGCAATCGCGATCGCCAGAACGTCAAGCGTGCCGGCGCGCCGTTTTCTCGCGATGAGGAGTACGAGCGCTCCGCCCGCGGCGAGGATGATCGGCAGCGTGGAAAAACCTCCGGTGAGGTAGTTCGTGGTAAGAAGCGCGTCGAGCGATTTCTTCAAATTCAGGGAGACGGCGAAATCAAGCCAACGATTCCAAGTGGTTCGATGCGACACCCAAGTGTTTGAACCGAGGATGGAGTTGATCAACTGATATTGGAGGACTGCATAAGCGGACGCGAATAACACAATCGCAAGGAAGAAGTGTTTGTTGAATCTGCGCGAGCGGAACCAATCGATGGCGAGGATCAGCAGCAAGGCGGTGACGGCGAATGGAGCGATGAGCGCAATATTGGACCACAAGGGAAAGAGCAGAATGATCAAGTAGTCTTTCCAATTGCGTTGTCCGTTTCGAATATTCAGGAATGCATATGCGAGTAGTGGTTGACCGGCCACCGTGAGGCCGTGTGTGGTGTAGAAGGGCGCCAGGAAGAAACAGATGGAGAGCGCGCCGGCAAGGAGATAATCGTCCTCGTCTGTCAGGAAGTGTTTCCGCAGCAGGAGGAACATGCCGAAGAATGCAATGACATGGGCACACATGGAATTGACGAGGTAAGCCCATACCGGAGGGAAGATATAGAAGAGGAGGATGGACACGTTGAGACCGGAGGGCAACGCCGCGCGCGGCAGGCCGTTCATGATAATCGCCATGGGCGAGCTGCCGTCGAAGGTGAGAGCTTTGCGGGTGGCGACGAGGAGATACTTCATTACGAATTCACCATCGAGGTTGTCGAAGATGGTGATATACGAGTTCTTCCCGAGCAAGAGAAAGGGAAGAAAATAAATACTCATGGT
>Ga0265339_10001019_pt1 | contig 21338 bp, 20 predicted proteins | sample 4CB219metaG_FD_202085 | JGI IMG/M metagenome (GOLD analysis project Ga0265339, IMG submission 202085) | Rhizosphere microbial communities from Carex aquatilis grown in University of Washington, Seatle, WA, United States - 4-CB2-19 metaG | ecosystem: Host-associated > Plants > Roots >... | reverse complement strand
TCACAAACTCCCCATAAGAACGTGATCCTGTTTCATTCGCGCTGCCCCCGTTCAGATTTGCGTGCGGATGTGCGGAGAGCGGGCGTAGAGAGCGACCATCGGCAGGATGAGCAAACCGAATATGAATTCCTGCCATTGGAAATCGAGCCCGATGCCGATCAGGAACGACGACAGCACCTGAAGAACGAGAACGCCGATGACCGTGAACCCGTAGCCGCCCTCGCCGCCAAGCAGCGACGTTCCGCCCACCACGACGGCGGCAAGCGTCAGGAACAGATACTGATCTCCCACGCCGATGAAGCCGCCGCCGCTCCAGCCGAGCAGAAGACCGCCGGTCATGGCGGAGAAAAAGCCGGAGATCGCGTACATCATGACCCAGTAGCGCAGTTCGGAGATCAGGATGCGTTTCGACGAAGTCCGGTTGACGCCGAGGGCGTAGAGGTGGCGGCCGTAAAGCGTGACCCGCATGCTGACCACAAGGAACAGTGCGATCAGTCCCCAGATTGCGATCGTCGGCGGAAACGGCAGACCGAAAGTGGTGCCGTCCATGGCCGACAGATTGGTCAACCAGGGCGGGACCGTACCGAAAACATTGCCGCTATAGGCCGTGCCGATCGATGTCAGGATCTGCACGCCGCCGGAAATCGCAAAGCCGGTTCCGAGCGTCACGATCAGTGCCTGCCCCTGGAGTCGGTAGCTCAGGAATCCGTTGATGACGCCGAACAGGGTGCCGACAAAAAGAACGATGATCGTGGCGAGCCATGGCGGCACGCCGAGACCGATCAGGTAGAGCAGGCCCACATTGGCCGCGCCGATGATAAAGGGAATCGACAGGTCGAGACCGCCGAGCAGCGCGACCAGCGTCTGCCCCACCGAGGCAATGCCGAGGAATGACGCAAACAGCAGCATGGACTTGATGTTCGACGTCGACGAGAACCCGTCGATCTTCATGGCCCCGACCGAAAAGAGCCCGGACAACACCATCACGCCGATAAAGGCCGAGCGGTTTTCCTGAAATTGCCGGCTGAGCGTGCGCGTGATCACCAGGATGGCGAGCAGGATCAATAGCGAAATGACGTTCCAGACGTTGAAAAAGCCGTCGATCGTCAACGAGAGCAGCAGGAACAGCAGAAGGATCGCCGCCAGCAGGATCAGCGGCGCCCGGAAACGCAGCCATACCTGGCGGATTTCGCTCGGCTCATCTCCTGCGCGTTCACCCTCCCGCGCAAACTGGCCGAGCACGAACTGCCAGCCCCAGACGAACGCTGCAAGCGTCGCGATGCCGGCCAGGATCACAATCTGGACGGACGCGCCCTGGACCAGCCCGTAGATCACGCCGATCGCGGTCAGGATGATCCCGGCGATGAGACCGATGATGCGTGCCGGCAGGCTGAGCTGCAGGGATTCTGCACTCATCGCTTGATCCCCTCATGAACGGGAACCGGCGACAGTCCGACGTCCTGCGCATGGCGCATCATGAAGGCTCCGAGCAGGACAAGCGCGGCGACTACCAATGCGACCGCCGGAGCGACACTCCTCCGGCTCGAGAAGGTGACCGCGATCCTGAGGAATATCGCAATCGAAGCCAGCATCAGGACCGACAGCACGATCGGTGTGGCCGCCTGCTGCAATTTGGCCTCGGAGGCATCAGGAGCAGAGACCTCGAGCGGCCCGACATAAAGCTTGGCCGGATCGATCGGAGCGAGCTTCTGTGCGTGGACCGTCGCCGGTGCAGTCGACGAAGCAGGCGCCGGAACGCGATCGGTCGCCGCATGCAGGATCACGCCGAGCGCAACGACCGACAACGCGACGAAATAAAGCAAGGGTGAGAAATTACGAAGCCAGCGCTGGATGACCGGAATAATCAGGGTCAAAAGCAGCGAGATGACGAGGATCGTGCCATAGGCGAGGTTGGTGACGAAGCTCTGCACCGCGCCGAAGCTGAAGGTCGAGAGAGAAAAAGTGATGAGGTAGAGATTGACCGCACCAAGCAGCGATCCGAACACGTTGCCACGTCCGCCCGCAAGTGATGCGCCGCCGAGCACGAGGGCCGTGACCGCAATCAGCGTGTAGGTCGTGCCTTGCGACGGATCGCCGGAGGAGATCAACGCCGTGAAGGTGATCGAAGCAAGGGCCGCGAAGCAGCCGGAAATCAGGTGCGCGCCGATGCGCACGGCCGTGATCGGAACGCCGCTGGTATAGGCGGCGCGCTCGTCCGAGCCCATCAAGCGGAGATGGGTATAGAAAGCCGTCTGCGTAAACAGAATCCAGGCCAGAGTGGCAAGAACCAGGATCAACAGGACCGGTGAAAAGATCGTGGTGCCCAGCCCCCAGCTTGCCATCCACTCGGGCGCCATGCCGCCGGGACGCGGCAGAATGACAAGATTGATCCCGGAAAGCGAAAGATAGCCGCACAGCGAAACGATGATCGGCTGAACCCGCACATAGATGACGATCAAGGCGAAGATAAACTGATAGAGGATGCCGACCAGCAGGGCATAGCCGATCACGGCGAACGGATTGTTGATGATGTCGGCGCCGTGAAGCTGGATCATCGTGACGTTGATGAAGCCGATGAGCGGACCGACCGACAGATCCACCGTTCCGCGCCCGGCGATGACGACGGCCATCAGCGCGTAGGTCGCAAGCACCAAGGGCGTCGCGACAATAATCGCGCTTCCGATGCCCGCGTTGGTTATCAGATTGGGCGAGCGCAGCACCGCAAATCCCAGCAGCAGGAAGAACAGCGTGATCGGCATCAGCAGAAACGGACTCGATCGTCCGCCCTGCGCCGGTACGGCCGCCCGGCTGGTGGCTTCGGGTTCGGCCACCGCGGCAACGGCGACTGGACTCGTCCGCGTCATCGGCCGCGCTCCCGGCCGGTTTCGCCTTCGCCGTTGAATTCGACGATCTTGATCGGTCGAACGCCGGCCTTCGCATTGACCGGCAATACCCGCGGCTGGACGGCCGCAGGTTTGGCGGACGCCGGCGCGGAGAGGTTTGCCTTGATTTCGGCGGGCACCTGGACACGCACGCGTACGTCGTCGAGAGCAATCGGGCCCGACGATGTCTCGAGCTTTGACCGGCTCGGCGTCGGGCCAAAGGATGCGGCGAGACCTTTGCGGTCGGTCTGACCAAACATCGCTTCGAGGACGCGTTTCGGATCGAGCCGGCGACCGTCGAAAGCATCGAATGGGGTGCCATTCCGGAAAACGATCACCCTGGTCGCGAAGCCCAGGAATTCCTCGATCTCGGAGGACATGTAAATGACGGATTTGCCGGCTTCCGCAAACTCTCGCAGGTGGCGATAGAGCTCGGTCTTCGCCTTGACGTCGATGCCGCGCGCCGGATCGTTGAGGACGATGATGTCGGGCCGCATCGCAAAGCCGCGGCCGATCAGGACCTTCTGCTGGTTGCCGCCGGACAAGGATGTGATCTTGTCGCCCCGTTCGCCATATTTGATCTGGAGATTTTCCGACTCTCTCCTGAAGATCGTGCCCAGCGTTGCGCGGTCGATAATGCCCAGGAAGCTGCCGCGCTTCTTCTCGCGATAGAGCGGCATCATCATGTTTTCGAAGATGGAAAGCGATGCGAAGATGCCTTCGCGTTTGCGGTCGCCCGACACATAAGTGATCCGCGCGGCAACGGCGTCGGCAAGCCCGTCGATCGCGTTCAGATTGCCGTCGCGGTCCGCGACCTGCAGAAGGCCTGCAAAGGGAAGGGCGACGCCGGCCATCGTGCGTACGAATGCATCCTGACCCTGGCCGTCAAGGCCGGCGACGCCGACAATCTCGCCGCGCCGCAACTCAAAATCGAACGGCTCCGCATCGCTCCGGATCGAAATCCCGTTCGCCCGGAGCACGGGTATGTTGTCGTGCGCCTGCGGTGCTTGATGGACGACGTGGTGTTTTCCCTGATCCTCGCCCGTCATCAGGGCCAGCAGGCTTCTCTCGGTGATCTCGCCCTTTTCCAGGACGCCGACGTCGCGGCCGTCGCGCAGCACCGTCGCGCGATCGGAGATTCGAATCAGCTCGGCGATACGGTGCGTGACGATCAGGACGGTCGCCTTTCTGTCACGCAACTCGCGCATCTTGGCGAAAAGCCGCTCGGTGCCGTCGAAGTCGAGGGCCGCCGAACTTTCGTCGAGGATGAGTACCTTCGGCTCGCTCAGCAAGGCGCGCGCGATGGTGATCCATTGTTTCAGTCCAAGCGGCAGGGTGCTGACGAGCGCGAAAGGATCGACGGGCTCGCCGGCCAACTCATGCATCAGTTCGGCGGCGCGCTTGACCTTCTGGCTCTGCGAAAGAGTCTTGGTGAACAGGGTATCGGCGCCCATGAAGATGTTGTCGACGACCGAGCTTTCGTCGGCGACGAGGACTTCCTGATAGACCGTGGAAATGCCGAGTGCGCGACTTTCGGCCGGCGTGAGCGGGGTCTCTCCAAGGATCGAGACCGAACCGCTGTCGATCGGCAGGATGCCGGATACGACCTTCGCCATCGTGCTCTTGCCGCAGCCGTTTCCACCGACGATGGCGTGGATCTCGCCGGCACGCGCAGAAAAATTCACGCCGTCGAGCGCACGCGTCGGCCCGAAATATTTCCTGACGTTGCGCACCGTGATCGTATCGCGACCACGCGCAGCCTCGTCAATTTCGGTTACATCGGTCGACATTCTAGCTCAGCGGCGACTTGGATTGTCTGTGGGGGGAGGACGGGGGCATCGAGGATGACGCCCCCGTTCTTAGGTTCTCGAGCTCAGTTCTTGGCCTTGTAGGCGCGCGGATCCGCCGGATGCAGGAAGAACTGATCGAGGTAGGACGGCGACTGACCCCACTTGTCGGGGCCGACCGCCAGCCAGTCGGCCGTGGTCAGCGAGCAGTCGTCGTTCACGACCTTCTTGAGATCGTCGAATGTCATCTTCACCGGATCGACGAGGACAGACTGGATCTTCGGCCCCTGGCCCTCGAGCGTCCGCATCATGATGTTCCAGATCAGCTCGATCTCGTCGGCTGGCGGCCACACCTGGAAGGAGTTGTGGATGTATTCGGGATGCTTGCGCCAGTAGCACAACGCGCCGAGTTCGCCGCCGATCGCAACCGGCACGTTGCCGCGGCCCGACTGTTGCACCGCGCGCAGAACGCCCATCTCGGCCGCGGACTGCACGACAATGCCGTCGAGCTTGCCGGGGTGAGTGGCGAGCCATTTCTGGACCTCGCCCTGAGCAATCTGGTCGGTCCAGTTGCCGGCCACGTCGCCCACGACCTTGATGCCGGGCGAGGTCGCCAAGCCTGCCTTCACGCCACGATCCTGGCTGTCGGAGCCGGACGTGCCGGGAATGCCCTCCACGACGAGAACGTTACCTTTGCCGCCGAGCTGGTCGACCATGTCCTTGGCGATCTCATAGCCGGCAACCTGATAGTTAACCGACGAATTGATCGAATAAGGCGAGGTCAGGTAGCCGGTCAGCGAGAAGACCGGGACGCCCTTGTCGTGAGCATATTGCACCGTCTGGTTCAGCGCCGTCGGATTCGAGCAGCAGACGATGATCGCATCGACGCCCTGGTCGAGGAGCTGGCGCATCTGCTGGATCTGCGTCGAATCGTTGAGGTTCGACTGGGTGATCACAACATCGCTCAAAAGTCCGAGCTTCTTCCACTCCGGAATGATCTTGTTCTGGATCTCGTTCATGACCGCGGCACGCCAGGTGTTGCCTGCATAGGAGCTGGCGTAGCCGATCTTCCACGGCGGCGGCTTCTTCGCCACGAAATCGCGCCAGGCGCTCGGACCGATCGGCTGCGCAGGATCGAGCATCTCCTTGTTGTAGAGACGCTTCACGACGTCGGGGCTGATTTCATCCAGTCCTTCGGCAAGTACTGTCGTCGCGCCGAACGCCAGGAGTCCTGTCGCCAGCGCAAAGGTTTTCGTCCACTTCATCTAGGTTTCCTCCGTTGTTGAACACTCCCGCGCCGGCCACCTCCGGCCGACCGGGTTTCTTTCAGTCGTAGAAGTCGTAGGGTGCCTTGAGAAACGTCCCCCAAGTGTCCGGGTCATGACCGGTCACCAGCATGGCGTTGGTGTCGGCGGCGATGCGATGAAGCTTCGCCACCGAATCTGCGGCGTCGACGGCGGAGACGACGAGGCCGGGCAGCGCCTTGTCGTTCCAGTGATCCATCGTGTAGGCGGCGTCGATGGTGAGCAGGACGGCGCCCGTCTTCGGCAGCGTGATCAGAAAGGACTGATGACCGGGCGCATGTCCCGGCGTGAAGATCATGCGGATCGTGCCGTCGCCGAACAGATCGTAATTGTCGGTGTATTGTCCGCCCAGGAACTTCCAGTCGAGGCCGGGCCGGTCGAAATCGGCACGGATATAGGCACCTGCGGAAAACCAGTGCGGCTTGAAGGCGTAGTCCCATTCGCTGCGCTGCACGATGTGCTGGGCTTTGGGAAACCTGCCGATCGCGCCGGTGTGGTCGAGATGCAGGTGCGACTGAAGCACGTAGCGCACCGAATGGGGCTCGACGCCGACCGAGCGACATTGATCAACGCAGTTTTCGGAGATTTCCATCACCGGGTCGTAGGCGTCAACGACCGCACCCCAATGCCCGCGCTTGTCGATCGCCGCTTCCACCGCGTTGCCGCCGTCGATGACGACGTTGCCCAGCGGATGCTTGATCAGGAACCATGGCACCGGAATTTCGAAGTCTTCGTCGCCCTGGTTCATCTTGATGTATTTGACTTTCGTGCGCAGCGTGCCGGTCTGAAACATATGCAGCTCGATCCCGGACGAATTGCGCTGACGCCGCACCGGCTTCTGCGCCGGCTTGTTCAATAGCGGGCGCGGTGCCAGATGGCTCGTCCTGGAGTTCGACGTGACGGCACCGGCGTCCACCTCGACGCGCTGGCCCCGTTCATCGAATTCAATGATCTTCATGGTCTTTCCCTTGGCGTTTCGGGATTGTCGAGGCAGAGCGCGCCGTCCTCAGGTTCGCTCTTCGATGATGCGCAGCGCTTCCTTCAGATAGACGGCAAAGAGCGGATAGTTTTCCGACATCGGGAAGTGACCGATGTCTTCCATCTCGATGTAGATGCCGCCGGGTATCTGCCGTGCGGTGTTCTCGGTCGCTTCCGGCGGCGTCAGGTAGTCGTAGGTGCCGGTCATCATGATGACCGGGCAACGCTTGGCGTCGATGTTGGAGAGCTTGTTTCTGAGATCGTGGTCGACCGAGTAGAAATACAGGTCTCCTTTGAAGGCCTCGGAGCCCTGGGTGTAGTAGTGCCACGTCAGCCAGCGATCCATGTCCGGACTCTGCGGGGCCATCAGGTCCCAAACGCCGCTGGCGCAGACCTGGGCGGCGTTGGCGTGGGGATGACGCCACCAGTCGAGGAAGAAGCCCGGCGCGTATTCGGCCGCTTCCACCGGAATGACGGCGCGGAAGCGATCGGGATAATGCAGCGCAAGCTGAAGCGCGATATTGCCGCCGAACGACGAGCCCATGAAAATCGGATTGTCGAGCTCCAGGGCGTCACAAAGCGTCACGATGAACTTCATGTAGTGATCGGCCGTGAGGATATACTCCTCCTTCCACCACTCCTTGTTGTGAGGCGGGTCGGATTTGCCGTGACGCGCAAGGTCGTAGGCGATGACGTCGTAGCGCGCCGTGATCTCGGGATCTTCGAGCAGCCCGCGCCATTGATGATTGTGGCAGCCCGCGGTGTGCTGGCAGATCAGCGGCTGGCCGGTCCCGTTGCGCAGATAGAAAACCTTGTATTCGTATCCATCGACATCGATCGTGACGTATCGACCGATTACCGGCGAATGCTTAACCATTCCGGGACCCCTGAAGCTTTCGAATTGTCGAGACAGGACAGGCAGAAACGAAGGCGGTCATACAGGCACGCCGACCTTGCGCAGCAACTCGAACTGCACCGTGAAATTGCGAAGGTTCTGCATCAGAACGAGGATGTTGCCCTCGAGCTTCAGGTCACGCCGAAAGCTCGCCGACCAGATCCCGTGATACATCGGAGCCGGCACCGGACGCCCGAATTCCCGCCAGGTTTGCGGGCTGGCGCGCAGGGCGAAGTCGTAGGCATCCATCGAGCCGGGGTCGATGTTGATGCTGTGGACCTTGCCGTCGATCATCCGGACGATGACCTTGGCGGTGCCCATGTCCCAGAGGTAGGTGCAGGTGAAATAGCGCGCCATCGCGCCGATCGTTTGATCGCGATCGGATGCCTCGCTAAAGCGCTGGGCCCAGTCGCGGACGCTCATCACCATTGGAATCCTCCCGTTCCACCCACACATGTCGTGCGGACGCTCATGCCCCGTATACTGCCAGCCGAACTATATTTCGCCGACTGTTCAGCATATTGAACATTATTCCTTTGACAGAAAGCTAGACACCGAAATAAATCGTGTCAAGCAAAACCGTTGATTTGCAAGCCGCCAGAGGAAGCTCATGGACCAAGAAGACCAAAAACCGAGACTTGTCCCTGCGGTCGAGCGGGGAGCGCGCATCCTGGATCTTGTCGCTCGCAGCCGGTCCTCTTGTGGCGTGTCGGATATTGCCCGGGAGCTGGGCATTGCGAGGAGCAGTGCGCACACGCTGTGCAACACGCTCGTACAACTTGGGCTTTTGATACGCCGCTCCGATCAGACCTTCCGGCTGGGGCCCCATATCATGCGGTGGTCGAATGCATTCATGCAGCAGTCCGACGTCGCGGCCGAATTCGCGTCGATCTGGGACCAGGAAACCGAATTGCCCGGCGCGACCATCACGCTCTCGGTTCTGGAGGGCACGGAGGTCGTGTATCTCGCCGCACGCAACTCTGAAGTCAGTCATTCCTTCTTCGAATTCCGCGCCGGCATGCGCCTGCCGGCAGTCTTTACTGCGACAGGGAAATCATTTCTCAGCCATATGACGGAGGGCGAGATTCGAAAGCTGTTTGCTGCAGGGCTTCCCGCGCCGCGCACGCCCTACAGCGTGCAGTCGATCGACAGGCTGATCGAGGAACTCGAGGCGACGCGCCGGAACGGATATTCAGTTGACGATCAGCAAACGGCCGAAGGCATCGTCTGCTACGGCTCATCGGTCCTCAACTCGAGAAATCGGCCAATTGCGGGGGTCGCAGTCAGCGTGCTGGCCGAAAGGCTCTCCGATGGCGAGCGAAGCAGGATCATCCTGAACGTGCAGCGAATTGCGACGAGATTGTCCCATCGGATGGGGGCCGATATCGACTAAAGGGCAACTATTTTAAGTTGAACCTCATCATGCTTTTAACGGCTTTTTCGGTTGCAACCGTGGCGTGTGCCGGATCTTAGAACGTGGTCGCGACGCGATGCGCGATCTCGAGCCAGTAAGTCCCACGTTCCTCGCTGTCGCGGCGGGCGGAGAATGCGGCATCTCCCGCCGCAATCGGATCAGGAATCCGGTCGGGCGGGAGCATCTGTTCGACCAGGACGAGGTAAGCCTGCTTGCCAGGGCCTCCGCCATAGATCTTCCGTTCGGATGTGGCGATGTTGCCCACTGCGGCATCGGCGCGCCAAAGGCGAGCGCGCGAGACACCTTCGCAGCGGCCGACGGCCCGCGTCCAGGCGGCCGCATAGTCGGATTCGTTGCCGTCCGGCAGGTCAAATCGCAAGGTGGTGATGTAGGGCGCGGTGAGGAGGCCCGGCTCGCCGACCGCGGCGAGGCGGGAATAGATGCTGCGCACCGGATTCCTGAAGTGTGTCAGGGATTCGCGCGTCCAACTGGTGGGAGAGTTCAGTGCGGCCATGTAGGGTTCGGAGGCCAGCACGTTCGCCGCGTCGGTCTCGTAGAACATGAGAAAATGTGGCGCGTTGTTCATTGCCCGGTAGCGTCGACCCTCGCGAAAACCGGGAATCGAGACACGTTCGGGAATGTGCTCGCAGTTATGCCATTGCTGGTAGCGTAGAACATAGTCGGCGTCGATGTCCGACCAGAAGGCCATCAGGCCAAGGCCTGCCGCGGTCGTGGTGTCGCTCATCTCCAACATCCAACATCTGTGAGGCGTACGCGCATCGACCTTGACGTCAATGCGCGCGCATGTCCACCGCCGATCGAATTAGAACTGACCGCCACGCTCTTCGTAATGCGTGGGCTTGTGATGAGAGGGCATGTCGCGTTTGATCCAATCCGCGACCCAGTCGATCATCCGAGCCAGAGAAACGGTCGGATAGCCGTAGAGCCGCTGCGCGGCAAGCGTCGTGTTATACCAGCCGGTTGGCGCTTCCTCGCCTTCATAGACCGGCTTCTTGCCGAAGCGACGCCCGAATTCCTCGGCGGCAAGACGCACGCTCATATGCTCGGGACCTCCGACGTTGAGCGGCGTGGTCGGCGTTGTGACGTGGGCCAGCGCGCCGAGGATCTGCGCGTTGGCGTCGCCCTGCCAGATCACCGATGCGTATGCGGTACCGATGGGGATCGGGGTTTCGTCCATGACCCAGCGTGCAATATCGTAAAGCACGCCATAGCGCATATCGATGGCATAGTTCAGCCGGATCAGGCGCCCCGCTGTCTTGTGGAGGCGAGAGAAGTACGAAAACATCCGTTCGCGGCCTGCGCAGCTCGTTGCGTAATCACCGGTCGCGCCCGGCTCGACGCTTTCGTCCCATCCGCCGCCGACGATCGGTGCAAATGGATAGACGCAGAGGGTGGAGAACGCCACGATCCGCGACGTCCGGAAGCGCTCGGCGACGAGGGCGGGAACGTGCGTATTCATGGCCCAGGCAAAGCCGGGATCATCATCGGTCCCGAATTTCTTGCCTGCCATGTAGACGATATTCGGGATATCCGGCAGTGCCGCGACGGCCTCACGGTCGAGCAGGTCGCATGAAATCGTGTCGATGCCCCAGCTCTCCAACTTCTCGCGAAGTCCCGGCTCCGAGAACCGTGCGACGCCGATAACTCTTTTGTTCGGAGCCGCTCGCTTGGCCATGCGCGCCAGTGTGGGGCCGACCTTGCCGCCGACCCCCAGCACCATGATGTCGCCAAGCGCCTTCTTGAGCAGCCCCGGGAGCCAAACGGGCGGCCGGGAGAGCAGCTCTTCGAGCGTCTCTTCGGAAGCGATGGTGTCGGGAAGGTCGTGCGACTGCAGATATTCACTCACCCTGGCGTTCTCCCATATAATTAAGCGTTCACTTAATTGATTTGAAAGGCAAGTCAAGGGCGCCCGCGCTGGAGCGGGTCGAATGCCTCAGCGAAATCGTGATTACGGCCGCAGGAAGCCCATGATGACGTCGGTGATGAATGCCTCGCGCCGGCCTAGCCGGTCCTTCGTCATCAGATCCTGATGCAGGATCACGCCCAGCGTGTGACGGTTTGAAAGGTAGAAGTAGCCTTCTGCGCTGATCGAAATGAACAGCTCGGTGGCGTCGACGCCGGAGCGAAAGATTCCGCCGGCAACGCCGCGATCCAGTGTCTCCCGAATAAATTCCAGGAGTGGGTCGTAGATGCTGGTAATCAGCTTGGAATTCCTGATATGGCGCGCCCGATGGATGTTTTCGGAGACGAGCAGGCCGATCGCTTCGGGAAACTCGATAAACATTCGGAATGTCGCCGCGATCAGGCCACGCATCGCCTCTTCAGGCGGCGCTCCCCGCAATTCCATATCTCTGTGACGTGAGCGAATGATCGCGTAAGCCTGCTCCATCACCGCGATGAACAGTCGTTCCTTGTTGCCGAAGTAGTGGTAGACGAGATTGATGTTGCAGCGGGCACGATCCGCGATCGAACCTACACGCGCGCCGTCATAGCCTTTTTGTGCAAACTCGCGCGTTGCCGCTCGGAGAATGCGTGCCCTGGCGGCGGCAGCATCCCGCGGCGGACTTTTTTTAACGGCGCGTCGTCTGTTCATGGAGCCAGCTTTCGTTGCCCGGTCGATAGCGCTTGTCTTTACGGAAGGCGCGAGAGGAAGTCATTCCAAGTACTTGCTGCCTATCTCGCATTTGCGAAGATCGCGGAAGTCCAGTCGATTGGGTCAGTCGCGACGAAACTGCGCTTGACTCTCCTTCCTCTTGGTAACAGTGTTACCGTAAAGCAGTTACGTTGGTTTAACCGCAAGACGTAGACGGCCCGGTATCGATCGCGCTTGGTCAAGACGCGGCCGCATGAGGAAACGTTTCAATGGCGCATGCAAGGGCAGCGGTCACGAGACCTGCGCTCGCGAGACGAAGCCTCGAAGAGCGCTTTCCGACGGATCGGAATGGACGCCCTCATGGTGCCCGGATGCTCCGACCGGATTCTCGTCCTCAGCAGGTTGTCCACGATGTCGTTGCCGCTGGCTTCGGCAATTGGTGCTGATGATGAAGGAGACTGTGACGGCGCGGAAGGGGCAGTCTGCTGACAAGCCGGTTGAGACCAACGTTCTCGCGGTGATGCGGACCCTGGAACTCGTCGAACTTCTTGCCGATACGCAGGATGGGATGAGCCTCGCCGACATCGCGCGCAAGCTCATCGTCAACAAAGCCATTGCGCTGCGATTACTCGAAACGCTCGGTCGCGCCGGTTACGTCTGGCGCGATGATGTCGCGCAGCGCTACCATCTGACCTACCGGATCAGTAATCTCGGCTTGCGCCAGATGCAGCAATCCGGACTGCTGGGACAAAGCACCAGCCTGCTCGAGAATCTCGCCGAGCAGACCGGTGAACTCGTGCGGCTTGCCGTCGTTGAGCAAGGCGAGCGGATTACCTGGGTCTATGCCGTGGTCGGTAGTCGCCGCTCCCTGCGGATCGATCCGAACTTCAACTTCGAAGTCAGTCTGCACAGCCATGCAACGGGCAAGGCCTGGCTGATGACATTGCCGTTCGACCGTGTCGTGGAACTGGTGAAGCGTGACGGCATGAATTCACTGACGCCGCACACGAAGGTCGACATCGAAGTTCTGCGCAAGGAACTCGAACAAGCGCGTCGACGAGGCTTCGCATACACGTTCGAGGAGAACGAAATCGGTATCATCGCCGTCGCCGCGCCGATCGTTGCGCCGCGGTTGAACCGTCCGCCGGAATGTGTCGGCGTCGTCTCTGTCGCGGCGCCTACCAACCGGATGACGCGCGCCGACATCGAAGCCTGCGGTCCCAATACGGCTGAAGTTGCATCACAGCTTGCCATGATGTGGCCGCTCGATGAGCGAGTGAGCCTGGGATTGAAGCCGCCAACCTGAGGAGAATGAAATGGTTCGCAAAAAGGACTTTGTGCCGCATGGCGTGATTCCCGCGGTATTGCTGCCGTTTTTCGATGATCTTTCGATCGATGAGGCAAGCTTCCGCAGCCATTTGCGGGATGTCGGCGCGGTCGAGGGCCTGTCAGCGATCACGGTGAACGCGCACTCGACGGAGGTCGCTTCCTGTACGGCGGACGAGCAGCGCCGCGTGATGGAAATTGCGGCCGATGAAATCGGAGCCAAGCTGCCGATCATTCACGGCGTTTGGGCGGATGGCAGTCTTGAGGCGGCTCAGATCGCGCGCCGTGCCGAGGCGGGCGGCGCTTCGGCTCTGCTGGTGTTTCCGCCGGCTCCTTTTACGCTCGGACAATCGCCGGAGATGGCGCTGGCCCATTTCAGCCGGATTGCGGATGCGACCGATCTCCCGCTGATCGTGTTCCAGTATCCGCTGTCGACCGGGCAGGGGTATCCGCTTTCGACGCTAACAAAGCTGTTCGATCAGATCCCGACCATTCGCGCCATCAAGGACTGGACGCCGATCGTTCCGCAACACGAGGCGTTGGTCCGTTCGTTGCAGTCGCGCAGTCGCCCGATCAACGTCCTCTCGACCAACAGCGCGTGGCTCCTGAGCTCGCTTGTGCTCGGTTGCAACGGCTTGCTTTCGGGCAGCGGCAGCGTCATCGCGGACCTGCAGGCGCAACTGTTCCGCGCGGTCCAGGCCAATAATCTGAAGGAAGCACGGCGCGTGAACGACCTGATCAACCCGATCGCATGCGTTTTCTATGCCGACCCGTTCGTTGACATGCATAACCGCATGAAAGAAGCCCTGGTCCTGCTCGGCAAGCTGCCGCGTGCCGTTGTTCGTCCTCCGCTTGTCAAGCTGGGGGCGGCCGAGATCGGCCGGATCAAGGCGGCCCTCGTTCAGGCGGGTTTGCTGAATGCCAAGGCGGAACGCAGCGCCGCCTGATCCGGCATCCGATGCCCGATGTTCGGCTATCAAATTCCAACAATAAGAAACCCGTGGGGTAGGAGACTTTAATGATGGGACGTAGACAAACGTGGCGAGCGCTGTTGATGGCGGGAGCCGCGTTCGCGCTGACGCCGAATATCGGATTGGCGCAGGAGAAGCCGCCCGTAAAGATCGGCTTTGTGACCGAACTCACGGGACCCTGGAGCTTCTTCGGGACGAGCTGTGTCGCCGGTCTAAAATTGGCCGAGAGCAAGATCAATCCGCCGGGAAAGCGGAAGATCGAGTTCGTCATTTCCGACGATCAGACCAGTCCCGCACAGACTGTTGCGGCTTCGCGAAGCCTGGACGTTCAGGACAAGGTGCTCGCCCTGAGCGGGCCGACCAGCTCGGACACGGGCCTTGCCGTCTACGGTTATGCGGAGCAAAACAAAGTACCCTTCGTGGTCCCCGTTGCAGCGTTTCCGCAACTGACCAAGCCGGGGAGCCATTACACTTTCCGGCTGGAGCCGGACGCGGTGGGATGGGGATATGCCATCTCCAAATTCGTCGAAAAGCAAAAGCCCGGCGGCAAGATCGCCTTGATCTACTCGGATTACGCACTGATGCGCGCAATCACTGCCGGCCTGAAATATCAGGCACCGCTCTCCGGCTTGCAGATCGTCGCCGATATCGCATTTCCGCAAGGATCGAGCGATGCCACCGTGCAGGCGGCGCAGGTTCTCGCGGCACAGCCGGACTATGTGGTGGTCATCGGCGCCGGCGGCTTCGACAACACCATCACGAACCAGCTTTTGGATCTCGGCATCAAGCCGGAGCAGCTGATCCATCCGTTCGGCATCACCACCCAGGTCTTGAACTGGGGCAAACGTGGCGTCGGTTCGTATTACGGGACGTTCTTCGATTCGAACCTCGACACGCTGACGCCGGAAGGAAAGCAGTTCGTCGAGGAGTTCACGGCGCAAAATGGCCGTCCGCCCTCGTATGGCGAAAACTTCTGCTATGTGACGGCGAACGTCATCCGTGAAGTCATCGACAAGAATCCGGAGGCCGCCGACGATCGCGAGAAGTTCCGCGAGGCGATGTCGGCGCTGAAAACCAAGGAAACGACGTCGAGCATACCGATCGAGTTCGACAAGAACGGCGCCCGCAAGGAATATTTCTACGTGATGCAGATCAAGGGCGTGGAAGCCAAGTCGTACAAGGCGAAGCAGTCCTTCTACGTCGAATGGGATCCGGAAGTGATTCCGGTCTACACGTTGGTGAAGTGAGGGATGCACCGCCCGCCGGGGATTGATTTCCCGGCGGGCCGGTTGCTGGAGCGGGCCGTTGTCCAACGCCAATTTGATCATCCTTCTGTCGACGGTTTCGACAGGCTTGATTCTCGGAGCCGTTTTTTCACTCGTCGCCGTCGGCGTGACGATCGTCTACGGCAGCATCTGGATGCCAAATGCCGCGAACGGTCAGTTTTTCGTGCTTGCGGCGTTGGTGGGCTGGACCATGACGGTCAGTTGGGGCATCCATCCCGCCATTGCGGCATTGCTTGTGATCGGGACGAGCGTACCGTTTTCTTACGCGCTCGAATGGGCGCTGATAAAACGATTTTACGACGTGCCGAACCGCAACATTTCGTATTTCGTGCTGAGCCTCGGCATTACGCAGATTCTCACCGGGGTCTTTACGCTCACCTACGGGCGCTGGGCGGACCAGTTCCAATTGCCGCCTCTTGTAACGGGCATCACGTTCATTGGCCCGTTTCCGATGGCGAACAACCGCCTGGCGGTACTGGCGATCGCGATCCTGATCCTGATAGGGCTGTTCGCATTGCTGCGTTTCCATCGCTATGGGCGCGGGCTTCGTGCCGTCTTTCAAAACCGCGATGCCGCCGCTTTGCGGGGTGTGAACGTCAAGGCCAGCTACAGATTGTCGTTCGCGCTCGGTAATGCGGTGATTTTCGCCGGCGGCATGCTGTTCGCGCTTGCCTACAGTTTCGATCTGACCGCAGCCTGGACCATGTCGATCACCGCGTTTGCCATCATGATCATTGGCGGTCCGGGTTCGGTGTTGGGCGCGCTGATCGTCGGTATGGTGTTCGGGTTTACCCAGGCTGCCGTCTCCGCGGTGGCAAGCCCGACCATCGCAGCGTTCGCTTATCTTGGAGCGATGCTGCTGATCCTTCTGTTCAAGCCGTCGGGGCTGTTCGCGCGATGACCGGCTCGTTCAAAACCGGCGGGTCCGCGTCATGGGCCACGGCGCTGGGTCCGCTCGCCGCCTTTGCCGTCATTGCGGTGGCGCTGCCGTTCGCGTTCGCCGGCAACCGATACCTCGCCTTCGTCATCGGCGTCACGATGATCCACGTCACGTGGACGTCGGGCATGAACCTGCTCTACGGATATACCGGTTTGATGCCGCTAATGTTCGCGGGCATCGCCGGAATCAGCGCCTATACGGTCGTCGATCTGACCGCTGCGGGATGGTCGTTCTGGGCCGCGTTGCCGGTCGGCGCGTTCGCGGCCTCCGTGGCCGGTGCGATCCTTGGCTTGCCGTCGCTGCGTCTGAAGGGATTCTATTTCACTCTGTGTTCGCTGGTCATCCAGACCGTGATCACATTGGGATTCGTTTATTTCGCCGGCCTCACCAATGGCGACACCGGCATTTCGCAAATCGCGCTGCCGACCCTCCCGGGCGGCGTCTCGCTGGTCGGCACCCCTTATGATCTCGTCCTGTCGATCGCGGCTGTCGCGAGCGTGGCCATTCTCATCGCTATCGTCAGATCCTCGTTGGGTCGCCGGCTGATCGCCATCCGCGAGGACGATGAACTGGCCGGCATGCTCGGGATCAACGTCACCGGCTACAAGGTCGCGGCCTTTTTCATTGGTTCGATGTTTGCCGGCATCGGAGGCGCGCTCTACGCACCCTATATCGGCTTCATCTCGCCTCGATCATTCGATGTTCTGATCAGCATGAACATCTGGCTGATGGTTGCCTTCGGCGGCCGCGGGACGATTTGGGGACCGGTCGTTGGCGCCGCGCTGCTCGCACCTTTGGCCTTCCTGCTTCAGGACTACTATATGGTCAAGGACATCGTGTACGGACTTCTGATCATTGCCGTCATTGCACTGATGCCGGGAGGAATCGCCAGCGGTTTGACTGTCTCTCGGAAGGTGTCCGCCTCGGTCGCGCGGCTCAATGCCGAACAACGGAAGCTGAAATGACGGATGTCCTTTTGAAGGCCGATGCCATCTTCCGGCGCTTCGGCGGCGTTGTTGCGCTCAAGGGAGTCGACCTCGTCCAGTATCGCGGCGAAACGGTGGGCATGATCGGCCCCAATGGTTCGGGCAAGACGACGTTCGTCAACGTCATCTCGGGGCACCTTCGTCCAAACAGCGGGACGGTCGCGTTCGAAGGCCGCTCATTTGCAGGACGCAAGCCCTTCCAGATCGCGCAGGCCGGGTTGACACGGACTTATCAGGCGGTCCGTGTGTTCGGAGAATTGACGGTTCGCGAGAACGTTGCGACGGCTTTGGTCGATGCAACGGATCCTGCGACGCCGGATCAGGTCGCGGAATTGGCGGACTGGCTGCGCATTGGCCACCGCCAGGAGTCGCCGGCCGGCAGCTTGACGTTGATGGAGCAGCGGCAGGTCGAGCTCTTGATGCGTCTGGTGCAAAGGCCGAGGCTGATGATGCTCGACGAGCCGGTTGGCGGTCTCTCGTCGGCCGAGGTCCGCACCATGATCGCTTTGCTGGCCGAGCTCAAAACACGCTGCACGATTTTCGTGATCGAGCACACCATGAAGGTGATCCGCGAGTTGGCCGACAAGGTCGTGGTGCTGATGGCCGGCGAGAAGCTGGCGGAAGGCTCGCCGGCCGAGATACTTGCAGACCAGCGGGTGATCGACCGCTATCTGGGAAGTGCCGATGCTTGAGATTGCCGACCTGACCATCCGCTACGGTCCGTTCCTGGCGGTGAATCATCTGGCGCTGAGTGTTGCCGCGGGCGAGATTGTCGGCGTCGTCGGTCCCAATGGCGCGGGAAAAACATCGGTCGTCAAAGCGGTCGGCGGACTGCTCGACCCGCAATCCGGCCGCATCACGCTTGATGGTCAAAACCTGCTTGATGTCCCGGCCCACAAGCGCATCGATCTCGGGATTTCCGTGGTCCCGGAGGGACGCGGCCTGTTTCCGCGAATGTCCATCGAAGAGAATCTCGTCATCGGCGGCGATCCCCTGCGCAGCCGAACGAAATGCCTGCGCAATATCGAGCGCTGCTTTGAGCTGTTCCCGATTCTCAGGGAGCGGCGATGGCAGGCGGCCGGGACGCTTTCGGGCGGGCAGCAGCAGATGGTTGCGGTCTCGATGGGATTGATGTCGGACCCGCGGCTGCTGATCCTGGACGAACCTTCGCTGGGGCTCGCTCCGATCGTGATCGGCGAGATCGGGCAGGCGCTTCGCTCCCTCGGGTCGCAAGGGCTCACCGTCGTGTTGTTCGAGCAGAACGCAAAGCTGACCTGCAGTGTGGCGGATCGCATTTACATCCTCGCCAGCGGAAGCGTGCGACATCATGATCGCGCAGCCGACTTGCTCAAGAATCCGGAAATCCTGGATCATCTGATGTGACTGTGACGGTGGTCTAAACAGGTTGAACGCGTCGCTGCCTCTCGCCGAGTTCACCGGGTTGCCGGCAATCTGATCTCGGCACGCAGCCAGGGGAGAGTAACTTGAAATCCATTCCGACAATCGACGGCCATCATCACATCTGGCGACTGGAGGACCTCACCTGGTTGTCCGGTCCCGAGGTGCCGCGCATCTTCGGGCCTTATGCGGCGATCCGCCGCGATTACACCATCGAGGAATTCCGAAACGACACCGCCGGCTGCGCCGTCGTCAAGTCGATCTATGTTCAGACCAATTGGCCTGCCAGCGGCGCTTATGACGAAGCGAAATGGGTGCAGTCAATCAGCGATGCCACGGGATGGCCGCACGCCAACGCCGCTTATGCCGATCTCGCCGCCGACGACTGCGCCGGCCTGATCAAGCAGCTGGCGAAACTTCCTGCGACGCGCGGTATTCGACAGCAAATCCATTGGCACCAAAATCCTCAATACCGGTTCGCGGCCGAACCCGCCATGATGAAGGATCCGCGTTGGCGCCGCGGTCTTTCTCATCTGGCGGACTACGGACTGCTGTTCGAGCTGCAGGTGTTTTCCGAGCAGATGCGCGATGGCGCCGATCTGGCCAGGGATTTTCCCAACGTCACATTCGTGATCGAGCATGCCGGCATGCTGGAGGATTTGTCGGAGGAAGGTTGGACCTCATGGCGGAAAGGCATGAACGCGCTCGCGTCTCAGCCGAACGTCAATGTCAAGCTGTCGGGCCTTGGAACGTTCGTTCATGCCTGTCGGCTCGACGTCATGAAGCCGATCATCGAGGAGGCTGTTGCGATATTTGGCGCCGATCGATGTCTTTATGGGAGCAACTTCCCGGTCGAGAAGCTCTGGACGGATTATAGAACTCTCTACCAAACGTTCAGACAGTCGATAGCCGGTTTCAGCGAGCAAGAGCAAACAGCTATTCTCTACGGCACGGCGGCCAGATTGTATCGCGTCTGAGGATTGAGGTATGCCAATCTCGCCGCCGGCCGCGTGTCGAGAAGCCATGCAGTCTCAGCTGTGACGAACGGCCGTTGACATGTAGGCCTGCTCCAACCGGTGCGGCAGGTCGGCTTCGCTCGTTTGCGCTTCCAGCACGATCGACCCGCGCGCGAGCGCATAGACGCGGTCGGCCAGCGCCAGCGCTTTCTCGATCAGCTGCTCGACCAATAGCACCGCAGTCCCGGCCTCGCGCAGCCGCCGTACCACGACAAACACGCGATCCACCAGGACGGGCGACAGGCCGGCCGAAGGTTCGTCGAGCATCAGAAGCCGTGGCCGGCGAACGAGGCCCTGCGCGACCGCCAGGATCTGTTGCTGACCGCCGGATAGCCAAGCCGCGCGCTCGCCGCGTTTGGCGGCGATTTCGGGGAACAGCGCAAGCACCTCGTCGAGACGCGTAGCGCGCTCGCTGCGCGGCAGGTCGTAGGCCGAAAGCAGGAGGTTATCGAGCACCGAAAGCTGGGTGAACACGCGGTGCCCTTCGACGACGTGCGCAAGCCCGCATTTGACGGTGTCGCGCGGCCCAAAGCCTGCAAGATCCTGGCCGCCGAAATGCACGCGCCCCGTCCAGGGCAACAGCCCGGACAGCGCACGGAGCAGCGTGGTCTTGCCGGCGCCGTTCGGACCAAGCAGCGCCACGACCTCGCCCGCGGCGATCGTCACGTCGACGCCGGAGAGCACGCGGATCTTGCCGTAGCCGGTCGAAAGCCCCGTGACATCCAGCAGCGGATCAGGTGCCGAGATAGGCATTGACGACCTCCCGATGCGAGCGGATTTCGTCCGCGGTGCCTGCCGCCAGCGTGTTGCCGAGATTGAGCACGGTGACCTGATGGCAGATGTCGAAGATGAGATCGGGATGATGCTCGACCAACAACACTCCGGTGCCGGCGCCGGCGATCGCCCGCAACAGCATTGCGAGCCGTGCGATCTCCTCGGCCGAGAGTCCGGCTGCCGGTTCGTCGAGCAGCAGGAACTTTGGCCGCAGCATCAGCGCGCGGGCGATCTCGATGAAGCGCAACTCGGCGTGTTGCAGCCGGTCGGCTCGCACCGGCGCAAGCCGCTCCAGCCCCACGGCCGCCAGCGCCAGCATGGCGGTCTCGCGCAAAGTAACTTCGTCACGTCGATGCCGCGGCAGCGACAGCAGCGATTCGACGAAGGTGCAGTGACCGTCAATTGTTCCACCGATCATCACGTTATCCAGCACCGAGGCGGAGCCGACGATGCGCGGCGTCTGGAAGGTTCGCGCAATCCGCATGTGCGCGCGGCTCGCACGTGCGAGCGCGGGCAGCGCTGTTCCGTCCAGTCTGACGGCGCCGTGCTGCGGCGCGTAATAGCCCGAGATCACGTTCAGTGTCGTGGTCTTGCCGCTGCCATTGGGGCCGATCAGCCCGTGCAGTTGACTGGGGCGGATTTCGAGGTTGAGACCGTCGATCGCACGCACTCCGCCAAAACTCAGCGCCACCCGATCGAGCGTCAAGGCGCCGCCGTCGGGCATGGCATCCAGCAATCGCGCGACGAGCTCGGGCCGCGGCATGATC
>Ga0265339_10001018_pt1 | contig 21343 bp, 18 predicted proteins | sample 4CB219metaG_FD_202085 | JGI IMG/M metagenome (GOLD analysis project Ga0265339, IMG submission 202085) | Rhizosphere microbial communities from Carex aquatilis grown in University of Washington, Seatle, WA, United States - 4-CB2-19 metaG | ecosystem: Host-associated > Plants > Roots >... | reverse complement strand
AGCCTACGCCGACGCCAAGATCGATCCGGCGGACATTCAGGCGGCCTATCTCGGCACGTACATGCCCGGCGCTGCCGGCGGCAAAGCCGCGGTGTCGCTCGGCGATGCGCTGCGGCTGTACGATCGGCCGATCACGCGTGTCGAGAATTACTGCGCCACCGGCACCGACGCGTTCCGCAACGCCTGCCTGGCGATCGCCTCGGGGGCCTACGACGTCGTCCTGGTGCTCGGCGCAGAGAAGCTGAAGGATCGCGGCGGCCGCGGTTTGCCGCGCTTCGGGCATCCGCTGCTCGCCAAGGGGAACTCGGCGCCCGGGCTCTTTGCGTTGGCGGCCAATCGCTACATGCACACCTACGGCGTCGGCCGCGAGACGTTGGCCAAGATCGCCGTCAAGAATCACTACAACGGCGCGCGCAACCCGAAGGCGCATCTGCGCATGGAGATCACCGAGGACAAGGTGCTGAACGCGCCGATGATCTCATCGCCGTTCGGCCTGTTCGATTGCTGTCCCACCACCGACGGCGGCGCCGCGGCGATCGTCTGCCGCGCCGACCTCGCCAAGCGCTACACCGATTCGCCGGTCCTGGTGAAGGGATTCGGTCTCGCCGTCACCACCGGGCGGCCGTACTTCGATCCGACCTTCGACTATCTCGGCTTCCGCTCGACGCAGCAGGCGGCGGCGCAGGCGTACAAGATGGCGGGGATCAGCGCCGCCGACGTCGACTTCGCCGAAGTGCACGACTGCTTCACCTGGACTGAGCTGTCGAACATCGAAGACCTCGGCTTCTGCGCCAAGGGCGAAGGCAAGGCGCTGGTGCACGAAGGGCGCACGGCGCTCGACGGCGACATTCCGATCAACCCGAGCGGCGGCCTCAAATCGTTCGGCCACCCCATCGGCGCCAGCGGTGTGCGCATGATCTACGAGTGCGTCACGCAACTGCGCGGCCGCGCCGGCGAGCGCCAGGTGAAGAATGCGCAGATCGGGTTGGCGCACAATGTCGGCGGTCCGGGTGCGGTGGCCTGCGTCATTGCACTAGGACACTGACCGGCCACATGCAGTGTCACTTTCTCGCCGACTTGCGTTGATCGAATAGCTAAGCTCAACACGGGTAACCCCTTACATCGGATGGGAGGCGACCAGGTCGGCGCGCCAGTAACTGGCGCTCGACTTGCTTGTGTCGCTGGTCACTCCGATGGTGTCAGCGATTTCAAGTGACGCGCCGCTCGCCGACGGCGCCGGGAGCGCTGCGGTCGATCGTAAGCGCATCGTCATCCTGCTGCGCTCCGTCGTGGTGGCCACCTGCGCCTACCTGGTGTTGTCCGGCGGCCACGCCGTCGGCGTCGGGCCGCTGATCTATGTCGGGTTGTTCGCCGCATCGAATCTGGCGCTGGCGTTCGCACCGCGCAGGCTATTTCACATGCCGCATTTCGGGCCCTGCCTGTTGCTGGCCGACACGGCGGTCATCTTGTTCGGCATGTCGTGGAGTCACGGCCTGTCGCAGGATCTGCTGTTGGCGTACTTCTTCACGGTCTTTCTCATCACCATCGGCGAGACCGTCGGACAGATTGCCGTCGGCAGCGCGCTGATCGCGACGGTCTACGGGTACTGGCTGTGGGTCAGCGGCAATGCCGACGGCAGCTCGGAAGCCTGGGTGCGTCTACCGTTCTTCTTCCTGGTGGCGATCTTCTACGCCTCGCTGATCGATCAGCTGAAGCGCGAGCGGCATCGCCGCCATGAAGCCGAGAGCGAGAACCAGCATCTGCGCTTCCTGCTCGATCTCGCCAGCGTGTTCTCCGAGACGCATGCGACGCGCGAGTTCGTGCGCGGCATCGGCCGCTTCATAGAAGGGACCTGTCCCGGGCTGCGCTGCCGCATGATCCTCGACGGACAAGTGCCGGCGGCGCGCAATGTGTTCCCGCTGCGCGCGCACGGGCAAGCCTACGGAACCCTGGTGGCGGATACGCAAGACGGGCGCTCACTGAGCGAGCGCGAGCGCTGGCTGTGTCAGATGGTGACCCACGCCGCGGCCGGTGCGCTGTACGCTGCCGAGCAGTCCGACGCCGCGCGCGTCGCGGCGGATGCCAAGGATCAGTTCCTGGCGACCATCTCGCACGAGTTCCGCACGCCGCTGCACGCCATCCTCGGCTACCTCGACGTCGTCGACACGAGTCTGCCCGACACCGGCGATACCATGCTGCACGAGAGCATCGAGCGCATGCGCGTCAATGCGTGCCGCCTCCAGCACTTGCTCGAAGAGCTGGTCAGCTTCGCCGAGATCCGCTCCGGCCGGCGCGCCGTGCGCGTCGAGCGCGTCGCGGTGCAAGACGCCATCGAAGAGCTGCTGCCGATCACCCGCGAGCTCATCGGCGGCAAGCCCGTGGTGCTGTCGTGCGAGGTCGACGCATTGGCCGACGAGCTGCGCACCGATCGGCGCAAGTTGAATCGCGCCCTGGCGTGCTTGCTCAGCAACGCCGCCAAGTTCACCGATGCCGGCGAGATTCGCGTCACGACGCGCCGCGTCTCGGACGGACAACTCGAAGTCGCCATCTCCGATACCGGCATAGGTATCGCGCCGGGCGATCTCTCGATCATCTTCGACGACTTCCGCCAGGTCGACGGCTCGTTCACGCGCCGCTACGGCGGGCTCGGCATCGGCCTGACCCTGGCGCGCGAGCTGATCGGCTTGCTCGGCGGGACCCTCGAGCTGGAAAGCGAGGTCGGCGTCGGCACCCGCGTGCGCGTGTACCTGCCGCTGTCGCTCGGCGAGGTCACGCGCCTGCCGCAGCGCGCGCCGCGCCCGGTCGAAGAACCGGTCGTCAGCCGCGTCGCCGTCGCCGGCTGACGCGTCGATCGCTCACACCATGCTGGCGGCGAGCGAGGCGAACTTGCCGAGCCATGGCCCGAGCGAGAAGACGCAGTAGATCGCGGCCAGGGCGCGCATCACGGTCAAGCCGACGTGGCGCGGGGCGGCGCGGCGCAGCAGCACGAGCAGGCCGCACGCCATCGCCTTGAAGAGGAGCAACGCCGCGCCGATGCCGAGAAACTCGAACGCGGTCACGAGCAGCGGATTGGCCTCCCTGAAACCAAGTCGAAGGCCTTGATAGGTCGCGACGCCGTCGAACATCTGCAACGCCAGGTTGAGCATCAGGAGTCGGTAGAGGTGGATGTCCACGTCCCGAGTCTGCCCGGCGGCTGTGACAGCGTCTACGGTTTCTATTGTGGACACGTCTGCGGCTTCAACTGAGGTCACGTCGCCCACTTGAACGCGGACGCCATGCGATTTGCCAGCGAAAAGCGCCAGGCCCGCCTCGGCAGCCGACGTGCTCGCGGCCACGTTCCGGTACGATGCGCCGACGCAAAATCGGCGGCGAATCACCGCGGGGCGCTGGTGTTAGGCGAGCACGCCGGCCTCGTGCAGCGCGGCAATGCGCTTAGCGTCATAGCCGATGATGCGGCTGAGCACGTCGTCGGTGTGCTCGCCGAGGCAGGGCGCCGCGCGGCGAACCCGACATGGCGTGTCCGACATCGTCCATGGGATGCCCAAGTGTAAGCGCGTGCCGACTTCCGGGTGCGCGTGATGGACGAAGAAGTCGCTCGCCAACAGCTGCGGATCTTCGGCGATGTCTTTGCTGTTCATCGAGACGCTGGCCGGAATGCGGGCGGCTTGCAGGCGTTCGACCACGGCCTCCGCCGCTTGCGGGCGCGTCCAGGCGCCGACGATCTCCTCCAGCGCGTCTTCGTTGGCTTTGCGCGCCGCCAGATCGGCGAAGCGCTCGTCGGTGCACAGGCTGGCATCGAGCAGCGCCGCGAAGCGTTGCCACTCCGCCTCGTCGCGCACGGCGATCGCCACCCAGCGTTGTTCGCCGGCGCAGCGGAAGACGCCGTGCGGCGCCATGTGCGGATCGCGATTGCCGCTGCGCGGCGGCTGCGCGCCGTGCGCGCTCTGTTCCAGCACGCCTTCGCCGAGCACCGCGATGCCGGTCTCCCATTGCGAGAGATCGATGTATTGGCCTTCGCCGGTGCGGTCGCGGTGCAACAGCGCCGCCAGCACGGCGACCGCACCATGCGCGCCGCCGTTCGGATCGCCGTACGAAATCCCGACGTGCATCGGCGGCCAGTCGACGTAGCCGGTGAGCGAGGATAGTCCCGACAGCGGCACCTGCGCCGGCCCGTACGAGACGAAATCGCTCTCCGGGCCGGTGGCGCCGTAGCCCGACAGCGCGATCATGATCAGATCGGGGCGTTGCTGGCGCAGCACGTCGTAGCCGAGGCCCATGCGCGCCATCACGCCGGCGGCGAAGTTCTCGCAGACGATGTCGCACTGCGCGACCAGATCGAGCGCGACTGCAACCGCTTCCGATCGCTTGAGATCGAGCGCCAGGCTGAGCTTGCCTTGGTTGTATTGATTGAAATAGCCGCTGCGGTTGCGCCCCGGCTGGCCGTCGGCAAAGGGCGGCAGCAGCCGCGTCACGCAGGTGCGCGAGGCGCTCTCGACGCGGATCACCTCGGCGCCAAGGTGGGCCAGCTGCAGCGTGCAATGCGGCCCGGCCCACACCCAGGTGAAGTCGGCGACGCGAATTCCTTCGAGCGGCAACGTCATATGTATTCCGGCGATCGTGCGGCTACGCCTCGATGCCGATCTCGCGCAGCACCTCGGCGGTGTGTTGGCCGAGCCGCGGCGCCGGCCGCCGGATGGACCACGGCGTCGCCGAAAACCGATACGGTGCGCCGGGCACGGTGAGCGGCGCGCCGCCGCTGTCGAGCGTGGCGAAGAAGCCGCGCGCTTTGAGATGTTCGGAGGCGAGCAAGTCGCCCATCGTCGAGACGGGCGCGAACGGAATGCGGCGTTGCTGCGCGGCGTGGTAGACGTCGAGGACCGACTGCTCGCTGGCCCACTCCTGCAGGAAAATCTTGAGCGCGTCCCAATTCGCACCGCGGCTGAGGCGATCGGCGAACAGCTCGATGCCGGCCCACTCGGGCTCACCGATCATGCGGATGAACTCGTGCCACTGGTGTTCCTCGACGCAGCAGATGAAGACCCACCCATCTTTGCATTCGAGGAAGTCGAGCGGCTGGATCGGCTTGCGGCCGAGCCGCGAGGCGATGAGGCCTTGGTACGGCCAATACTCGAACGTCAGCTCGAGGATCGCCGCCAGCGCCTGCTGAATCGAGATGACGACGTGTTGCCCGCGCTGCGTGCGGCGCCGCGCAAACACTGCGCCGAGGCTGGCGATGGCGGCGTTGACGCCGCCTTGAAACTCGGCCTGATGGCCGAACGGCTTCAGCGGCGGCAACTCCTCCGCGTCCGGTCCGCCGCCGTTGAGATAGGCGATGCCGCCGGCGTTCCACAGCGTCAGGTCCGTCGCTTCTCTCTCGTTGTGCGGGCCGCCGAGGCCGAACGGCGTGATCGAGGTCAGGACCAGGCGCGGATTCACCTCGGCCAAGGCCTCGTACGCGAGCCCGCGCGCCGCCATGTCGCGCGGCGGCACGTTGTGAATGAGCAGATCGGCTTGGCGCGCCAGGGCGTGGAGGGCGGCGCGTCCCTCGGCGGCATGTGTGTCGAGCACCACGCCGCGCTTGTTGGTGTTGAGGTACAGGTAGAGGCCGCTGCGTTCCGGATCGACTGCGCCGCCGGGGTAGGGACCGCGACGGCGTGCCACGTCGCCTTCCGGCGACTCGACTTTGACAACCTCAGCCCCCAAGTCGGCGAGCAGCTTGCTGGCATAGGCGGCAGAGACGCGCTCGCCGCACTCGATTACGCGCAGTCCCTCCAGTGCCAGACGCGACATCGCCGGGCGGTCTAGCTGAGCCTCGCGCGATCGGCAATGACTGACGAAGCATGGGTCGAATCCGTGAAGTGCGGCTTGGCGCAGCAAATCGCCGGATGGCGCGTGCGTTGCTCCAGATCGCCATCCGCGCCTTGACAAAGATTAGGGTGGGCGGCAAAGCTCGCGCAGATCTTGTTGGCCGTGGGGATATGTCGGGCCGCCAGATGCTGCCTCTAAGGTGGCGTACTCGGTGGCGAAACGGCACCACGAACGAATCCACTTCAGTCCCGCATGTATTCGCCGAGGAGGGTGCCGTGAGTCGTAGCCACAGGTGGGGTAGAGGAGTTTGGGCGACTGCAGCGGGGACCGTAGGGTTGCTCGCCGTTGCCGCATGGGCGGGTTTGCCGCCGCTATCGCTGGCACCGCATGTCGACGTGCCGTTGGGTCCGACCGGCTGCACGGCGGGCGTCGATTGCTCGGAAGGAACCTGGGCACTGACCGCAGGCGATTTCAACGGCGACGGCCATCTCGATATCGCGACCGCGAACAACGGGTCCGATGACGCGACCATTTTTCTCGGCGACGGCAACGGCGGAATGACGCTGAGCTCGACGCTGATCGCCGGCGCCGCGCCGGTGTCCATCGCGTCGGGCAATCTGAACGGCGACACGGTGATCGACCTGGTCGTCGTCAACGAGACCGACAACAACGTTTACATCTACATCGGCAAAGGCGACGGCGGGTTCGAGGAGGGCGTGCCGCTGCAGATGGGCGACTCGCCGGAGAGCGTCGTGCTCGCCGACTTCAACGGCGACGGCTTCCTCGATTTGGCGACCGCGGATCTGTTCGGCGATACCGTCAGCGTTCGCCTCGGCAACGGTGACGGCACCTTCGGCGACATCAAGACGACCGACATCCCCGGCGGCCCGATCGCCTTGGCCACCGGCCACTTCGACAGCGGCAATACCGTCGACCTCGCGGTCAGTCTGAACGACGACTCCGCCGTCGGCATCCTGCTCGGCAACGGCGACGGTCTGTTCCTGCTCGCCGGCACGACCGCGGTCGAGGAATCGCCGCAGGGCCTCGCGATCGCCGACTACAACGGCGATCAACTCGACGACGTCGCCGTCGCCACCGAGTATTTCGATACGCTCGACGTGTTGCTCAACACTGGCGACGGCGTGCTCGATGCCCCGGTGCCGTATCTGGTTGGCGGCTTCCCGGAAGATGTGGCCGCCGGCGATTTCAATGGCGACGGCATCACCGACCTGGTGACCGCCGATAGCTTCGGCACCGATGAGTTCGAAGGCAGCGTGTCCGTCTTGTTGGGCAACGGAGATGGCAGCTTTCAGGAGGCGCAACCGTTCGAGACCGACATCGGTCCGTGGGCCGTCGTCGCCGCCGATCTGAACAACGACCGCCTGCCGGATATCGTCACCGCCAACGTCGACGGCTCGGACATTTCGATCCTCAACAACACCGGCACGCCGCCCACGCCGTCTTGCGTCGGCGATTGCAACAACGACGGCAGTGTGACGATCAATGAATTGATCACGGGCGTGAACATCGCGCTCGGCACAGCGCAGCTGGATGCCTGTCCGTCGTTCGATGCGAACGGCGACGGCATGGTCGGAATCAATGAGCTGATTTCCGCCGTCAACAACGCTTTGAGCGGTTGTCCTGCAGCATAACGGTGCGACGTAGCGCCTTTGACAACATCACATCTGGTGAGGTAGCAGTGCGAAAATTTTTCGAGGCCCAGAGGGCCATTGGGCACGGGTTCGAGCGGCTGAACACACGCAATTCGGCCAGTGCGGGAGGCTTGCGAATGGTGCAACGGCTGGCGCTGATGACAGTGACCGGCGCGATCCTGTGGGTCGCCGCCACTGCCAGCGCGCAGACGTGCCCAGCCCCCGGCGACATCACGACGGCTTGCTCGGGCGCGAGTTGCGCCAAGCTCACCGTAGGGTCCGCCAGCGGCAGCTCCGGCGCAGTGACGGTCAGCTTCACGCAAGGCGCGAACGACAGTCAGGCGCAGCGTGGCAACGACGATGTCGCTGCGATCGCCTTTACCGTCGGCCTGCCCGGCACCGGCACGGATGCGCCGTTGGTGTTCGACTGCACCAACGGCAATCTGGCCGACGGCGCCGTCGCCCCCAGCGCGGCCATCGCCAGCGACTTCAATGTCGTGGTCGAGAACGCTCAGTGCACCAATCGCAATCGCTGCTTGTGTCCCGACGAGACTGCCGGCCAACAACGCGACAACTTCGTCAACATTGCGGTGTACGGACCGAAGACCTTGCCCGAGCAGGGACCGGTGACGATCCCGAAGCTGCCGGCGGACGGCGTTATCGTGACGCTCAATCTGAAGGCCGCCAGCAGCGCCACGGCGGGCACCGCCATCCCGTTGCATATCTTCTCGCCCCTCGGCGCCGCGAAGCCGACGTTTGCGGCCAACGTTTCGATCGGCGATCAGTCGGCCTGCGATGTCACGGCGACTTCCGGAACCAGCAACATCTTGCTGACCGACGGCAGCTTTACCCCCGGGGTGCAGCCGATCGGTTGCGTCGGCGATTGCAATTCCGACGGCACGGTCGCGATCAACGAGCTCATCACCGGCGTCAACATCGCGCTCGGCAGCCAGGCGGTTTCGGTGTGTCCGTCGTTTGACGTCAACAACGACGGCTCGGTTGCCATCAACGAGATCATTGCCGCCGTCAACAATGCTTTGAACGGTTGCCCGACGTCTTAGGCACTCGCGGGGAGTGAGTAAGCAATAAAACGCGGCTGTCGCGGTTGCTTGGGCTCCGCGGCGTGCTATGAACTGCCAACCGTCATTCCAGGGGAGGAACAGATGAGAAAGAGTCTATTTACGGTCGCCGTCTTGGCGGCAGCGGCGCTCGCCGCGCGGGCGCAAGCAGCTACGTCGATTACAGTCGGCGACGCGACGGGGGATGCAGGCAGCAACGTTTCCGTCGACGTCACGCTCACTACCGATGCGCAGATCGCCGGAACTCAGAACGACACCACTCCGGCAGCCGGCGTGGCGATCGTGGCAAAGGCCGGCAAGTGCAGCACGACGAAAACCACCGCGTGCTTCTTGAACGCGGACTGTCCCGAGGGTGAGACCTGCAAGGGTGTCGCTCCGGATTGCACCGTAAATCCCGATATCGACAAGACGGGCACCTCGTTCGCGTTCCAGCCGCCCAATTGCCAGGGCACCGCGTGCACGGGCATTCGCGCGCTGGTGCTGTCGCTGAGCAACACCGACGCCATTCCGACCGGCTCCGTGCTCTACACGTGCAACGTGTCGATCGGCGCGGATACGGTGGCCGGCGACTATGCGCTGACCAACAGCAACGCCGGCGCGAGCGATCCGGACGGCGTCGCGGTTCCGGCGACTGCCGTGAACGGCAAGGTGACGGTGAACGGCGTGACGCCTCCGTCCGATGCCATCATACAAGTTGGCACGGTGAACGGCGAGGTTGGCCAGAGTGGCCTTAGCCTGCCGGTCAGCCTGAGCGTCCCGAACTCGGCGACGCTGGTCGCCGGTACGCAGAACGACATCACCTTCTCGGGCGGCATCGGCGCTGCGGTCGAGATCTCGGCGAAGGCCGGTAAGTGCAGCACGACCAAAACGACCGCCTGCTTCGTCGACGGCGACTGCCCTACGGGCGAGACCTGCAAAGGCGTCGCTCCGGACTGCACCGTGAACGCCGACATCGACAAGACCGGCACGTCGTTCGCGTTCCAGCCGCCGAACTGTCAGGGCGAGCTGTGCACGGGCATCCGTGCCTTGGTGCTGTCGCTGAGCAACACCGACCCGATCCCCGATGGCTCGGTGCTCTACACCTGCGTGGTCAACATCAAGAGCACCGCCGCAGATGGCCAGACCTATCCGCTCGACTGCTCGAACGCGGGCGCGAGCGATCCGGACGGTGTCGCGCTGAGCGCGTCTTGCACGAGCGGCTCGGTGGTTGTGGGTGGCGTTGGACCTACCAACACGCCGACCAACACCGGCGCGCCGACGCCGACCAATACTCCGTCGGTCGTCTCGACGGCGACCAACACGCCGACCAGCGCGTCCACGCCGACCATCACCAAGAAGCCGACCAACACCCCGGGTGGTAGCACCGGCAACGACGACGACGGCTGCGCGGTGACCGCGCCGGCCAACGGCGGCTCCGGCTGGATGCTGCTGCTGCCGGCAGCTGCACTGCTGTGGATCCGCCGCCGCTCGAAGTAATGCGCGGCTGACGGCTTGACCGTCACGCAGTAAGCGAGAGGGGGCTGAGCAATCAGCCCCCTCTTTCTTTTTCGAATCGGGGTATGGGCGTTTGCTATGACTGCTTCGGCTTCCTCCGTCACGCCGCGCCGCCGCGCCGCCGTCTTCGGCGTCGCCAACGACCACAGCATCGCCTGGGCGATCGCGCAGCGCCTGCATGGCGAGGGCTACGAGCTGGCGCTGACGTACCCCAACGAGCAGATCGAGAAGCGCGTGCGGCCGCTCGCGCAGTCGCTCGGCGTAGATTGTGTCCTGCCGTGCGACGTCAGCGACGACGCTCAGATCGAGGCGGCATTCGCCGCGCTGCGCGAGCGCTGGGGCGAGATGGACGCGCTGGTACACTCGCTCGCCTTTGCGGACCGGGACGACTTGAAGGGCCGCTTCGTCGATACGACGCGGCACGGCTTTCACCTGGCGCTCGACGTGAGCGCGTACTCATTGGTTGCCATGGCGCGCGCCGCCGAGACGCTGCTGGCACCGCGTCGGGGCGCCATCCTGACGCTGACCTATCTCGGCGCCGAGCGCGTTATTCCGCACTACAACGTCATGGGCATCGCCAAGGCCGCGCTGGAAGCGAGCGTCCGCTATCTGGCGTGGGATCTCGGCGCCACGGCTATCCGCGTCAACGCCCTGTCCGCCGGGCCGCTGCGGACCCTGTCGTCAGCCGGCATCAGCGGGTTCAAAACCATGCTGCACCACCACGAGGAGCACGCGCCATTGCGGCGGAACGTGACGCCGGACGAAGTCGCGGCGACCGCGGCATTTCTTTGCTCGCCGGCGGCCGCGGGAATCACTGGTGAAGTGGTGCACGTCGACGGCGGCTACAACATCATGGGTATGTGAGCCGCGCGCTCGTGCACCCCGCCGGCGACGCGCGTCCGCGAGCCTATGTATCCGGTTCTCTTCACCCTGTTCGGCATTCCGGTCGACGCTTTCTGGGTCACCGTCGTCGCCGGATTCCTCGCCTCCTTGGTGGTGGTGCGCAGCGAGTTGCGCCGGCAAGGCCACGACCCGGGCAAGGGCTACGATCTGATTCTGTGGGCCTACATCGGCGGCTTTGTCGGCGCCCGCCTGTTCCTCATCGTCACCGCATACGATCAGTTTCAACGCGATCCATGGGCGCTACTATTCTCGGGCAGTGGCTGGGTCTGGCAGGGGGGCGTGGCGGGCGGGGCCGTGGCAGTGCTGTGGAAGGCGCGGCGGCTGAGGCTGCCGCTCGGCGAAGTCGCTGACTTTTCCGGCATGGCGCTGGCGATTGGCCAGGCGATCGGGCGCGTCGGCTGCCAATTGTCCGGCGACGGCGACTACGGCGTCGCGACCGACTTGCCGTGGGGCATGAGCTATCCGAACGGCGTCGTGCCGACGACCGAGCACGTGCATCCGACGCCGGTCTACGAATCGCTCGCGTGTCTAGCGATTTTTCTCTGGTTATGGCGGCGGCGCGCCACCCCGCACGCGCCGGGGGCGCGCTTGGGTGAGTATCTCGTGTACACCGGCATCATGCGATTTGCGGTCGAGCTCGTGCGCCGCAACCCGGTCATCGCCTATGGGCTGACCATCGCGCAGTGGGTCAGCCTGCTGTCGATCGCCGTCGGCCTGCTGCTGGCGCTGCGCCGCGCCCCGGCGATGGAGGCGCGCTGATGCGGCCAGTGCTCTTTCACATCGGCGAGATCGCCATCCCGAGCTTCTGGGCAATGGCCTTTCTCGGATTCCTCGCGGCGCTGATCGTCGTGCGGCGGCAGTTTCGCGAACGCGGCTACGACGACCGCTTGGCCTACGACATGGTGCTGTGGGCGTACATCGGCGGCTGGGTGGGGGCGCGCATCTTCGTCATCCCGGCCGGCTGGAACTACTTCGTCGAGGACCCGATCGCCTTCCTCCTCTCGTCGAGCGGCTGGGTCTGGTACGGCGGCGTCGTCGGCGGCGCCGCGGCAGTGTTGGTTTGGGCGCGGCGCGAAGGGTTGTCTTTGCTGATGATCGGCGACATCGCGGCGCCGGGCTTGGCGATCGGCCTCGCCATCGGCCGCATCGGCTGCCAGCTGGCGGGCGACGGCGACTACGGCGTGCCGACCAGCTTACCGTGGGGCATGAGCTACCCGGACGGCGTCGTGCCCACCACCGATCGCGTCCATCCGACCCCGATCTACGAGCTCATCGGCTATCTGCTCGTCTTTGCCGCGATCTGGTGGCAGCGGCGGCGGCTGGCTCCAGGGCACGCGCTCGGCCACTATCTCGTGTGGTCGGCGGTGGTGCGATTTCTCGTCGAGCTGCTGCGCCGCAACCCGCGTTGGCTCCTCGGGCTGACGACAGCACAGGCCTTCTCGATCGGATCGATTGCACTCGGGGCGTGGCTGCTGCGACGCCCCGGCACTGCGGGCGCGCACGCTCGCGCCGCTTCGTCATCGCCGCCACCAACACCGGCGTCGACTGGCAGAGAGTCGGCCGGCATTCCCGATGCCTGATCGCCTCGTGCTGTTCGACATCGACGGCACGCTGGTCCACGTCGCGGAGCACGTCGCGTTTGCGCGCGCGCTGCATGAGCACTGCGGGGGGGCGGTCGACCTGAGCTTTGCCGCCGACATGGTGATCAGCGACGACGGCTACGTGCGCGGCGTGTTGCGGCGGGCTGGGCACGCGCATGGCGATGCGCACGTCGATGCGGCGCTGGGGCGCTTTGTCGAGCACTTGCGCGTTGGAATCGATGCCGCCGAGCTGCCGGCGCGGCCGATCGCCGGGGCGCGGGCGCTGCTCGAGGTGCTGCGCCGGCACGCCGCCGTGGCGCTGGCGACCGGCTGCGTCGAAGCCTCGGCGCGGGCCAAGTTGGCCGCGGCGGGGCTCGACGGGCTGTTCCCGTGTGGCGGCTTTTCGCAGCGCGAGCAGGCGCGTTCCGATATCCTTCGGCGCGCCATCGCCAGCGCCGAAGCCCACTACGGCACGCGCTTCGCGCCCACCGACGTCGTCTACATCGGCGACGGGGTGTGGGACGTGGTCGCGGCGCGCGAGATCGGGGTCGGCTTCGTCGGTATCAACGAGCAGGCCGACGGGCGCGAACGGTTGCGGGCGGCCGGTGCACAATCGGTGTTCGAGGACCTGCGCGACGTCGACGCCGTGCGCAGGGCCCTAGGCGTGTAGGACGGGTTTCCGGCCCTCTCACTTCTTGATTGCGTCCAGCGTGGTGCGCTTCAAATTGCGCCGCATGAAGCCGGGCGCAATCGCCTTGGTGACGTAGGCGGCGGCGATGGCGCGCGGGTAGGTCAGCTCGTGACGCCCACTCGCCAGCGCCTGCATGATCGCGTCGACCAGCGCGGCGGGCTCGACCATGCTGCGGCGCGCAACCGGTGGCATGCGGGCGAGCGCTTCGGCATCGAAGAACGGCGTGCGGATGGCGCCCGGGCAGACGGTGAGCACGTGCACGCCGGCGTCTTGCAACTCGACGGAGAGCGCTTCGGCCAATCCGACCATGGCGAACTTCGAGGCGGCATAGGCCGATTCATCCGGCACGCCGATCTTTCCGGCGACCGAGGCGATGAAGATCAGCCAGCCGCGGCGCGCCGCGGCCATCGCCGGTGCGAGGGCTTTGGTGAAGTACAGTGTGCCGAGGAAGTTGACGCGCATCATCCGTTCCATGTCGTCGAGATCCCACTCGAGGAACTGGCGATGGTGCCCGTAGCCGGCATTGTTGACCAAGAGGTCGACGCTGCCGAGTCGCTGGCGCGCGTCGGCCGCCGTGGCGAAGACCGCGGCGCGGTCGCCGACATCGCACGGGAAGACCAGCGCCTCGCCGCCCGCTGCGGCGATCTCGGCGGCGAGCGCGTCGAGCTCCTGCACGCGGCGCGCGACCAATCCGATGCGCGCGCCGGCCGCGGCCATGCGCAGCGCGAGCAGTCGTCCGATGCCACTCGACGCGCCGGTAATCAGCGCATTCATGCCGCGGTACGAAGTCAGCTTTGCCATCCACCCTCCGACTGGCACTGCGCCTCGCCTTCGAGCCCGCGTGGGCTCGACGCGTCAGCGCTTGGCGCTTGCCGTTCGCGCCTTGTTGCGTCGCCGCGGGCGCGGCCGACGCGCCGTTTTGGCGGCGCCGCGCAGGCCAGCCGCAACCTCGAGCTCGCGAAACGACTCTTCGATCGCGACGACGAAGTCGTGCAGATCGGGGACCGTCTCCCAATCCGCCGTGAACCCCCAGAACAAGCCGCCGTTGTAGCTGAACAGTCCGACGACCAGTGCGACATTCTGAAATAGCGGCACGACCGGGTAGGTGGTCTTCATCTCGCAGCCGGACAGATAGAGTGGAATCTGTGGGCCGGGCACGTTGGTGACGGTGAGGTTGTACGGTCGCGAGCGCAGACTGAGCTTGACGGCTTGCACCAAGACGTTCGGCACGGTCCATTCGGCGATGGCCGTCATCACCTCGCCGCCCAGCGCCTGCTTCGATTCCTTCAAGTCTCCCATCGTGATGCGCACCGCCTCGAGGCGCGCGACGGGATCTTCGAGGTGCAGCGGCAGCGGCGCAATGATCTCGGTGATGCGATTGCCGAGCGCGCCATGCTCGGTGGCGGAGCGCACGCTGACCGGCACGAGGGCGCGGACGTTGAGCGTGTCGGGATCGACGGCGCGCTGCAGGCAGAAGCGGCGCAGCGCGCCGCTCACCGTCGCCAGCACGACATCGTTGAGGGTGCCGCCGAGCGCATTTTTCACCGCCTTGAGATCGGCGACCGCCATGCTCGTCCAATCGAAGCGGCGCGACGGACCGATCTCGGAGTTGATCGGCAACTGCGACGCCGGGCTCATCGCCGGCGACAGCGCTTCGGCGAGGGCGGACACGCTCTCTTCGACTTTCGCCAGCGTTGCTTCCGGGTGGCGCACGGCGGTCTGCACGGCTTGCAGGACGTCGAGCGGTTGGCGCAATCGGCGGCGCACTTCGTCGAGCAGCAAGCGCGCTTCGCTGGGATGTGGACGCGGGATCCACGGCAGCGGCTCACCCGGCTCGGCGCTCGGGTACGGTTCCATGATCACCGAGATGAGGTCGGCGCCCGACACGCCGTCGATCATGCAGTGGTGCGTCTTGCTGATCAGCGCAAACTGATCGCCCGCCAGCCCCTCGACGAACCACATCTCCCAGAGCGGCCGGCCGCGATCGAGCTGCTGCGACATGATGCGTCCAACCAGGCGCTTGAGCATGCGCTCGTCGCCAGGCCGCGGCAGGGCCGTGTGCCGCACGTGATAGGCGAGGCGGAAGCGATCGTCGTCGACCCAGATCGGCAGCTGTTCGTAGGGCAGATACGCGAGGCGCTGGCGGAAGCGCGGCACCAGATGCAGGCGTGCTTCGATCATGCGCGAGATGCGCTCGATATCGATGCCGCCATGCGGCAGCTGGACCGGTGCCGCGTCGAAGAGCATGACGCCGCCGACGTGCATGTGGCAGCGCGCGTCTTCCAAACCGATGAACGACGCGTCCTGTGCGCCGAGGCGTTCGTAAAACATCGCTGAGTATCGATTCCGCAGGGTGGGCGAGTCGCGGAAGCTATTCCGCGCTCGCCGCGGCCGGCAGTGCGATGCGCGGATGCTCCGGGTGGCGGCGATAGAGAATCAGCACGCGGCCGATAATGCCTGCCACGTCGCAGCCGGTGCGCTCGCCGAGTGCCGCAGCGGCCTCGTCGCGTCCGTCCGGGCACTCGCCGCCGAGGCGGACCTTGATGAGCTCATGATCGGTGAGGGCTTGATCGACTTGCCGCACGACGCTGTCGCTCACGCCGCGCTGCCCGACGATCACCACCGGATTCAGATTGTGCGCCAGGCCGCGCAAATATTTGCGATCTTTGCTGGTCATCGAACGGCGATCTGTAGGGCGGTCGGGTAGAGAAATCCAGCGGAAACCAATAGGCCTGCAACGGTTTCGCGCCGGAAGATCCCGGCGCGTGTCTGCACAGGAGTCGCAAATGAACCTGGGGAAATTGGCGTTGAGCCTGCCGGCGCCCGGCGATGTGCGGAGCTCGATCGAATGGGCGCGCCGCGCCGAAGATCTGGGCTATGACAGCATCTGGATCGCCGAGACGGGCGGCCCCGACCCCTTCGTCCTCGCCGGCGCGGTCGCGCAGGTTACCAAACGGGTCCGCATCGGCCTGGCGGTCTCGCCGGTGTATATCCGCACGCCGGCGACCATCGCCGCGGCGACGGGAACCGTCGCCCAGCTGGCGCCCGGCCGTTTCATTCTCGGCCTCGGCTCGTCGAGCCACGCGATCGTCGAAGGGTGGCATGGGACGCCGTTCCGCAAGCCGCTGGTGCGCGTGCGTGAGACGGTCACCACCGTGCGCGGCATGCTCGCCGGCCAGAAGGTGGCCTTCGACGGTCAGACGCTGAAGACGCACGGCTTTCGCCTGATGGTTCCGCCGCCACAGCCGGTGCCGATTTACGTCGGCGCTTTGCGACCGGCGATGATCGAGCTGGCCGGCGAGATCGGCGACGGCGTCGCCATCAACTTGCTCCCGGCCGCCGCCGTCGGGCCGACCAAGGCCCATCTGGCCGTCGGTGCGCAACGGGCCGGTAAAGATGCGGCGGCGCTCGAAGTGGTCTGCCGACAGCAGGTCGTCGTGACCGACGACAAGGCCGGCGCGCGCGATCTGTTTCGCAACGCCTTGACCGGCTATTTCGCGACGCCGGTCTACAACCAATACGCGGCTTGGTACGGCTTCGAGGAGGAGGCGATGAAGATCGCGGCGGGATTCAAGTCCGGGGATCGTGCGCTGACGCGTGCCGGCATGAGCGACCGCCTCGTCGACGCGATCGCCATCTTCGGCACGCTCGACGAGTGCAGGGCGCGCATCGCCGAGTACGTTGCGGCCGGCGTCGACACGACTGCGATCAGCGTCTTGTCGTTCGATCCGGTGGAGTTCGCGCGCGTCATCGAAGGCTTCGCGCCCGGGCGGTGAAGCCGTCGCGTCCCGTCACCCTACTGGCCGCGCCGCTCGCCGCGTCGAGGCAGTCCGGCGCGGTCATAGACCGCATCGATCACGTGCATGTTGGCCACGCCGAATGGCGGATCGGTCGGCGACGGCTGGTTCGTGCGCACGGCTTCGACGAAGGCGCGCAGCTGGTGCGTATAGGTTGCGTCGCCCGGTACGTGCTCGCGCGTCGTGCCGCTCGGTGTGATCACCGACAGGCGGTGATGAAAGTGCGGGGCGAACGGGTTGAAGACGCGCATCTCGCCCTTGTCGCCGCGCACGATCGCCTGCAGCTTGAGCAGCGTGGCGGAGAACAGCGAACAGGTGATGCGGCCACTGCGTCCGTCGGCGAAGCGCAGGTCGGCGGTCATCCAGCGATCGACGCTCGGCGAGGAGAGGCGCGCCTCGGCGCCCACCACCTCGGGCTCGGCGCCGGCGAGAAAGCGCACAACGCTGATCGTGTAGCAGCCGACGTCCATCGTCGCGCCGCCGGCGAGGTCGTAGCGGTAGCGAATGTCGCCGGGGATCGGCAGCGGAATGCACATCGTCGCCTCGACGTGACGAACCGTACCGAGCGCGCCCGAGTCGACCACCGCCTTCATGCGCGCCGCCAGCGGATGATAGCGCCAATGGAACGCCTCGATCAGGCGGCGTCCGCTGCGCGTCGCCGCATCGGCCATGTGTTGCGCTTCGGCGGCATTCGACGCGAGCGGCTTCTCGCAGAGCACATGTTTGCCGGCCTCGAGCGCGCGAATCGTCCATTCGGCATGCAGCCCGTTGGGCAGCGGATTGTAAATCGCGTCGAGCTCGGGATCGGCCAACAGCGCGGCGTAGCTGTCGTGCACGCGCGCGATGCCGTGTTTGGTGGCGAAGGCACGCGCCCGGGCGACGTCGCGCGCCGCGACGGCGACGATCGCCGCTTCGGGCACTTTGCGCGCCGGCTTGAGCAAGGCCATCGGGGTGATGCGGGCGGCGCCGAGCACGCCAATACGCAGGGGAGCGACCATGCGCAGGGTGCCTAACAAAGTGTGACGATGCGCAAAAGACGCCGCGACACGCGCCGAGCGTCGAAACGGCCCGGTTCCGCCACGCCGCGAGGCCAGCTATGGTGCGCAACTCATGGCCAAGCTCGACTTCGTTCGCCCGGCGGTTCGCGCCATGGCGGGCTACGTGCCCGGCGAACAGCCGCAGGACGGCGCCTATATCAAGCTGAACACCAACGAAAACCCGTATCCGCCGCCGCCGGCGGTGCGCGCCGCCATCGCCGCCTGCGCGACGGATGACGTGCGCCTCTATCCGGATCCGATGGCCAACGCGCTGCGCGACGTTGCCGCGGCGCGCTACGACCTGCCGCGCGATCACATCATTGCCGGCAACGGCTCGGACGACCTGCTGGCGATGGTGATGCGCACCTGCATCGATCCGGGTGACCGCGTCGTCTATCCGATGCCGACCTACAGTTTGTACGACACGCTGGTCGAGATCGCCGGCGCAACGGCCGTCCATCTGGCCTGGCCGGCGGATTGGAGCCTGCCGCGCGAGTTGGCGACCAGCGGCGGCCGCGTGACGATTCTCTGCAACCCCAATGCACCGTCCGGGACGTTCGTTGCGATCGATGCGATCGATGAATTGGCACGTGCCGTCAGCGGCTTGCTGGTGGTCGACGAAGCCTACGTCGACTTCGCGGCCGATTCGGCGCTGCGCCTGGTGCGCCAGCACGACAACCTCTTGGTGCTGCGCACGCTGTCGAAGTCGTTCTCGCTCGCCGGCATGCGCGTCGGCCTCGGTTTCGGGCAACCGGCGCTCATCGCCGAAATCGGCAAGGTGAAAGATTCCTATAACCTCAGCCGCGTCAGCATCGCAGCTGGGGCTGCCGCGCTGGCCGACGTCGACGGTGTGCGCGCGCATGTGGCGCGCGTCGCGGCGACGCGTACGCGGCTGATCAGCCGTCTGCGCGCGCTTGACTACGAGGTGCCGGACAGCCAGGCGAACTTCGTGCTCGCGCGGCGCGTCGGCGTCGATCAGCGGCCGCTCTACGAGGCGCTAAAGGCGCGCAAGATCCTCGTCCGCTACTTCGCCGTCGACGGCTTGCGTGACGCGTTGCGCATCACGGTCGGCACCGATGCCGAGGTCGACGCGCTGCTCGGCGCGCTGGAGCAGTTGCGCGCGGGGCGGCCGGCATAGCCAATTGCGTCCACGCGCCGCGGCTTCGAGCGCCGGGCGGTTATTCCGGTTCCTCGTCTTCCGCCGCCTCGCCGGCTGGAGCGGCGGCTGGAGCGGCCGGTTTCGCACCCAGGACGAAGTCGCCGGGCTTCTTGTCCAGTTGGCGGAACGCCGTGTCGCGCAGCTGGAATACCGCCGCGTCTCCGACGCGCATGCCGGTGAATTCGGTCGTCGGCGGATTGGGCGAGTACGATCCAGCGCGCACGCTACCGATGGTGGCGCCGTCCGGGCCTTTCACGGTGATCGACACCGTCGCCGGGTCGAGGCCGTAGACCGACAGATCGGTCGCCGAGTCGCTCAGCACCTGCGTCGCGGTCAGCCGGCTCAGTGCGCCGACAAAGGCATCCACCACCGCGCCATCGAGTGGCTGATCGCTCCCCGGGAGCGACCACTTCCCGTCTTTCGACGTCAGCGTGTAGGACGCGCCGTCGCCGCGTGCGACTTCGAGCGTCGCGGCCTGTGTCGGATCGAACGTCAACACGGTCTTGTCGCGCAGATCGTTGACGCCCTTGTCGAGATCGCGATTGGCCCACTTGCCGACGACGAACACCGTCGGCGTACCGGCGGCGCGCACGTACAGACCTTGCTCGAACTCCTTGCCGACTTGCAGCGTGATGTCCTGATCGCCGGCGCGCAATGTGATTTGGCGCTGTGGATTGTCCAGGCCGTAAGTGACGAGATCTGCGGCGGCCGGGTTGTCGTTGGCGAAGTCCGTAGCGCGCAGATTGCGCACGCTCGACAGGAACGCGCGCACCGCATTGTTGTCGGCGCGCAGCGTCGCCGGCGCTTCGATTTGCCAGTTGCCGTCGCGCTTGCCGAGCGCCACCGTTCCGCCGGCGCCGGTCAGCGTAATGGCGGTGACGTCGGCGTCGTTCACACTGATGACGGTCTTGTCGCGCAGGTCCTTCGGTTGCTTGTCCATGCCGGCGTGGAAGCCGGAGCCGGTCAGATAGATCTTCGGCTGATCGTCGCGCTGCACGTAGGTGGAGAAGCTCACGGCGGTGGTCTTGCCGACTTTGAGGGTCGGCAGGGCCCCGGCTTTGCCGGTCATGCCGACCGTGACCATCGGTTGTGCCAAGCCAAACGGCGCGAGATCCGCCGGCGGATCGTCGATCGTCTTCTTCACTTCCGCGTCGGCGATGGCGTGTAAGAGATTCTTGACCGTCATCTCGTCGGCGAGCGCATCGACCGGCGCCGTCATGTGCCAGACGCCGTCGCGCTTCTCCAGCGCGATCGTGCGGTCCGGATAGGTGAGTGTCACCGCGCTGACGTCGTCAGCCGCGACATCGACGATCTTGTCCTTGGTCGCCTCGTGGGCGATCTCCTTCGATTCGACGAAATAGAGATAGGCGCCGATGGCGACGAGGAGCAGGGCCAGAATGGCGGTGTTGCGGAGACGCATGCGCGGCGAAACGCGGCGCTACTCGCGCCGCCACCAGACGGCCAGGCCGGCGAGCAGCAGCAGCTCGGGCATGATCAAGACGGACATATAGAAGATGGCCTGACCCTCGGCTTCGGTAAAGGTCACGCGCGAGGCGCGCAGCGCGCGCGGTCGAATCGACAGCAAGTCGGACTCGCCGACCAGCCAGCCGACCGCGTTGAGGAACAGGTCGCGATTGAAGAACGTGCCTTCGAGGTGCTGGTTGTCGGCGAACTCACTCGAGCCGAAGACGACGATACGCGCGTCTTTGCCATCGGGCACACCGAGCTGTTTGAGATCGATCTCAGCGGCCACGGCGATCGGCACCGGCCCTTTGCGGTCGGTATCGGACAGCGATGCTTCCTGGCGCTGAAAAAGTGCATCGAGATCCGTTTCCGCCCAGCTGGAGGTGCTGGTCTTTACCAACTCGGTCGCCTTGATCCCTGCTTTGCCTTCGTTGGCCGCGGTCACCGAGCGCACCATCGGGAAGATCGAGCGCCCCTTGAGCGACTTGGTGATCTCATGCGTGCCGTCATAGGTCTCGACCAGCGGCGCGAGGCCGAGGGCGGGGCCTTGGAAGAGCCGCACGACCTGGTCGACGACGACGTCGTTACCGACCGCGATTCCGTACGGCGCCAGCAGGGACACGAGCTCCGGGGCGTGTTGCGGCGGCACCATCACCAGCATGCGTCCGCCGCGCTTGAT
>Ga0265339_10001015_pt1 | contig 21364 bp, 19 predicted proteins | sample 4CB219metaG_FD_202085 | JGI IMG/M metagenome (GOLD analysis project Ga0265339, IMG submission 202085) | Rhizosphere microbial communities from Carex aquatilis grown in University of Washington, Seatle, WA, United States - 4-CB2-19 metaG | ecosystem: Host-associated > Plants > Roots >... | reverse complement strand
GCCGTCAAGCTCGACACCATGGGCATCAAGATCGATCGTCTCACGTCGGAGCAGAAGGACTATCTGACGTCGTGGGGCGAGGGGACATGACGCGAACGATATGCGCGCGGCGCAGGGCGAAGGGCTGAAGACGGAGCCGAGCTGTCGTCTTCAACGCGATGCGCTTGCTCTGCTTCCAGGCGAAACGCTTCGCGTGGCGTCCCGTCGAGCGCACGCTGGCGGATGCCGCGCCGGGCGGCGAGGCGACCGAGGTGTGCGATGCGGTGGTGGCTTTCGTGCACGTCGAACGCACCGACGTGGCCGGCGACGCCGTCGAGTCGGCATTTCGTCAGACGCTGAAACACCTGAAGTGGTTGGCGAACAAGCGCGCGCTGCGCACCGTCGTGCTGCACTCGTTCGGCCATCTCGGCGGCGACGGCGCCGCTGCTGCTGACGCGCAGGCGCTGCTGGAACGGTTGGCGGTCCGTCTCAGCGGCACCGGCTACGCCGTGCATTTGACGCCGTTCGGCTGGACGAACGAGTGGGACCTGAGCGTGCACGGCGACAGCCTGGCGCGGGTGTGGAAGCAGATCTGACGTTGACCAAAGAAACGGATCTGACCTGGGCATGCCTGGACCGCGCAGTGAGCGAGTGCCGCCGCTGTCCGCGCCTGGTGGCGCATCGCGAGAGCATCGCGCGTCTCAAACGGCGCCAGTATCGCGACGAGACGTACTGGGGACGGCCGATCACCGGCTTCGGCGACCGCCAGGCGCGCATCTTGATCGTCGGCCTGGCGCCGGCGGCGCACGGTGGCAATCGCACCGGACGGGTCTTCACCGGCGACCGCAGCGGCGACTGGTTGTACGCGGCGCTCTATGCGGCAGGCTTCGCCTCGCAGCCGACCTCGACGCATCGCGATGACGGGCTCGAACTACGCGACGCCTACGTCACGGCGGCGGCGCGTTGCGCGCCGCCGGACAACAAGCCGCTGCCGGAGGAGTTCGAGCGCTGCCGACCGTACCTGCTGCGCGAGTTGGAGCTGCTGCGACGGGTGCGCGTCGTCATTGCGCTCGGCGGCTTGGCGCTCGATCAATTCTTGCGCGCCTGGGTGGTCGCCGGGCACGCCGCGCCGAAGCCGCGACCGAAGTTCGCGCACGCGGCGGAGTACGCGCTGATCGAGGGCGTCACGCTGCTCTGCTCGTACCACCCGAGCCAGCAGAACACGTTCACCGGGCGGCTCACGCGAGAAATGTTCGAGGGCGTCTTTCGGCGCGCCGCCGTGCTGCTGAGGGACTGTTGCTGACGGCTGGAGCTGCGCACGAGAGTGACGACAGATGCAGCGGGCAAGCGGCCCTGGCGCGAGCGCGCTGCGGCGCAGACGTATGCCCGACAACGCAGACGCGCTATCCGAACCGGGCCATCAGACGTCCGAACGCGAGCATGTCCGCACGTCCACAGGCGTTGTGCGATTGAACTTCCGCACTCAATTTGGCAACAACCGATCACTCCGAACAAAACCGGGGCGTGGCGCAGCCTGGTAGCGCACTCGCTTGGGGTGCGAGTGGTCGGCCGTTCAAATCGGCTCGCCCCGACTCAGCGTAGGGGCACGGTCGACACCGTGCCCCTACGTCAACATACGTTGCCTCGAACCGAGCCCGGCTGGTACGGTCCCGCGAATGCGAATTTTGGTTTCCAACGACGACGGCATCCGCGCCGCAGGAATACGTGCGTTGGAAGCGGCCCTGGCGCCGCTCGGAGATGTGTGGGTGGTGGCGCCGGACCGCGAGCAGAGCGCCGCGAGTCATTCGCTGAGCCTGTATCGACCGTTGCGCGTCGAGCAGATCGACGAGCGCCACTACGCCGTCGACGGCACGCCCACCGATGCGGTGAACCTGGGCATCAACGGCATCATGAAGGTCAAGCCGGATCTGGTTGTCTCGGGCATCAACCACGGCGGGAATCTGGGCGATGACGTGACCTACTCCGGCACGGTGTCGGCGGCGATGGAGGGCACACTGCTCGGCATTCCATCGATCGCCGTGTCGCTGGTATCGCGTCAGGCGTCGGACTTCAGTGTCGCGGCGGCGTTCGCCGCGCGGCTTGCCGAGGTCGTGCGCGGCCGCGGGCTGCCGCGCGACACGCTGCTCAATGTCAATGTGCCGGCGCTCTCGGCGGCAGAGCTGCGCGGCTATCGCATCACGCGCCAGGGCAAGCGGCGCTACGGCGATGCCATCGTCGAGCAAGTCGATCCACGCGGCCGCAAATACTATTGGATCGGCGGCGACGATCTCGGCTTCGTGCCGGACGAAGGGACCGACTGCACCGCCGTGGATGGCGGCTACATCTCCGTGACGCCCCTGCACCTCGACCTGACCAACTATGCGTCGATGGCCGATCTCGGCGAGATGGCGCTGCCATGGCCGTGACGCGGAGCTGATGCGCGCCAACAAACGGACGCCCAACGCGGGTGCGGTGTGGTCTGGCAGCGCCGTGCTGCTGGCGCTGCTGGCCGGATGCGCGACGCAGCCGGCGACGCGCGTCAGTATGGCGCCGGTGCTGGCGGCACGCGCGGTGCCCGGCGACGACGATGGTGCGCCGCGGCGCGCCGCGCGCGCGCCGGTCGAACGCCTGCCGGCCGACGAAGTGCCGCTGGCGCTGGCGCCGTTGCACCGCGCCTCGCCCGACGAGCGGCCGCGTGGCGCGCCCAAGCTCGACTGGCCGATCGACGGCGGCACCGTCTCGTCGCAATACGGTACGCGCGGGCGCCGCCATCACGACGGCATCGACATCTCGGTGCGCTACGGCGCGCCGGTGTATGCCGCGGCGCAGGGCGAAGTCGTGTATGCGGGCTCGTTGCGCGGCTACGGGCGCATGATCATCATTCAGCACGCGCGCGGCTTCGTGACCGTCTATGCGCACAACGCGCGCCACGACGTCGAAGCCGGCTATCACGTCAAACGCGGCGAGCTGATTGCCCACGTCGGCCGCACCGGCCGCACCACCGGCGTGAACCTGCATTTCGAAGTCCGTAAGGACAACGTCGCCTACGATCCGTTGGCGTTCCTGCCGCCGCGTCCGGAGCCGATCGCCCGAGAGGAGTAATCGCGCATGGATCTGCGCCGCTATATTCGCGACATTCCCGACTTTCCCAAGCCCGGCATTCTCTTCAAGGACATCACGCCGCTGCTCAGCGACGGCAAGGCGCTGCGCTGGACCATCGACCAGCTGGGCGAGCGCTATCGCGGCAGCGTCGACATGGTGCTGGGCATCGAGTCGCGCGGCTTCCTCATCGGTGCGGCACTGGCTTACGCGCTCGGGGTCGGCATCGCGATCGTGCGCAAGCCGGGCAAGCTGCCGTCGGAGAAATTGGCGGCCCAATACGCGCTGGAGTACGGCACCGATACGTTGGAGATTCATCGCGACGCGTTCGGCGAGCGCGCGCGCGTGCTGTTGGTCGACGATCTGCTCGCCACCGGCGGCACCGCCGGCGCCGCGATCACGCTGATCCAGCAACTCGGCGCCGAGCTCGTCGAGTGCGCCTTCATTATCGAGCTGGAGTTCCTGCATGGCCGCCAGCGCCTGGCGCCGCACAAGGCTTACTCGTTGATTCAGTACTGACCGCGCGCGTGCTCGCGTGGACATCGCCGCGTCGATCGGAAACACTGCCCGGCGATGCATCAACACGAGCACGAGCATGAGCGCGCGCACGACCGCCGCGCCCTGGGCTGGGCGATCGGCCTGACGGCGACGTTCTGTGTCGTCGAGTTCGTCGGCGGCTGGATGGTCAACAGCTTGGCGCTGCTGTCCGACGCCGTGCACATGCTCACCGATGTCGGCGCTCTGTGTCTCGGCCTGTTCGCGCTATGGGTTGCCGGTCGCCCGGCGAGCGGTACCAAGACGTTCGGGTATCATCGCGCCGAGATCCTCGCGGCGCTGGCCAACGGCATCGCGCTGGCGCTCGCCGTGGTGTTCATCCTGCGCGAAGCATGGGGCCGCCTCGACACGCCGGAGCATGTTGCCGCTACGGGTCTCATCGCGGTGGCCTCCGCCGGCTTGGCGATCAACCTGGTGTGTGCCTGGTTGTTGCGGCCGAGCGAGGGCGGGAGCCTCAACCGCCGCGCCGCCTTCCTGCATGTGATCGCCGATCTGCTCGGCTCGATCGGCGCCATCGTGGCCGGCGTCATCATCGCGCTGACCGGCTGGAGTCAGGCCGACGCCGTGGCGGCCGCGGCGATCGCCGTGCTGGTGCTGAAGAGCGCCTGGGATCTGGTGCGCGAATCGCTCGATATCTTGATGGAGGCGGTGCCCGAGCACATCGACCTCGATCGCCTGCGCCAAGCGATGGAGGATGTGCCCGGTGCATGTCGCGTGCACGACCTGCACGTCTGGACGTTGACCACTGGCCGTTATGCGCTGGCGGCGCACGCGGTGGTCGATGCCGAGGCCGACAGCGAGGCGGTGCTGGAGCAGATGCAGCGCTTGCTGGCCGACCAGTACGAAGTGCACCATGTCACCATCCAGATTGAGTGCACACGGCCGTGCGAGCCGCAGAGCGTGCACGCGTAGGCGTGCGCCCCAGCGCTCGGCGCGCGGGCAGGGCGCGGCGGGTGGTCGACTGACCGCGTAGTCGGCCCGCTCACTCCGGCGGCGGCAACTCTTTCAGCAGTCCTTCGGCTTCGCGCAGCTGTCGCGCTTTGCCCTCTGCCTCGGCGATGTGCGCCGCGGTCTCGAGCAGGGGGCGGCTGCGCTGCGGCTGGCCCATGTCGCGATAGGTGGCCGCGAGCTCGATGCGTGCGCTCACCGCGTTGGGGTCGAGGTCGATGGCTTTGGTGAGACACTCTTCCGCCACCGACAGGCTGCCGCCTAGCGCCCACGGCAGTTGACGATAGAGGCCGCCCTTCGCGGCGAGAGCGGCGGCGTGATTTGGATTGATTTCGAGCGCTCGCTCGAGATCGCGGTTGACGGACAACAGACTGACCGGATTCGGCACGGTGCCGTCGAGCAGCAAGATACGGCCGCGATTACCGAAGACGGCGAAATGCGCGTCGGCGTTGTCGTCATCCAACTTGACCGCGCGCTCGGCCAGCGCCAACCCCTTCTCGTATGCGGCGCGCTTCTGGTCCGGATCGGTCGCATCCTCGCCGCGTTGCAAGCAGGCCAACGCCCGCTTGGCCAACATCTGCGCTTCGTGCGCGGCAGCGGGCGGCGTCTCGGCGCGAGCCGATAGCGCGACCAACAAGAGAGTGACGGCGGCGATGTGAGCAGCGCTGTTCATCGTGTTCGGTTCGTCGTGCGCGACGCGACGAGGCGAACGTAACATCGGTCTGCGCTGCCTTCAATTCACCTTTTGCCGGTGACCGCGGCCTCGGTACGCGGCGACTCCGCGAGCTTGCCTTGATCAGACCGCTGAGGCGCGGGCTGCGAGAAGCCCTACATTTGCGGTGATGCCCTCGGGGCTTTGCCCAAGAATGCTGCCAGCGATCAGCAGTGAGCGATCAGCCGGAGTGCGGATACTCGCCGCCGTTGTTTTCCGCAGCTGGAGGCGATTGCTGACAGCTGAAGCGGATTGTTGGGCAAAGCCCCGGCGTGGCTTTCAAAGCGCATCGCCGAGGGGATCTGGAAACAAGGGCGATCGCCGCGTTTTCCTCTGCTCCCTGTGCGCTCCGTGTCTTTGTGCCAATTGGTCAGGTCAAGGTCGGTCGGCCAGTGTCGCTGCCGCGTCCACACCGCCGGTGAAGCCGAGCAGCGCGGCGCTGAAACGCTCCGGTTGCTCGATCGGCAAGCAGTGCCCGGTGTCTTCGAACATCAGCAGGCGCGCGGCTGGCAAGGCGCGCGACAGCTTTACCGAGCCGCCCGGCGGCGTGAGCTGATCGGCGAGCCCCTGCAGCACCAGCGCCGGAACGCGCACGCGCGCCAACTCATCAGTCCAGCGGTAGTCGCTCATCGCACGGGCTGCGGCGGCATAGGCGTGCGGCGCATTGCGCGCCGTCTGTTCGCCGGCGGCCGCAACGACGGCGGGCGAGCGCGCCGCGAAACTCGCCGAGAAGCCGCGGCTGGCGTCGCGCGCCCCGGTGCCGAAGCCGCGCGCGTCGATGGTGTCCGCCAGACGTCGCCAGTTGGCGGCGCCTTTTTCGGCGATCTCGCTCGAGGTGCTGACGAGGATCAGCGAGCGCAAGCGGTCCGGGTAGTCGAGCGCGAAGCGCTGCGCGATGACACCACCCATCGAGATCCCGGCCAGATGCACGCGCGGCAGAGCGAGCGCGTCGAGCAGCGCGGCCAAGTCGGCAGCGAAGAGCGCCGCGCTGTACGGTCCAGGCGGCTTGTCCGAGGCGCCGAAACCGCGCACGTCCCAGCGGATCAGGTCGTGTTGCGCGGCAAGCGACGCAGCGACCGGGTCCCAAAAGTGTAAATCGTCGCCGAGCCCGTGCGTCAGCACCAAAGGCGTGCCGTTGCCACCACGTTCGATGTTGAGAGCGATGTCACGGGCGATGATCTGCATGGGCACTCCCTGCGGGATCAGGTGTGAGGTGGCGAGTGTCGGGTGTCAGCTGTCGGGCAAGCGTCGCCCGATCTGAAATATTCTGCTGCTTCCCATATCCCTGACACCTGACACCTTCCGGCCCGTACCCTATGGTTCGCTCGTGTCGGCAGTCGAACGCAACACGGTGCCGGGTGCGAGTCCGCGCCTGCGCATCTCCGTGATCGTGCCGGCGCTGGACGAAGCGGCGCAGATCGTCGCGGCGCTCGACAGCGCCCGGGCGCCCGGCGCCGTCGAGCGCATCGTCGTCGACGGCGGCAGTCGCGACGCCACGGTGGCGTTGGCGCGCGCAACCGGGGCGATGGTCATCGATTCGCCGCCTGGGCGCGCCCGCCAAATGAACGCCGGGGCGGCGTGCGCATGTGGCGACGTGCTGCTCTTCCTGCATGCCGATACGCGTCTGCCGGCCGGGTTCGACGCGGCCGTGAGCGCCGCGCTGGCGGATCGGCAGACGGTCGGTGGACGGTTCGATCTGTCGCTGCAGCCGTCGAGTCCGCTGCTGGCGCTGACCGCGACCTTGATCAATTTGCGCTCGCGCCTGAGCGGTATCGCGACGGGCGACCAGGCGCTGTTCGTGCGGCGCGAGGTGTTCGAACGCATGGGCGGGTTCGCCGCCGTGCCGTTGATGGAGGACGTCGCGTTCACCCGCGATTTGAAGCGCTACGGCAGGAGCGCTGCATTGCGGGCGCGCGTCACCACCTCGTCGCGGCGCTGGCGCAAGGACGGCGTCGTGCGAACGGTGTTGCTCATGTGGTGGCTGCGCTTCCTCTACTGGCGTGGCGTGACGCCGGACGTGCTGAAACGGCGCTATGCCGATACGCGTTGATTCGATGGCTCCTGGCCGGGGCGGACCTCACGACCGATGCCGCGGCCCGCGCCGGTAATGATCGCAACCTTGCCCGCATGATGTCGCCTGCGCGTCGGCCTGCGTACTGCAGTCGCGGCACTGCACGCGCGGCGCTTTCTTCTCCAGCGGTTGATCGCCTAGACTGTGGCACGCGCATTGCCTCTTCCTCGACTCAACTCGGTCGAAGGGAGGCAAGCATGGGTTTCATCGATCCAATGACGATCCAGAGTGCGGCGGCGACAGGCGGGCTCGACTTCAGCGGCGGCGCCGCGCTGTGGCTGTTTGCCGTTGGCTTGATGAGCGCCGGCTTTGGCAGCGTGCTGCTGGCCGATGTGCGCTCGTGGCGGGGGTGGCGTCGTCATCTGCCGCGCCTCGACGCGCCAGCGGCGCGGCCGGCGCTGGCCGGACGGGCGCGCTGAGCGGGAGCCGCATTGGCGTTCGTCGGGTTTATCGTCGCTGTCCTGCTCTTCTTTCAGGTCAAGCATCGTCTGGCGCGACCGCTGCGCCGGTTGCAGGCGATGCCGCGCGACGGCGCGCCCGAGCGCGAGCATTGTTCGAACGACTGGCACGGCGCGTGGGCGCAGAAGTTTCAACGCAAGATGGAGCGCGAGCAGCGGCGCTGGGAGCGCCGCGCTGCGCGGGCCGAGAAACGCTACAAAGTGAAGCTCGCGGTGCCCGATGCGCAGATCGCCGCGCAGGTTGCGGCCGATGCGACCGAGTCGGCCGACGCGCACGTGTTGTCGCGCGCCCGCCGGCGCGCCAAAGCCGAGGTCGGCTTTTACACGCATCTCATGAGCTATCTCGGGGTCATCGCTTTCCTGGCGCTCATCAACCTCTGCACCACCAGATACCCGTGGTTCATCTGGCCGGCATTCGGTTGGGGCATCGGCTTGTTCTCGCACTACATGGCGGTGTTCGGCGGACGCGTCATGCGCGAGCGCTACGTGGAACCGGCAGTGGAACGCGAGGTGCGACGCGAGCGCGTCGCCATGCAAAGCGAGAAGCAAGCAAGCATCGACGATCTGTCGGCGACGCTGGCGCATGAGATCCGCAACCCGATCGCGGCGGCGAAGAGCCTGGTGCAGCAGATGGGCGAGGATCCGACGTCGGTCGAGAACGTCGAGTACGCGAAGGTCGCGATGGACGAGCTCGACCGCGTCGAGAAGCGCATCTCGCACTTGCTGCGCTTCGCCAAAGAAGAGGACTACCAGTTCGAGCACGTCAATCTGGCGACCGTGCTCGACGCCGCGCTGACGCAGCTGCGCGCCAAGCTCGACGCGGCGCAGATCCGCGTCACGCGCAACTACATCGGTGGACCGACGGTCAACGCCGACAAAGAGAAGCTCAAGCAAGTGTTCGCCAACGTGCTCGACAACGCCATCGATGCGCTGGCGCCGGCGCCGGAGCGGCACGTCGATCTGTTCATCGAGAATGGCGGCAAGCGCGCGACGGTGCGCCTGCGCGACAACGGCTGCGGTATCGCGCCCGATAAGCTGGAACGCATATTCAATCCATTCTTCACCACCAAGGAGCGCGGCACCGGTCTCGGCATGGCGATCTCAAAGAAGATCGTCGAGGCGCACGAAGGCACCATCGACGTCGTCTCGGAGCCGGGGCGCGGCACCGAGTTCGCCGTCACGCTGCCGTTGCCGCAGTAAAACGTGTGCGCGGTAACCGGTGACCAGGCATGGCCCAACAACCGCTTTCAGTCGTCAGCGATCAGCCTTCGGCTCCGGACAGGCCGACGGATGCGACGCTCCGCACTCTGCCTGATCGCGCCATGCTGATCGCTGGCAGCATTCGTGGGCAACGCCTGGGGAACGATAGGGCGAAGCCGAACGCCGGTGCGCGACGCGCATCGGCGCAACGGGCAGCAGCCCACGCAGGGTGATGGTCATGCAAGGTCGAGTGCTGATCGTCGACGACGAGAAAGGCATGCGGCTCGCCTTGAAGGGGCTGCTGAGCAAGGAGGGCTATCAGGTCGAGACGGCGGACGGCGGCGAAACGGCACTGCGCGCCATCGATGGCGGACGCTTCCACGTCATCATCACCGACCTGAGCATGAACGGCATCAGCGGCATGCAGGTGCTGGCGCATGCGCGTCGCGTCGACCCGGACGCGGCGGTGATCATGATCACCGCATTTGGCTCGGAGAAGATCGCCGTCGAAGCGATGAAGCTCGGCGCGGTCGACTACCTGCCCAAGCCCTTCGACAACGAGGAAGTGCGCGTCGTGGTGCGGCGCGTGATGGAGACGGTCGAGCTCAAGCGCGATCACCGCCGCCTGCTCGAGCAAGTGCAGGGCGATTACGCCTTCGAGCAGATCGTCGGCCGCACGCCGTCGATGCAGCGCCTGTTCGAGACCATCGAGAAGGTGGCAGACACCGACATCACGGTGTTGGTGCGCGGCGCCAGCGGCACCGGCAAAGAGCTGGTGGCCAAGGCACTGCATTACCGCAGCCCGCGCCGCGGCAAGCCCCTGGTGACGATGAACTGCGCCGCGCTGAGTCGCGAGCTGGTCGAGAGCGAGCTGTTCGGTCACGAGAAAGGCGCCTTCACCGGGGCGGTGGCGCGGCGCGAGGGCAAATTCGAGGCGGCCGACGGCGGCACGCTGTTTCTCGACGAAGTTGGAGACATGCCGCTGGAGACGCAGGCGAAATTCTTGCGCGCGCTGCAAGAGCGCGTCTTCGAGCGCGTCGGCGGCAACAGCTCGATTCGCGTCGACGTTCGCGTCGTCGCCGCGACGAACCAGGATCTCGAGGCGGCGGTGGCGGCCGGGCGCTTCCGCGAAGATCTGTACTATCGTTTGCGGGTCGTCGAGTTGGCGATCCCGCCGCTCGCCGAGCGCCGCGACGACATCCCGCTGCTGATCGAGCACTTTCTCAGCAGTGCCGCCGAGCATTTCGGCCGCGCGCGCAAGCCGCTCAGTGCCGCGGCGGTGCGCGCCTGCCTGCAGCGCGACTGGAAGGGCAACGTGCGCGAGCTGCGCTCAGCTGTCGAGCAAGCGTTGCTGCTGTCGCCGGGACCTGAGATCGAGCCGGACGATCTCTTTGCGGGCGTTCGCACGACGCCGCTGGCGGCCGCCGCGCCAACCATGATCAACGCAAGCGGTGTGACGAGCTTTCGCGACGCGAAGGCCGCGGTGGTCGAGTCGTTCGAGCGCGACTTCCTGGTGGCGGCGTTGCGCCGTCACGCCGGGAACATCAGCAAAGCGGCGGAAGAGATCGGCATGTACCGACAGAACCTGCAGCAGAAGATGCGCGAGCTCGGCATCGGAGCGGAAGAGGGGCAGGAGTAGGATGGTGTCAGGGATCGGTCGGGTGTCAGCGCGTTGAGAAGGCTGCCGGCCAATAGGCTTCAGCACTCCGCCTAACTCGTCCGTTGGGTTTTGCGGATATTGAAGGCCGATCGCCGCCCCCTGCGGTCGATTGTTGGAAATATCGCGTCAGACATCGGTCTAGTTCCAGGCCATGGCGGCACGCGTTTGCCAGTACGCGGGTGCCGGTTCGGCGAGGCGCGCCAGGGCCTGCGCGGCGGGCGCGTCCCACGCGACACGGCGGGCTGCGAGATTTGCGTTGAGCTGGTCGACGCTGGCTGCGCCGCTCAGCACCACATCCGCCCACGGCTGTGACAGTGCCGCCGCCAGGGCGAGCGCGTCCATCGTGCAGCCGAGGCGCTGTGTCTCAGCGCGCAGCATCGCTCGATGCGCGGCGAAGCCGGCGGCATCATTGCGCTCGGTGAGGCGGCCGTTGGCGAGCGCTTCCTTGACGATGACGCGCCAGCCGGCGGCGTGCGCGTCGGCCAGCGCCGCGCCGGCCGACGGTTCGAGCACGTTCCACGTCGCTTGCACGGCGCTGAACAGCAGCTGACCGCCGATGCGGATGTCGAGCGCGCGGCGCAGCGTGTCACTCTGGCGCGCGCCGCTGAGTGAGAGGCCGACCGGCAAGCCGCCGTCGCGCAGCACCGCGAGTCGTGCCAAGACCGCGTCGTCCTCCAACACGCCGCTCTCGAGCGTTGCGGAATGGATTTGGTACAGGTCGAGTTGCGAGGCGAGCAGGACGCGCGTCTCAGCCAGCTGCCGCTGCAGCGCCCCTAAGGTGTGGTCCTTCACCTCGTGCCGCGGCGCCGCGACACGCCATGCGGCGGTGTAGGTGTAGCCCCACTTCGAGGCGATGGTGACCGACTCCGGCGCGATGCCGCGTGCCTTCAACCAGGCGGCGAGAAACGCTTCCGCACGTCCATAGGAGCGGGCCGCGTCGAAGTAGCGCACTCCCGCCGCCCAGGCGGCGTCGAGCACGCGCTGCGTGCGCTCGCGCATCGCGGCGACGGCGTAGTCGCGTTCGAGATCGCCGGCATGGCCGAGGTTGATGTAGCCCGGCCGACCCAACGCGGCGAGCCCCAGGCCGAGCTGCGCGGTGCTCATCGGCGGCGTGCGTTGCGCTTGGCGGCGCCTGCGCTCGAGCGTCCAAACAATCGTTCGATCCCTGTTTCCATTTGCGCTCACATGGTGTCTTGCTGGCGTCGTGGTCAAGCTGGTCGCTCTCAGCATGTTGCTCTGCCTGGGCGCGTCGGCGGTGTGCGCAGAGGAGCGCGCGACTCTGCAGCGGCCGTACGACCCGGTGATCATCGCGACGGGCCGCCTCGATCTGTTTGGCGACCGGCGCATCGACGCCCTGCGACTGGTGCGCGTCGCCGGCGGCAGCGTGCAAGCGATTCCCTTTCAGATCGATCCCCGCTCGAAGGGCGGCGCGTTGATCATGCAGGGCCCGGAGCCCGTGCAGTTCGACGACAACGACGATTTCGTGTTCATGGCGAGCGATGCAGGCGATCGCGCCGCCGCCGACGTGACGTGGCCGCCCGGGTGCGATGCGGCGCTCGAGGTCACGGTGCGCGCCCGGCTTGGCGGCGCGGCGTGGGCCTATCTGCTGCATTGCCCCGGTACGCCGCCGGCGCCGGCCACGACGCCCTATGTCGTCTATGATGCCGCCGACAATCACGCGCGCTCGACGCGCTACGACGTCGGCTACGCGGCCGACCGCAACTTCTTCACCGAGATGCGTGTCGTGGGCGCCGACGGTGCGCCCGGCGCAAATCTGGTGCGCCAAACGCACATGCGCGGCAGCCCGACGTTCGAGGTGTTGTTCACCGAGCTGACGCTGGAGTTCACCGAGCAGAACGCCTACGTCGAGGTCGAGGGCATCCGTAACGGGCCGGTGCGCGCCATCCGCCGCGTCAAGCTCTCGGTCGACCTCGGCAAGCTGCTGCCCAATCTGCCGAACGGCATCGCCGAGACCTTCCACTACCGCGATGCGTTTCTCACGCCGACGCGCTTCGGCATTCCGGCGCTGGCGCTGCGCATGCTGCGTGATTTTCATTTTGAAGATGTCGTCGAGTTCGACCCGCGCGTCATGCCGCTGAAGTATTGGGATGCGACTCATCCCGAGGGCATCGCGCTCGCCAGCGCCGGGCCGGCGCCGGATGACAACGCCGACCACGAGTGGTGGGTGCATAGCGCTCCGAATGGAGCGGTCTTGAACGCCATGCTGATTCCGCAGCAGTGGCACGACTGGGGTATTACGCGCGGCGCCTTCGTGCGCCCCGGCTGCACCGACACGTCGTCGACCTGCGCCGCCGGCTACACGCTGCGCAACATGACGGCGCTGCGCGCCGCCGGCGACTACGACCTGATGCAGGCTACGGTCGTGTTGCCGCGCGCGTATCAAGCCGGCGACGAAGTGCCGGCGATGGCGCTCGTCAGCGATCCGCTGCTGATCGACGTCGCCCGCCTGCGTTGAAATTCGGCCGCAGAAGCCGTCTAAGGCCGGTCGATGAGCCTCGATCCTTCCAGCATCCTACTGACCGATCGGGTGGCAGTCGTCACCGGCGCGGCAAGCGGCATTGGCCGCGGCATAGCCCTGGCCTTCGCGCGTTTCGGGGCGGATGTCGCGATCTGCGATCGCGATGCCTCGCGACTCGCCGATGTCGCAACGCAGATCGAACGCAGCGGCCGGCGCGCCGTCCACGCGGTCATCGATGTGCGCGACGGCGAGGCGGTACGCGGCTTCTTCGCCCGCGTTGGCAGCGAGCTCGGCCGCGTCGACGTGTTGGTGAACAATGCCGGCGGCGGTTTCCAGGCAGCGTTTCTCGACGTGAACGACAAGGGCCAGGACGCCCTCGTGCGCGAGAACTTCGGCAGCGTGGCGCACTGCATTCGCGCCGCGGCGCCACTCATACCGGCCGGCGGCGGGTCGATCATCAACATCACATCGATCGAGGCGCACCGCGCCGGGCCGGGCTTCGCGATCTACTCGGCGATGAAGGCGGCGGTCGAGAACCTGACCAAGAGCCTGGCGCTGGAGCTTGGCGAGCGGCTCGTTCGGGTGAATTGCCTGGCGCCGGACGTGATCCCGACTCCAGGCACCGGACCGATCGCGGTGAAGACCGCGTTGCCGAGGCAGGGCGACGTCGACGACGTCGCGGCCGCGGCCGTGTTCCTTGCCTCCGACCTGTCCCGCTTCGTGACCGGCTCGACCCTGCATGTCGACGGCGGCAACTGGGCGGCCGGCGGCTGGCGCCGCGGCGCGGCGGGCTTCGAAACCTAGGTGCGCGTGCGCCAGCGATTGGCGGGCAAGCCGTCAGGGAGGCGCGACAGTTCTTCACCCACGAACGGAGAACTCGACCTCTAACCCATTGCAATTTCGTCTGATTGTGCGAGGGTGCCGACACGTCAAGGTTGTCGAGGTGAAGTCATGCCGAGGTTGGTGAAGCCGTCGCGCGAAGAAGCGCAGCCCATTCCGCATCCGTTGGCCGGGCGCACGATGATCGGAGCCGACGCGATCGTACAGGTACTGGCGGACGAGGGCGTCGACACCATCTTCGGCTACAGCGGCGGCGCGATCCTTCCGACCTACGACGCGATCTTCCGCTACAACGAAGGTCGCGCGCTCGACGAGCAGATCCGCCTGATCGTGCCGGCGACGGAGCAGGGCGCCGGATTCATGGCCGCCGGATATGCGCGCTCGACCGGGCGCGTCGGCGTGTTTCTGGTCACCTCGGGGCCCGGTGCGACCAACGCCGTCACCCCGGTGCGCGACTGTCAGGCCGATTCGGTGCCGGTCGTGCTGATCTGCGGCCAGGTGCCGCGCGCCGCGATGGGTACCGATGCGTTTCAGGAAGCGCCGGTGTTCAACATCATGGCGTCGTGCGCCAAGCACGTCTTCCTGCTCACCGACGAGAGCAAGGTCGAAGCGACGATGCGCAGCGCCTTCGAGCTGGCGCGCAGCGGCCGGCCCGGTCCGGTGGTGGTCGATATTCCGCGCGACGTGCAGCTGGCGCAGTCGGTGTTCGCCGGCGCCGGCACATTGCCGCTGACCGGCTATCGCGAGCGGCTCGAGCAGCTCAACCGCGCCGCCATCACGGCGGCGGAGGGCGAGGCGTTCTTCGGCCTGTTGGGCAACGCGCGCCGCCCGCTGCTCTATGTCGGCGGCGGCGTCATCAACGGCGATGCCGCGGTCGAGCTGCGCAAATTCGCCAAGCGCTACCAGATTCCGGTGGTGACGACGCTGATGGGCATCGGCGCTGTCGACACCACCAGCGATCTGTCGCTGCGCATGCTCGGCATGCACGGGACGGCGTTCGCCAACTATGCGGTCGAGGACTGCGACTTCTTGTTCGCCGTCGGCTCGCGCTTCGATGATCGCGTCGCCGGCAAGGTGAAGGAATTCGCGCCGCACGCGCGCATCGCGCACATCGACGTCGACGCTTCCGAGATCGGCAAGGTCAAGCACGTCGACTGGGCGCACGTCAGCGATGCCAAGCGCGGCCTGACACAACTGCTCAAAGCGGGCGAGCAGCTCGGCTTCAAGCGCGACTTCGCCGACTGGCACCAGCACGTCACCGCGCTGCGCGCCAAGCACGCATTGAACTACAACCGCACCGCCGAGCGCATTCAGGTCGAGTACGTCCTGGAGCAGCTGAACGAGATCACGCGCGGCAACGCCATCGTCTCCACCGGTGTCGGCCAGCATCAGATGTGGGCGGCGCAATATCTGGATTTCATCAACCCGCGCACCTTCCTCACCTCCGGCAGCATGGGCACGATGGGGTTCGGCTTGCCGGCGGCGGTGGGCGCGCAAATCGCCAACCCCGGCGCGCTGGTCATCGACATCGACGGCGACGGCTCGATCCGCATGAACCTCGGCGAGCTGGAGACGCTGACCACCTACGACATTCCGGTGAAGGTGTTGCTGCTCAACAACCTCGGCGACGGCATGGTGCGGCAGTGGCAGGATCTCTTTTACGCCAACCGCTACTCCGGCTCCGACAAGACGCTGCACAAGAAGGACTTCGTCAAGGCATGCGAGGCGGACGGCTTTGGCTTCACGCGCCGGGTCACCATGCAGGACGAAGTGCGCGCCAATCTCGAAGCGTTCGTGGGCTTCCCGGGCCCGGCGTTCTTGGAAGTCATGGTCGACCCGAGCGCACACGTCTATCCGATGGTCGGCCCCGGCATGGGCTACAAGGACATGATCACCGGCAAGTGGATCCCGGGCCGCAGCGTCGAAGACGCCGCGAAGAAAACCGACGAGCCGGCGGAGTACTTCTGAACGCCACGACGTAAGCCGGTGACCGGCGGGCGCGAGCCCGCTCGTCACCGGTTACCACCCGGTGGCAGCGCGTCGGGACGCTACCGGCGATCGGGCCATCGCTTGCCGCTGAACACCAGTGTGGGCGACGCTGCCGGTTCGTTTCGTCTTCAGCTCACCAAGCGCGCGCGCATCGAGCTGCGCGCCCAGCGCAGCAACAATGCCGACGCGACGAGGATGTACGTCACGTCCCACAGCGCCACGAGCCCGCCCTGGCGCTGGCCGAAGACCAAGCGCGCCAAACGCACGGGGTGGAGCAGCGGCAGGAGCTCGGCCAGCCACAGCCAGCCGCCGCTGAGGCGCTCGTGCAGCGGAAAGAACACGTCCGAGAACAGAAACAGCGGGGTCAGGAAGAGCGTGAAGTAGAAACTGAACATCTCAATGGTCGGCACGCGCAGCGAGAAGGCGATGCCGATGGCCGAGAACAGCAAGCCGGCGAGCGGCACGACGCCCAGTACCAGCAGTGCGCCGGGCATCGGCGCCAGGCCGAACAGCGCGACGACGAGGAAGAAGCAGCCGCCATACACGGTTGCGCGCGTCACCGCCCAGAGAATCTCTCCGGCCAGCACGTCGTCGGGCTGGATCGGCGTCGTCAGCATGGCGTCGTACTGCTTCTCGAAGGTCAGACGCACGAAGATGTTGTACGTGACCTCGAAGCTGGCGCCGTTCATCGCCGCGACGCATACCAACCCCGGTGCGAGGAATGCCGCGTAACTGGTGCCGCCCATTTGGTTGATGTACGCGCCGACGCCGATGCCGATCGACAACAGGTACATCACCGGCTCGAAGAAGTTCGGTAGGATGTTGAGCCACCAGGTGCGCCGATACATGGCGGCGTTGCGCTGCCAGACCGACCGCGCGTGCGGCAGTGAGAGGCTCATGCGCCACCCTCCAGCGAGGCGCCGGCGAGGCGCAGAAAAACGTCTTCGAGATTGCTCGGACGCACGATCAAGCCGCGCCGGTCGTCAGGATCGCCCCGATGCAGGCGTTCGAGTATCGGCTTGGCGTCGTCGACGTACACGATCAACCGCCGGCCGCTGCGCAGCCGGTGCCGCGGCGGCGGCAAGCCGCTCAACAGCGCCGCCTCTTCGTCGAGCGCGCAATCGAATTCGACCGCTTCGCGCGCCAGGTGCGCGCGCACCAGCGTGCGCGGCTCATCCTGGGCAATGACGCGGCCGTCGGCGACGATGGCCACGCGATCGCACAGGCGCTCCGCCTCATCCATATAGTGCGTCGTCAGCAGGACCGTGGTGCCCGCGGCGCGCAGGTCGCGGATGCGCGCCCACAGCGCCAAACGCACGGCGGGGTCGAGCCCGGTGGTCGGCTCGTCGAGGATCAGCAGCTCGGGCCGATTGATCAGCGACATGGCAATCGCCAGACGGCGCTTGAAGCCGCCCGACAGGCGTTGCACCGCGACGGTGGCGTGCGAGCGCAGCTCGAGGAAATCGATCAGCTCGTCGATGCGCTGCATGAGCCCCGGCTCGCGCAGAAGATGATAGCGCCCGAAAACGCGCAGGTTGTCGATCGGGCTGAGCGCATCGATCAGCACGTTCTCCTGCAAGGTGACGCCGAGGCGGCGGCGCACGGCGCGCGGATCCGCAGCGATGTCGATATCGAAGACGCGAATCGTGCCGGCGGTCGGGCGTGTGACGCCGTACAGCATGCGCAGCGTCGTCGTCTTGCCGGCGCCATTGGGCCCCAGCAGGCCGAAACACGTGCCGGCTGGGACGTCGAGATCGATACCGGCGACCGCGACGCGCGACCCGAAGTGTTTGGTCACGCCGCGCGCCGACACGATCATCATGCGGCGCTGGTTCTAGCGGTCACGGCTGGAAATTCAACGCGCAGCGGCGAGCGGCGCCACGGCGGGGATCGTCTGGCACGATCCCCGCCGCGCGTCGCGCTGGACGTCGCTATTGGCAGGCAGCGGGTGCGGGGCAGTCCTTGCCGAGGAATTGCTTGCCGTCGCTGCCGTCCTTGCCCGGCTCGCCGTCGCAGGCCATGCAGTAGGTGCGCTCACCGGTGACGAACTTCACGCCGACCGGGGTCTGGCTCGTGCCGATCTGCAGGTCGTAGCTCAGCGTGCTGCTGCCCTTGCCCGACAAGACGGCCTTGATCGTCTTGGCGCTCGTCCATGTCATCGTCTTCACGACGCCGTCGTTCAGCTCGCGGTCGCGATACTTGAACGTCTTGCTGCTGACTGAAGTCCAGTTCTGGCACGGCAGATCGGCGGTCACCGACTGGCCGCCGGCGCTGCTGGAGATGACCAGCGACGCCTTGACGGTGCCGCTCGGGTCGCCGTTACAGGTCGGATCGGCTGGCGTGCCCGGTGCCGGTGCGGTGATCGAGCTCGACTTCACCGACAAGACGATCTTGTTCTTCGACTCGTCAACCGGGACGTGATTCTTGATCTGCACCTTGGCCGCCGGCAGCAATGTCGCAGAGGCGGTGCCGGCCGGGATCGAAATCGGGTTGGCCGGGTCGCTGCCCGCGTCGATCTCGTCGCGATCGAAGTAGCCGTCTTCGTCGCGATCGATACCCATGCGGATGCCGGAGCCCGGCGGCGCGCACGTGTAGGTGAGCGCCTGATTCGGGCCCACCAACACCTTCGCCCGCATCGTCGCGGCGTTCTCGAGTGCTTCAGAGCCGCGGTCGCTGCGGAAGAAGCCGCCGGGCAGACGCGCCCAACCGCGCTGCTCGCCGGACACTGCGCCCTTGACGATGACGTCGCACTCGCTGTGGTCCATGCGTTGGTCGAGCAGATCCAGGCGGTTGATGACGTCGATGAGCGCGCTGTTGGCAGCGGTCAACGTGACCTGCTGGCCGACGATCGGGTTCATGTTGCTGTCCATGGCGAGCACGAACTGCTCGACCTGGCGGCGCTGCGTGTCGTTCGAGAAGCCGGTGAACACCGTCGCGTGGAGGAACCGGAACACGCTGTCGACGCTGCCGTCGTGCAAGAAGCCGAAGCCGCGAATCTGCCGCCCGGTCGCGGCGTTGTTGCCCGGATCAATGAATTGCACCGCCGGCATGCCGAACATGCCGACCTTGCTGTAGGCGTTGCGCAGGTGCGCGACCTTGAAGATCTGCGTCTCGTTTTCGAAGGTCGACTGGCCGCTGGTGCCAAAGAAGCCGTTGGCCGTGTTCAGCGTGTGGCAGCCGTTGCAGGAGAAGAGGTCGACCGTGGTTCCCATGTAGAAGTTGCGCCCGGATTGCTGATCGGCGGTCAGTGAGTTGTCGAGCGCGCGCACCGGATTGGGCGGGTAGGTGACGTCGAGGATGAAGTCGGTGAACTTCGTCATGTCGTCATCCGAGATCGGACCGTTGCGGCCGAGGAGCCCGGCGAACGCGACGATGAACTTGCCGAACGCCGCGTGCTCATCCAACGCGTCGCCGCCGGGGTCGTTGCCGCCGGTGCGGTCGCCGCGCCAGTGCATCGGCCCGCTGTTGGCCATGCCGCGCAAGCTCTGCGTCGTCATCGGCCCCTTCATCGGATGGAAGTCCTTGTTGATGAATGGGCCGAGCAGGATCGGGTTGGGGTTGTTGACGACGACGTCGTCGGGATTGCCGAGATCCCAGCCGAGGCTGTCGAGGTCGCCGAAGATGTGGCACGACGAGCAGGACGCTTCGCCGTTACTCGAGGTGTGCAACGCGTCATAGAGGATCGGGCGTCCCTCGGTGACGTTGCTCGGCTCCGGGTTGTAGAGGGAGCGTTTCAATCCCGGCAGCTCGCTCTTGGTGGTAGTGTCGACGACGCTGATCGAGTTGTCGAAGCGGGTCAGCACGTAGAGGCGATCGTTGGTTTCGTCCAATACCGCGCCGACCGGTCCGCCACTGCTGAGCGGGACGAGCGTCACGCCGTCGGCGGGCAGCGAGTTGAAGGTGTCGTTCTCGAGCTTGGTCGTGTCGTAGATGCCGATCTTCTGCGAGCCGAAGCCGGTGACGTAGAGGGTCGAGCCGTCGCTGCTGACGGCCATGCCCACCGGCGTCGCGAGGCTCGCGTCGGCGATGCCCGGCGGGCTCGGCACGACGGAGTAGTTGATGTGCTTGTTGAGGTGGCGCGGCAGGACGTTGGCACCGTCGAGCACGGTGACGCGCGCCTCGTGCAAGTGGCCGCGCACGGTGCTGCCGCCGATGACCCCCGGGCCTTCGAAGCGCACTTCGTTGTGCGCGTCGGTGTTGGAGACGTAGACCTTGCCGTTGACCGGATTGGCGACCATGTCGAACAGCACGGTCCCGACGTGCGCGTACTGCGCGTCGTCGATGCCGATCTGGGCCGGCGGATTGCCGTTCGCATCGATCTTGAAGACGTCGATGTCCGGCAGGCTGAAGCGGACGGCGTTGTTCCAATTGCGGCTCAGCTGATCGCGCCATTGGCCGGAGCCGTTGTCGTACTTGACGATCAACCCGACCTCGGGCCGCAACGCGTTGTCGGAGCTGCGATACGGCAACGGCAGGCCACCCGGCATCACCGCATCGGAATTCGGCGGGGTGCAGGCGCCGCGCACCGTGTTGTTGGTGATGTTGGTGTTGGTGGCGTCGCACACCGAGCCCTCGCCGACCGTGGTGGTCTGATCGCCGGAGTTGAACACGGCGACATAGACTGTCGAGCCGTTCGGACTGACGGTCAGCGCGCGCGGCGTGTCGCCGAACAGCTCGACGACCGTCAGCGGCGTGCCGGTGAGGCTGAGGCCCAGATTGGTGGCGTCGAAGACGAACACCAGGGCGCGGCCGACGCCCGGCGTCGTCAGCTGCGGCAGCACGGTGGCGGGAAGGTTCTGTCCGCGGCGCGCCGTGGTGATGAAGGCGCGGTTGCGTCCGGGCCCGGCAAAGACGATGTCGCGCGGCTCATCGCCGACCAGCAGGGTGCGCACGACATGCGGCGGGCTCGCCGACACGTCGACGATGCTGACGCTGTCGGAGAGCAGGTTGACCACCCACACTTCGCTGTCGTTGCGCGCCGCCACGGCGACCGGCTCCATACCGACTTCGACCGAGGCCGACTTGGTGATGCCGCCGGCCGCGACGGTGAAAATCTCCAGCCGGTTGTCCGGCGTATTCACGGCGAACAGCTTGCTGCCGTCCGGCGACATCGCCAGCGGCCGTACGGCACCGCTTTCAAACGCGACAAATGAGCTCTGTGCCACGGCACAAAGCGGCAGCAGTAGCGCGGCGAACCCGATTAGCGGCACGCGCCGCGTGAGACGAGCCAAACCCATCAACCCCCCGGGAAATCCTTCTCCCATCCGGACGACTACCACTACTGAAAACGCTGAGTAAACGAGCAAATTTACCGCCCGCGTCCGCGCCGAGCACTGCGGCGGCAGGCGGTCAGTAAGCGCGCGCCGCTTGCAGA
>Ga0265339_10001014_pt1 | contig 21371 bp, 15 predicted proteins | sample 4CB219metaG_FD_202085 | JGI IMG/M metagenome (GOLD analysis project Ga0265339, IMG submission 202085) | Rhizosphere microbial communities from Carex aquatilis grown in University of Washington, Seatle, WA, United States - 4-CB2-19 metaG | ecosystem: Host-associated > Plants > Roots >... | reverse complement strand
GCAGGCGCCCCAGCAGCGCGAACGCCGCTACTCCGGCTCCAACGCCCATCAGGGTCAGGCGAATGCCTTGAGCAACCACCAGTCTGCCGATGCTCCCCCGCCTTGCGCCCAGGGCCATGCGGATTCCCACCTCCCGGGTGCGGCTGGCGGCAATAAAGGAGATGAGGCCATAGATACCAAGCGCCTCAAGCAGCAGAGCCGCCGCACCAAAAAACGCCAGCACGATAAACAGGAATCGACGCACCGCGATCGTGTCCCCAATCAGATCGGAAAACGATTGGACAAAGAACACGCCCTGATCGGCATCCACACCCGCCACCGCGCTCCGCAGCAGTTGGGCCACCTGCGCGGTTGAGGCCTGCGTCTTCACCACCACAAAGTTCACATAACCTGTCGTCTGCGCCAGCGGCAGAAAGACTGAAGGAATGGGAGCGACATCCAGGGACTGATTACGAGTAGGCGCAATCACGCCCACTACCTGCCGCCAGATGGGTTTGGCGGGATCATCCACGTTGAGGAAATGGCCCATCGCACTCTGCCCCGGCCATAGCGCGTTGGCCAGCGTCTGGTCCACTACAGCCACCCTGGGTGAGGCTGCGGTATCCGATTCGCTGATCAGCCGTCCGGCGACGAGCTTCACGCCCATCATCTCCAGATACTCCGGAGACACAGAGTCTGAATCGCTTGCAAGTTGTTCCTCGCGCCGGCCCGTCGCCGACTCCCTGGCCTCCACGGCGGCTCCGTCGTACTGGCCCACAAACGGCAGACCTGTGGAAACCGCCGCCGACTCAACTCCCGGCTCGGCTCTCAGTTCGTTCAGCAGCTTGCGGAAGAACAGTTCCCGCTGCTCGAACTTCGGGTACCGCGATTGCCGCAGCACCGTCACGCTGTAATAAACATGATCCGCGCCGTAACCGGTATCGGCAGAGAGAAGATTGCGGAACGTGCGCAGCATCAGCCCCGCGCCGCTCACCAGCACCACCGCCAGCGCAATCTGAATTACCGCCAGACCACTGCACAGCCGGGTGCGCGGCTGTCCCACGCAGCCTCGCGACGATCCCGAAAGCACCTCTTGCGGAGAACGCCGCAGCACCTGCAAGGCGTTGAATCCCCCCACAAAGATACTGCTGAGAAGCGCCAGCACTGCCGCAAACAGCAATGCCCGCCAATCGATGCTGGAGTCCGCCAGCCGCGGAACATCGATGGGAGACAGGCGCAGCAACAACTTCAGTACCCCCATGGAAAGTGGCACGCCCAGCACGCAGCCGGCCATGCAAACCACCACGCCTTGCAGCAGGGGCAGGCGCGCCACCTGCCAATAACCTCCGCCCAGGGCCATGCGTACTGCCAGCTCGCTGGCCCGCGACTCGCCCCGCGCCAGCAGCAGGCTGGCGATGTTCGCGCACGTCAGCAGAGCCACCAGCGCGGCAGCCGCAAACAGCGCCAGCAGCGGCGCGTTTACCGGCAGCACCGTCTGCTGCCGCAGCGAGCGCACAATCGCGCTCAGATCGTGGTTGGTCGCGGGATACTGCTCCTCAAGCCTGCGGCAGGCGGCCTGTAGCTGCTGCTGGGCCTGGTCCGGCGTAACGCCGTCCTTCAGCCGCGCAATCACTCCGGAACTCGCATCGCCGTGCTGGAGCTTTGCAAGATCCACTGGAATCGGAACCCAGTACTGCATCTGGTCCGTAGGGAGCGCGGCAGTCGTGGCCAGCCTTAATGGAAAATTGAACCCTCTCGGCATCACGCCCACAACCAGGTAGCCTTCGTCATCCATCCGCACCGTCGTGCCCACAATCCGCGGATCGGCGTGGAATTGCCGCCGCCACATATCGTCGCTCAGGATGATTTGGTGCGCGGCTCCCGGCCGGTCCGCGCCCTCGGCAAACAATTGCCCAAGCTGCGGACGAACTCCCAGCATCGGCAGCAGGTTCGCGGTCACAGCCGATCCATAAAGAGTCTCCACCTGGCCGCCGCTTCTCAGGTTGAGCAGGGAATAACGATAGACGGCAACATCGCGAAACGCCGGCACCATCGTCTTCCAGTCGTAGGCATCGCGCAGTGGAGCGGTCCACCGGTAGGTCCCGCCGGTCTTCGCGGACATGCTGACCAACTGCACCAGCCTGCCCGGGTCCCGGAACGGAAGCGGACGCAGCAACACGTTGCGCACTACGCTGAAGATTGCCGTGCTTATCCCCATGCCGGCCGCCATCATCACAATCACCACAACGGCAAAACCAGGCGCCTTGCCCAGTTGGCGGCACACCTGCCGCAGGTCGCCGCGCAAAGCTTCAAACCAGCGACCGGATCGCGATGCAATGTCTCTCACTTGTCTGCTCCTGACCAGCCGCCGGGAATCGGGGGCGCGGGGCTTTCACCTCATCAAAACGTGCGGCCTCAGGAACATAGACGATCCAAGGCTCTCAATGGGGTGTGCGTAGCAGACCTTAATAAAGGGATAATGCGCCGGGCGGACGGTGGGGAACTTCAGCCCGGCTTCAGGGTTCATCCAGCCGGATAGGGACCGGCTGCGACAGGCTACCGCAGCGTGGCAGCGGTGCCGGCCAGCGTGGACACAATCACAAAGGCGATCAGGCAGGCAGCGAAGATCATTCCGGCGCCGGCGGCGCGAACTTCTAGTTTGCTCATGGTGCGATTTCCCTCCAGCCTGGAGCCGAACCCAATTCAGGGAATAGCCCTGGTGTTCCTGCTCACTCGACCCGCTCCAGTTTCGCTCGCGGGGAATGCATTCGCAGTGACAGTAATCACATCAGATGCCGAAGGCCCCCGGACCGTCTGCGCCCTGGCTGCAACTACACCTGCTCATTCAGGTGCCCTGCCGTACCATGGAGTTGTTCACCATTCCCGCGCAACCCTCCGCGCCGATTTGTGTCTAAGGGAGTTAGTAGTAGTCGCCCGTATTGACTCCCCTTCCCGGAATGCCAGCGGCGGGAGGCCCAGGAACCGGGATTCCCTAAGTTCAGCATCAGAAACAGCTTCAACCAGACGAGGTCCAGAAAAATGTCAATTGCACGTTGGTTGTCTCCGATGTGGCGTTTCGCTTATTTCGGAACCGCAGCGCTGCTGGCTTTTGGCGCTGCAAACGCCCAGGTTGCCTCTTCCGCCAGTTCGCTGTCTGCGGCTCCCGCCTCCCCAACGGAGTCCAGTTCCACTGAATGGGCAGTTGCAAACGGCGGCGGGATGGAAGCGCTGCCGCCGGCTCCGGAGCCAATCCCGGGTGGGGGGCAGTACGACAATAAAAACAGCGGCGGCGGCAACGGCGGCTGGAAAGGAAAGCTGGCCTTCGAGGGCGGCGCCGGTTTTGATATGGCGGTTGGCGACACCAAGAACTACGTAAATAACGGATGGGATGTGACTTTGGGCGGCGGCATGCACTTCTCTCACGGGGTATCGCTGCTGGCCGAGTATCAGTTCATCAGCGACGGACTGCCCAGCGCCGTGATCACGGAGGCGGGAACAGACACCGGCAACATCCACCTCTGGTCGTTAACCCTGGACCCCGTAATCGACCTCTTTCCCAAAGCCTCCAACGGCGTGTATGTCACTGGTGGCGGAGGGTTTTACCGCAAGGTCACCAATTTCCAGAATGCCCAGCAGCAGCAGTATTGCTACTACTTCTACTGCAGCATTGGAACCGCAAACGCCACGGTGGGGCACTTCTCGTCCAACCAGGGCGGGTACAACATTGGGGCGGGCTTCCGCCACCGGTTCGGGGGAATGTACGGGGACGGCCGCATGGAAGTCTATGCTGAGGCACGACTTGTGGACGTATTCACGCCGGCGATCATCGGCAAGTCGCCGAATGGGCTGGGCGAAACCACCATCGGGGCCGGCACGCGGCTGGTGCCGATCAACTTCGGGATCCGGTTCTGAGCATGTAACGACCAAGTGATTTAAACCACAAAAAACATGAATCAACTCAGGGGGAGATGTTCCACCCGTCTGAATCAACTCGGGGGGAGATGTTCCACCCGTCTGAATCAACTCCGGCCTGGTTGCACGGGTTGCGATGAGCGATCAATGCGAAGTTCAGGCGAAGATGGCCCGGCGCCGTCTGAACACTCAAGCTACTGCTTCACCACTTCGTCGGCTGCCGGGTGGGTGAGCCCACCTCGCCGCGGTCGATGCGGCGGAGGAATTCGCGGGCAAGGCGGGGCTCGCCGGGGTCGAACTCGCCGTGGATGGAGCAGAGGTCAAGGAACTCGTCGACCAGGGGGTCGTGGGTCTCGTCCTCGGCCGCCGCCTGAAGCAGGATGGGCTGGAGGGCGGCGGCCAGTTCGCGCAGGCGGGCGGCCTCCGGCCAGTCGGGCTCGTCCCCGCCCAGGTGCCCGGCCTCAGAGAAGAGCCCTCGCCGGCCGTGGGCGCACTCCTCCAGGCAGGCCAGGAGCTGGTCGCGGAAGGCGGCTGTCAGGGTCGAGAGCTGGTCGGATTCCATCATCGAGGGACAATATCTCCGAGAATCGGTCCGAAAAACTTCGTGAGCGCAACTCCGATCTCTGTCAGAGTCTGAGGAGCGCTGGTGAGGTTGGAACGCTTCAGAAATGCCCGCCACTGCTTTTGCTTCCCAGGATCGCTACAGAATTCTGGCGAGAGTCCGATGGGGGCAGCCTCAACCCTCGTGTTTCGATTACGAAATGTGCGCTGAATCGCCACGCGCAGTGTACTCCTGTTCAACTCAGGATGCCCTGACAGCAACCAGAGGTCGTAGTAGTCCTTCATTCTGCTGTTCAACATCCGAAGCTGTACCAGGGCCTGCAACTTTTCTGCGATGGCCGTCTCGCGGCTATAGCCGAGAAGGACTGGCGCCGGGAAATCGAGCATCGTCGGGTAGGAGAGCTTTTCCGGTTCGGGTGTGACAATATCTCCAAACCCAATGTCGATCCGCATGTGAATTCGTGCGGCGCTGAGATTCCCCGTGAATATGGTGCGTACTCCGGAGTAGTCGGCATCCTCGCGGATTGCTTCGCCAGCGAATGACTCTGGATCGAAGGTCACTCCGTCATTCGGAACCTCCGTCTGCGCCACTTCGCACATTATCTCCACAATGGCGTCAACCTCGTTGCTCGTCCTTCCAAGTAGATCGATGTCCATAGTTGGCCGCGAAATTGGAGCGCGCCAAGCGGTCAGCATCAGGGCGCCTTTAAGCAGGAATCTCTCAGAATGCGGAGACACTGAAAGGCGATAGAGAAATCGTTCCATCGCGTAATACTGCAGCACTTCCGCAAAGGGGCGCCCGTGCGCGTGGGCATAGTTCAACAACCGTTGCCGAACCGACGCGCCCATGTTCCTGATAAGCGGAACCGTCACAGGACCGCCTCCAGGTAGGGGCGCATTACCCGCTCAACGCGGCACAGCCTGGCGTATCGCTCAAGCATATCCATTTTCATCCTGCCGCGCCGGCGATAGAGTTTCAGAGCTTCCACGCATACGTCAATGCCGAGCTTGTTGCGGTACTTGAAGCAGTCGGCAAGGGTCTTTTCCGGCGAATAGACTCGAAGCCGCCGGCCATCGAGCCTGGTTTCAAGAATTCCATTCTCGTACACGGCCCTGGAGTACCAGAAGAGACGAAGGGGCGGGTATTGCAGCGCCGGAACCTGGTCATTGGCCGGAACGGCGAGGTAGACAGCATGCGGAACCTGGGTCGTCATCCGATGGAACGAGAGGGCAGAGATGAGGCACAGAATGCCGCGCGGCACTTTGAGCGTAGCGATCACGAGGTCGGGGTTCGCGATGGGTTTGGAACGGGCAAGCCGATAGAGTCCGCGCTCCATGCGTTCGAGCCTGGCGGCATCGCGCAGGGCGTAAAAGGTTCTAGGGTGAATTCCCAGCCTGAGAGCCTGACTGGTGTGAAGAATGCCCCCATTCGTCCTGAAGATGTCCAGCGCTTGCGCTTGTGCATTTGCATGCGGAGCGGCCATGGATAGTTTCCTCGGAAATTGATTATACTCTCCGAGCATTGTATCCAAGGCGTGCGGGCCGCGGCTCACAGCCAAAACCTTCTCCCGAGCCCAACATGTACGATTCATCGCCTCAGAGATGTTCGCAGGCCACGGCGGCCGTGGGCGCACTCCTCCAAACAGGCCAGGAGCTGGTCGCGGAAGGCAGCGGTCAGGGTCGAGAGCTGGTCGGGTTCCATGACGGTTTGATTGTAGCCGGGGATCGTGCCGTTCCTGCGCCCTGCATCCCACCCCGGTCCCCAAAAGCTAGGGACCGGCGGCACCGTCGCCAGTGTTTGGAATGATCGTCGGGACCGCGGCCACCCGCCAGAAAACGTCCCGTCTGTCCCCGGTTTCCTGACTGCTGCAATAGTTTGAAGCGGCATAGGCGTCCGTATCTGTAGGATGACTCGTCGCAAACCAGCAGCCGTAATCCACTAACCCGCTTGGGCATGAATCGCCAATACAGAGTTCAGCGCTGCTGGTGGCTCCCTCCCTGCATTTCACATCGGCCATCTCCACCGTGCAACTTTGTCCACCGGTATTTACCACCGTGGTAGCTGAATATAAGTTGTTCTGGCCGCAGTAGAGCTTCCCCAGTCCGGTGGCTGGGTCCTGCGATAGCTGGCTGATCTGCCCCCACGCACTGCAGTTGATATAGACGGGCGATAAGCCCGGCTGCGGATTGTGGCTGCTGCACTCCGGCGTGTCGTTCGCAATGCATATCAGTTGCGTCTGGGTTTGGCTGAGGCACATCGAGGAGCAAAACACAAGCAGGCACACGGCCACCGCCGCGCGGGAAACAGAGACTTTCATGGTGCATCTCCTGTAGGGCGAACCAGACCCTCTGCAATATGGTCCCCGGCCTGGCGATCCGCAAGGCAGGATGAAACTTCGAAAGGTGAAACCGAACTGGAGGGAATGCGCGGAGGAGAATCCTGAAGGAACGTCGCCAGTTCTTGGTGAGTCGGTGGCGTGATTAGAGCATTCAGGGGTATCGCTGTCAACCGGCCAGTGCCCCGGGCCCTCCGTCTCAAAATGATGCTGACGGTGCCCCTGTACCCTTGAAACCATCTGCTGCGATCTGATCCAGCAGCCACTCGACCGCCCGCCGGGAGTGCCGCACGTACCGCCGCCCTCCCGGCCGTTCCCATAACTCCTTGACTCCACCACCCGCCGGGACTACCTTCGAGACGATCTCTTCGCTACGTCTTCCATAAGATCAGAGGCCTTGCCATGATTGCTGGTTCTGCTGTTTCCGGGCTTCGTCTTTCTGTTGCGCGCAGCCGGTTCCCGTTGCCCACCATTTCTTTCCTGTTGTTTGCGCTGGTCGCGCTCGGCCTCGCCGCCCACCCCTCAGCCGCACAAACGGCCACGCCCAGCCCGGCAACCTATAACTTCGCCAGCATTCCCGTCGGCAGCGCCGCCTCGCCAACCACCATCACCTTCACCTTCACCGCCGGCGGAACGATCGCCCCACCGGCCGTGCTGACCCAGGGCGCGCCCAACCTCGACTTTACCGACGCAGGAACCGGGACCTGCTCCACCAACGGAACCAGCCACGCCTACAGCGTGGGCGACACCTGCACCGTCGATGTCAACTTCTCGCCCAAACTCGTCGGCAACCGCCAAGGCGCCGTTGTGCTAACGGACGTGTCTGCTTACCTCCAGGGCGCCGGGTCCGGCCCGCAGGCTGCGTTCTATACCGGCCAAGCCCAGTCTCTCGGGGACTTCGCCTTTTTTACAAAGGCCGTCACCGCCGACTCATCCGGCAACATCTTCTATGTAACGGACCCAGGCAGCGTCTGGGAGCGCCTCGCGTCTGGCGCTCGAATATGGTTGAACAATGACACTCTCCCCCTTTTCCTGGGGAGCATCGCTGTTGATGGAGCTGGCAACCTTTTCCTCGCGGGCGGGAGTCCTTCAGGTGATCCTTCTCCGACTCTGATCGAGTTGTTAGCTGCATGGGGATACCAAAAGGCGGTCGTCCTGCTGGACCAGAATTACCATCCAATTGCCGTCGCGGTGGACTCGGCCGGCAACGTCTACTTTACCGACGCCTGGAGCACATTTGCCGGTCCCACAGGAATAAAGGAGTTGCTTGAGGTAGATGGCTACGCAACCCTCAAAACCATCTTCCCCGCTTCGGCCGGTGAAGATATCGGAGATCTGGCTGTCGATGGGTCTGGAAATATCTTCTTCAGCGATTACCCTGATTCCCAGAACAGGTGGGCCGTGAAGGAACTCACCGCATCCAGCATTCACACCCAAGTAGTTACAGTGGCCGACGGCAATTATGGAGAGCCGGCACTTGCCGTCGACGGCTCCGGAAACCTCTTCTACGGTGCCAGCCAAGCCTCTGGTCCCGGCCAAATTATGGAGATTCCTGCAGCCGGCGGCAACACAATGTTGATCGCGCCATTCGGTGCCCCGGGCATTGCTGTTGGCGGGAACGAAGAGGTCTTCCTCACAGATGGCGACCTCTTCATCTACGAAGTAAATCTTGGTGCTCCTCCCTCCCTCACCTTCGCCAAGGTTCACGGCGGAAATACAAGCAAGGATAGCCCGCAGACCTTTACCGTCCGGAATATCGGCAACCAGCCCCTCCAGATCTCCGGCCTCACCTATCCCACTGACTTCCCTGAAGCCCCGGGCGTAGGAACCGACTGCACGCTCTCCACATCCCTCGACGCCGGATCTGCCTGCACCCTCTCCATCGACTTCTTTCCTTTGTACGCAAGCGCTACCGGTGAGTTCACGTTACTACACGAATCGGTGAGCTTGACCGACAATGACCGGAACGCTCCCGGCACGGTGCACTCGGTCCCGGTCAGCGGCACTGAGCATGTGTCGGTCGTTCCGCCCGCAATCATCTCCCCCGCTCCCGGCAGCGCACTCGCCGGCTCCGCCGTCACCTTTTCATGGACTCCCGGAATCGGGATCAGTGCGTACTGGCTTGCCGTCGGTTCCACCAAGGGCGGCAGCGATTACTGCTGCAATGCGCAAACCACTGCCACATCGGCAGTGGTCGCGGGGCTTCCGGTCAACGGCGCCGTGGTTTATGCGCGGCTCTATTACCAGATGCAGGACGGCTCCTGGAACTATGCCGACTACCACTATGCCGCGCTCCAGGCGCCGTCGTTTACCGCACCCCAGCCCGGCAGCACCCTCGGCGGCTCCAGCGCCACTTTCTCCTGGAATCCGGGTGGCTTTACCACCTTCCGCCTGCTCCTCGGCACCATGGAAGGCGCCGACGATATTTATAACGGCGTCCCCACCACGGCCACATCTGTCACCCTGAACAACCTGCCGGAATACGGCGGCACCATCTACGCCAAGCTCTATTACTACAATGGCTACCTTACGGCCGGGCTCGTGAGAAACACCTGGGTCGAGCCGGGCGTGCCGGTGCCGGCGTCGCTCACCAGTCCGGCCCCCGGAAGCACTCTCACCGGGCCCAGCGCAACGTTCACCTGGGATCCCGGACACGGCGCCAGTCTCTTCCGCCTGTTCCTGGGCTCCAGGCCCGGCGCGTACGACCTCTTCCTCAGCCCCCAAACCCACCAGAATTCCGTAGTCGCATACGGCATTCCCGCCACGGCAGGGACCACCGTCTATGCCTCCCTCTATTTCCAGGTCAGCGGCCGCTGGTACACCCGCGGCTACACTTACAACACCGCCAGCTCCGCTCCAACTGTGAATCCCAAATTCGTGCAGTCGGCCAGTTTTACCACCACGACGTCTGCAAGCTTGGATACTTATAGTGCCGCCTTCGCAAATCCCGTAACCACCGGAGACATGATCGCATTGGCGTTCTTCTGGGGCTCCCCTCCCGGAGGGTCGATCGTTTCGGTTACCGACTCTGCCGGAAATGCCTACGTTCCCGCGATTCAAACGTCTTCCACCGACTCCAACGGCTCGGCGGGCTGGATTTATGTTTCGCCGCACGCGACGGGTGGGAGCAATCTATCCGTAACCGTGAGGGTGAGCGCTTCCACCGCGGACCTGTTTTCCATGGCTCTCCTGGAGTATTCCGGCTTGGGCAGTTTGGACGTCACCAGCACAGCGAGCGGCACGGCAACGCCGGTTTTCTCTTCCGGCTTTGCAACCACCAACCACTCAAACGAGGTCATCCTGGGCCTCGTCGTCTCCAATGGTTGCGCGGCGGCTCCTGGATTCTATCTCCGATTCGCGAGAGAGGGTTTCTGCGTTGAGGACAAATTCGTAACTGACGCGGGGAGCTACGATACGGAGTTCACGCCGACGGCGATCGTCCCGCTCGAGCGCTGGTACGCGGCAATGGCCGCCTTTTACTGAGCGGACGGTGCCCGCCCTGAGCGCAGCCGAAGGGTCCCTCACCTTTGGGGAACGGTGTTGGGATCCGGCCCCCGCTCCATGCGTCGCCTCTGCGCGACCCCCGGCTGACAACTGAAAACTGACAACTGTGCTCGGTGCCCCGGTCCCTCGCACCCGGGCCCCGGGAATGCTTCCTGTAGGGAAGCAACGAGAGTAGCCCGGGGTCGAGACCGCCGCGTCCTCGCGGCGGACTCGCACCCCGGGATCGCGCGCCCACCGCACCCACCGCGTCCCGTAGGGCCGCGGCGAAACTCGCGCCCCGAGTCCAACTCAAGTCAAGTTAAATGAGCTAATTGCACGCCAAATAGACCAATTTGACTATTTATCCCAGTTTTTGCACCCTTTATTGTGCAAAACCGTCGCGTTTGCCCAAAGACTGGCTCCTCCGGCCCCGCAAACACCTCCAACTCCACTTATTCCATTTTTGCACCATGCAAGGTGCAAGACTGCTTCCAACGGCGGGAGCTTCTTATCTATTCCTAATCCCTAATCCCTAATCCCTAATCCCTATTCCCTGTTCCCTGCTTTGTGACCGCCATCACGCCTGTCGGTCCCAATACGAGAAATGCATTGACACACTAAAGAATATCTGACAATACTTAGGTCACATTAAGAACTCAGGCCCCAGGCAACGCCCTCCCCAGTCGCGCTCCGGACCACGAGAATCAAGATCGGAGCCGAACACCATGCTGAAGAATCAAGCCAACCACCTCCAGGCCCTCCCTGGATCGCCCCTGCCCGTCACCTGGGTCGACTGCCACATCCCCCACGTGGACACCATCCACCCACTTGCGCTAGCCGCGGCCCGCCGTCAGGCCGGGACGGCCTCTGCGAACACCGCTAACTCCGCTAGCACCGCTAACCCCGCCAACCCGGCTCCCAGGCGAACAACCAGCGAACAAAGTGTATGCAGAAATCGCATGCATCTCCCTGATTCTGCATCACATCTCCGTTTTTTTTCGCGCGCCGGCAGTGCGGGCGGGCTCACTTCGATTTCATCGCTGCTTCTACCTCGTCGGCGGCGTGGGGTAAGTTGGCGATTAAGTCAATTAGCTTGCCGTCAGGGCCTACTACGAATACGTCCTCGATGCGGACCCCTAAGTGCTCCTCGGGGATGTAGATGCCGGGCTCGATGGTGAAGACCATGCCGGGCTTGAGCACTGCGGGGTAGTCGGCGGGGTCGTGCACGTCGATGCCAACCATGTGACCGAGGCCGTGCAGCCAATATTGGCCGAGGGGCTGGCCGTCGAGGCTCTTGCCGTGGGTGTTGATGTAGTTGTAAGCCACGGTGTCGAGCGAGTCGGGGTCTTTGCGGTCGCGGTCGTTGATTTTGGATTTGCCGGCGATGAAGGCCTCGGCGGCGGCGCGCTGCGCGCCGAGGACCACGTCGTAGATTTCGCGCTGGCGGGCGGTGAAGTGGCCGTTGGCGGGGACGGTGCGAGTGATGTCAGAAGCGTACATGGAGTACTCGCAGGCCGCGTCGACGACCACGAGGTCGCCATCCTGAATGGTGCGGTCGTTGGCGGAGTAATGGAGCGTGGTGGAGTTGGGGCCGGAGCCGATGATGGGGGCGTAGCTGGCGCGCTCGCAGCCGTGCTCAAGCCATGAAGCGTACATTTTGCCGGCGATGGCGAGCTCAGTTGCGCCGGGATGGACGGAGCGCATCATGACGCGCTGGGCGGCGATGGAGGCGTCTGCCGCCTTGCGCAGGAGGTCGATTTCGCCCTCGTCCTTGACCTGGCGGAGCGGTGTGGTGACGGCGGCTACGTCGTGGGCGGCGGGCGGCGCGCCTTCACCGAGGGTGGCGGCGGTGAGCTGAAGCAGGGCGCTGGCTTGCGGGTTTTCGGCCTGCGCAAAGATGCGGCGTGTGAGGCGGCGGTCGGCGGCAATGAGATTGCTCAGGGCGCGGGGCAGCTCGGTCATGGGCTGGACTTCGTCCACGCCGGCGATCTGTGCGGCGCCGGGCGTGGAGTCGTCGAGCTTGACGCCGGTGTACTTTTCCATGCGCAGGTTGCGGGTGGGCAGGAAGAGGATCTCGGTGTAAGGGTGCTGGCCCTGGGGGTCGAGCGGGCCGGCGGTGGCGGAGGGCGGCTCAGACTGGGCGGCGATGAGGAGCGCAGCGCCGGGCTCGTTCCAGCCGGTGAGGTAGTAGAAGTCTTCGTCCTGGCGGTAGCTGTAGAGGTCGAGGAGGGGCTCCTCCGCGGCGAAGAGGACAGCTACGCCGCCGTGGAGCTGCGCGGCGAGGGCGGCGCGGCGGGCGTGGTAGGTGGGGGCGGGTTGTTTCTCTAGGGCGTGGAGGCAGGGGAGGAGAAACAGAGTGGTGAGCATGAGGAGCAGGGCGGGGCGTGGGGATTTCATGGGGATATTGTCTGACATGCGACAGGCTACGTGAGGGAATTGTGCTTATTGGGATTTGGACGACGGCGGGGTAATGCGGTAGAGACGAAGCGATGGTTCAGGCCGGGGCCTGCACACAACGCTATAGCCAAGCGCAATCGTAACCACGAGCAGTGCGGCTCCAATCAATCGGATCCGCGTCGGGCTGCTGCCATGCCCGTTCTGCCCGCCTGGAATACCTGCAAATGACCTGAGCCACCACGGTGTCCGAGCCCAGAGAATGGGCGAGGTAATCATAAGCAGCGCATTGATCAGCACGGCCGCGACAATCAGGAGAAGAAGGTCAACGAGCATGTGCGACACCAGAATCTCGATCATTCTCCTAATCACTCCTGAGCCGCACACTGCAGCTCTCGAACTGATGGCATGCGGACAAGCATAGCGCAGAAATGGACAAGGAGAAACTACGCGAATGGAGTGCGGGGTTCGCCGATCCAGAAGCGATTGCTGGCGCGGGCGGGGGACATGATCTGTCAGTAGATTTCAACGGCGGCTTTGGGACCGGGAGCTGCGGCGATGCGATGGTCGCGGGTGATCAAAGGCGGCCTGGTGCGACGAGGCTCAGTGAGCAATAGAAATCGAAACTATCGATCATAAAACATGATATTGTGAGCGATAGAAGGAGATTCTATCGCTCATGAGATGGAACTGGCAGAAACCGGACTGGCCGCACTTCAAGTGGGATGGGGCGCGGATTTCTGCCGCCGAGCATCGGATGCTGCTGGGGGCCGGGATTGCCATTGGCATGGCGAAGCACCTGAGGGAAGGCGAGCGGGAGCAACTCGTAGTAGGACTGATGAGTGGAGAAGCGGTGGACACCTCCGCCATTGAGGGAGAGGTTTTGAATCGCGCCAGCGTGCAGTCGTCCATTCTGCGGCAGATTGGCCTGGGATCGGCGGAAAAACGGGGTGTCACGGCTGCCGAACGCGGCATCGCGGAGATGATGGTGGACCAGTTGCGAACGGCCGCTCAACCGCTGACGCGCGAAACTCTGTTTGGCTGGCACGGGATGATTATGGCGGGCAGAATGGACCTGTCCGACGTGGGGAGCTATCGAAAGAGCCATGGGGCGATGCAGATAGTTTCCGGCCGCATTGGCGCGCCGAAGGTGCATTTTGAAGCTCCGCCCTCCGAGCGGGTCCAGGAAGAAATGGAGGGGTTCCTGGCATGGTTTAATGCCACCGCGCCGGACAGCTCCGAGGCGTTGCCGGCGATTGCCCGTGCGGGCATTGCGCATCTCTATTTCGAATCGATTCATCCGTTCGAAGATGGGAATGGGCGCATTGGGCGCGCCATTGCCGACAAGGCGATTATGCAAACGCTGGGCCAGCCTGTTTTTACTGCGTTGGCGACAACGATTCTTGCCCACCAGAAGAGCTACTACGAGGCCCTTGAACGCGCCAACAAGAGTAACGAGATTACAGGCTGGCTGACATGGTTTGCGGAGATCGCGCTGGAAGCGCAGGGCCGAAGCCTGGCGTTGGTGGAGTTCACCGTGGCGAAAACGAAGATGCTGGACCGGCTGCGCGGCGCAATCAATGAAAGACAGGAGAAGGCTCTGCTTCGCATCTTTCGAGAAGGTCCAAAAGGATTCGAGGGCGGCTTGAGCGCCGGCAACTACAGCACGATTACGGGCGCGTCTCCAGCGACCACGACGCGCGACCTTGCCGACCTTGTGGAGAAGGGGGCGCTGGTGCGCACGGGAGAGCGCAGGCATGCGCGGTATACGTTGAAGTTGTTGGGATGAGGGGATCGCTCGACTACGCATGACGCGTACCGCGTTTTGCGTAGTCGATTAAGTGCGATTATATCTATGGTTCAGTGACAGGTACTAACGTGAGAGCATGGTCGTAAGTTCTGGAGCAAACCCAATGAGAGTGTCGATCCCCGGAGTATTGATCGGCGGTGTGGTGGATGTCACCTCGTCGTTTGTGGCTGGCCTACCGTTCGCACTCTATTCAGTTTTTAAGCTGAACCCGTCGCAGCGCGTAGGTGGGCAAGGTTCAGGGGCGGTCCCCGCTGCGATCCACGCGAACCTTCCGCTCTATGCAGCGGAACTGGTTGTGGGGTTGCTGTGTTCGGCTTTGGGAGGATATGTTGCGGCTGCCATTGCAAAGCGATACGAGCGCCTAAACGGATTGCTCTCCAGCTATCTTTGTGTGGGCTTAAGCGTGGCGCTTATGCTTCTCGGCTGGGACAAGGACCCTCGCTGGCTCCAGGCACTTCTGCTTGTTGCGAGTCCCGCGCTGGCGTTCGCCGGTGGAGACCTCAGATTGCGCCAGCGCCGGGCTCGCAGCACGATCTGAAGCGTGGCGTGTTGGGTGCTTAAGCTGTGATGGGCATGGGTGACTTAGTCGCGGCCTGCTTTATAGGGGCCTGCATCCCGAAATGCAGGTCCTTCGACTCCGTTCCGTCGAAAATCATCTTTCACGCGCGCCAATTTCTGTCGTCCCTACGGGACTTGAACACCTAAATTGGCCACCTTCCCCACGCTGAAGCGCGGGGCTAACAACCGCTGCGCCTAACGGCGCGAGTGCTCGCGATTTTCATGCACTTCGCTGGACCCAAAGGGTCCATTGTTACTCAGGATGACGGCATTTTTTAGATAGGATGACGGCGCCTTGTGAGTAAGTGGATCGAGATGCCGCGCTAGCTCTGCTGATTTGCCGCGGCGATGATGGCGGCGAGGCTGCGGTCTACGTCTTCTTCAGTGGTGGACCAGTTGCTTACGCTGATGCGCATGGCGGTGTGGCCTTGCCAGACTGTGCTGCCGCACCAGCAGGTGCCTTCCTGCTGAATTTGGGCTACGGTGCGGAGGGTTTTCTCGGGCGAGCCAAAGTCGACCAGGACCTGGTTGATGACAACGTCATTGAGGATGCGGAAGCCGGCGGCACGGAGGCCCTGGGCGAAGCGGCGGGCGTGGGACGAAGTGCGCTCGACGATTTCCGCCATGCCGCTGCGGCCGAGTTGCTTGAGGCCGGCCCAGAGCTCGACACCACGGGCGCGGCGGGAGAGCTCGGGATTGTACTGGCGGGGCTCGCGGCCTTCGCACTTGAGGAGGTAGGCGGCCTGGATCTCCATGGTGTCGCGCAGGACGGCGGGGTTGCGGACGAGGGCGATGCCGCAGTCGTAGCCGATGTTGGGCCATTTGTGGGCGTCGGTGGCCCAGGAGTCGGCGAGCTCGTAGCCGTGGGTGAGGTGGCGGTAGGCGGGCGAGGCGGCGGCCCAGAGGCCGAAGGCGCCGTCGACGTGGATCCACGCTCCGGCGGCGCGGGCCTCAGGGCAGATGGCGGCGGCGGGATCGAAAGCGCCGGTGTTGACGTTGCCGGCCTGGAGACAGAGGATGGTGCGGTCAGTGAGGTGGGGGAGGGCGTCGGCGCGCATGCGGCCGTGGGAGTCGACGGGGACGCGGACGACGCGACGGCGACCCAGGCCTAGCATGCCGAGGGCCTTGATGACGGAGGAGTGGGCCTCATTGCCGAGGACGACGGTGAGCTCGGGAGCGCCGAAGAGGCCGTCGTTTTCGATGTCCCAGCCGGCGCGCTCAAGGAGATGGTGGCGGGCGGCGGCGAGCGAGGTGAAGTTGGCCATGGTGGCGCCGGTGACCACTGCGCCGGCGGTTCCGGCGGGGAGGCCGAGGAGGTCGCGGGCCCACTCGATGGCGGTCTCTTCAAGGACGGCGGCGGTGGGTGACTGGACGTTCATGGCGGCGTTCTGGTCCCAGGCGCTGACCAGCCAACCGGCGGCCATGGCGGCGGGGAGGCAGCCGCCGTTGACGAAGCCGAAGTAACGGCCGCCGCCGTTGGCGACGGTTGCGGGGGAGCCGTACTGGGCGAGGAGGCGGGCGACTTCTGCGGGGTCGGTGGGGATTTCCGGAGTGGGGCCGGTTAGGGCGGCGAGGGCGGAGATGGCTTCAGGGGATGGGGCTACGCGGCGGTGGTTGACGGCGCGGATGTAGTCGATGGCGGCGGCCGCGGCGGCTTGGAGCGGTGCGGTGCGGTCGGTTGAGTCGGGATGAACCAGGGATGAGGGCGGAGCGGGCTCGGCTTGCGGCATGGGGCTGTTATATCACCGGAGTGGTGGTGCCGCTGGTTCCGGCGGGCGGAGAAGACTAACATGGAGGCGCATCCGAGAATCAGCTGAAATGAGACGAGCGGCGAAAGTCACGGCGATTTTGAAGCGTCTTCTGGTCGGCGCGGCCGTTGCTGGTTTTGCGCACGCGTCCGGACAGACCGATTCTCCGGCCCATTTCGACCGCAATAACTCCGCGAGCATCCTGGCTCAGCTTGCGCCGGACGATGCCCCTCCGGCGAAGTTGCATTTGAGCGCTGGAGATCGCGCCATTGCGATACGCAGGCTGCTGGCGGCCAAGCGTGAGGAAGCCGGATGGCAACGGGAACTTGCTGAATATCTGCTGGCCACACTGGGCGAGAGCTACGAGGCGAACCGCGATGCATTGCTTCAGGTGTGGAAACGGGATGGCGACGACGGAACGATGGGATTGATGATCGATCTTTATCAGCAAGGTCACAGCGAGTTGCTGACGCCGTTGCTTGCCCGCTACGACGGATGGAATGCGGCGACGACTGAGGGTCTGGGAAGCTTCTATTCGGATGAACTGGCCAAGGAGCCTGAGGCATTTCTGGCTGTTCTTGCGACATTCTCTCCCAAAAGGCAATACGAACTATGTACCGCAGCCGGGGGAACGGATGGCGGCGGAATGGGTCCCGCGGTCGAGAAAAAGGTGCTGCTCAGCCTGAGACGGATCGGTGGCGAGGTGGCGATGCGCTGTGCACGTGGCGTTAGAGCCGGGAACCGGGATGCGGAGGCCGCGAACCAGGATTTGCCCGGTTCGAAACCGAAATAACTCGCATTTTGATTCCGAGAGGGTTTGAACAGGTGGCCCGTTGTAATTCTCGGGGATTCGCCGTATTCTAAATAGGCAGACGCGTTTGTCCGCCGGGAGTTCCGTGAATGTTCCGGCTGGCGGAGAGATGAGTGGGCTTACGGCCCACTTTTTATTTGGCTCGATTTTTCCCTGAAAAACTCGCGGCGCTGCAGGGCGGTTTTTCGGGGCCCCAAGGCAGGTTCGGGTGGGGGCGGCCGGCTCACGCAGCACCGGTCAGCGCATAACCCGTGCAGTTTGAGGCAGATGGCGGTAGCGCTGGAGACAATTCGGACGGCGGCGGAGCGGGTGGCGCGCTCGCATGGGCTGGAGGTGGTGGACGTGGAGTTTGCCGGCTCAGCCAAGGACCGGATCCTTCGCGTGTACCTGGAAAAGGACGCCGCGGGGCGGGCGCTCTTGAAGGAGCAGTTGGCCGCGGGCGGCGAGGAGTTGCCGGAGGCGCTGAGGGAAGGAACCTTAAGCCCTGAGCAGCTTTCCGGCATCACACATGGAGATTGCGCGGAGTTCAGCCGGGATTTTGGTGTGCTGCTGGATGTGGAAGAGCTGGTTCCAGGCAACGAGTACACACTAGAGGCAAGCTCGCCCGGATTAGACCGGAAGTTGAGCAAGCGTGAGGATTTCGAGCGGTTTGCGGGAAGCCTGGTGAAGGTGCAGACGTATGAGCCGATCCGGAATAACCGGCATTGGCAGGGACGGTTGGTTGGGGTCACTTCCCCGGTCCCCAAAAGCGCGGGACCGGGGGCACCCAACATCACGATCGACTTGAATGCGGTGAAGCAGAATTCGAAGAGCCGGAAGACGGGCGTTACGACGGTGGAGATTGCGCTGAGCAACGTGGAGAAGGCGCAGTTGATACCGGAGATTTGAAAGAACCAGGGATTAGGGATTAGGGACCGAGGGACTGGGAAACACCCCCTCTTGCGGCTTTCCCCAGAACAATTGGCGGGCGTGACTGGTGTCAGTACCGCGCCAACAGATTGAAGCAAAAGAGAGTAAGCGAAACATGTCCAGCGTCTTGTATCAGAGCATCGAGCTGTTAAGCCGGGAAAAGGGCATCGAGCCCGAGATTGTGGTGGGAGCGGTGGAAGAAGCCATCGCCCTGGCCACGCGCAAGTTTTACAAGACGCAGGAAAACATGCGCGGCGAGCTCAACAAGGAGACGGGCGAGATTCTGGCCTACGTGTACAAGACCGTGGTGCCCGATGAGGGCGAGATCGAGGACCCGGTGAACCAGATCACGCTAACGGAAGCCAGTGAACTGGCTCCCGGCGTTGAGTTGGGCAGCGAGATTCGCATGTACAAGGACACCAGCCCGCTGGGACGTATTGCGGCACAACTGGCCAAGCAGGTGATCTTCCAGAAGGTGCGCGAAGCGGAGCGCGACACGGTGTTTCAGGAGTACGCGCACCGCGAAAAGGAAGTGCTGAACGCGACAGTGAAGCGGATCGAGGGGCAGGACGTCATCTTCGACCTGGGCAAGGCGGAGGCGCGGTGCCCCAAGCGGGAGCAATCGCGGCTGGAATCGTTCAGCGTGGGCGAACGGGTGCGGGTGGTCCTCATCAAGGTTGACCGCGCGGCCAAGGGACCGCAGGTGATTGTTTCGCGCGCGGCGCCGGAGCTGGTGCAGAACCTGTTCCAGAGCGAAGTGCCGGAGATTTACGACAGCACGGTGGTGATCAGGGCAATTGCGCGTGAAGCCGGCGAGCGCACCAAGATTGCGGTGATGAGCCGCGACAAAGATGTGGACCCGGTGGGCGCATGCGTGGGCATGAAGGGCATGCGTGTGCAGTCGATCATCCGCGAGTTGCGCGGCGAAAAGATCGACATTATCGAGTACAGCGAAGAGATCACCACGTTCGCGGAGAAGGCGCTGCAACCGGCGAAGGTGAGCCGCGTATCGATCACGGACCTGACCGATAAGCAGCTGGAAGTGATTGTGGACGACACGCAGCTTTCGCTGGCGATCGGGAAGAAGGGCCAGAATGTGCGGCTGGCGGCCAAGCTGCTGGGCTGGAAGATCGACATCAAGAGCGAAGAAGAGAAGCGCCAGGAAGTCGAGCAGCAAATGCAGGCGATGAGCGGCGGCCCGACGACTCCGATTGAACAGGTTTCGGAACTGGGCGAAGGGATCATCCAGAAGCTGGTGACGGCCGGCATTACCACGGTGGAAGCCCTGGCGGACATGACGCCGGAGCAGCTCGAGGAGATTCCGGGCATCGGCGAGAAGACGCTGGAGCGAATTTCAGTAGCGGTGCGGCACTACTTTGGTCACTTTGAAGAGGGCGAGGAGACGCCGCCGGGCGAAGGAACGCCGGCGGAGGGCGCGGCAGCAGAAACGGCGGCTGCGGATACCGAGTCTCCGGCCACCGGCAGCAATGAAGTGGCGACACCGGAGGCAGCGGCGGGAACGGCAGAGGCCGAGCTCGAAAACGCGCAGGAGACGCTGGAAGAGGCGGAGCAGGAGCGATCGGCACAGGCGGAGAATGACGACCTTGAGGCCAGCGATGCGGGCTCCGAGGCCGAAGCCGATGCGGAAGTGCAGAGCATGACCGCGGCGGAGCTGGCAGTGGATAACGTGCCGGTTCCGGATGAAGGGGAACTTCCCGAGTTGGACAGGGAAGAGGACGAGACAGGCAGTGAAAAGGAAGCGGCGGAGTAGCACGGCCAGTGCCGGCGTTTCAAAGGATAATGGAATTTCCAGCAGTGGAAGTTCAAACAGCAGCCAATGCCATGAGGTAGCTATGAGCACTTAAGGCTTTGGGTAGCGGGATTCTGAAAAGAGGCGGATGAGCAAGGTTCGTATCAACGATCTCGCGCGCGAGATGGAAGTGAAGAGCCGGGAGGTTCTGGAAGTCCTGACGGAACTGGGTCTGGGCGAGGGCAAGACGCACTCGAGCTCGATCGAGGACCACGAGGCGGAGAAGGTTCGCGCGCACTTAGGCAAGGCTCGCGCGGGCTCGCACGCGGCGCCGACGGCATCGCGTGGGGCGCAAGGCATCCAGCCCAAGATCGATCTCTCGCACGTGCACAAGCCGGGCGATGTGGCGAAGGCCATCGCGGATAAGAAGAAGGCGGACGAGGAAGCGGCACGGCGTAGCCACGTATCCCGGGCCGCGGCCGCGAAGCCCGCTGCGCCTGCGCCTGCTGCGAGCGTAGCCGTGCCGGCCAAGCCAGCCGTTGCCGCTGCGCCGCCCCCGCCAGCCAAACCTGAGCCGCGCCGAATTGTGCCCCAGGTTCGCCAGGCGCCTCAGATTGTTTCTGCCCCACCGAAGCAGGGGGCGATTGCGTCAAAGCCGCCGGCAACCCCGGTGGTGGCAAAGCCCGCAGCCGTTGCCGCGCCTCCGCTGCGCCCGGCCGTGGCCACGGCGCCGCCGGTTGCAGTGGTGGTGAAGCCGCCGGTTGCGCCTCCGGTCCGCGCGCCGGAGGTTGCGCCCGCTCCGGCCAAACCGGCTGTGGCAGCCGCTGCTGCGCCGGCAGTGCCCGCGCCGGCAGTGTCCGCGCCAGCCGCGCCGGTTGCTGAAGCGGCACCGGTAGCGCAGGCGCCGGTTGCACCCGAGCCAGTAAAAGTATCGCCGCGAGTTGAAGCGCCCGCTGCGGAGCCGGTTATTGAGAAGCCGGCCGAAGAAATTGCGGCCGCTCCCGAGCCGGCCGAGCCCGAAGCTCCCACGGCGCCGGTCCCGCCGATCCGCCGCGTGGTAATGCCCCAAACCGGTCCGCGGCCTGTGTACAAGGCGCCGATTCTCAGCCCGGCGGCAGCC
>Ga0265339_10001012_pt1 | contig 21389 bp, 28 predicted proteins | sample 4CB219metaG_FD_202085 | JGI IMG/M metagenome (GOLD analysis project Ga0265339, IMG submission 202085) | Rhizosphere microbial communities from Carex aquatilis grown in University of Washington, Seatle, WA, United States - 4-CB2-19 metaG | ecosystem: Host-associated > Plants > Roots >... | reverse complement strand
TGGGCCATCGCGCATTTCCTCCATGAAATCGAACACGGCTCTCAAAAGAGCATAATCGAACAAATTCTGCACTAATCGCCAACATCACTTTCCGATAGAATTGACCCTCGTTTTAGCAGCCCACACGGGGTGTGCCTACTACAATCACGGCGGTTGCGTGATGGGGCGCCTTCCTAAGGCTTACCCGCCGAATCGGATGAGTTTTCCACCGATTCAAGAGCTGCCGCCAGGCCGGGCACGCCTTCGGCGCCGGCGGGCACGGTGATCGTCGAGCCGCGGAATGCCTTGCCGATCGGCTCATAGCGGCCGCCCAAGTGCTGGGCCAGGAAAGCTTCGGTCACGGCGTTGAACGAGAGCCGGTTCTCTGGCCGGGCAAAGCCGTGCCCTTCATCGGGATACAATACATAGGTTACCGGAATCTGCTTCTTGTGCATCAGATCTACGATCTGGTCCGATTCCGCCTGCTTCACGCGCGGGTCGTTCGCTCCCTGGCCGATCAACAGCGGACGCTCGATCCGGTCGACGTGCGTCAACGGCGACCGCTCTTCGAGGAACTTCTTCCCCGCCGGGGTTGAGTGGTCGCCCACGCGATCTTTGAAAAGCTGGATCATCGGCGCCCAATAGGGCGGGATCGACTCCAGCAAGGTTTGAATGTTCGACGGACCGACGATGTCGACTCCACAGGCGAAGACGTCGGGCGTGAACGTCAAGCCGACGAGCGTGGCATAGCCACCGTAGCTACCGCCCATGATCGCAATTCGCTTGGGGTCCGCGATGCGCTTCTTGACGGCCCATTCGACGGCGTCGAGCAGGTCGTCGTGCATCTTGCCACCCCATTCCTTGTTGGCGGCGTTGAGGAACTCCTTGCCCAGCCCGGTCGAGCCGCGAAAATTCACCGACAATACCGCGTAACCACGGTTGGCCAGGAATTGGTGCTCGGGATCGAATCCCCATTCGTCGCGGGCCCAGGGACCGCCGTGGACGTTGAGCACCAGCGGCACGGGCTGGTCGGGCAGGTGGTTGTCGTCGTCGTCACAGCCCGGCGGCAAGGTCAGGTAGCTCACGAGCTTGAGGCCGTCGCGGGCGGTAATCACCTCCGGCCGCATCTTGACCAGCGGCATGCCATCGAGGTCGTCGCGGTTGTTGAACAGAAACGTTGCCTCTTGGGCATCGCGATCGTAGTGGTAATACTTCACCGGTCCGTCGTCGAGCAGATAGGCCACGGTCCAATGCCGGTCGTCGAGCGTGCGGCTGGTGACCGCGATTTCGCCGTCGGCGACTGAGCGCAGGTACTCCAGGTCGGCGGCCACTGCGTCGTCGAGCACTTGCCACTCTTTACGGGTATAAGTAAATGAAACGGCTTCGACGGTATTCTCCGTCGGGTGCGAGAGCACTTCACCCACGTCGGACCGTTCGTTCTCGGCCAGAACCTTCCGCTTGCCGGTGTTTAGGTTCCAGGCCACGAGCGCGCCGGTGTTCCGCCGCCGGCTGTCGGTGATGAACAGCACGTCGCCGCTCTTGTCAAAGCCCAAGGGGTTCGTCGTGAGCGTGTCTTCGGCGGGGATCTTGAGAAACTCGTCCCACCCTCCTTGGCCATCGGCGGCGAACAACTGATTCGCGCCGTCGGGCGTGAAGCGCGTGGCGAACCGCACGCGGTAGTCTTCATCGCACATGTAGCCTGAAAATTGCTGGGTGTTCTTCTCGAGCAGCTTGCGCTTGCCCGTCACGAGGTTCACGCGGTACAGGTCGTGCAGTTCGGGAACACGATCGTTCAGGCCAACCAGGATTTCCTCGGGGAAACGATGGCTGACGAGCTCGATGCGGGCATTGACTTTCTCTAGGGGCGTCAGGTCTTTGGTATCGCCCACCGCGAGATCGACGCAGTAGACGTGCCAGTCTTCGTCGCCGCCGACGTCTTGCTGGTAAAGGATGTGCTCGCTGGTGTAGGCCCAGAAGTAGGTGCGGATGCCGCGCACCTTGTCGTGGGTAACCGGCCTGGCCTGAGCGGGGTTATCCAACGACCCGACCCAGATGTTGAGCACGCCTTGTTCCGGCGCCAGGTAGGCCAATTGCATTCCGTCGGGGCTGATTCGCGCCGCCGTGCGGTTCGGGTTGCCGAAGAGCGCTTCGCGTGGGATCAACGGCACATCGGCCAGATACTCAGGCACGGTTTGGTCAGCGGCAGGCGTGGATTTGGGCGTTTTCGCGCGAGGCTTCTTGGCCGCGGTCTCCTTTTTCGTTGGCTTGTCCACTTTCTCCTCCACTTCTTCTTCCTCGACGACGGCTTCGCTGGCCGAAACTTCCTCCGCCAGCGGCGGCGACACAGATTCTTCCGCCGCGACCGGGGCTTCTGCCGCACGTTCGGCCTTTGGCTCTTTGGTCGCTTGGGCCGTGGGCTTGCCCGGTGGCGGCTTCGCCGCCGGATTGCAACCGCTCGCCACCCCAACGAACACCGCCATCATCAGCATGGCGGAATTCGTGAGAAGTCCGAACGTCACGGCGGCCTTACTCATCTGAGGCTCCAGGTGAAAGTCGCTTTTTCGACCGTGTGAACCATAATTCGCGGACGAGACAACAGAAAGGATAGCCGATCCGTCCGGAGCGTGGCTAGCTTGAATTGCACCGACTCGCGTGGGCCATGCCTTGCGACGTGCTTGACTTGCACCCTAGGCGGCGCGTATCAAGCCGCGTAGATCGAGACAATATGTCCGACCACGCGAGGTCTGGGAGGATGACGGGATAGAACTGGGGCTGTGCCTCGTTGTTCCACACAAGTCGCGAGAGACGCGCCGCCCCGTTCACGGGGCCTCCCGCGAAGCGGTCAAAGACCCGGCATTCATGCCGGGGAAGACGGGTGTGCATTATTGTGTCCCAACCCCGTTCACAGGGCATACCAATCGTCTGACTTAAGCCATTCTGGTAGCCCCGTGAGCGGGGCATCCGCAGCAGTTTGCGATCCGGGCGTAAATGCCTGACCGAATACGGCTACGCCGAAGCCCCGTAAACGGGGCAAACCAGCATCCAGTGGCGCCAAAAGATGTGCAGAACAACCAGGGCTGTCGAATCGTGCCCCTTCGGGGCTGAAAGCAAGGCGATCTCAAAGCGGGTGGCAAGTGGCAGACGCGTCCGCGATCCAATACATTGGTTCGTGCGTAGAATTCGGCCGTTTGCCCGATTGCGGAACTTTCAAACCACCCATCGCTTCCAACTTCGATGGAACCGATCACAACCGCCAAGCTGCCTTTGCATTCCACGGCGCTTCGTTACCAACCGCTGGTGATCGTGTTGGCGGCCGTGGCGGCGGGAATTCTCTGCGACGCGAAATCGCCGCTGGCCGCGCCGGCCTGGTGGGCGATCGCCACGGCCGGTTGGTCGGCCTGGCTGCTGCTCTGGCGCGGTCGGCACGATCGATCGGCCGGCGTCGTGCTCTGGATTTCCCTGGTGGCGTTGGGCGGCGGCTGGCACCATTGCCGCTGGTACTTGTTCGCCGACGACGAATTGGGGCTCTACGCGCGCGAGGCGGCCCAGCCCGCCTGCATCGAAGCCGTCGTCGTACGTGGACCAAGGCGCGTGCCTGCCCCTCCCTTCGATCCGCTCTGCGCGCTGGTGCGCGGCGACCAGACACGCTTGGAAGTCGATGTCACGCGGCTGCGCGACGGCGAAGCGTGGCGGCCGGCATCCGGCCGAGTGAAGCTATGGGTCGAAGGGCACTTGCTGGGCGTCCACGCGGGCGATCGGTTGCGGGTCGTCGGGCAGGTGGCTATTCCCGCCACGGCCCAAAATCCGGGCGAGTTCGATTTTGCACGGCATGCCCGCGCGGACCGGCAACTGTGCCGCGTTTCGGTCGATTTTCCCGAGTGCGTTGAGATCGTCGAACGCCCGGCGTGGTGGGGACCGGCGCGGCTTTGGGAGGAGCTGCGCGGTCGCGGCGACACGATCTTGTGGCGGCAGTTGGCCCACGAGCGGTCGGGGTTGGCCGCCGCGCTCCTGCTGGGCATCCGCGAAGAATTGGATACTGAAGCGACACAGGCGTTCTCGAAGACCGGCACGATCCACCTGCTTTCGATCTCAGGATTGCACGTCGGCATTCTGGCGGGCTTTTTGTTTTGGGCGATGCGGCTGCGTTGGGCCGGCAGGGGCGCTGGGCTGGCGGCCATCGCGCTGGTCACGCTGGGATACGCATTGGTGATCGACGCCGAGCCGCCGGCGGCGCGGGCGACCGTGGTGGTGCTTTTGGTCTGTACGGCGCGGTACTGGTGGCGGAGGCTTCCGGCGTTTAACGCCCTGGCGCTGGCCGCGCTTTGGGTTTTGTGGTGGAACCCGGCCGAGCTGTTTCGCGTCGGTCCGCAATTGTCGTTCCTGGCGATGGCCGCCTTGGTTTGGTTTGGACCGCGTTGTGTTCTGCATCCCAGTGCCGACCCGCTCGACCGTCTGATCGCGCGAACCCGCCCTTGGCATGAAAAACTGGCGCGATGGACTTGGCGCTCGTTGTGGCAAGCGACGGCACTCACCGCCTGCGTCTGGGCGGTCAGCGCGCCGCTGGTCATGGCCCAGTTCCATCTGTTTTCGCCCGCCACGCTGGTGCTGACGCCGCTCTTGGCACTCCCAATTGCGGTGGGGCTGATGTCAGGCTTCGCCGTGCTCGTGCTCGATTGGATTTTTCCGCCGCTGGGATCCTTGGCGGGCTCGTTTTGCGACGCGAGCCTCTGGGCGGTCGAGCGGGCGGTCGAAATGGCCAGCCATTGTCCTGGAAGCCACTTTTGGGTGCCGGGACCCGAGCCGTGGTGGCTGTGGGTGTTCTACGCAGCGCTGGCCTTCTTGGCCGCCGCGCCGCGATTGCGGCCACCCACGCGCTGGTGCCTGGCGCTTGCGGCGGGCTGGTTGGCCGTGGGCCTGGCGGCGCCGTTGTTGCGAGCGACGGATGAAGGCCGGCTCGACTGTACGTTTTTGTCGGTCGGACACGGCTGCGCCGTGGTTCTCGAACTGCCCGACGGCCAGACGCTGCTCTACGACGCCGGCCGGCTTGGCTCGCCGATGGCGGGTGCCCGCACGGTGTCGGGCTATTTGTGGTCGCGCGGCGTTACGCACGTCGACGCGATCGTGCTATCGCACGCCGACGTCGACCATTTCAACGCGGTGCCCGAGTTGCTGGAGAAGTTCTCGGTGGGCGTCGTGTATGCCACTCCGGCTATGCTCGCCGACGAGGGACCCGCGATGAGCCGCTTGCGCAGGGCCATCGACGCGGCCGGCGTGCCGCTAAGTGAGACGTGGGCGGGCGACCGCTTGCGCGTCGGCGGCGGTTGCAGCGTCGAGATCTAACACCCATTTACACCCAAGTCGCAAGAACTCTCAAAAACACCGCAAAATATAGGGTTTTTTGCCCTCTTGCGAATGGTGTTTTGACCGCCCACGCCCCTCCCGGCCACCCCCAAGAACATGAACATGGGAGACGCCAACAATCCGACCAATCCAACCACCAAAAAAAGTCGAGCAGCCCGGTTTGCGGTGGCAGCCTGATCGAGATTCGGGGGAGGATTTGCGGATCATGAAGCGAGGGGGGAAGGGGGTAGGTGGGTGTGGCCAGATTATCGAAGTCTCGGCTGACCTTATCGGCTTAATATCCTTACGCACACGTTGAACAAAATTGGTGCGGCCAGGAATCCTAGTCCGATTATGGCCACGAGTTTGCGTGCCTGTCGTTTGCTGTGAGGTACGACAAAAGCGGCGGCGAGCAACCAGAACCCGATACCGAACAGGATTGCCTGCTCAATCGAGACGCCGAAAAATGGTGCTTCCATCTCTAGTGCCTGGTAGCCGGGAATGAAAAGCGGGAGTGGCTCATCGGGACAATCTACCACCCAGCCGCTTCGCCGGACCAGCAGGAAGGCCAGCCGCTCGACGACATCCGCCGCAAGCTCGCCGTTCAGCGCGACCTGTTCCTCGTTGGCGAGTTGGACGGCCGGATCGTGGCCACGGTCATGGCCGGCTTAGATGGTCACCGAGGCTGGGTCTACCGGGTGGCGGTGTTGCCGGAGCTTCAGAAGTGTGGGATCGGCCAGGCGATGATGGCCGAGGTAGAGAAGAAGTTGGCCGAGATCGGCTGCAAGAAGGTCAACCTCCAAGTCCGCTCGACCAACCACGGCGTCGTCGCCTTCTACCGCAGCCTCGGCTTCGAGGTCGAAGAGCGGATCAGCATGGGCAAGAGGATTGGGCCGCCCGCTTGATCGACTAATCCCCACACATCGGCTCGTAGTAGGTCTGCCTGCGGCTCTTGCTCGCCATAAATCTAGCCATTTTCGTTGCCATCCCGAATGTCGAATCGGGTGTTGGCCGGATTATTTGTATCGTGGCACTGGGGATGGGCCTCACAAAACAGCACTTTTGGGTTGTAGAGCCTGCGGTTTTCTGACCCACGGGGTTGGCCGCCATAGCCCAGCGTTTGACCGTTGGATGGGATCGGCTGGCCCTTGTATGCTCTCCACAAGATTGACCGTCGCCCATTTCTCCGCTCAAATAGCGTCGTTCGCCCCTTCGCCTTCCATCAGGTTGATCGTCGCATGACGGACAAACCCCAAGACATTGAAGCATATAAGAAATGGCTGTCCGACAACCATAAGGTTGAGATCGCACAGGCCGCAAAACACTACGAGCTAATATCGGGCATGATCCGAATGAAATTCGTGGAGTCAGAACTTTGGACGACAATTCGAGACTCACTCCAACAATTCGATTCCGATTATCAAGCCGGCCATAACGGCTTCCCCCTTTGGGCTAGCACCTTTCCATTACCTGATCTGCTCACAAAATCGTTCACATCATTTTTAGAAAAGACATTCCGGCGCAACGTTCTTGACAATATAAAATGGGACAAGGCACCAAAGGACAGAATCGGTTCGGGTTGGATACTTCCTTCCAACTGGTTCAGTCGAATAAACGACATTACACGAACATGCTTCGTCGTAAAATACTTCGATGGCGTGCAATATCTAGCCACCCAACTAGAACAGGTTTGCAGGATTCACAATACGCCTTTCCACGTCCATTATGAAGCCCGTGATGAGGGTTATTATGCTGCGCATGTTTACGCCACGTATAACCTCTCACTTCCAGGTCTTGATTGGACAACCGAAGAAGTGCCTTGCTCGATTGAGTTGCAAATAACAACTCAATTGCAAGACGTGATTCGTCACATGCTACATTCTCACTATCGTACTCGGCGGATGCAATCACATAGCGAGCACCCGTGGAAGTGGAAATGGAATTCTAAGAGTCCTGAATTCGCCACAAACTATATGGGTCATATCTTGCATTACCTCGAAGGACTCATAGTAGATATTCGAGATAAAAGCACACCACCGCAACCATTGGAGAGTATTGACCATGAGCACGCTTAGTCTACCTGACGCTTTTAACGATTATGTTCATCGTATTGGCATCACCCATAAACTCCTCGACAGGTTCACCACGGTGTACGCCCAAGCAGCCAGCCTAACAAGTGAATCTATCAAAGACCTCTTCGTAACCGATTACCGCCAGCTTGCCGGCGAATCACAGTATGCCACGGCCGTGTTCTTTACAGAAAATACAATAATAGAGATTCAGAACTTCCTTGCATTGCCACTCGGCTTCTTCATTGCCAGTGATCTTGGACGTCCTTCGTTTTGTCAGCTAACCCCCCACGACTTCGATATTTCACAGAGCATTTTGTCCACTGGCTGCCATCGTCTTCAATTAATTGCCAGATGGATGCCTGACAACTTTGAATTGAACCTGCACGCCACTGACGAAAACTGCCAGCACCTATTGGCTTTGGCAAAGAAACGGATGTGGCGCTAACAACAAGGCTGTTGATGCCGAAGAAGAAGAAATCGCCGACAGACCGCATTCCGGTTGCCCCTGATATAAGACTGCTAGTCTTGCACGAATCGGGGTATAAATGCGCGAATCCCGTTTGTCGGCATGTTCTCACGCTGGACGTTCACCACTTGGAATACGTTTCAAATGGCGGGACAAATACCGCAGACAATTTGCTTCCGCTCTGTCCTAACTGCCACGCATTGCATCATCGTGGCGAGATACCAGAAACTTCATTGCGAGCGTGGAAACTATTCTTGCTCGCGCTCAATGAAGCGTTTGACAGAAAATCTGTGGACGTTTTATTAGCCATTCACAAGCAAGACAGGATCAACCGCCTCACTGGGGATGGAGTAATCGCGCTCTCGCCACTTATCGCTGCCGGTCTGGTTGGAGTTTTTGAATATTGGGAAGGTGCGTCCACGGCCGAGTATACAAGACAGTATGGGGTAGGTCTTTCCGAAAAAGGCAAGCGCCTAATCGAAGGTTGGAAGGCAGGTGACCAAAAAGCGGCGTTTCTAAATCCGCCTTCCGAACCGACGATCACGCCCACCTCATGATCGTCTCGACCCCATCCACCTCAGCCACAAACCGCCGATGGTAATCGCCAAGTGCCTTGAACTTCCCGGTACAATGGCATCGTGGACATCCGAGACTTACCCAACGACGCCCGGCAACTACTGATGCGGCTGAACGCGCCGCCTCGCCTTGTCGCTCACCTTTCCCTCGTCCACGACTCAGCGGGCGAGATTCTGGAAGCCCTGCAAGCTTGCTGGCCCGATCTGCCGATTGATCGTGACGCCGTGCTTTTCGGCGCTGCAACGCACGACATCGGAAAAGTGCTGCACCCTGCCGAACTTGTCGGACCGGGAAATCGGCACGAGCAAGACGGACCAGCATTGCTTGAGCAATCGGGCTTCCCGCCGGACCGATCCCGTTTTGCCAGGACGCACGGAACCTGGAACCACGAGGCAAATCTGGCGATCGAAGATTACGTCGTTGCCCTGGCTGATACTTGCTGGAAAGGATCAAGGGATATAACGCTCGAATCAAAACTGGCATCCGGCATCGCCGAGTTGCTGGGGATGGAGGCATGGGAAGTATTCATGGCACTCGATGAAATCGTGACAGGAATTGCCGACCAAGCAGACGAACGATTGGCTTGGCAGCGTCGAGCTGGTGGATGATTTCGCCGAGCTAGCTGGCCTGGCGGCGTTTGTGCGAAGGAAATGCTCCGGGTAACGGAGCGCCGTGCCCCCCCAACGTCCTGGCCCGTTTTCAACCACGGGCGAGAAACAAACCGATCACCAAGATGGCGACTAGCAGGCCAGCCAATGCCATTCGGAAGGGATGGCCGGTGAATACTCCTGTTGCAGCACCAATTGCTGTCGCGCCGACGACTAACTCGACCGCTGGGCAAATAAACTCCGATGTATTTAACACAACAATGGCGCGTGCGAAGCATCCGCCTGCAACTCCGGCCAAGGCGATCATCCCTAATAGACTTCGCAGATGTAACTCTGGGTGGGGCATCGCTGATGGCCTGATTCGGTGTTCACGTGCAATCGATCCCGCGCCGACTCCGTTCTGCTTCCAGCAGCGCCACAACAGCTTCAACGCACTCTCGACAGATTGCGTTTGCGCCATCAGCCGTGAAGAATGGGCCTGCAAGACGCCGCAGTTTTCGGCAAAACGAGCAGTAAGGAGCCTTGCCAAGTCCTGTCGGCTCCTCAGCGAACACTTTGGCGGCTCGTTGGGCGCAGCCGTAACAGATGAAATATTCGTCCGGCCCTTCGACCAATGGACCAACCACCGTGTAACTTTCGACGCAGAAGGAGCAGTTCGCCTGGCGTTTTGGGCGTTCTCCCCGCCACCTTCCGAATGGCCAAACCATGATTGGTTGCGACCCTCCTTTGCTGACTCAGAGGGGACAGGGCATTCGGGCCATTCTACCAACCGCCGGCTACGCAGGGCGGGTCACCTTGGAGGCCCTGATTTCGTACTGAAGTGGGAAAGCTGCCCATCGCCGGGTCGCCACGGGCAGCTACGATAGTAAACGACTCCGTCGATGATGGGTTCCAAGTTCTTGTTGATCACGGTGTCTCCGAGGATGATAAACACTACGTTTCTAAGATGTTTGCCACCCACGGCAATGATCTTGAGATCCTCGTGTGTCGTGTAGAACTTCTCCTCAAAGAACTCACAGTCGTCCCGCACGTGCCCTCCTCCCCACGGGCCAATAAACGTCAGGCAATGGAATTGATATTTGTCTCCGACCTGCACCTTTATGGCGGCTTGAAGGTTCTTGCTATCCAGCTTCGCCAGCGCGAAGTCGGCAATCCGTCCGGCATTGGGGACGGTGAAATCCAACTCGACTCGCATTAATTGCCGATCGACACCACCCAACGGTTGCGACGTCAGGTAGAGCCGGTTCTTGTCCTCCTCTAGCGCGCAGACGACATCTTTCAGAACGACTTTGTCGGATGAGCGAATCTTGCTTTCGGCTTTCGCTCCCTGATCAGTGGGTTTCTCATCTGGCGGCGGGTCGTCTACCGCCTGGAGCGATGGGAGGTACAGCACGCAGGCAAAAACGGCACTCGCTAGGACCACGGCAATTGTTCGGCGCATATCAATCACCCTTTTGAGTCGGGATCGGAAACGGTTGGTAGTCTCGCAGGCGGGTCCGGAACATCCTGCCATTCTACCACCACCCAGCTTCGCCGGACCAGCAGAATGGTCGTGCGCTATTCGTGTGTTGCTGGCTGCGAATCAGGTGTGAAAGCTGGGCGGCCGGGCTTATCGTCGCCTGCGATCCCATATATAGGCGACGATCAGAAGGGCTGGCAGCACGATCGCGCCGCCCGCTCCGTCGTGGAACATTTCGTAGGTGTACCGCCAGATCGGCCCGCCAAACGCAATCGTGGCCCCTACCACGGCAGTGAGGATGAACAAGCTTCGCAGGCGGAATTGGAGGTGGGGCATCATGGCGGCATCGGGCGGGTAAATATGAAGAAGAACAGCGCACCAAACGCCGTGACAGTGGCGATCGAGAGTCCAGCAAGCGATGCGCCGAGCGTCGTGGCCATAAGCGTTCGCAGGCTGAACTGAAAGCGTGGGCGGTGCATTGGTTAACGTCGAGACAAAAACCTGACGGCGAAGACGACAACCACAATCCCAACGACGCCCAGGGCTGGTCCGACTGCTGTTTCCCACGGCCACCACGGCCAGAAAATCGCCAACATTACGAACACCACGCCAAGCACACCGAATTGCGACGCAATTATCCGGCGGATTTCCTGGCGTGGACGTGGCATTCGGGCATTCTACTACCCGCCAGCTTCGTTGGGCCAGCCAGGCGTCGCGCTCTTAGGAAACTATCGCCGGCCGGCCTGCTTCTGCTTATCCGCCTGCTTGATTGCGGCCCGAATGACCAGATACTTGACAACCCAAATGACCATAAACGTACCCCCAAGCAACACGAATGAAAGCCGCATCCCCTCAAACCAGAACGTCGAGGCCGCCAGGAACAATAGCACGACCAGGAGTTGCCGCCACTGGAAGGCTTTGAATTTGGCGATGGCTTTGGGCACTTCGTCGCTCATGCCAGTCAGGATAGCCGAGCCGCAAGGCAAATTCAAATTAGGCCACGATCCCAAAATCGCAAGGCTTGGAAACATCGTTTTCGATCTCTCGTGCCAAACTCCAAAACTCTTCCCGGCAACTCAGGCCACTACCGTCGCGCCCTTGCCCGCCGCTCATCGGCGCGGGATGCTGGGGGCATGGCCAAGCCCTTCGCCACGCTGCTTTCGATGTTGACGCCAAAGTGGGGATTGCCATCTGCTGGTGCGCTGATCTTGATCCGGCGAGAATGATTTCTGGAGGATGGGATGACCACGACCAAGCGAATGTGGCAATGGGCGATCCTGCTGCCGGTTTTCACCTTCTTCGCCGACACCATGTGCGTGTGGCCCTGGCGATCACCCGATCCGAATCTGGCAGGAGAAACGTGAATGAATGAAAACCCCTACCTTGCTCCCAATCTCGCCGCACCGACGCCTCGTTCTCGCCGCCGATGGTTTGCGTGCGGCAGCATAGTCGAACTCGTATTGCTCGGTTTCTACGTCTTGCTGAATGGTGCGATCCTCCTTCATACCCCTGATTGGGATGGTCTTTGGCGACGATTTGGCGATTCGCCTCAATACTGGAGGACCGTATCTGCGCACATGCACTGGTGCCAATTTATGATGATCCAGCCAGTTGTTGCCTTGCTGCTTTGGGTGATATGTGCTCCGTTATTTCGACGCAGATTCTGCTGGACGACAAGCGTGGCAGTCGCCGTACTCATCGCCGTTCTGTACGTGAATTGGAGGTCGTGTTGGGAATACGGCCTCGGCGTTGCCGTTTAGGTTGCCTGCCCTCCAATTCACCGAGAAATGCCCAGATAAGCGAGGAGCGACATGAAGCGGATGTGGCGATGGGTGATCCTGCTGCCGGTTTTCGCCTTCTTTGCCGACACGATGTGCGTTTGGCCCGCCCCACGCATTATTGGCTTCGTGGCCTATGCGCTTACTCCGATTCCGTTTCTTACGGCGATGGCGTTCGTCGCCGCCATCCCCATGTCGATCCATTACGCCTTGGCTCGGCAAAAGCGAAAGTTGCTGGCCTGTTTGTGTTTCATTGCGCTGTGGATCTTGGCGGTGTGGTCGGCAAAACTGGTTCGACATCGGGCGATTGTTCGGGCTTCACAGGTCGGCGATCAGATCGTTCAAGCACTGGCCCAATACCGAGCCGACTGCGACGATTTTCCGCCAAACCTTGAAAAGCTGTGCCCGACCTACTTGAATGAGATCCCATTCACCGGCCTGATAGGCTATCCCGACTTCAGGTATTCGTCGTTGCTTCCTGGCGATTACGAATTGCGGATCAACTGTCCCAATTGGTTCCTCGATTTCGACAGCATGATCTATTGGCCCTCCGAGAAATACCCAGACCACTACGGCGGCCAAGTTGAGCGAATCGGCAAATGGGCCTACATTCACGACTGATCCCCTCGCCGCCACAACCCGCCATCAATCGAGCGAATGAAAGCGGCCGAGGGCGCTTCCCACAGGGCGGGCGTATGGTACCAAGCCTATTGGGAATTCGTGATTATTTATTTAATTGTGTTTTTTGTTACAAGATTTGTACAAATCTCACGGGCTGATCTCGGCGGCGCTGAGGGCACGGTTGTAGATTTTGGTTTCGTCAATGAGTCCGTGGAAGTACCCCTCTCCCTCGGCCCATCCGATCGTCAGCGGAGCAGTGATTGTTGGAATGGCGAGATCGCTGGTCGAAGTACTGATGGCAATTCCGTCCACAAAGAACGTGAACGCATTGCCGTTCTTGGAAACGGCCACGCTGTACCACTGATTTGTGTTTAGTGCAAACGGAATTGACCGGAGCCAGATACTGTCTTTGGCCGGGTCTTGGATGTGCAAAGCAAACGTTCCCCCGTGGTAGCAGTAAATCCATTTGCTCGTAGCTCCTCCCCCCTCGTCGTGGGCGACGATCGCATTCCATCCTTGGATGGACGTGAAATTTACGCTGGCGGCAATCGTGAAATCGTTATTGCCGAAATCCCAATCCGGGCTGTCGGGAATCTGTATGTACCCACCCTTGCCGTCGAATTGGAACGCCTGGCCAACCTTGCCGGCGGCGAACGATGCACCGCCCTGGAGTGTGCCGTTGTGGCTGCCGACACTGCCGTTGGCGTTGTTCTCGGCCTTGAACCAGGCGATGGGAGGGGGTGGTTTGCCGATTCGGTATTTTTCGATCAAGTGCTTCTCGACCGCCGACCGCTCGGACTCGCTCAACGCCTTGTTGTAAATGATGGCCTCAGAGATGTCGCCTTGAATGCCACCGCACCAGCCTGTCGCTTTACCCATCCATAGTCCAACGTCGCCGAGGTGTTGAATGTTGGGTGCGGTGTTTCGTTCAGGCGGTCGCTGAACCGCACTATTGTCCGCCAGTGTGCCATTTAGGTAGAACTTCGTCGTGGAATGAATTGGTCCCGGCGTTCTTGTAATGGTCAACAGCAATGGCATGTTGTACAGCCCGTTGTATGAACCGGGGCCAAGTGAAGCGTTGTAATGCCAACCACCAGCCAATTGCAGAGCGTGATCCTCTTCATCAGCGCCCCGATCAATCAACACCATCAATGAAAGCGGCCGACCTGGATCTCCCCCATGAATCGGATTTCCGAGGCAAAAAATACTGTTGAAAGGATGGCCGTCAATTTGAGCGAGGTTCATCAGAAGGACGATCGTCACCGCCGCATCGCCGTGAATATCGACGTAGTTATGCGGCGAGCTTGCCAGTCCCGACTCGCCATCGAAGCGTACCGCCGCCCGACGGTTGATACCTCCAGCGGCCACGAATGTCGGTGGTGTGCCGGTGCCGCCAGGAAAAACGCCGGCCGTTTCCGAAAGGTCACGACCGTGGCCACTACTGTCGTGCCAGACATGCACCGGCTGTCCGTTGGCTAGGGAAAGCGCGTCGGCCTTGAACCACGCTTGGAGGAAAGGGGCCAGCGTTGCTGCAACGATAGGCGGGGGAGTGGCCGCCAACGACTTGACTCCGGGTATGACCGACGCACTTGTTTTTACCGTTTCTGCCTTCGACTTCTCGCCACCAACCTCGCACACGACACGGAATCCGAAGTGCCAGGCTCGCTCGGAGGGAGGTATCCTGCCACGAAAGGCGCTTCGACGTAGTAACAAGTGGTTCCAATTCCCTCCACCTCGCACGGGGCGAAAGTGACCCGCTAACGCACCCTTTGGGTCATCTGGTGGCGAGTGTCCGTAGTACGAAGGGTCATAACAGTCGTTGCAGAACTCGAAGACATTGCCGTGCATATCGAATAATCCGAATGCGTTTGCTGGCGTACTTCCAACGGGTTGTGTTTGCCCCCATGACTTATTGGAATGCAAGAAATGTTCTTCCGCCTTTGATTGGTCGCCAAAGTGCCAGGCTGTTGTCGTGCCAGCGCGGCAAGCGTATTCCCACTCCCCCTCGCGCGCTAGTCGGCATTTCATTTGCTCGTGTGCGCTCAGCCATTCGCAGAACGCCACGGCGTCATTCCATGTGACATTTATCACCGGATGGTCGTCGGTTTGCTTGAAGTCGCCGGCATTCCGCCAGTTGAATTCCGGTTTCGTTGTGGGGTCATTTCCGATCCATCCATGCCCCCAGCCTTCATTCTCGGCTTGGGTCTTGTAATCGGTCGCCTCGACGAATCGACGAAACTGGCCGAATGTGACTTCGTGCATTCCCAAGAAAAATGGTTTTGTGATTCTCACATGGTGTTGTGGCCCCTCTTCCTCCAGTTGTTCTACTCCATTTGGTGCTAACGCTGGCTCAAGGTGTTCGTCCTGAACCTGCTTTATCGCGCGAGCAATCTCCGCCTCCGTAGATCCCATCTCGAACTCGCCTGGCGGGATCAGCACGAGCTTCATGCCAATCGAATTGGTTTCGACGACCTTGCGGTCCAGGTGCTTCGCCCAGGCTTCTTGGTGTTTTTTGGCCTGGGCGGCATCGAATGGAGCAATGGCGAGCGGCGGTGGAGTTTTCGCCAGTTGAGCGACCTTTGTTTCCGACGAGGATTTCGGCACGGTCGATGTTGTTGGCGACGGTTCGGCCTTCGGAGCGGCGGGCAAATTCTCCTTACGTTCATCCGTTAACGCCGTGATCGAGAAATGTGCCACGTGGGTCAGGAACATCAGGAGCAGGACGAGCGCGGCGATACCCAGCCCTCCCCACACCAAAATCTGCAAAGGTGACTTGGGCGGGGGTGTCGTTGGCGTTGAAGGCTCTGGGTGGGTTCGCTTTCGTTGTTCCGAGGGACGAACCGGGATCGTCTCGGCCGTGGCTGGAAGAGGATATGTCATTGGCCTCGCAGCCACCGGAATCGCTTTCGGTGGGGGAGCGACGGGCAACGGTGGCGGACGTACCGGAGTGGTTTCTGCTTGCGCCGGGGGATCATTCTCCATCGTCGTTTCCGCCAACTGCGAGCGAAGGCCGGCATCGTATTCCGCCTTTCGTCGTTCGTTGAGCAGGCAGAGCTTGGCCTTCGAGAGTTCGTTCAGGATTTGCTGGGACTCAAACGAATGCGGGCCAGTCGCATACGATCGAATGTGCGACATCTGCCGGTCGGACGCCGCCTCGATGACGTTCGGATTGTCCTCGTACAGGACCAAGCCCAAGAGACGATAGTGGTTTGCCGGTTGGTCCCGAACCGGGATACCAAGCCACTGGTAGTAAAGCTCGGCGAGATCGACTCTCGAAAAACGGTTCGTTGGCATGGCTGGTCCCCAAAATGCGCACGCATGGGCAGTTTCGCCGGTCCACCAACTTGAGTCAAGAAGCGACCGGAGGTGGGGCTGCGGCTCCGTCATGCCAATGGCGACCGCAGTGCGGTGGTGATTGAGATGCAATCGCGCCGAACGCATTTCCCAGAAGCGGGTGGATGGGACCGAACTCTTGGGGAAAGTGCGATTATTTTATTGACATGGACGAGGGCAGGTGCGCCGAGACTTCGCACCGAAGTACCAGATCACCGTTTCGTCGGGAGGTAGCCAGCCCGACCCTTCACCTTGGTCACCTGCCGATCCTCGACGGCAGCGATGACCACCGAAGCTCGCACACCGCAAGCCCGGCAGATTCGGAGCAGCGTCTCGACGGTTGGCGACTTGTGATCGTGCTCCAACTGGCTGATGTAGGAGCGGCCGATCCCCGACTCGAAGGCCAGCACTTCCTGCGTTAGACCAGCATTTTCACGGGCCTTTCTGAGTTCCTCGCCAAGCATGTCGCAAACGTATCAGGGCGACGCTTGACTGTCGGTGCACTATAGTGAACAATCACTGGCGGCCTTCGAGGCGACCTCGACCGAGGAACGTTTGATCCCCACAAAAGTTCGACGCCGTGGCTCGACAATAACTTGCGTCCTTGTGTCCGCCAGACTTTTGCTTTGCTTTGGGGGGGCTTTTCTTTATGATCGGAGCGACTTCGGCAACCAACGACTACGCCCCTTGGCGGAAATACCGCCTGCGGAGCACGACCCATGCCCGTAAAGCTGCCCTGCCCTAATTGCAAGAAAACCCTTGCCGTTCCAACCGAGAGGGTTGGATCAAGCATTGCCTGCCCTGCGTGCGGAACGGATTTCCTCGCTGCTTGGCCACCACAACTGCCATCGAGCAGCACCACGAACCAAGGGGTGATCCGGCCTCCGTCGCCAGAGCGTACCTCGTCACCAGTTTGGGAGGCTACCGTTCAACCGGCCAAGGCGCCTAACGCTGCCCCTGCTCGATCACAACCAGTGATCCCGGTGCAGGCAACAGTGCTCCGGCCGCCACCGCCACCGAATCGCAACTCGTCATCGCCTGTGACGCCTCCGGCTCCGCTTCAATCGAGAACAGCACCGCCACCATTGCCTCCCCCAGTTGTTCCGCCGCTGTTGCCCGCCGAGGCGACGGTGATGACTGATTGGTTTTACGCTCGTGACGGGCAGCAGGTAGGACCGATCTCGATAACCCAGCTCAAGGTCATGTTGGCAAGCGGACAGCTTCGCCTTACTGACCTGGTTTGGACCGAGGGAATGGCGGGTTGGTCGCCGCCCACCGAGGTGCCAGAGTTGCTACCGATAGCCTCAAGCCCTGGTCGGCCGCAGCCGCCTCCTTTGCAACTGCCGATCAATGTACGTCAACCTTCTGTTCCGCCCATTTCTCAATCGCTCAACAGTGCTCAAAGCACCCCATCTGCCCCAAAAAAAACGGCGGTGCGTGATTTACTGATCGGCTCATTAGTCATATTTTTTATGTGTGGTGGTCTATGCGTTTTTATGTGTAGTGGGCTAAGTCACCTTGGCGGAAATCTGGAAAAACTAGGGGGAAAACTAAAGCCAACAGAACACGGCGAGTTTATGGATCACACCGACCGATACAAAGGTAAAACCGTAACTTTGGAACCGATGCGTTCGGATATGAGTTTGGGTTATTACCAATCAGTGGCGAAAGCGAAGGGAGAACCGTATCTTTCAGTAAAGTTTACTTGGGCGGCCCCCTATACTTCAGTGCGTGTCGATGTTCCCCTGGACTTGGAAGTTCCGAATTCAACAGACAGGGACGCGCTTTCTGTCACCTTTGAATGCACCGAAGGCAGTCGTGAGCAAGGTAACATCGCCACTAAAATTAGTCGGTGGCCGTAGGGCAATGCTGTGGAAGGGGATGCTCTCGTCACTCGGCTCACCCCCTCAAATCTCGACCTTCCGCATCGCCTCTTGATATCGCCCTTCCAGTTCGCCATCGAGCGCGATGTGCTGATAAACGGCGAGGGTTTCCCGCCGAGCATGGCCCGTGATCAACTGAAGCTCGGCGTCGGCCAGGCCGCTATTCCGGGTGAGCCACGTGATCGCCTGATGACGGAATGTGTGGGGAGTGGCCCGGACGCCAGCCTTCAGGGCATAGACTTTGACGATCTGCTGAACCCGGCGGGTACTGTACTTGGTCGCCCGCTTCGTTTGGAACAGCCACCGATTGTTTGGATGAGCAGCAATGTGGGTCCGCAGGGCGGTGGCGAACCCCTTGCCGAACAAGACGAAGCGATCCTTCGAGCCTTTGCCTTGCTCGATCCTGATTTTGCAGGCTTCGAGGTCCACGTCGGCAATCTCCATGCGGCAGAGTTCGCTCACTCGCACGCCGGTGTAGAAAAGAAGCCGGAGCATCAACGAGTGCTGAACCTCGTTGGCTTGATCCACAACCTCGTAAAACCGCCGAAAGTTCTCGGCGGTAAGGATACGAGGCAGTCGTCGTCCCTTGGCGGCCGGTCGGAGGTCGCACGCACGGCGAACACGATGAGCGACGTATCGCCAGCCGTCGTAGTCGAGGCCAGCGTGACGAACGAGTCGAGTGATTTGCGCGACGAGCTTGGCTTTTTTCGATTTCGCTTTTGCGTTTTGCAATGCGCAATTCGACGGGTTTTTGGTCGGTTCTGCGTTCATTTCGTCTCCAAATAGCCTTCGTATTTCGTAATCGTAGGGTTCTGCGAAATTGGTTTTCTACGAGTACGTCGGTCGGCGAGGACAATTATTGGTCGTGGTCGCCACGATAATCGACGTGCCTTTACAGCGCCCGGTTTAGTCGTAGACTCAAAGGACAAACTCAACCCCTTCGGTGCTGCCAATGGACCCGACCACGTTCAAAACCGCCGCCGACTTTGCCGACCAGGTTGCCGAAGCCCTCGATGAAGTCTTTGAATCTCCGGCCTCGGCCAAGCTGCGCGACATCCTGGCCGAGATGGCAAATGCGTTGGACAGCCGCCTTCAGGTGAATCTTACTTGCATTCTTGACGTGTTCGATGAGCAAAAAGCGAGTCCGCTGCCGTTGCATTCCACGGGGCTGGCCGCCTCGCACGGTCAGGAACCGTATCGAACGTGGAATGACTCGACGCCGCAGCGATGCTTGGTCGAAGGCGAAATCCAGGTGGTGCCGAATGATCGCTGCCCAAGGTGCTGGGGGACATGGGACTTCAAGTTGCAGCACCGCACCTGCCAGCATTGTCATGCGGTTCTCGGTCGGGACTGCAAGCTTCTGCTCGATTCTGACGTTTGCCCGTTCTGCGAGAAGGGCAAGGTGACGATGGCGAATCCCAACTGCAACCGATGCGGCGTGGAAATTGATTCGTCGATTGCTGCCTGGGGGTGATTGAAATCGAGGCATTGGTTGACCGACGCTCGACGGCGCGGCGACAATGACGGCATGATCAGCCCAGACGCAGCCCCGAAGCCATTTCAGTTCAGCTTGGGGTCAATCTTCGTGGCGACGGCCGTAGTTGGCATCGCACTTGGTGTCTTCAATTGGCTCGGCTTTGAAGCGTGCATCCTGGTCGTGCAGCTTGCGGCGGTGGTCGCCATTCTGGTCAAAAGCAGGGGAACCGCTTGGCAAGGTGTGGTCATCTTGGGATCGCTGGTGGCATTCCCCATGTTGATTTCGGCCCGTTTCCAAGTTGCGTCCTTCGTCGCCATTGCATCCTGGGCGAGCCTTGCTGCGTGGTTTGGGGGTTGGTTTACGGCGGACGCCGAGACGAGGAAACGATCACGATTTGTGCGGTGGGCGTGGTTACTCGGCTTGATCTGGTTTTGGTTCGTGTTCGTTTTCGGAGCCATCCTCTCTCAACCCAACCTGTTTTGACCTCCATCCCGCACAACCATGACCAGCCCAGATGAAACCCCGAAGCCGTTCCAATTTGGGCTGCGGTCAATTTTTCTGGCAACGTTGGTGATTGCGGTTGGTACGGTTGTACTGAAGTGTCTCGGCCCGTGGAACTTCATTTTGCTGGTTCAGTTTGTGGCGGTCATCACGATGTTGGTCATAAGCCGGGGAGCAGCTTGGCCCGGCGTACTCTTGGGCGGAATCGCAGGTGCGATCCTTGGTGGAAATGCCGGTCACGGTACGTTGGTGCTGGGGCCGATGCTTTTCTTCGCAAGCCTTGCCGCATGGTTTGGTGGGGGGATCGTTGCAAACAAGTCGAATATCGGTCAGCCTTTTTTTGTGCGGCGGTACAGGCTCGTGGCTTTGCTTTGGATACTAACGATCCTTGTAACCATTCTGGTCATCAGAGCCATCTTCAGCTACTTCATACACCGTCTGCCCCCGTGACACATTGATTCGCCCCAATCAATGTTGCTTGACCTTCGCTCCGCGCGGCAGCCACAATTAGCAGATGGCCAGCCCAAAAAACACGACGCCCAATGACGGGAAGCCGTTTCAATTTTCGTTGCGGTCAATCTTCGTGGCGACCTCGGCGGTGGCGGTGGCCCTTGGCGTCTTGAATTGGGTCGGCCCCAGGGACTTTTTCGGGGTAGTGTTCTTTACGACCCCATTAGCGATGATCGGCTCCATGCTGCTGCTCAGAGGCAAGGGCAGATTGTTTATGGCCTGGGCTTGGTGCCTACTTCTCTCGGTTGCCCTGGTCATTGCTGTCCTTTCCCAGCGCTGATGGCTCCCCACCGTTAGATATCTCCAGGCTCATCTGGCAGTTCGATCACCGGGCCATTGATCCTGAAGCTCACGCCATCCGGCCCGACCTCAACGATCTCGAACCTCGAAATCAGGCGGAGCAAGTCAAACTCGGTCACGACTTCGTGGCACTCGTCGTCGTCAATCTGGTCGTGGGGCATTTTTTCACCTTTGACAAATCAATATTCATCCGGCAGCAGGATCGTGGTCGCAATGCGGTGGCCCTGCTCATCGGCCGCCTCGGTAATGATCCAAATCTTCTGGCCCTTCACCGTCTTGTACGCCGACAGGATTCGTGAACCGTCGCTCAAGGCGTCCTCGTTGGCTTGGCGGTCGTCGTCGGAAAGTTCGCCCCAGTCGCCGACAAGATGGCGGTCGATGAAATCAGCCGGGGATTGGCCACTTTCGTGGATCGCTTCAAGGGCTGCCGGTGTGGCCACCAAATTGCCCGGCTCGAACTTCGGTTGAGGTTTGGTCACGAAGGCG
>Ga0265339_10001008_pt1 | contig 21429 bp, 19 predicted proteins | sample 4CB219metaG_FD_202085 | JGI IMG/M metagenome (GOLD analysis project Ga0265339, IMG submission 202085) | Rhizosphere microbial communities from Carex aquatilis grown in University of Washington, Seatle, WA, United States - 4-CB2-19 metaG | ecosystem: Host-associated > Plants > Roots >... | reverse complement strand
CCACAGAGGCACGGAGCACACAGAGAGCAGAGGACCGCCGGCGATTCGGACGTGTTTCCAAACCCCTTCAGCCATGCGGTTGGAAAACCATCAGGGCATGTCCGCAAATGCAGGCCTTCTCTGTGCACTCTGTGCCTCTGTGGTGAAAAGTTTTGTCCGATCAAGGCTAACCGCGCACGGCGCCGGTACAGGCACCGCGCTGCGGGGCGACACGCCTGTTCTTCCGACAGGTCCGCATCCTCTGTTTGGAGGAATTGTGCGGCTGATGGTCCGCTCGCTATCCGACGGCAACCAACAAGGAGAATGCGATGAGACCATTCGTGAAGCTCACGAGGCTCTGGCTGCTCGTGCTGAGTGTTGTGATTGCCGCGGCAGGTACCGGCATTGCGGCACAAAAGGTTGGCAAAACGGGCAAGACGAAAAAGGAGTGCGACGACGACTACGACAAGTGCGACGCGCATTGTTGGGAGCAGTATCCAGGCACCTCTGGAGCGGATGTTTTCTACAAGTATCTCGAATGTACCAATACGATATGCAGTGTTAATCACAGGCAGTGCGTACCGGCTGCCGTCAGTACGCTCGACCGATTCGGGGACATCGTCGTCAAAGGCCAGCTGCTCACGGTTGAGGACATGAATCGCCTCGCCAGCAAGGTGGACAATCTTGCGGCGCAGCTCGGCGCTGCTTTGCCGGCTGATCTGGTACCTACACCAGGTCAGAATTCGAGCGGTCCGCTGGCTTTCTGCGAGAGCCTCGGGCCCAACAAGCTCCGGTTGCACGTGAGCAATCTGGGCAACGTCGCGGCACCGGCATCGACCACGCACGTCGAATTCGCCAACGGCGGCGGTGGCGTCGACCTACCGACGCCGGCCCTCGCGGCCGGTGCCTCGGCGATCCTCGACCTGACGACTCCCGCAGCGTGCTACGACTCTGGAAATAGATGCAGCTTCACGATCGTCGTCGACTCGGCCGGCGTGGTGAGCGAGTCCAACGAAGCCAACAACTCTGCCGCCGGACTGTGCGACGCCTCATAGCGATTGTGCAGCTGGGGACGTTGGGCCGAGTCGGCGGAGGTATCCGACTCGGCCACTCGACCCAGCGTCCAGTCTGAATCGCGTCGGGCCGCCGTTTACTCGAGGCCGTCTCCGAAGGCGGCGAGCGATCGCTGCGAAGCTCGCGCTGCCTCGCTATCACGGGAGGTGTTTTGGTGGTTCCGGCGCCCGCGGGTCACGTCCCACGCGAGCGATTGCAGGCGACGCGTCGATGCGATGGCGCTGACCTGATGACCCGACTGATCCTTAGTAGGGCACGACGGCGACCGCCTCACTCGCGAGGAGGCGGTGACGAGGGTCGCGAATCTGCTCGTCGGTGGCCACGACGCCACGCGAGGCTAGATAGACGGCACCCTGTTGACCGCGCTGTTACAGCCTGACGCGCTGACGGAGGTCGCGCGGCGCCGCAAAGTGTCGCTCTGCTGATGAGTGACACGACCGGTTCCGCACCCGCGCTTCGCCTACGCTGCTCGCTTGCGTGTGGTGATCTCCTGGCGCTGTGAATCGGGTAGGAGCGCTTCAACGCCCACGGCGGGCTGTCAGACGTCGCGTCAAAAGAAGGCGACCACGCCGCCGCGTACTGCACGCACGTACTGACCAAACTCCTTCCTGATCGGATACGGTACGTCCAAGCCGGGGCTCGTGGCCCACGCGAAATTGTAGTAGCCGCTTGGTAGCGGATCGCAGAGGAACGAGGAGGATGTGTAGTAGCCGTCGCCTCCACCACCGATCACGCTACAGCTACACTCTGGCGTGCCGCCCGCTCCGTCGAGCGTGCAGCCCGGGTTGCCGCTGATGTTCGCGCCGCAGTTGGTGTTGAAGAGCGCATTCACACACGGAATCCCGCTGCCGCCGCAGCCCGGCGCCGATGCTTCGTACAGGCTCTCCGCCTCGGCTGGATAGTTGCCGGCCGGGCAGGAGGGGAGCCCGGGCGACGACGGCAGGCGCCAATCTCGATGCCCGGCAAAGCTGCTGCCGTTCAGGCCGGCAAGGAAGACGGTGAAGGCCGGTCCGTTCGGCGAGCAGGCGAGATCGCTGCACGTACTCCACGCGTAGGTGTTGTCCTTGTCGTGAATGTCGCCGGCGTCGTCCTTCTTTTCCCACACCAGGCACGTGTGCAGATCGACGATGGTCCCGTCGCCGCTGTCGACGAAGCGCGTGGCGACGCCGTTGCCGTCCGGCACGCAGGCCTGGCAGGCACCGCCGACGCAGACCAGGGTGTTGCCGTAGTCCACACCCGCATCGCAGGTCGTGCCGTCGGGCTTGCCGGTACACGTCGCCGGCGACGGGCTGGGGCTCGGCGTCGCCGTGGGAGTGTTGGTTGGCGTCGCCGTCGGCGTGTGCGTCAGGGTGTGCGTCGGGGTGACGGTGGGGGTCGACGTCGAGGTTGGCTTCGCGGTGCTCGTCGGGGTCAACGTCGGCGTCGGAGCCCCCGGCCCAACTTTGTAATAGGGCCCGCGGCGGAATGCCGCTTCGACGATGCACCCCGTCTGCACGGGGCCGGGGCGGAAGTGTTGGCTGCACCATTTTGCAGCCTGCAGAAACTCCTCGAGCGCACGGATTTGCGCGCTGCGATCAGCGGCAGCGAAGGCTCGGTCCGGGCTCATCGGCGCGAGGACCGCGACGGCTGCGCCCAGCATGATTGAATGGTAGCGTCTCGTCTGCATCGCCGTGCCTTTCTCGTACCGGTCAGTGATCGCCGCGTGGGAGTGGCTACTGTTCACAGTCGTCGGGCTGCGCACATTCCTCTAAACAGAGGATCTCTGGCGACGGGCGATCGCCGATCCGTGTCGCGCCAGCGCTGCGCCGCAGGCTCCATGCTCGCACGCTGGCCTGCTGTCCCGGGTCGCGGGACCGAGCACAGCTGCAAAGTTCCGGCCGCGCGCTGCGCGTGACCCCTCTGTTTAGAGGAATTGTCGGCGCAGCGGGGCGTCGGTAGGGGTGTCGTCCACCGTCCTCCGAGGATCGGCTCATGCGAATCCCTGTCACGTCGATCTTCGCCGCCGCGCTCTTGCTCGCCACCGCGTCGGCTCGTGCCGCCACCGTCCACGTCGCCAGCAACGGGGTCAATGGATCGGGGTGCGGCACGTCACAGAGTCCGTGCCGCTCGATCGGCCGGGCGATCGCCAACGCCGCGTCCGGCGACATGATAGTCGTCGGGCCGGGTGTCTACGGCGACCTGAACCACGACGGCGTGCTCGGCCAGCCGGGCGAGGAAGATCCCGCCACCTTCTCGCCGGGCTGCGGCTGCGTGCTCGGAATCAACAAGGACGTCACTGTGCTCTCCAGCGGCGGCGCCGCCCAGACCGTCATCGACGGCGCATCCGTCGGCGCGAACGCGAACGTCCTGGTCATCGCCAGCGCGCAGCTCGGCAAGCCCGGCAAGGGCTTCATGGTGACCGGGCTGAGCGGTTCCGGCTCCGCGATCGTGGTCGACGGCAGCCCGGTCAAGATCATGGGCAACCAGGTCTTCATGCAGGGTTCCGGCAGCGGCATCGCGCCGGTGACAAACGACGGTGAGGAAGTTCTCATCCAGGGCAACCAGGTGATCTTTGCCGGGACGGGCATCTCCGTGAGCGGCGCCGGCAAGACCGCGAAGCAGAACCAGCTCTCCGGCTGCGCGGCAGGCATCGTTGCCGGGTCGGGGGCGGTGGTGAGCGGCAACATCATCACCGATGCCAGCTCGTTCGGCATCCTCGTTTCGGGGACGCCCGAGGTCGCCGGCAACGCCATCTACGGCAGCGGCAGCATCGGATTGGCCGTCGGCGGAACTGCCTCCGACGGTGCCGTCGTCCAGAAGAACAACATCTTCGACAACGGACAGGCAGGTACGATGCTCGCCAACTGTGGCCTGTACAATCAGGGCGCCGCCGGTGTCGTCGCCACGAACAACTACTGGGGCAGCTCAGCCGGACCCGGAAGCGATCCGTCCGATACTTTCTGCAACGACATGTTGGGAACGACCATCTGGACGCCGTTCGCGACGAAGCCGTTCAAGGTGAAGGCGCCGGTCAAGCCGTAGCGACCCGGCGGGATCGCCGGCCGGCCCAAGCCGGTCGGCGGTCGCGAGCGCGGCGGAAGTCGGCGCGTCCGATACTGCTCAACCGCGATCACGCCATGAACAGACCGCCGTTGACGTCGAGCGCGACGCCGTTGATGTAGGACGCCTCGTCGGAAGCGAGAAAGGCGATCGCTGCGGCCTGCTCGTCAGCGCGCGACAGTCGCTTGATCGGCATGAAGTATTCGTAGGCGGCGACGCGTGCCCGCCGCGCCGCCGCTTCGGCGTCGCTAGCGGCGCGGCGCGGTCCGCCGGCGCGCAGCATGGGCGTGTCGACGCCGCCCGGACAGATGGCGTTGACGCGCACGCCGCGCGGTCCGTATTCGAAGGCGAGGTGGCGGGTCAGCCCGAGCAGCCCGGCCTTGCTCGCCGAGTACGCCAGGCCGCCGTTGGCGCTCTTCGAGCGGCCGGCAAGCGACGAGACGTTGACCACGGCGCCGGCGCCGCGCGCCGCCATGGCGGGCAGCACGGCGCGACACCAATGGAACGGCCCGGTGAGATTGACCGCCAGCGTCAAGGCCCAGCGCTTGTCGTCGATCGCCTCGATGCCTTCCAGGCCGGCCGTGTCACCGACGCCGGCGACGTTGGCCAAGACGTCGACGCGTCCGAAGTCTGCAGCGACGCGCGCCGCCACCTCGCTGACGTTGGCAGCGTCGGCGACGTCGCACGCGTAGGCGCGCGCCGTCGCGCCGATCGCCGCCGCCGTTTCCTGAGCGCCGCTAGTGTTGCGATCGACGACCGCGACGGCGGCACCTTCGCCGGCCAGCAGCATGGCCGTCGCTCTGCCGATGCCGCTTGCCGCGCCGGTGACCAGCGCGACCCGATTGGTGAAGCGTGCGTCTCGCATGACTCGTCCCCCTGCGCTCTCCGCGCCCGGCGGCCGCGCCGCCGCGCACCTGCGCCACGCGAGCTGAGCCCGCCCGCTTGGCTTTGTGGAAGAGCGGCGCCGGCGTGATCGGCGTCTTGCCAGCGCGCAGATCCTTGGCGTCGCTTGGTCTCGAAGCTGAAGGCTGAATGAGGCTGTGCGGCAAAGCCGATTGATGAGGCGTTACACCGGGCTCTGCAGGTTGTGCACGATGCCGAGGATGGTGCGGCGCGGCAGAAACGGCACGAGGCGGGCGAGGAGCGCGTTGCGGGCGCCGGTGATGACGACGCGCTTGTTGGCTTGCCAGCCTTCGTAGCCCTGCTTGGCGACTTCGGCTGCGCTCATCGGCGTGCCGGTGCGCGACAAGCGCGTCTTGCCGGTGCCGGCGCGCTCGCGGAACTTGCTCTCCGTCGGGCCGGGGCACAGACAGCTGACCAGGACGCCGGTGCCTTCCGCTTCCTTCCAGAGCGCTTCGGAGAACGACAGCACGAAGGCCTTGGACGCGTAGTAAATCGCCATCAGCGGGCCGGGCTGGAACGAGGCGGTCGAGGCGACGTTGAGCACGCCGCCGCGCCGGTTGGCCAACATGCGCGGCCAGTAGACGTGCGTGAGCTCGACCAGCGCGCGATCGTTGAGGTCGATCATGCCGAGCTGCGTGGCGCGATCCGAGCCGTTGAACGCGCCGGCGATGCCGTAGCCGGCATTGTTCACCAGCACGTCGACATGCTGTCCGCGCGCCTCGATGGCCGCGGCGAGCGTCGCGCCGCCGCCCGGCACGGCGAGATCGCCGGCGATCGGCGTGGCGGTGACGCCGTGTGCGGCGGCCAGGCGTGTCGCGACGTCCTGCAACGCGTCCGCCGAGCGCGCCGTGAGGATGAGGTCGTAGCCGTCGCGCGCGAAACACTCGGCGAGATCGACGCCGATGCCCATGCTGGCGCCGGTCACCAGCGCGGTCTGTCCTTCACCCTTGCGTGCCATGCGAATCTCCTCTTGGTGGGCCGCGGGACCGTCAGCGAGCCCGCGATCGATAGGCCGCAGCGTATCGAGCGGTCAAGCGTGAGCGGACCGCGGGGGCGGAAACGCTTCGGACGGTCGGGCGCCGCCGCGGTGGCATTTGTCGCCGCCGCGATCGTAAGAGGGACAGGCATGCCGCATTCGCCGCTTTCGCGCCGCGCCGCAGCCTCCGCCGGGCTCGTTGCCGCGCTGTCGTCGCTGTTGTGGGCGCCCGGTGCGCAGGCGTTTTCGTTGTTCGCGGATCACGGCGACACGGTCGTGCAGCGCCTGGCGAGCGCGCCGCGCTGGTCGGCCGAGCCTGACCCGTTCGGCGGCGGAACGGGATTGCACGATCGCATTCAGGTGGCGATCGATGCTGGCTTCGGCGACGCGGTCGGCGCGGCGCGGGTGAGCGAGCTCTATGGCGTGAGCAAGGCCGAGGTGGATGCGCTGGTCGAGCAGACCGTCCGCCGCGCCTTTGCGGCGTGGGAGAATCCGGTGCTGCGGTTCGAGCTGCACTTTGGCGGACCGGCGGTCGAGGGCGCCACCCAGGGCATGGAGATCGATCTGTTCGCTCGTGCGCTCGACTCGACGTACTTCGGCGTCACCGATGCCTCGATTCTGCCGGCGGCGGCGCGCCTGCTGACCAACGGCGAGCGGCTGCCCGGCGACGTCATCACCGGCGCCGATGTGCACATCAATGTGACGCGATTGCAGAGCGGCATCGAGCTCCTCGCACAACTCAAGTTCACGCTGCCGCAGCTGGCCAGCGCGCTGCAGATTCTCATTGCGCACGAGGTCGGTCATGCGATCGGGCTGGGGCACCCGAACGACAACCCATTCTTCGACACTGACACGGACTCGTATGACGTCATGCCGATCGATCCGCGCCAGCCCTTCGCCGGGCTGATGTTGTCGTCGATTCCGCTCGACACGCCCGGCGCGCAATTGCCGATCATGTGGGGCGGTCTGTCGCAGGCAGATCCGCAAGATCTGCTCGGGCTGGCCGAGCGCTTGGCAGATCCATCGCTCGCCAACGATGACCGCGGCGGCCGCGACGTCCTCTATCCGGCGCTTGCCGTGCCCAGCTGCGACGGTGACTGCGACGGTGACGGCGCAGTGACGATTGCCGAGCTGACCGGTGGGGTGGCCGTGGCGCTGAACGGCGACGTACCGCTGAGCTGTCTGGCGCTCGATCGCGACGGTGATGGGGCGGTGCGCATCGATGAGTTGCTGAGGGCCGTCGCTGCAGCATTGGGCGGCTGCGCGGCATAGGTGCCGGCCGACGCAGCGATGGCTCCGCCGGCGCAAGGCATCGGTGCGCTGCGGCTGAGCGGCGATGCGAGGCGCGTCGCGCTGTCGACGCGGCGGATCGACGGGCAGCCCTTCGGCGAAGCGCTGCGCGCCGAGGTGCGGCAGGTCGGCGGAGCGAGCTGGAGCGTGCAATTGCTCGCCAGGACCACGGCGCCGATCGAGCGCGGCGACGTGCTCCTGGCCACATTCTATCTGCGCGGTGAGGTGGTGCCGGCATGTGACGGGCCGGCGCGCACGGAGCTGGTATTCGAACAGGTCGCCGAGCCGTGGCGCGCCTCGACGAAATTCCCGATCTGCGCCGACGCCGCGTGGCAGCCGGTCCATGTGCGCTTCACCGCCGTCGATTCGTATGCCGCGGGCGATGCGCAGCTGAGCTTCCGCCTCGGGTTCGCCGTACAGACGGTCGAGATCGGCGCCGTGACGCTACAGAACTTCGGCCGCGGCGTGACGCTCGACGCGTTGCCGACTACCCCGTTGCACTATCCGGGCATGGCGCCGGACGAGCCCTGGCGCGCCGGCGCGGCGACGCGCAGCGAGCAACTGCGCAAAGCCGTGCTGCGGGTCGTCGTGCACGCCGCGGACGGGCGCCGGCTGGCCGGCGTGCCGGTGCGCGCGACGCTGACGCGGCCGGCGTTCGGGCTCGGCAGCTGTGTGCGCGCCGCGCTGCTCGACGATCCCGCCCAGGCGGCATACCAGCGCACGATTGGCGAGCTGTTCACGGTGGCGACGCTGGAGAACGAGCTGAAATGGCCGGCGCTGACCGGCGACTGGGGTGCCGAATTCTCACTCGAGCGGGCGCAGCGCGGCGCCGCCTGGCTGCGCGCGCGCGGCGTGGCCGTGCGCGGTCATGCGCTCGTCTGGCCGCGCTGGAGCGCCTTGCCGCGCGCACTGCGCGCGCATGCCGACGACGCGGTGCGCCTGCGGCGCGAGATCAATCGTCACGTGCGCGAGCTGGTCGGCGCCATGCGCGGCCAGGTGGCGCAGTGGGACGTGCTCAACGAGCCGGTCGACAACCAGGCGTTTCTCGACGGGCTCGGCCGCGCCGCCATCGTCGACTGGTTTGCCGAAGCGCGCGCCGCCGATCCGGCCGCGCGCTTGTTCGTCAACGAGCATTCGATTCTGTCCGGCGGCGGCGGCCGCACCGCGCACCGCGACGCCTTCGAGCGCCTGCTCGAATTTCTCGTCGCGCGCGATACGCCGTTCGACGGCATCGGATTGCAGGGCCACTGCAGCAGCGCGCTCACCGGTCCCGAAGACCTGCTCGCGCTGCTCGATCGCTTCGCGCGCTTCGGCAAGCGCATCGTCGTGACCGAATACGACATCGCGATCGATGATGAAGCGATGGCGGCGCGCTACACGGCCGATTTCTACGCCGCCTTGTTCAGCCATCCCGCAGTCGACGGCATCGTCATGTGGGGCTTCTGCGACGCCAGCCATTGGCGCCGGAACGCGCCGATGTATCGACACGACTTCTCGCTGAAGCCGGCCGGGCAGGTGATTCGCGACCTGGCGCTGCGCGCCTGGCGCAGCGAAGCGTCCGGTGTCACCGACGTGGACGGGAGCTTCGCGACGCGCGCCTTCCTCGGCGACTACGCGCTGCGCGCCGGCGCCGGCGACGACGTGGTCGAAACCAGCGCGTCGCTGGCGCGTGACGGCACGGTCGTGGCGATCCGCCTGGCGCGGGCGTGAGACGAGCAGACGCAGACGACGCGCAGCGGGGCGCGCAGGCGACTTGCTCGGTTGGCCCGCGCGCCCCGCTGCGCCTCTAGGCGCACCTGGGCTGGACGCGCCGCTATGCGCGTGCGCGATCGTTCGCCTGCATTGGCGTGCTCGTGCCGCTGGCCCTGGTGTTTTCTAACGCCTCCACAGGCCGAGGCCGTCCGGGAACTGGAGATTGTCGGCGATGGTCTCGGGGGCGTTCGGCTTGCCGTCGGTAAACGCGATGCGGCGCAGCGAGCCGGTATGATCGCCGGGGCCGGGCAGTCCGCCGTCGACGACGATGCCGATGTCGGCGTAGTACAACGTACCGTCCTCGCCGACCGTCAAGCCGAGCGGCGTGCCGGTCGAGAACGGCTGCTTGCCCAAGGTCTCGCCGGCCGGCGGGCGCAGCACGGTCTGCACGTAGCTCCAGTTCGCGTCGTACTCGTTGATCAGTCCGTTGAGAACGCTGGCGACAAAGAAGTGTCCGTTCGGCGCGCCGGCGATGCCCGACGCGGTGAGGATGCCGTGATCGCCTGAGCTCAGCACGCGCACCTTGTTCAGCGTGTCGACCAGCGGCGAGCCGAGGTTGTCGATCTTGCCGCACCCGCCGGCGGCGTTGGCCGCGGTGGGAAACGGACCCGTGTACTTGAAGACGCCCGCGGCCGTCGCGCCCGGCTCGACCGCCGTGCGCGGCGAGTTCAGGTAGATGTTGTCGTGCTTGTCGATGTAGATGCCCTGGCCGGTGGCGAGTTGCAGGTCGAGCTTGCAGAACGAGACTTCCTCGCTGTCGAACGGCGGAAACCAGATCTCCAGCTGACCGTTCGCGGCGCCGCCGGCTTCGTTGCCGATGTCGGTCGTGACGACGCGTCCGTCCGACAAGACGCCGCAGCCATAGTTGTCCGGACCGTCCGGCGTGTCCTGATACGTCGGCACCAGGCGTGCGACCCGCCTGGCGAGGGCAAAGTCGCCAACGGCGTCGCCGCTGAGCTCGAACACGCCCCAGCCGGCGGGTGGATTCGGTTGGTGCGTATCCTCGCCGGTGACCAGGTAGTGCTTGCCGTTCTTGGTGAAGTGGCAGATCTGGCCGTTGATGTCCCAGCCGGTCGGATTGCCATCGGAACCGTCGAAGGTGTGATTCGCCGAGTTGACCTTCTGCGAAGTGAACGACGGCGTGATGTCGTACGCCCACAAGTTGTTGCCTTCCGGGCTGAACACGACCTCGTTCGCCTTCGATGAGCCGGAGCTGGACGACGAATCGCTGCCACAAGCCGAGAGCCAGACACTGCCTGCCAACAGCGCCATGCCGAAGGCGACGCGCACGGCGGCGCGCTGCCCGCCCTGTTTCGATACCGCTCGGACCAACGTGTGCACCTGACGCAATCCTTTCCAGCAGCCGCGCCGCTGCGGTACGCCGCGTTGGCCTTCCCCCCTGCCGGCCGCAATCCGCGGGGCTTCTCCTTGTGAGGTAGTGCAGCGCCTCCGTTTCAGTCAAACGCCCGACCAAGAGCGTCGCACGAGCGCTCGCTGCGGGGCAGGGGCACGCGTCGGGGCAGTTTGCTGTGGCGCGGTCTATGGCCGGCAATGGCTCCGCGGCGACGTTGTGCAGCCGGCTGTCGCATGCTGGCTGATGCGGTGTGGCTGCGGTAGAGCAGGCGAGATTGAGGAGTCGACGAATGGCGTGGAAGCGATGTGCGGCGGTGATGGCGGCGATCGGTGCGTGGTGCGGGGTCGCCGCAGCGGCGCCGGTGTCGCTCGACGCGACGCTCAAGCCGTATCTCGAGCGCTATGGCCTGCCGGCGCTGGCTGCGGCGGTGGTGAGCGATGGCGTCGTCGTCGCGGCCGGCGCGGTCGGCACGCGGCGCATCGGGACGTCGGCGCCGGTGACGATCAACGATCGCTTTCATCTCGGCTCCGACACCAAGGCGATGACGGCGCTGTTGTTGGCCATGCAGGTCGAAGCCGGCAAGCTGCGCTGGGACACCACGGTCGGCGAGTCGTTTCCCGAGCTCAAGGCGCAGATGGCGCCCGGGCTCGCCGCGGTGACCCTGACGCAGCTGCTGTCGCACACCAGCGGCGTCGCGCCGGACAATCAGCACGTCGGCGACCTGCTCAACCAATCGGCGGCGCAGGAGGGCAATCTCGACGAGATGCGCTACTGGCTGGTCAGCCAGTTCGTGTCGCAGCCGCTGGTGTCGAAGCCCGGTACGACGTTCGCCTACGCTAACATGAACTACGTCATCGCCGGCGCGATCTTGGAGCGCGTCAGCGGCCGGACGTGGGACGAGTTGATCACCGAGCGCGTCTTCCTGCCGCTCAACCTGTCGAGCGCGGGTTTGGGCAGCCAGGCGTCGCTCGGGCGCGTCGATGCGCCGCTCGGGCACGACACGGTGAACGGCCATGTGCAGGCCTTCCTGGCGGGGCCCAACGGCGACAATCCGAACATCCTCGGGCCGGCCGGCATCGCCCACATGTCGGTGCTCGACTTCGCTCGTTGGGCCGGATGGAACGCGGCGGAAGGCAAACGCGGTCCGCAGCTGGTCAAGCCGGAGACGATGGTGAAGTTGCATACGCCGGTGATCATGATGCCGGCGGCGCCGGACGCACCGGCCGGCACGCCGCCCGGCGGCGGCTACGGGCTCGGCTGGGGGCAGCTGAGCGTCGACTTCGCCCCCGAGCCGCTGTTGTTCCACGGCGGCTCGAACGGCAAGAACGTCGCCCACATTTGGATCGAGCCGAGTCGCGATGTCGCGCTGGTGACGATGACCAACATCGGCGGTAAGCGCGCCGAAGAGGGACTGAAGGCGCTGGCCGGCGAGCTGTATGCGCAATTCGCCGCGGCGCACACGCCGGGCAGCGTGCCGACCGAGCCGCCGGCGACGCCGACTCCGAACCAGGCGAGTCAGAAGAAGGGCGAGGCGGAGCCGAGCCTGCGCTCGCTGTTCGGTTTCGGTACGCCGCACGCCAAGCAAGCGCCGTTTGCCGGCGATACGCGCCGCGGTCTCGGGGACTAGCCCGCGTCACCGCCGTCGAAACGGATGTTGGAAAGCGCCGCCGCGCGCGCGGCGGCGTGGTAGAACACGCAGCGGAGGAAGCGTATGGCGCGCGCCAGTTGTCTATGCGGTGACGTGACGTGGCGATTTGAGCAGCCGCCGCGCTTCATGGTGCATTGCCATTGCGGGCGCTGCCGCAAGGCGCACGGGACGGCGTTTGCCACCTACGTCGGCGGCGCGGGGCGCGATGTCGTACTCGCTGCGACGTCGTCGCGCACGGTGTTCAACTCGTCTCCGGGCTTCGCGCGCGCCTTTTGCGCGCGCTGCGGCTCGGTGGTCGCCACGGGCGCAGGCGACGAGGTGCGGGCGCCGGCCGGCTGCTTCCTCGAGGATCCGGGCATCCGGCCGCAGGCGCATATATTTGTCGGCTCGAATCCCGCGTGGTTCGACCTGCATGACGCCTTGCCGCGCTACGAGGCGCATCGCGAGGATCTGCCGACCCTGCCCGATCGACCGCCGCTCGATCCGCCGGGCCCAGCGCGCGGCAGCTGCTTGTGCGGCGCGGTCGCGTACGTCATCGAAGGCACACCGTTGCGCGCCTACCACTGTCTCTGCGGCCGCTGCCAGCGGGCGCGCGCGGCGGCGCATGCGTCGAACCTGTTCGCCGCCGTCGACGGCGTGCGCTTCACGCGCGGTGCCGACCATCTGACGCTCTACAAACTGCCGCAGGCGCAGCACTTCAGTCAGGCATTCTGCCGGACGTGCGGCTCGAAAATGCCGCGCCTCGATGCGGCGCGCGGCATGGCGATCGTGCCGATGGGCGGCTTGGACGACGAGCCGGGCGTGCGCCCGCAGCGCTACATCTTCACTGACGACACGGCGGCGTGGTTCGACGTGCCGGCCGACGGCTTGCCGCGCGACGCGACGTATCCAACCGCGTGAGGCGCTACGTGTTACGGCGCTGCAGGTACGCGGTCAGGACGAAGGCGCCGACGATCGCAATGACTGACACGAACACGGCGCGCAGGTAGGGGACGATCTGCAGGATGAAGCCGTCGACCAATTGCGTAAAGACGACGCCGGCGACGAACAGCAGCACGGCGATGATCGCCCAACTCTGATCGCGGGCGATGCCGGCTGCGGCGACCAGGCCGAACACCACCTGCGCGAGAAAGCCGATCAGCAGCAGCGGCACCGGCTCGCCGATCAACATCGCCGGAATGAACAGCGCCGTGTACACGCTGTATCCGGCCAGGCCGAGCGCGATTATCAGCAGGACGGCGTGTCGTTCCATGGCGACTGTTCCGCGTCGGTGAAGTCGGCCGCCTGCCGTTTGCGAGGCGCGTCCGACTGCCGCGACCGCGTCTCGGCGATCAGCGGCAGTCGGTGCGAAGCCTTAGCGACGGCCTCCGCCGCGCTGTCCGAATCCCTGCTGCGAGCGGAAGAAGCCGCCGTCCACGGCCGGGCCACGCGTCAGCTTGGTGCTGGCGTACGGAATCACCGAGAACGCCGACTTGTCCATGGCGCGCTTGATAGTCGTGCGCAGCGTCGAGCGCAGCGCCGAATCTTCCTTGGCGCCCTCGAGGTCGCGCACGGGGATGACGACGGTGGTCTTGTTCTTGCGCAACGAGATATTCGCGACGACCGCCGGCCGGTCGCCTTCTTGGAGCGTGATTTCAAGGTCCGCCTTGCGGTCAATACTGCGGACAAGCGCGTTAATCTGAGCCCTCGCTTCAGCCAGTGGGAGCGACATGGTGCCTCCTTGCGCCCGCAGGCGCGCTCGCCGGCGCTGATTTACGCCGTGTGACAGATCGAACGTACCACCGTATTCGGTCCGCTCACAGAGTCAAGTCGGATCGCCATCTTAGATGCTGGTCCCTGCTTTTTTGCTCGACCCCGTCTAAGGCCACAGCCAAGCCCGCCAGGCTTCCTTACAACACGACGCATATCGTCGCACGCCAGGCCCCTGCCCAGCCCCTCGGCAGTCGGCCGCTCAATTCCTGAGCACAAATTCGGTTTCATCCTTGGACCGGCTCCGTGCGCGAGTCGTGCCAGCCGGCGCGCCGCATGGCACCGCCGTTGCTGTGCGTCGGTCTGTACGCGCGCTCGGCTCAGGGCGCGCGACATTCGCGGGAAGGAAAATGTGACGGTCGAGGCGAGGCAGGACGCGCTGCGCTGGGAGCGTTTGACGTGGTGTGAGGTCGCGAGGCTGCGCCAGCGCGTCGACATGGCCATTCTGCCGGTCGGCTCGACCGAGCAGCACGGCCCACACCTATCGATGGACACCGATACGCTCTCGGCGGCGCTGGTGGCCGAGGCCGTGTCCGCCCGCACCGGCGTGCCGGTCCTGCCGCCGATTCCCTACGGTTGCTCGCTCGGTCACTCGCACCGCTGGCCGGGCACGCTCGCCGTCGAGCCGGAGACGCTGATCCGGTTGGTCACCGAGGTGTTGAGCTGGGCGCATGCGGCCGGCTTTCGCCGCCTGCTGATCCTCAACGGGCACGTCACCAACCATGCGCCGCTGCGTTGCGCCCTGGAGCATTTGCGCGCCCGCTTCGACGATTGCATGGTCGCACTGCGCGATCTCGGCGATGTCTCGGCGCGCGTGCGCAACGAGTACGCTGCCGACGGCGAGGATTGGCACGCCAACTGCGCCGAGACGGCGCTGCTACTCGCACGCGCCCCGGATCGCGTCCGCCTCGAGCGCCTCGCCGAGGCGGACGACCCCGACCGCACCAGCGGACTGCTGTTCTCGCATCCGGTCAATCGCACCAGCACCAACGGAGTGACCGGCGCGCCGAGCCGCGCCAGCGCCGCGCTGGGCGAGCGGCTCTACGACATGCTGGTCGATGACCTGGAGGTCCTGGTGCGCACCGGCCTGCTCGAAACCCCACCGCTGGCGGCGAGCTACTTCACACCGATCGCCACCGTAGAGGAGCGCGAGGCATGAGCGACGCCACGGCGACGGACTACAGCGCGCGCAAGGAAGAGCTGAAGCAACGCGGCATTCGCTACTGCATCGGCGCCTATGTCGACATTCATGGAGTCCCCAAGGCGAAGTGCGTGCCGATCGAGCATTTCGAGCACATGATGCACGGCTCGGAGCTGTTCACCGGCTACGCGCTCGACGGGCTCGGGCAGGCGCCGAACGACGACGAGATCAGCTCGGTGCCGGATCTCGAGCGCATGATCCAGCTGCCCTGGCAGCCGGAGATCGCGTGGATGCCGGCCGACAACCACTTTCATGGCGAGCCCTATCCGCTCAACACGCGCGTCGCGCTGAAGCGCGTCCTGGCCGAAGCTGCCGACATGGGCTTCGGCATGAACCTCGGCGTCGAATGCGAGATCTACGTGCTCAAGTTGGTCGACGGGAAGTTCGTCGTGCCCGATGCCACCGACACGCTGACCAAGCCCTGCTACGACGTCGGCGGCCTGCTGCGCGCCTTCCCGTTCCTCGACCGCATGGTGACGTTGATGAATGGGCTGGGCTGGGACGTCTACTCGTTCGATCACGAGGACGGCAACGGCCAGTTCGAGTTCGACTTCAACTACGCCGACGCGCTGACCATGTGCGATCGCTACGTCTTCTGGCGCTACATGGTGAAGCACGTCGCGGCCGAGTTCGGCATGGTCGCGACCTTCATGCCCAAGCCGTTCAAGGACAAGACGGGCAACGGCGCGCACTTCAACATGAGCCTGGCCGATGCGCGCAGCGGGAAGAATCTGTTCGTCGGTGCGCCGGGCGACGATCCGAAGGGGCTCGGCCTGTCGCGCCTCGGGCACCACTACATCGGCGGCCTGCTGCGCCATGGCCGTGCGCTGTGCGCGGTGTTGGCGCCGACGGTCAACAGCTACAAGCGCCTCGTACGCCGCGGCGCCATGAGCTACTACTCGTGGGCCCCGGTCTTCAATTCGTTCGGCACCAACAACCGCTCCAACTCGCTGCGCGTGCCGATGCACGGTGGACGCTGCGAGTACCGCAACGCCGACTCGTCGCTGAATCCCTACCTGGCGGCGACGCTCTGTCTCGCCGCCGGTCTGGAAGGCATTCGCGAGGCGATCGATCCCGGAGCGCCGCACGCAGAGAATCTCTACGAGCTGAGCGATGCGCAGCTGGCCGAGGTCGGGGTGCAGCCGTTGCCGCGCACGCTCGGCGAAGCGGTCGACGCGTTTGCCGCCGATCCGTTCGTCGAGCGCGTGCTCGGCAGGGAGCTGCGCAACGAGTTCATTCGCTACAAGCGCGAGGAGTGGGAGGAGTACCACCAACACGTGAGCGACTGGGAGATGCGACGCTATGCGCAGTTCTTCTAGCCGCCGCAACTCGGGGCCGCAGCTCCGAACGAAAGGACAACTCGGATGAGACGCCTGCTATCGATCCTCGGACTGACCGCGCCACTGTTGCTGGCCGGCGTCGTCCATGCCGCGCCGCTGAAAATCGGCTACAGCGACTGGCCTGGCTACACCGCTTGGGAGATCGCCAAGGTCAAAGGCCTGTTCAAGAAGCACGACGTCGATGTCGAGCTGGTGTGGTTTCCGATCTACACGGATTCGCTGACCGCGCTGAATACCGGGCAGCTCGACTGCAACCTGCAGACCTGGAACGACACCATGGCCCCGCTGGCCGAGGGCGTGGCGCTGAAGACGTTCCTGATCCTCGACAACTCGTTCGGCAACGACGCGCTGCTGGCCAAGCCGGGGATCGATTCGGTCAAGGATCTCAAGGGCAAGACGATCGCCACCGAGCTCGGCACCTGCGATCAGTTCTTGATGCTCAAGGCGCTGGCGTCGGTGGGCTTGAAGGAAAAGGACGTCAAATACAGCAACCTCACCGTGCCCGATTCCGCCGCCGCGTTCATGGCCGGCAAGGTCGATGCGGCCGTCATCTGGCAGCCCTGGGTGTCGCAGATCCAGCGCGAGGGCAAGGGCAAGGTGCTCTACAGCTCGGCCGACATTCCGGGCCTGATCCCGGACATCGTCGCCTGCCAGACCAAGGTCGTCGAGAGCCGGCCGAAGGACATGCAGGCGCTGGTGGCGGTGTGGCTCGACATCATCGACTTCTTGAAGACCAACGAGGACGAGGCCGTGCAGATCATGGCCAAAGTCGTCGAGCAGCCGCCCGACGCCTACAAGGCGTTCATGCCCGGCACGCGCTTCTTCGACCTCGACATGAATCTGAAGAGCTTCGAGAACAAGCCGAACGATACGACGCTGTTCGGCAGCGCCAAGTCGATCTCGGAATTCCTGGTCAGCGCCGGGCAGCTGAAGAAGGTGCCGAACTACGCGACGGCGCTCGATCCGCAGTTCGTCAAAGCGGCGGCCAAGAAGTAGCGGCAGGCGAAATGGCGGCGGACGCACACGTGGTCGAGCAGCCGCGCATCGCGGCGCCGAAGACCAGCACGCCGCGGCCGCGCGTCCGTTGGTTCGCCCCGCGGCGCGATATTCCGGAGCGGGCGTACGGCGGGCTGGCGGTTGCCAGCTTCGTCGGCGCCTTGCTCGGTTGGCTCTGGGTCAGCCACCAAGGGTTTGCCAACCCGGTGTTCATGCCGACGCCGGAGCGCGTCTGGCAGGCGGCGCTGAGCTTTCTGAGCGAGGGCGATCTGTGGAACGACGTGCAAGTCAGCTTTCTGCGCGTCACGGCCGGGTTTCTGTTGTCGGCGGCGCTGGCCATCCCGCTCGGCGTCATCATTGGAGCCTTCAAGATCGGCGAAGGGCTGTTGCAGCCGTTCACCGAATTCGTCCGCTACATTCCGGTGCCGGCGCTGATCCCGTTGATGATGGTGCTGTTCGGCATCGGCGAGATGCCGAAGGTGATGCTGATCTTCGTCGGCACGTTCTTTCAGCTGGTGCTGATGGTGGCCGAAGAGATCCGCCGCGTGCCCTACGATCTCGTCCAAGTCGGCTACACGCTCGGGGCGCGGCGGCGTGAGATCCTGCTGCGCATACTCTGGCCGGCGGCGTTGCCCGGGGTGTTCGATGCGCTCCGCCTGTGCAACGGCTGGGCGTGGACGTATCTCGTGGTCGCCGAGCTGGTGGCCGCCAACGAAGGCCTTGGCTATCGCATCCTCAAGTTCTCGCGCTTCCTGCAGACGCCGAAGATCTTCGTGTACCTCATTCTCCTCGGCGTCATCGGCCTGTCGTTGGATCTCATCTTCCGCCGCTTCAACCGCGCCGCGTTTGCCTGGGCGGCGACGGATCGGCGTTAGGCCCATGCGCGGCGGTCACCTACAAGTTCGCGACATCGAGAAAGTCTTCGTCACCAGCCGCAAGGTGACGCAGGCGCTCGAGCCGACCTCGCTGGAAGTGCGTCCGGGCGAGTTCGTCTCGCTCGTCGGTCCGTCCGGTTGCGGCAAATCGACGCTGCTCTACATCGTGGCCGGATTGGAAGATGCGAGCGGCGGCGAAGTCCGGCTCGACGGCCGCGTCGTCAGCGAGCCCGGCCCGGACCGCGGTATGGTCTTCCAGAACTACACGCTGTTCCCGTGGCTCACCGTGCTCGACAACGCGCGTTTCGCGCGCGGCCTGCGCGCCAACGCCCTGCCGTACGACCTGAGCGAAGAAGAGGTGTGGCGCCGCGTCGAGCGCGTCGGCTCGCTGCTCGAGTGCATGGGTCTGCGAGACTTTCTCAACGCCTATCCGCGCGAGCTCTCCGGCGGCATGAAGCAGCGCGTCGCCATCGCCCGTGCGCTGGCGAATGAGCCGGCCGTGTTGTTGATGGACGAGCCGTTCGGCGCGCTCGATGCGCAGACGCGCGAGGAGATGCAGGAGCTGGTGCTGCTGGTGCGCGAGTACTGGAACACGACCATCCTGTTCGTCACGCACGACGTCGACGAGGCGGTGTTTCTCAGCGACCGCATCATCGTCATGTCGCCGCGGCCCGGTCGCATTCGCGCCGAGATCACGGTCGACCTGCCGACCCCGCGTACGGTCGATGACAAGCTGTCGCCGCAGTTCCTCGCGCTCAAACGCGAGATCGTCGGCATGCTGCACGAGGGCCGCGACACCACCGGCGCGCGCGCCGGCATCCTGCGGCGCATGTTCGGCACGGCGGACGCTGCGCCGCCACCGACTTCCGATGCGGGCGGCTGAGGCGCACGCCAGAGCCGTCCACGCCGGCGCGGCGAGTGTCCATCCGCCGCCGTCTGTGTTCATCTCGGCGGAGCGGATACCGCGACGGCACGGGAGGCGAGATGACGGCGAGTGACGGGCGCTACGAGGAGACGATCGAGGGGGGCAAGCATTGGTCGTTCGTCGTCCGACGCGGCATGGGCCTGCGCCTGGTCGATCTCCTGGGCGGCGCGAATGTCGGCATGCTGTTCTACAATCCGAGCAATCCGCTCGAGCGCTACAACGCGCCCGACACGCTCAAATGCCAGCACACATTCAAACTGACGCGCGGCCACTGCCTGTACTCCGACATGGGGCGCATCTTCTGCTCGATCGTCGAAGACTCGGTCGGCTGGCACGACACCGTGTGCGGCAACACGACGCGTGAGATGGTGGCGCAGCGCTGGGGCCTGCGCAGCTATCAGGACGCGCGCAACGCCTGGACGTTGAACGGTCACGACAGCTTCCTCGTGGAGGCAGCCAAGTACGGGCTCGGGCGCCGCGATCTGGCCGCCAACGTGAACTGGTTCAGCAAAGTGGCGGCGGCGGAGGACGGGGCGTTGCAGTTCGACGCGTCGCACGGTCGCGTTGGCGGCACGGTGACCTTGCGCTTCGAGATGGACACGCTGGTGCTGCTCCACACCTGTGCGCATCCGCTCGATCCGGCGCGCGAGTATCCGCGCCGGCCGGTCAGCTATCGACTGTTCGAAGCGGCGCCGGTGACGGACGACGACTATTGCCGCACCCTCCGACCCGAGAACGGCCGCGGCTTCGAGAACAACCGCATCTACCACTTGGGCTGCCGGTGAGCGCGATGATTGTGCCGAGCGCCCTGATTCCGGAGCGGGCTACCTACCGGCACGTCGTTGCGGCCGGCGACTATTGGGTGCATCAGGTTGCCAGCGGCCAGGTGCTGCGCATCGTCGATTGCGAGGGCAACCAAGCGGCGGACACGCTGTTCTTCAACGCCGATGATCCATCGGAACGCTACAGCGCTGTCGACACGATTCGCGAGCAGGGCAACGTCTACCTCGGCGTCGGCTCGCAGCTGCGCTCATCGCTGAATCGCATCATGCTGGAGATCGTTGCCGATACGGTCGGCCGCCACGACACGCTCGGCGGCGCCTGTGCCACCGAGTCGAACACCGTGCGCTACGGTTTGGAAAAGAAGACCATGCACGCCTGTCGCGACAGCTGGCTGCTGGCCGTCGCCGAGCATCCGGAGCTCGGGCTGAGCAAGCGCGACATCGCGCACAACATCAACTTCTTCATGAACGTGCCGGTGACGCCGGACGGTGGCCTGACGTTCGCCGACGGGGTTTCCGGCCCCGGAAAATACGTCGAGCTGCGCGCCCTGATGAACGTCATCGCGCTGATTTCGAACTGCCCGCAGCTCAACAACCCCTGCAACGCCTACAACCCGACGCCGGTCGAGGTGCTGATCTTCGCGTGATGCGGCGCCGGCGCGCCCGGCCCGACCCTCCATCGAGTGCCTTGCATGTTCCGTCGAGTCCTGGTCGCCAATCGCGGTGAGATCGCTTGCCGCATCATCCGCACCCTGCACCGCCTCGGCATCGAAGCGGTGGCGGTGTATTCAGAGGCCGATGCGCACGCGCCGCACGTCGCCATGGCCGACGCGGCGGTGTGCGTCGGCCCGGCGCCGGTCAAGGAGAGCTACCTCGATGCGGCGCGCATCGTCGCCGCCGGCTGCGCACAGGGCGCCGAAGCGGTGCATCCGGGCTACGGCCTGTTGAGCGAGAACGCGGCCTTCGCCGAGGCGTGCGAAGCCGCCGGACTGGTGTTCATCGGGCCGACGCCGGACCAGTTGCGACGCTTCGGTCTCAAGCACGAGGCGCGCGCGCTGGCCATGGCGAGCGACGTGCCGTTGTTGCCGGGCAGCGGGCTGCTCGCCGATGTCGAGGCGGCGCGCGCCGAGGCGCAGCGCATCGGCTATCCGGTGATGCTCAAGAGCACCGCCGGGGGCGGCGGCATCGGCATGCAGCGCTGTCGCGACGCCGACGAGCTGAGCAGCGCGTTTCCGGTGGTCGAGCGGCTGAGCCGCAGCAACTTCAAAGAAGCCGGCTTGTTCGTCGAGCGCTGGGTAGCCGCGGCGCGCCATGTCGAAGTGCAGCTGTTCGGCGACGGGCAGGGACGCGTCGTGGCATTGGGCGAGCGCGACTGCTCCGTGCAGCGACGCAATCAGAAGGTGATCGAGGAAACGCCGGCGCCGCAGCTGCCGTCACAGGTGCGTGACAACTTGCTGCGCGGCGCCGTGCGCCTCGGCGAGTCGGTGCGCTACCGCTCTGCCGGCACGGTTGAGTTCGTCTACGACGCGCTGCGCTGCGAGCCCTA
>Ga0265339_10001005_pt1 | contig 21444 bp, 20 predicted proteins | sample 4CB219metaG_FD_202085 | JGI IMG/M metagenome (GOLD analysis project Ga0265339, IMG submission 202085) | Rhizosphere microbial communities from Carex aquatilis grown in University of Washington, Seatle, WA, United States - 4-CB2-19 metaG | ecosystem: Host-associated > Plants > Roots >... | reverse complement strand
GGGGAGCGTGCGTGATGGGTCGGACGAGACGACGGCAGTCGGCGGTCGTGGCTCTCGGTTCGCGGGCATGGGACCCGCATCGGTTGGCGGCGCCGAGAAAGGAGGTGGTCTAGTGCATAGTAGTGACCCTACGGTGATCAGTGAGGTGGTGGCCCCTTAGGCCGCATCACACGTGTACACGGTTCGGCGAGGCGGAACCCGCTTGTGAGCGCGGGTCAACGCTTGCAAGCCCGTCGCGAGCGAATCGGGTGCGTCGATCCGACGCACAGCATGAGGTGATTCAGCCTGGGGACCCAGGCACCATCGGCCCCGGTAGCGCCCGCGATGTCACCCGCGGGGCGATGCAATCGCAGCCGCTACCGGGGCAACTGACTTGAGCGCTTGCTTTGAGCGCCCCGTCCTGACCCTCTCCCGGCGGAGAGGGCATGAACGCAGCCAATCTCATTACGCTGCTGCGCGTCGTGGCAACGCCGCTCTTTGCCATGGCGGCGTGGCATGCGGCGCACGGCGGCGCCGGATCCGCCGCAGCATTCACCTTCGCTGTCGCTGCGACGAGCGACTTCGTCGACGGCCGCGTCGCGCGGCGCTGGCACAGCGCGTCGTCGGCTGGCCGCGTGCTAGATCACGCGGCCGATATCGCGTTCCTGTTGACGGCGCTGACCACCTACGTCGCGTTGGGGCTGGCACCGTGGTGGGTGCCGGCGTCGATCGCCGCGTCGTTTGCGGTGTACGTCGCCGACTCATTGCGCCGCAGCGCGCACCCGCAGCTGCTCGGCAGCCGCCTGGGCCATTTCGGCGGCGTCGCCAACTATGTCGTCGTCGGGGTGCTGGTCGGCAACGACAGCGTCGGCCTGGGATGGCTACCACCGGCGCTGATGCACGCAATGTTCATTGCGGTGCCGGTGTACTCGGGGCTCTCGATCTTCAGTCGCCTGCGCGCTGCTGCGACAGCTCCTTACTGAGCGAGCTTCCCTGCGCAAACATCCCGTGCAGGAAGAAGACACTGATGAGCAGCGGCACCAAGTAGTAGGCGACGCGAAACAAGAGCACCGCGACCACGGCGGTCTCGAACGGTACTCCCATGCTGGCGAATACCGCCGCCATCGAGCCCTCCATGACGCCCAGCCCGCCGGGGATCAGCGACGCGAACGACAGCACGATGCCGACGGCGAAGCCGACGATCACCTGGCTCAGCGCCACCCGGTAGTTCACGGTCAGGAACGCCGTGTACAAAATCAGGATGGTGAACACCCAATCGAGGCAGATGTAGAACAGTGGCCACAACATGGCGCGCTTGCTCTGCAGCAAGAAGTCGATGCCGCGGTTGAGATTGAATTGGTAGCGCCAAATGTGGGTGCGTTTCGGCGCCTTGCCGGGCCGCACACGGTGCAGCAGCCAGTGCGTTCCGAGGGCGAGGCGAAATAGTGTGCGGCGCCGCAAGCGCGGGTTGAACAGCAGCAGGACCGCCACGATGGCCAGCAGCATGAAGACAATCAGGAGTACCGAGGTGACGACCAGCGCCGAACCATGCAGCGACGAGCTGCGGAAGACGTAGGCGAAGCCGACCAAGACGAACAGCAGGAGGGTGCAGTTGGTGAGGAATGTCTGCGCCAGGGAGATGATGACGGCGGTCTGTGACGCGACCCCGAGCCGGGTGAAGAAATAAAGGCGCACCGCGAAGCCGGAGAGGCCGCCGGTCGACACCAAATAGTTCATCGAATTGGCGACGAAGGTAATTTTGAGCATCTCCAGGATCGACACCGCGCAGCCGGCCGCCTGGCTGATCCCCTGATATGAGCGGGCCATGGTGAGGTAGCTGGCCAGCATGCAGAGGAGCGGAAGCAGCAGCAGCCACAGGTTTGCCTGCCGGAGCACGAGCCACAGCTGGTGGACGTCCGCGAAGGCGAACAGGCCGGCAAACGCGGCCAGGCCCAACACGAACGCCCAGCGGACCCAACGGGACTGACGCATCGAGTCGGCGGTGACGGGCAGGTAGGCGGCGGATTGCTCCTCCTCCCGCGGCGGCGGCGCTGGCGTCACGAACAACCTCGCCTGGGGAGTTAGTGGCTCGTCTCCGGTGGGTCAAGGCGGTGCTCGCGCCTGGCGACCCGATCCGATAGCGTGCCCGACGCATTTGCGCGCGCGTGACGGGATGAAGTGGCTGCGACTCATGGGGTTCTTCGTCATCGTCGCGGCCGTGATCGGCGTGGTGGCGCTGCGCCATCGCGTACTGGATGCGGCCGCCACCGCGCTGCGCACCCTGGCGGTACGCGAAGTCTCGTCAGCCCTGCACGTACCGCTGGCACTCGGCGACATCCGGTTTTCATTTGCGCCGCTCGGGCTCGAGGTCGATGCGATCGCGCTCGGCCTCGACGGCGGGATCGGCCGCGTCACCCAGATACGCGTGCAGCTACGTCCGCGCCTCAGCCTGCGCCAGCGACGGCTGGTGATCGATGCCGAGATCGACGACCCGCAGCTCGACGTGCCCGCGCTGCTCGTTCATCTGCCGAGCGCTGCCGCCGGTGTGACCGTCGAGGTGCCCACGCTGCCCCGTTTTCGCGTTCGCCGGGTGCACGTTCGCAACGCCGTGGTGCAGGTGACGGAGCCGCCCGACGCGTTGCAGGTGTCTGCTCCGCAGGTGCTCGGCAGCCTCAGCGCCGACGGACCGCTGGGTCGTCTGCGCGTCGCGGCGCGGGCTGAAACGCCAGCGCTCGCGCAAAGCGGGCGGCGCCTGGTGTTGGCCGAGGCGCGGGCCGCAGTCGGCGAAGCCTCGGACGGCTGGCATCTGCGATCGCTGCACGTCGAAGGCGACGGGGTTCGTCTTGACGGAAGTCCGCGCGCCGATGCGGTGGAGCTGAGCGGGCAACTCGAGCTGTCGCGCCTGGAGCTTTTCGCCGAGCCGCTGCGGTCGTTGGAGGGAACGGCGTCGATCGACGCGAATCTCAGCGGGGCGTTGGAGGATCCAGTGGTGCACGGCACGGCGCGCGTGCCGGCGCTCAGCTACGATCAGCGCGCAATCGGGGCCCTCGACGGCGAGGCGACGTTGCGTCTGCACGAGGTGGCAGTCGACTCGGTGCACCTGAGCGCCTTCGGCGGCGACCTCACGGCGACTGGCAGCCTGCAATTTGAACAGGCACTGCCGTATCGTGGGCGGCTGCACTGGGAAGGGCTCGACCCGCGCGCCGCGCAGCTGGCGTTGCCGAACGACGTGCCGGCCCTGGCGGCGTCCGGCAGCGCCGATATCCACGGGACGCTGACGCCGCTGCTGGTGGTGGCGAGCGGCGACGGACGGGTGGTGGCGGCAGTCAAGGGGGCGCTGCCGGTAACATGGCGCGGCGACACGACCTACGCGGACGGCGGCGGCACGGTGTCGCTGAGAATCGAGCAGGGCACGGCGAATCGCGCCGGGGTCGAGACGACGATTGGCCCGGCCGGGCAGCTGAATGGCTCGCTCGAGCTGCAGGTCGCCGATCCGGACGCCCTGCGCGGCCTGCTGCCGCTCGCTTCGCTGCCCAACCTGCGCGGCTCGGCGAGCGCGACCGCGCAGCTCGCCGGCTCCCTGAGCGAGCCGCGACTGGCGGGCCAGCTCGCGGCGCGTGACGTGGCGCTGGCCGGTGTCCGGGTCGATCGCGTCGCCGGTCGGTTCAGCGCCGATCGACACCAGCTGCGCAGCGACGGCATCGCCCTCGTCGTCGGCGGCGGGACTGCGTCGTTCGGCGGTGTGGTGGCGTTCGACGACACGACCGAGAATGCGTGGACCCTGCGCGTCGTCAACGTCGACGGCGGCGTGGTCGCCGCCGCGTCGAGCGGTCTGGCCGGCGTGTCGCTGCCGATCGCCGGTGGAACGCTATCCGCCGATGCAACGGCCCGCGGGGCGTGGCCGCGCGCGCGCATCGATGGCACGGCGGGGTTGGAGCGTTTCTGGCTCGGCCGCGAGCGTATCGAGCACACCGGCGTGACCCTGCACGCCGAAGCCGGTCGCTGGAAGAGCGATGTGACGATACGCAATCGCGTCGGCCAGCAGCTCGACGCGCATGCGGAGGGTCAGATCGGAGGAGCGCTCGCGCTCGACCTCGGCGGTACGTGGACGCTGACCTCACTGCAGAGCGGCGAGCAGGCCGAGATGGGCGGAACGTTGCAGCTGTCGGCGTCGCTGCGCGGTATGCCGGCAGCGCTCAACGGTACGGCGGAGGCCCATGCGTATGGATTGGTGCTGCGCGGGCGGCCGATCGGCGACCTACGGGTAGTGGCACAGGTCAGCCGCGGCCGCTGGGATGCCGATGCGACGCTGCTCGACGGCGCGTTCACGGCGCATGCGCAAGTGCGCCCCGATGCCGGGCTCCCATTCTCGTTGGATGGCGCATGGCGCGACGCCAATCTGGCGCGCCTCATCAGCGATCAACTGACGGCGCGCATCGAGAGCAGCGGCACGCTGCATGCGGCGGGACGCCTGACGGCGGTCGAACAGGTCGAGGCGACGCTGCAGGCAACGACGTTGCGAGTCGCCGAAGGCGAGACCGCGATGACGGCATCGCCGCTGACGATCGTCTGCCGGCGTGGGACCTGTGTCTTGCAACGCGTGTCGTTGCAGGGGCCCAACAGCACGCTCAACGCCGTCGGCGAGATGAGCTTTGATGGACGGCTGCGCGTGGAAGTCGAGGGCGCCGGCAACCTGGCCCTGCTCGAGTTGATCGGTCCACCCATCGAGTCGGCGCGCGGCCACTACACCGTCGACGTGACGCTTGTGCGCAGCGCTTCAGGCCTCTCGGTCAGCGGCAATCTCGCCTTCGATCGCTTCGGCATCGACGCCGGACTGCCGATTGCCGTGACCAAAGCTCAGGGCAAGTTGTCGCTGGTCGGCAGCACGATTCGCATCGATGAGCTCAGCGGACGTGTCGGCACCGGCACGTTCCGCGTCACCGGGGCGGTCGACCTGCTGCATGGGCCAAACATCGGCTGGGAGCTCAAAGATGTCGGCGCGGTGCCGACGCCGTCGCTGGAGATCGAGCTGTCGGGGCAGGGCACGGTGACCGGCGCGTGGATCTCGCTGTTGGTCGCCGGCGACGTGCACGTGCATCGCGCCCTCTACGACCGCGACCTCGAGCTCACCGACTTCCTCCCGTCGTTCAATCGTGCCTTGGCCAACGCACCGCGCGAGGCCGGCGTGAACGAGGTGCGCCTGGACCTGCACATCGTCGCTCCCGGCCAGCTGTTCGTCGAGAACAACCTCGCCAAGCTGGAAGGCCGCGCCGATCTGCGCCTGAGCGGAACCGCGTCGCATCCGGTGTTGTCGGGCCGGGTTGAAGGGCTCGACGGCGAAGTGCGTTTTCGCGGCCGCACGTTCGATCTCGAGGGGGCGACGGTCGATTTTCGGCCGGATCTCGGCCTGGCGGCGGCGCTCAATATCGGTGCGGAAAGCGTCATCGATACGCCCGACGCTACGTACACCGTCGGCGTACGCGTGACCGGGACGACGCAGAATCCGCGGGTGGCGTTGATCAGCGACGACCCGAGCTTGTCGCAGACCGACATCGCGACGTTGATCGCCGTCGGCAAGACGACAACGCAACTGCGCACTGGCAGTGGCGGCTTCTCCGCCTATGACGCCCTGAGCTTCGTGCCGCGTCAGATCACCGAGGGCGTGCAAGGTGGCGCCAAACAACTGCTGCCGATCGATCGCATCGAGTTCGAGTCGACCTATTCACGCACGACGGGTGCGTTCGAGCCGCAGCTGAAGATCGGCAAGGACCTGACCGACAACTTGAGCGTCGCGGTCGGCCAAACGTTCGGGGTCGCCTCGCGCACGAGCGTCGAGGCAGACTACAAACTCGGGCCGCGCGTCTCGATTCCGCTGCTGTGGGAGAGTCAGACCGAGACGGAGGCGGGTGCGCTCGGCGGCGGCATCAAGCTGCGCTACGAGTTTTGGCGCATCACGCCGTTCACGCTGCTCAGCGGGCTGCGCTGAGGCGATCCGATGCGCAGCGGGTGGCGTGGCCTATTGGCGCTGGCGATGCTGACGGCGCTGGCGCCAACGGTGGGGGCCGCGGAGGACGGTCTAGGACTGCCGCTGCGGCGCGTCGAGTTGGACTGCGATGCATGGTTCGACGATGCCGGCATCCGTGCGTTGTTGCCGCTGAGCACGGGGGTGCCGGTCACGCAGGAGGACCTCGATCGTTCGCGTGCCGTGTTGGAGCACGCGCAAATCTTCCGTTCGATCAGCGTCGATACCGTCGCCGACGACGGCGAGGCCGTGGTGTGGTTCCATCTCAAGCGACGCCAGGTGCTGACCACCCTGCGCGTCACCGGCTACGACGCCGTCGGCTGGCGCGAGGTGTATCGCTCCCTGCGTTTGCGCACCGGCAGCTTCTTCGATCGCGACGCGTTGCGCGCCGCGCGCCACCGGCTGGTCGAGCGCTACAAGCAGCTCGGCTATCCGCATGCGAGCGTGAAGACGCACGTTTACAAGCGCCCGGGCGAGATCGATCTGGACGTGACCATCGATGAAGGCCCGCCCCTACTGGTCGCGGCGACCGAGATCGTCGGCGAGCTCGGCATCCCCAAGCCGGCGCTGGATGCGGAAGTCTACCTGTTGATCGGCAAGCCGTATCAACGCGACACGGTGCGCACGGGGGAGCGCGCTTTGCTCGGCGCACTGCGCGACGGCGGATATTACGAGGCGCAGGTCGACGGCGAATTCGTGCCGGCCGACGACGACGACGGTGTGCTGTGGTTCAAAATCCACGCCGGTCCGCATTTCGATCTGGTCGTGCAGGGCAACTCGCATTTGGGTCGCCACTATCTGTTGCATCAGATGGATCTGTCGACGCGTCTGATCGTCACCGACGGAACCTGGCGCGAATTGGCCCGCCGCATGACGCAGGCCTACCAGGACGACGGCTTCTACCGCGCGACGGTGACCGCGCAGGTGCAAGAGGGCAATCCGCGCCGCGTCGTCTTCAGCGTGCACGAGGGCAAGACGTACGCGGTCGACAACGTGCGGTTTCTCGGCGAACGCGGGCTGACGGCGAAGGAGTTGGGCGGTCAGATGAACACGCAGCCGTCGCACCTGCTGCCGTGGCCCAATCGCGGCGCGTTCGTGCGCTCGGTGTTCGACGAGGATCTGCGCCGCCTCTGGTACTACTATCGCGCGCAGGGCTTTGCCGAGGCCGAGATCGTCGATGCCCCGATCGCGGTGAACGAGGAAGACGGCACGATCGAGGTGACCGTGGTGATCGAGGAGGGCCCGCGCACGATGGTGGTATCGGTCACGCCACCGGAATTGCCGCCGGACGGTGGCGACAAGCCGGCGCTGATCGTGGTGCCCAAGGCGCCGCTACACCCGGCCGACCTGGATCTGGACCAGCAAGCGATCGCGGCGGCGTGGCGTCGGCAGGGGTATGCCGATGCCAGTGTGGCGCCGCTGGTGGAACGCGAGCGGGTTGACGACGTCGACGAAGCCACCGTGGCCTGGAAGGTGACGCCGGGGGCGCAGCGCCACATCGGGGAAGTCATCGTGCAGGGCAATGTCGAGACGCGCGATGATGTCGTGCGCGAGCAGTTGCCCTTTAAAGTTGGCGATCCGCTCAATCCCGAGGCGTTACAGCGCGGGCAGGACGCCGTATACCAGCTGGGCACCTATCGCAGCGTCGCGGTGCAGCCGTTGTCGGACACGGAGCTGCGGCCGGACATCGGCGTCGACGTGGTGCCGCGGCCGCCCGGAACGTTCCAATGGGGACTGGGCTACAACACGCGCGACGGGTTCACGGCCAACGGCGAGACCTCGTACGACAACATCAGCCGGCGAGCGCGGCGCGTCTATCTCCGCGCGCAGCTCAGCATTTTGCCCGACGACCCAGGCTCGTCGCAGTATCTCGCCGTGCTCGGCTATCGCGAGCCGCGGTTCCTGAGCTCGGATTGGCAGTGGAAGGTCGAGCTGCTCGGGGAGCGCTCGACGCGCGCCATCGACCAGTACAGCGTGCAGCGCACGAGTCTCGGCACGGGCTTCTCGCGCGCGTTCTTCAAGCGCTTGCAGACAGGTGCCGAAGCGCAGGTGGAGTATGCCGACGTGTTCGACGTGCAGCCGTTGGCCTTTCGCAGCCAGGATCAGGGACCCTCATGGACGACCGCCGTCTCGCCGTTCGTGCTCTATGACGGACGCGACGATCCGTTCGCGCCGACGCGCGGCATCTTCGACACGGCGCGGTTCCGCTATGCGCTACCCGGCATTTCTACGGTGTCGTTCGGCAAGCTCAATTTGCAGCACAGTCAGGCAATCCCGCTCGCCTCATGGTTGGCGTTCATCTACACGGCTCGTCTCGGCTACGGCCGATCCTTCGAAGGCGAGGAGGTGTTGCCGATTCGCGAGCGCTTCTTCATCGGCGGCGCCACCACGGTGCGCGGCTACTCGGAGAACAGCCTCGGCCCGACGTCGCCGCACAGCGAGCAGGACGGCGTATTCAAAGGCAACGTGGTGTTGGGCGGCGATCTGGCGTTGATCGTCAATCTCGAGGCGCGCGTACCGATCTACGGTCAACTCAGCGCTGCGGCGTTCCTCGATACAGGCGGCCTATTTCTGGTGCAGTGCGACGCGCAGTGCGAGGCGACGAATCACGTCAGGGACAACGGCTTCACCTGGGACAACTTCCGCAAGGGCGCCGGGCCGGGGTTGCGCTACATGACGCCAGTGGGGCCGATCAGCCTCGACTACGGCTTCAAGATTGATCGCCGACCGGGTGAGTCGATTGGCGAAGTGCACTTCAGTATCAGCGGCACCTTCTGAACGCGGTGCGGCGCGAACGCAGCGGGTTCGTGCCGCTCAGGACGGCGCCGGTTGATTCAGCAGCGACTCGACGTATGCCAGCACGCGCGGGTCGTCCCACTCTTCGGGGCCGATGACGTGCTTCACGACGTTGCCGGCGCGATCGATGATGAAGGTCTCGGGATAGCCGGTGATCCCGTAGCGACTCGGCAGATGGTTGTCGGCATCGAGTAAGACGGGAAATGACAACCCGAGCTCTTTGACGAAGGGGGCGACCGATTGGGCCCCGTCGCTGTCTTCCGAGACGGCGAGCATGACGAAGTCACGGCCTTTGAATCGTTGATAGAGCGTTTCCATGCTCGGCATCTCGGCCCGGCACGGCGGGCACCACGTCGCCCAAATGTTGAGGAAGACGATCTTGCCGCGTTGATCCTCGAGACGTACCGGAGCGCCCTGCAGATCGGGAAGGGTGAAATCAGCCGCCTGATAGTCGCCGTGCCCACGTTGCTGCAAACGCTGCACCGCGAAGACGGCACCGACGACGGCGATGACCGCCAGCGCCGGGCCGAGCGCGCGCCTCATCTGGAGGCGGCCGGTGCGGCGCGGCCGAGCCGATGCGGCGTGACACCGCGCCGCGCGATCAGCAGTGTCGCGCCGATCGTCATCAAGCCGAGGCTCGTCAGCTGCGCCGCGCTGAGCCCGAAGGCGACTGTCGGATTGATGCGCCAGAACTCGATGACGAAGCGGGCGCCGCAGGCCAACACCAGATACCACCAGAGGAGCGCCCCGTCGGCGTGTGGGCGTTTGCGGATGCTCCAGAGGATTCCAAACACGACGGTGTACGCCAAGGTCTCGTAGACAGGCGTCGGATGCACGAGCACCCCCGGAGGATACGGCCAACCGGTAATGGCCGCCGGGTAGGCCATGGCCCACGGCACGTCGGTGATGGTTCCCCAGTCCCCGTCACCGGCAAGTTGGCAGCCGATGCGGCCAATGCCATGCGCCAGCGCCATCGCCGGTGCGATGCAATCGACGACCGCCAGCCAGGGCAGACCGTGACGCCAGATGGTCCAGGTCACCGCCAACGTGCCGCCGATCAGTCCGCCGTACCAGACGAAGCCCGAGCCGGAGAAAACCGTACCGATCGGGTCAACAAGCAAACCCTGCGGCTCGTCGAAGATGGCCCACAGTTTCGAGCCGGCAATGCCGCCGACAGCCGCCCAAAATACCATCGTCGAAGCAAAGTCGGCGGGCATGCCCTTGCGCTCCAGCTCTAGGCCCACCAGCCAGCCGGCGACCAGAAACGCGATCGCCATCATGGTGCCGTAGCTGTAGATCGTCAGGGGTCCCAGATGCAGGATTACGGGCCACACGGGCGCGCATGATAGCCAACCGAAAGGCCACAAGCCAGCCGCCGGCCCGAATCAATGAGAATTCTCGATCTTCTCGATAAGGTCTTGGAATATCAAGCTAAATGGGGCCGCTTAGATCTTGGACAGCGAGTGGTCGGCGAGATTGACTTTGGGCAGGTGCGCCTCTATGGTCGCGCAACCTTTTCCCGCACAACCTCGGAGTCAGATGCCATGCACATGATCGTGCCCCCGGTGAAGGAGCGGCGGATGATCAACCGCCTTCTCTTGGCGTTTTTCCGCGAGCATCGGGTGTCGAACTTCAATCGTGCGATGGTCCGGCTGTGTCGCTTCTACCGGCTCAAGCGGCCGCAGGTTGAATGGTTCGAGTACCTCGATTGGGGCCGCACGGCGGGTCGCACCTACGAGAATGGCAAGATCCACTTGGTGCATCCGGAGAATTGGAAGCGCGGCCGCAAGTACAACTCCGAACGGCAGTGGGTGAACGCGGTCTACCACGAGATGGGACACTACATCTTCTGGACCGACGCCGAGCGGAAGGCGGACACGTTCGCCTTGCGTATGGAGCGCAACGTGTCGCGTGTGCCGGCCGCGGTCGGCACGCGGACGCGTCTCGTCCGCAAGGCCGCATGAGCGACAAGCCGGACGGCGGCGACGCGCCGGCGGTCAAGGATCGCTGGTGGGTCGACAGCGGCGACAAGCGGCGCGAGCGTGCGCCGGCGCCTGTGGTGCGGGTCGGCGCGCGGCTGTATCGCAGTGGCCAAGGGTTCGATCAGGAAGTGGCGCGAACGCGTCTCAGCGACAACAATCGCCGCATCCTGATGGAGGCGAACCCGGCCGACGGCGAGTGGGTTTATACGCAGCTGGCCGACAAGCCGCACAACGAACAGAATCGCGAGCGCATCGTAGCGCAGGTCCCGCTTCCATCGTACGCGCGCGGCGTCGTCGTCGATTGCGGCCGGACGCTGCGCCTGCTGGTGACGGGCACGCCGATCGGCGAGCGGATTCTCGATCTGACGCTGGCCGACACGCCGTCATTTGATTGCTGGGTCGACGGCGATTGGGTGCGCGAGCGCACGTTTCGCGATCAGCGCAGCGCCTTGGGCGCCTTGCGCCGGTTCATCCCTGAGCTGCTGTCCGCCGAGGGCATCGCAGCCTGGGAAGCGATTCGCGCACGCGTCTGACGTCAGCCGCGGCGGGCGCGCCTGTGCGGCGCCGGGAGCGCCTCGCGACTTGCGCGCGTGGCGCGTGCGCGCGGGGCATCGCCGATTATGCTCTCGGCGTCCCAATACTTTCGCAAGCCGAAGTAGTAGCAACACATCTGCGCGTCGAGGTCGTTGTTGAAGGTGCGCATGCGCCCGTCTTCGAATTTGATGCGCACCAGGCAGGTGCCGCCGGGGATGGTCGACGTCATCTCCTCGACCACCTGGCCTTCGCCCCACTCGCGGTGGTCGCGATGCGTCACCGCATCGCCGAGTCGCAGATAGAGACGAAATCCGTTCGTGCCCATGCCGCACTGCTTGTGTAGCATGCGCGGCGCGTGAGCAGAACCGCGGGCCGCGCTCCAGTGTCGTGTCCCGGAGCGAACCTCGGACACTAGATCTCGGTCGACACCAGCATGGTCGCCGCCGCGCTCCACACTCCGCCGGTGCCGTGACAGATGGCCGTGCGCGCGTCGGCGACTTGGCGCGGGCCGCATTCGCCGCGCAGCTGCCGCACTGCCTCGATAATGGTGAAGATGCCGTACATGCCGGTGTGCGTGTATGAGAGACCGCCGCCATTGGTGTTCATCGGGAACTCGCCGCCAGGAGCGGTGCGCTGGCCGCTGACGAACGGACCGCCTTCACCGCGCTTGCAGAAGCCCAAAGCTTCCAGCGCCAGGATCGGAACGATGGTGAAGGCGTCGTAGAACATCGCCACGTCGATCTCGGCATGTCGCACACCGGACATCGCAAAGGCGCGCGAGCCCGACTGTTCGGCGGCGTCCCACCGATCGAAGGCGGGCATCTGGCTCACCATTTGGTGGGTGGCGCACTCGCCTGTCCCGAGTACGTACACGGGCCGTTTGGGGAGATCGCGGGCGCGCTCAGCCGAGGTGACGACACAGGCGCCGCCGCCATCCGTCACCAGGCAGCAATCGAGCAGGTTGAACGGCCACGCGATCGGCCGCGAGGAGAGCACATCGTCGATCGTGATCGGCTCGCGCGCGTAGGCCTTCGGGTTCAACGCCGCCCACTTACGCGTCGCGACCGCGACCTCCGCCATCTGCGCTTTGGTGGTGCCGTACTCGTGCATATGCCGCGTGGTGAGGAAGCCGTACCCGGTCGCCGGCCCGGCGGTGCCCCACACGACTTCGAATTGACTGTTGGTCGAGTCGTCGCCCCAGCGCGGCGCGGGCATGGCGATGCGCGAGTAGCCGGATTCGCCGTGCGTGATCAGCGCGACTTCGCACAAGCCGGCGTTGATGGCGGCCATGGCGTGCTCGACGTGGAGGATGAATGAGCAGCCGCCGACCTGCGTTCCGCCGATGAAGCGTGGACGGATGCCGAGATACTCCGGTACATCGTTGGCCATGTTGCGGCCCGAGGTGAACACGGCGTCGACGTCAGCCTTGCCGATGCCGGCATCGGCCAGCGCGTTGTGCGCCGCTTCCATGTGCAACGCCAGCGAAGACTTGTGCGGCAACTTGCCGAGCTCGTCCGACTCGCCGACACCGACGATGGCGGCGCGGCCGCGCAGCTGGCGATAGTCGGCGGTCATGCGGTCTCCCGCGGACGGAACTTCGCCAGGGTGATCTCCGCGGTGATGTCCTCGAACACCACCTCCAGCGGCATGTCGCAGCGCAAGACCTGCGGATCGGGCGCGACGTCGATGATGTGTGCCATCATGCGCGGCCCTTCCTCGAGCTCGACCATGCCGATGACGAACGGCGCCGCCACCGGATAATTGCGCGGCGGGCGATGATTGATGACGAAGGTGTGCAGGCGCGCGCGTCCGCTCGCTTCGACCCAGCGCACGGCGCGCGACAAGCAGTTTGGGCAAAGCGGGCGCGGGTAGAAATACGGCGTGCCGCAATCGTCACAGCGTTGGAAGACGAGGCGGCGCTCGCGCGCCGCCTCCCAAAACGGCTTCGTCTCGGGCGTGGGCTTCGGAATCGGTCCGGTATATGTGTCGGCCATACGAACGCGCGCTGGTCTAGGCGTCGGCCGGCGAACGGTCAAGCGCTCCTGCGACTTGACTGGCCAACGGGGCAACTCTATGGTCCGCGGCAGTTTTCCATCAGCCTCGTTGCCCGCGCACCGGTTCGTCACCTCCAGCTCATGAATGAGCACCCGATTTGGCTCAGCGCTCGTGTCGCGGGCGTTATTCTGGCCGGTGGTCGCAACAGTCGGATGGGTGGTCACGACAAAGCCTTCTTGCGGGTCGACGGGCAGACCGTGTTCGCGCGCACGCTGGACGTGATGCGGCGCTGCTTTTCGCACGTGCTCGTGGTGAGCAATGCGCCGGAGAAGTATCTCGACTATGCGGTCGACGTGACACGCGATGAGATCGTGGGCATCGGACCGCTTGGCGGGTTGCACGCCGCGCTCGGCCGAGTCCCGACGCCGTACGCGTTTGTCACCGCGTGCGACATGCCGTTCCTGCGCGAGGAGCCGATTCGCTATCTGGTCTCGCGGCTGGCGAATCAGGAGGCCATCGTGCCGCAATGGGACGGCGACATAGAGCCGCTCCTGGCCATCTATTCGACGCGCCTGCGTCCGCGTATCGCGACGGCGGTACACAGCGGCGCCCGCGCCCTGCGTGACTTCTTACCCCACGTCGACGTCGAATACGTCGAGCAGGCTGTGATGGCGCGCGTCGTCGGAGCCGAAGAATCGTTCCGCAACGTCAACACACCGGAAGACGCGGCCCGTTTTGCCGTGCAACTCGGTGGAGAATCGGCCTAAAGGAGGCCTGCCCGCGCGGGCACGCGGGAGATCTGTGCAGAGATGAAGGAGAGTAGTGAAGGATGAGCGACGATCCGATCGCAGCCGCGCTGACCGAATGGACGCGCGGGCTCGACCCTGCCGCGGCCCGGATCGCGTGCTTTCAGCACGTGCGCGATTTGCCGTACCGCTACCCGTCGAGTCGCGACCCAGCGGTCGTGCTGCGCGAGAGTGCCGGTTCATGTTCGGGTAAGCACTACCTGCTCGGGGCGCTCTATCGGCAGCTCGGGCTGCCGGTCCGCCACATGGTCTGCTCGCACCGCTTCAACGATTCACCGCTGCCCTTTCCGGATCACATGCAGGCGCTGCTCGATCGCAATGAAGTGCTCGACTGGCACGATTACCTGCAGATCAACGTCAACGGTCGCTGGATCGATATCGACGCGACGTGGCCGCTTGGGCTGCGCGATTTTGGTTTGCCGGCGACCGACGACTGGGACGGCTCCTCATCGATGAGTCTCAGCGTGGTGCCGGATGAGCACGAAGAGCTGCAAGGCGATCTGGGCAAGGGGAAGGAAGAGCGCCTGAGCCGGCTGACGCCCCGCCAACGCGGTCTGCGCAAGCAATTCCTCGAGTCGCTCAGCTTGTGGGCGGCTGAGTTGCAGGCGGAGGTCGCCGAGAAGGATTGATGTCGGACCCGGCGGCGGAGAGGGTCGACGTCGTCGATGTTCACGACCGGGTGATCGGGCAGGCGACGCGCGCCGAGATGCGGGCCCGCCGCCTGCGCCACCGCGCCACGTACCTGCTGGTGTTCAACGGGCGCGGCGAGCTGTTCGTGCATCAGCGCACGGCGAGCAAGGACGTCTACCCCGCCCATTGGGATGTCGCGGTCGGCGGTGCGGTCAGTGCCGGTGAGTCATATGAGGCCGGCGCGCGGCGCGAGATGGCGGAAGAAGTCGGGATAGAGGGTCCGACGCCTCGACGGCTGTTCGACTTCGTATACGAAGACGCCGCAAATCAGGTGCACGGTCGGGTGTTCCGCGTCGAATGGGATGGGCCGCTTCAGCTGCAGCGCGACGAGATCGTATGCGGCGAGTGGCTTGAGCCGGCGGCCGTCGATACCCGTATCGCCACGCAGGCGTTTTGTCCGGACGGCGTGCTGGTATGGCGTCGCTATCGCGCCATGGGGCGCTGACGTTCCGCGTTCACAGCTGTCGCAGCGCTTCGTAGACGACGCGGATCGCTTGGCCGAGCGCCGCAACCGGCAGGCGCTCGTCGCTGCCGTGGACCGTCGCGGTGATCTCTTTCGGCAACAGCACGGGGAAAAAGCCGTACGCCGGAACGCCGCGTTGACGAAAGAAGCGCGAGTCGGTTCCGCCGAGGGTCATCGACGGTGCGACCACGACGCCGGGATAGACCTGCTGCGCGGCGTGCTGCATTGCGACGAACAGCGGTGTGTCGAGCGGCGATGCCGGCGTCGTCTCCGGCTCTTGCAGGACTTCGATGTGGATGCCGGCATCGTTGATCCGCTTGGTCAGCTGATCGATGAAGGCCTGCGGTTGCGTATCCGGCAGCAGGCGACAATCGATGACCGCCTCGGCGCGCTCCGGAATGACGTTGGGCTTGTATCCCGCGTCGAGCATCGTCAGTGCGATCGTGTCGCGTGTCATCGCTGCTGACCACGGCTCCTGCTGCAGTAGACCGTCGGCGAACAGCCAGACGACGGGATTGCTCAGGCGGCGCATGGCGAAACCCTCCAAGCCGCCGATGTGGGCGCCGACGTTGCGAAACACGTCGCGCGCCACCGGGGTGAGACGGGGGGCGGGCGGGTTGTCGACCACCCGGTTGAGGGCTTCGATCAAGCGGCGCGGCGCCGCATCGTGCAACGGGCGGGAGGCGTGCCCGGAAGGACCCTCGGCGATGAGCTTCAACCACAGGACCTGCTTCTCGGTCACCGAGATGAACAGTGCCGGTGCGGCGAACAGATCCGTAATGCCGATGCCGCCCTCGTCCCACACGGCATCGGCGTCGAGCACGTCGGGGCGATGCTGGGCCAGCCATGCCGTACCCTGTGTCCCGCCGACCTCTTCGTCGGGCACGGCGAGAAACACGATATCGTGGCGCGGCGTCTTACCGGACTCGACCAGCAGACGCAGCGCGGTCGTCATCGCAATGGTGAGTCCCTTCATATCGAGGGCGCCACGGCCGTAGACCATGCCGTCGCGGAAGTCGCCGGCGAAGGGGGGGAGGGTCCAGCGCGCCGCGTCGGCTGGGACGACGTCCATGTGGCTCAGCAGGACGATCGGCTTCGGCAGGCCGCCGGTGCCCTTCAGGCGTCCGATCAGAAACGGTTTCGTTGGCGTGGCGCCGAAGGTCTCCGACTCGATGCCCGCGATGCGCAGCTCGGTGCCGAGAAATGCTGCCGTGCGCACGGTATCGCCGGGCGGATTAGTGCTGTCGATGCGGATGTACCCGGAGAGTCGATCCGCCGCCGCGGCGGTGATCTTGTCCCAGTCGAGGGGCGCTGCCAGAGCCGGCGCTGCGTATGTGCAAATGAGCAGTGCCACTGCGGCCAGGCGACGCATCATGCGGCGAGCTGTCTACTCGTTCACGCCCGCCCACGCCACCCCGCAGCTTGCACGGCGCCGCGCAGCGCGGCTATCTTTCGACGATGCCGTCCCGTTTCGAGCCCTGCCGCCTAGCCGTAGCGGCCGGCGTCATCGCGTTCCTGTGCATGGCCCGCGACGCGCGCGCGGGGGTCACGTTGTCGGTGTCGTCCGCGACGGTGCAGAATGCCGGCGACAGTGCGCAGATCTGCGTCGCGCTCAGCACCGGCGGTCAAAAGGTTGCGGGCACGCAGAACGACCTCACTTGGGACGGCACCTGCGCGACGCTGTCGGGTGACAGCAGCTGCTACGCCGCCGGCTCGCACGGCAAGAGCTTGAGCGGCAAGCTGATTACCGCGCGCGATTTTACCTACCGTGCGTTGATCTTGTCGCTCAACGATGTCGATCCGATCGATGATGGCATCTTGTATTGTTGCACGGTCGAGTCCGAGGCCGATCCCGGCAGTTGCTGCAACATCTCCATCGTCGGCGCGCAAGCGGCCGACCCAGGTGGCAATGCGCTCGGCGCCAACGGCCAGCCAGGCAAGATCTGCACCGCCTCGGATGGTTCCAGTGGACGACCGGGCGGGCCGAACATCAATCCAGGGTCCTTCACCGGAAACGACAGCGGCGCAGGGCAGGGGGCGGCGGCGCCAGCGGCCAACAGCGCCCCGGCGGCAAGCGGCGCATCGGCACCGCCCGCCGCGCAGGTCCTGCAAGGCGGCGGGGCGCGTCCGGGTGGAGGGGTTGGTGAAGCGCTGCCGACGCTGCCAGCGCCGAACCAGCGCGCCGCCGTTCCGACGCCGGCCGTTGTCGGTGAAGCGCCGAGCCAGTCCGCGCCGGCGGTTGCGGCGGTGCCTGCCGCCACAACCGCTGCCAAGCCGCTCGCGCCGGCAACGGTCGCGGCGCCTACGTTCGCGGCGACGGCGGTCGCGTCGCCGATTGCGACCGCTGCGACCGCGCCGACCGAGCCGGTCGCTGCGCCCGACACCGTAACGCCGGCGCGTGCCGGCGCGTCTCCGACGCACCGCGCCGCCGTCGTGCCGACCGCGGCGGAAGCCAAATCCTCCGGCGGCGGCTTGTTTGGTTGCCAAGTCGGGCCAGCGACTACTGGCTCGAGCTCAGGCGTCGTGCTCGGCGGACTCGTCGTGCTCGCCGTCGTCGGCGCGCGGCGCCGCGCGCGCTGATACCGCTCACCCCGCACCGATCACAGAACAGGAGCCTGCATGTCGATTCGCATCCGACTCATGATTGGCGCGCTCGCCGCGCTCGTATACAGCGCAACGCCCGCCGCGGCCGTCAACATGACGATGGAAGCCACCAACGGCGAGGCGGGCACGATTCGGTTGTGCGTCGGTCTCGACTCGGCCGGACAGAAAGTCGCCGGGACGCAGAACGACCTGATCTGGGATAGCGCCTGCGCCAACATCAAGAAGGATAGCTGCGCGGCGATCCCCGACTCCAAAAAGCCGCTGCATGGCAATGTGCCGCCGAGTTTGCCCAACACCTACCGTGCGCTGGTGTTCGCGCTCGACAACGTCGACCCGATGCGCGACGGCGCGCTCTACTGCTGCGACTTCGAGGTCACGAAGAAAGTCGACTGCTGCAGCGTCAAGCTCGACCGCCTCGGCGCCAGCGATCCGACCGGTCATGCATTGGCCACCACGGGCGTGCCACCGCAGCTGTGCCTCGGTGGCGGGAGCGCGCCGGCGGCGCCGCTCGCGCCGCAAGCCCCGGCGCCGTCGGCGGCGCCCTCGGCGGGCGGCGGTACCCCCTGGGTGTGGATCGGACTGGCGGCCGTCGCGGTCGTCGTCGTGTCGGTGCTGGCGACGCGCAAGAAGTCCTGAGCAGCTGGCGCGCGGTCGCGTCGTATCGACGCGACCGCCGCAGCGCTGCCGCGAAACGCGCGCGCCGCCCTTGCGAGCGGCGGTCAGGTGAGCAGGCCGCGCTCGCCGAGTGCGACGACGAGCGACTCGGCGAGCTCGATCGACTGATCGGGGACGATACGGACCCGGTTGAAGGTCACGCTGTGGCGCTCCAGCGGGCAGTGCAGGAGCACGCCAAGCTGCGTGCCATCCGCGGCGCCTCGGATGACCGCCGGCTCGACGCGCTCGACCGGGCGTTCGACGCGCCAGTGCGGGTGTGAGGTCAGCTGCGTGAGCTCGGCAGCATCGGCCAGTACGGTGGAATGAATCCAACGCTGGCTGGCCCACAGCTCCTGCATCGCCAGCCAGTATTCAAAGGCGCCGACTGCAGTCGGCTCGAATTGGAAATGGCGATAGAGGAGATCGACATCCTGGGTCTCGCCTGTCGCCGGCGTGCTGGCATCGGGCGGCGCATGCCAGTCGAGCAGCGTCAGGAACGTAGAAACATCCGCTGCGGCGCGGACGACGAACGGACGGACCAACAGATCCGAGCCCTGGCGCCCGTAGAATCGGTAGCGGACGACATGTCCCGCAGCCAGTTGAACGCGCGGCAGCACGGCGAGCACGGCGCTGGCATTGGCCTCGAACACCCGCTGCCAATAGTGCGGATCGTCTGCGTCGTTGCGCGCCTCCGGAATGTCGGCGCTGGCTGCGCGTCGCGCGTCGGCAATGCGCTGGCGCAGCACGCGCACCGTCTCAGCCTCGATGTGCTGAACTTCCATAAGGGCGGCATTCTAGCCGACGCCCCGGCGCGTTGCAGCGCGGTGTCGGGTGCTGCGGCGAGGCGCGCGCGCTTCAGTTGCGCGCGCGCCTCGCGCGCAGGTCGGCGAGGCGAATCACGTTGTCTCCACGCGTCGGTGCGGGTTCGTCCGCGTCGGCCCAGGCCTCCTCGGCGTTGGCGTCGCGCGCGGTGACCAGGCGCGACTGATGACGCAGGATGAGGCGCGCTTCCTCTTCGCTGATCGGGCGGCCGAAGCGGTGGGCGCGATCGGCGCTGTCGCTGTTCGCCCACGCGGCAAACTCGGCCGGCGTCGGCATGCGACCGAGCGCAACCGCGCAACGGCGCACAACGAATCCGATCATCATTTTCGGCAGGCGTTGGGTCGACATGGCGAAGCGCCGCTGCTCTAAGCCGATCCCTTATCGCCGCGCAAGGCGCACCGCGTCACGCGGCGCGGGCTGCGATGATCTGGTCGAGCTCACGCTTGAGATGCGTCAGCACCTCGGCGTAGCCGAAGGCGCCGACTTTCTCGTCCTTGCGTTTCAGCGTCACGGTCGATGGGCCGCACCACAGGCCGAGATCCGCGTCGTCGGTTTCGCCCGGACCGTTCACCCGGCAGCCCATCACCGCGATCGTCACGCGGTGATCGTGTGCGTACGCGGTGAGATCGCGCACCTGCTCGGCGAGTTGCACGAAGGCGTCGTTCTCGACCCGCGAACAACTCGGACACGAGATGATGTTCAGGCCGAGTCCAAAATCGGGCACGGAGATGAAGCGGCCTTGGCGAACGTCTTCGAGAATGGCGAAGCCGATCTCGACTTCCTCGTGCTTGCGCTCGTTGGGCAAGGTGAGCGACGCGCGAATCGTGTCGCCGATGCCGCTGGCCAGGAGCTTCTCGAACGCCAGGCGCGTCTTGACGATGCCCATCGGCGGCAGGCCGGCCTCGGTGACGCCAAGATGAATCGGTACGTCGGGGCGCGCCTTGGCAAAACGCCGATTGGCCGTCAGCACTTTGTCCGGATCGGAATCCTTCATCGACACGACGAAGCGCTCGAAGCCGAGCTCTTCCATCAGTTGGCAGTGCCACAACGCCGATTGCACGAGCGCTTCGAGCTGGTCGCCGGGAAAGCGGGCGAGGAAATCGGGCGCCACCGAGCCGCAATTGACCCCGATGCGCACCGCGATGTCGTGCTCCTTGGCGACGGCGACCAGCCACGCGACCTTGTCAGGCACCGTTTTCTGGCGCTCGATATGGTGCAGGTGGCCTGGGTTGTAGCGGATCTTGTCGACGAAAGGTGCGACGCTGGCCGCCAATCGGTAGTTTTCTTGTAGATCGACCGACAGCGTGGCGTGGGTCTGGCGGCGGATTTCCTTGACCGCCGCTACGTCCTTCTCGTTGTCGATGGCGATGCGCACGACGCCGGCCCCGGCGGCGTGCAGCTGTTCGCATTGCGCCACGGTCGCATCGACGTCGCGCGTTTTGGTGGCGCACATGCTTTGCACCACAACGGGGGCTGCACCGCCGATGTGCGTGCGACCGACGCGAATCGAGCGCGTGCGGCGCTGATCGAGCGGGGCAGTCATCGCGCAAACGCTACTCAATGGGTTGGGCTCGAACAAGCCACGGGCGCGCGTTGGTGGGGCGTCGCGGCGGCCTACCAGGCGACCGGAAGCGCCGTCGGGGAACGGAACGCCAGGCCGACCATCTGCGGCTCGGCAGCCGGCGCGAGGTGCAGCCCGGGCAGGCGGTCGAGCAATGCGTTGAGCGCCGTGCGGGCTTCGAGGCGCGCCAAGTGCGCTCCGACGCAGAAGTGGCGGCCGAAGCCAAAGGCGAAGTGCTCGTCGGGTCGCCGCGTCAGCTCGAAGGCCGCGGCGTTGCGGAACTGCCCGTCGTCGCGGTTTGCCGAGCCCAGCGCCAACAGGATCTGCGCACCCGCCGGCATAGGCGTGTCGCCGAGGGTCGTAGCCTGCGTCGTCTCACGTGTGGCGTACTGCACCGGCGACTCCCAGCGCAGCGTTTCCTCGATCGCCCAATCGACCAGCTGCCGATCGGCGCGCACGGCGGCGAGCGCGTCGGGATGGGTGAGCAGCGCGAACAGCGTGTTGCCGATCAAACGGAAGGTCGTCTCGGCGCCGGC
>Ga0265339_10001003_pt1 | contig 21473 bp, 16 predicted proteins | sample 4CB219metaG_FD_202085 | JGI IMG/M metagenome (GOLD analysis project Ga0265339, IMG submission 202085) | Rhizosphere microbial communities from Carex aquatilis grown in University of Washington, Seatle, WA, United States - 4-CB2-19 metaG | ecosystem: Host-associated > Plants > Roots >... | reverse complement strand
AGGCATTGTTGCTGACCGCCGTCGAGGGCTTTTCCATTCCGGAGACGGCCAGCATTCTGAATTGGTCCGAAAGGGATGTGCAGGACGCCATCGCCGCCGCACTGCGGGCCATAGACCGCGATCTGGCGTCGCGCGTGTTGATCATCGAAGATGAAACGATCATCGCGCTCGATCTCGAAAATCTCGTCCACGAGTTAGGTCATCATGTTACCGGCATCGCGACCACGCGCGACGATGCCGTCCAAATGGCGCGCGAACAGAGGCCCGAGCTGATCTTGACCGACATCAAACTCGCCGACGGCAGCTCTGGAATTGACGCCGCGATGGCAATTCTGAAAGACTTTGATATCCCCGTCGTCTTTATCACGGCCTATCCGGAGCGCTTGCTCACCGGGCAACGGCCGGAGCCGACCTATCTCGTTTCCAAACCGTTTTCGCGCGACACCGTAAGGGCTACAATCGGCCAAGCGCTTTTTTTTCATAAGCCGAAAGTCAGCGCTTAGGGAACAGTTGTCCGCCGCGCCCGTTGTCCTTGTATCAAACGGGAGAACGCCAGTGATCAGTCGCACAAAACGGAAGAACGGACACGCCAACGTCGAACAGAGTTTCGACACACTTGTTGACGATTTTGAAACTCTCAAAGGCGACGTCGGGAAACTGATCCATTCGGTCGGACGGAGCGCCGTCGATGACGTGCGCAACAGCGCCGGCACGGCAGTGCGCGATGCCGTCCGGACGAGGCCAATCGGTGCCCTTGCATTAGCAGCCGGCGTCGGTGCCGTAGTGGGTGCGCTCCTTCTGCGAGAATAGATCCGTCAGGAACCGAATTTCACGCCAAACGTTGATTGCAGACGCGGCAATCGGACCGCAGAAGCTAGCTGAGGAGAAGTCTGGTGAAAAGCAGATTCTATGCGAGTTTCGCAGCGACGATGTTGAGCGTGATAGTGTTCGCCTCTCCAACACTCGCGGCCGAACATGGCGTGAAGGTGGGAACGCTCACCTGCCATGTGGCGAGCGGCTGGGGTTTTGTCTTCGGATCCTCCAAGGACCTGCGCTGCACGTTCCGCCAGGACAAGCGACGGGCGATCCATTACGAAGGAACGATCAACAAGTTTGGTGTCGATCTCGGATATACCGAGGGCGGCGAACTGATTTGGGCCGTGGTCGCTCCGACATCTGACGTGCATGCGGACGCACTTGACGGCGATTATGTCGGCGCCAGCGCCTCCGCGGCCGCCGGGGTTGGCGTCGGCGCGAATGTCCTGGTCGGCGGGTTCGACAAGTCGTTTGCGCTTCAGCCGCTCAGTGTGTCCGGCATGGAAGGACTTAACGTGGCGGCGGGCGTCGGCGAAATCACGCTGAAATACGTGCCGTGACCGGTAGGACGTATTAGAGGTCAAAGAGCCATTGCCGATATCGCGGTGATGGCTCTTTCGCTCTGGTCGGTTCATTGCAGATCAAGGGCATTTGTCATGCTAAGATGGGCATTTATTTTTCTGGCTTTTGGATTGCTCGCAGGCCTGCTGGGATTCACCGGCGTGGCGGGTGCCTCCATCGCGATCGCGAAGGTGCTGTTCTTCATATTCATGGTGATTTTCCTGGTGCTGGTGATCGCTGGCCTCGCAGTGGCGCGCCGGGCAGGTTGACAGGCATCGCGCAACGAATTGGAGCACACTATGAACAAGCTGGTCGCCTTCGGGTTGGTCCTGGTGGTGCTCGGGATCCTCGGCTTTCCCGTCCCATTCTTCACAACGCAACATACGGAAAACGTTGCCAGTCTGGGCAACGTAAGGCTGCAGACAACGGAGAGTCACGAACATTCCATTCCGCCGTTGTTGGCAGGCGGCGTGTTTGTGATCGGCCTGCTTCTTACTGGGGTCGGTCTCTCGCGCCGGCCGTAGCGGCCGCATCGCGGTCCGCGAAGCGGCGACGGAACCGCCGGGCACCACAACCGTTTTCTCCCAATGGGGCAAATCCGGCAAAGGAGAACAGCCATATGACGAAACTCCGCAAAAGGATGATGCAGATCGGTCTGGCATCTGCGATGGGCTTGGGCACGCTGCTGGCCAGCGTATCGAGCGCGTCGGCTGACACGGTGTGCAACCGCTACGGCGACTGCTGGCATGTCGACCACCGCGAGCATTACCCGAGATCCCTGGGTGTGCATTTTTACAGCGATGCATGGCACGACAGGCACGACTGGGATCGCGAAAGGAAGCGCCACTGGCGCGAAAACCACGAAGGTCGCGGCTATTGGCGCAACGGCATCTGGATTCAGCTTTGATCTAGCCGGGCGTTTGGCGGAAAGAAGGGCGGGATTTAATCTCGCCCTTCTTTTGTGCATTCACATGCAATCCCGTGAGAGTGGTTCAAGCTGCGGCGTGCTGCGAAACGGAGCAACTCGGTATACGGCTGACCAGCCTGAGGCCCGACCACAGTTCCAGCGGCTGACCGAGCTTAAAGGAAAACAGCGACGACCGTGCGGTTGTGTCGTCGAAGGAATCCAGTTCCCTCACTTCGACGGTGCGTTTGGCAGGGTCGAAGAAATACAGCTGATAATGTGTCATGTTCAGGTTCCCGCTCTTTTTCTACCGAGTAGAAACGTTCGACACGCGGATTCCGTTCCGCAACGACCTGGTCGAATGGGGAGAGGGAGGTGAGCGAGCCGCCAACTCGGCATCTAATGGGGGCTGGGGCGCACCGAGATCAGCCGCTCGCTCCACATCACAACGGCTTGCGAGCGAAATGGTTTCACGCCGCGAGAATTGTTTTTTGCAGGATTGAGTTCCGCCGTGCGGAACAATCTCGCTCGCGAACGTTATCCCATTGTCATTATTGCCATTACCCGTTCCCCCCTGTCGGCAGACATAACCGTGGATTGCGCGTGGCGAAGTTTTTTCGACGAAAACATGTTCCAGAGGACAGTCCAGCCATTCGAGCCGAGTTCTTCAGTGCCGAACGGCTGGAATCGCACGCGAGGAGCCTGGCAAAAGCCCAGACCGTCAGCCTGCATGCTCCCTACCGGCGGCCCCTCCCCAAGCGGCTGAAGGAAAACGCTTCGATCCTGGAAAAGGCCATGGCCGTTCTGGCCGCGGCTGCGCGCAGCAAGAAACCTATGACGCCGGCGGGAGATTGGCTGCTCGACAATTACCACGTCGTCGAAGAACAAATCCGGGAGATCAAGAACGATCTTCCCGCCGATTATTACCACGAACTTCCAAAACTCGCGGACGGGCCGCTCGCCGGATATCCGCGAGTCTACGCGATTACCTGGGCTATCGTGGCGCACACCGACAGCGCCTTCGAACTCGACCACCTGACCCGTGTCGTCAACAGCTACCAACAAGTGTCGCCTCTGACGATCGGAGAATTGTGGGCGATTCCAGTCACTTTGCGCATCACGTTGGTGGAAAACTTACGCCGCATGGCGCAGGAAACGCTCGCGCGCGCGGACGCAGCGGAGCGCGCGGACAAGCTCGCCGACCGCATTCTTCATACCGCATCCGACGATGAACTTGAGGTCTTGCGCGAATTACGCGAGTTGGAGTCCTCTCCGACGTTTCCAGCCCAGCTTGCGCGGCTCGAACAACGTCTTCGCGATCATCCGGTAAGGACTGCGTCGATCCCGCGCTGGATCAACCGGCGCACTTCCGCGACAGGATTGGCCTCCGATCAGGTTATTCGTGCCGAACACGACGGGCAAAGCGCGACCAATGTCACGGTCCGCAACATCATCACGACCATGAGGCTGGTTTCCAACGTCGATTGGAGCGAATTCGTCGAGAACGTCAGCCTTGTCGATCGTATCATCGAGAGCGCCGTCGATTTTCGCGCCATGGAGTTTTCGACCCGTAACCGCTATCGCCGGGCAATCGAAACGCTCGCACTCGGCGCGAACCGTCCCGAAACGGAAATCGCCGAGGCCGCGGCGGGCGAGGCCAAGGCCGCCGGGCAGCGCGGCGCTTCCGCGCGCGAATGCGATCCCGGCTATTATCTCATTTCGAAAGGACGTTGCCGTTTAGAGAAGATCATCGGCTATCGGGCGCCCTTTCCGGTGGCGTTGCAGCGTGGTGTCATTGCCACCGGTCTGTCCGGCTATCTTGGTGCGATTGTAGCGGTCTGCGGATTGCTGACCGCGCTGCTCGCATGGAAGTTGGGCCATGCCGTCGCTGGATGGCGACTTTTCGTCGTCGTTATTCTTTCGTTGCTGCCTGCGTCCGAAATTGCCATCACGCTGGTGAACCGCCTCGTCTCTGAGCGCTGGGATCCCGCCTGTCTTCCTGGCATGGCGTTGCGGGACGGCGTGCCCGACAGCGCGAGCACCGCCTTGGTCATGCCGGTGTTGCTGTCGAGCGAAGCCGAGATCGACCAGCATGTGCAGCGGCTCGAAGTCCATTTCCTGTCCAACAACGAAGACAATCTGCTTTTCGCGTTGCTGTCGGATTGGTCCGATGCCGACAGCGAGACAACGCCTGACGACACCCGGTTGCTGGATGTCGCCCGTGACCGGATCGCTGCGCTCAACCGGGCGCACCAAATGGCCTCCGGCAAATTGCGATTTCACCTTCTGCATCGCCGTCGCCGGTGGAATCCTGCTCAGGGAAAATGGATGGGTTGGGAACGCAAGCGCGGCAAACTGCGTGAATTCAATCGCCTCCTGCGTGGCGCCACCGACACGAGCTTTCTCGCTGCCGATGATTTCCATGCCGTCGCATCCGGCAAGGTCCGCTATGTGATCACCCTGGACGCCGATACGCGTCTGCCGCGAGGCGCCGCGAAAAAGCTCATTGGGAAGATGACCCATGTTCTCAACGAACCGCGCATCGATATGACGAGCGGCCAGGCGATCGACGGGTACGGCATCATGCAGCCGCGCGTCACCCCGTCATTGCCGGTCGGCGGCGCGGGATCGCTTTTTCAGTGGGCGTTCTCGGGTCCCAACGGATTGAACCCTTATGCCTTCGCGGTCTCCGATATCTATCAGGATTTGTTCGAACAAGGTTCGTTTGTCGGCAAGGGAATATACGACGTCGATGCGTTTGAAGCGGCGCTTGCCGGTCGAATTCCGGAAAACGCTGTCCTCAGTCACGATCTGCTCGAAGGCGCTCATGCGCGCGCGGCGCTCGTTACCGATGTGGAAGTGGTTGAGGAATTTCCGTCCCGCTACGATATCGAGCTTTCGCGTCAGCATCGCTGGATACGCGGCGACTGGCAGTTGCTGCCTTGGATCTTCAGCCGCAAGAAGGGGATATCCGCGCTGGATCGCTGGAAAATGCTGGAAAACCTGCGCCGGTCGCTGACGGCCCCCGCACTTCTTCTGGGGTTCCTCTGGGGATGGACGCTTCCGTTTGATGCCTCTCTTGCTTGGACCTGCTTTTTTTTGACGGCCATCGCCTTGCCGCCGTTCTTGCCTTTGGTTATCGCCGTGTTGCCGCACCGCGTGCGGCAATCCTGGCGCGCGCATTACATATTTTTGTCCCGCGATGCGCTGCTGGCAGCGATCCAAGTTCTATTCGTCGTCTCCTTCCTAGCGCGTCAAGCTTGGCTGACCCTTGATGCGGTATGCCGAACGCTTTTCCGCCTCTTCATCAGCCGCCGGCAGATGCTGGAGTGGGTGACCTTCGCGCATGCAGCCTATAGCCGCCGCGCCGACCTGGGGGGCTTGGCGCTTCAGATGACGGGCAGCCTCGCCTTCATGATTGCGGCCGGCGTGTCAATTGCCGCGTTCCACGCCACGGCCTGGAACATCGCAGGTCCGTTCCTTGTGTTATGGGGCTTCTCGCCTCTGATCGCCCGCTACGCCAGCGTCACGCCACCAGCCGAACCCCTAGTGAATCTTACACACTCGGAACGGCAAGACCTTCGGCTGATTGCCCGGCGCACCTGGCGCTTCTTCGAGACCTTTGTGACCGACGCGGACAATTCGCTGCCGCCGGACAATTTTCAGGAGGATCCGGGGCCGTTCATTGCGCATCGCACGTCACCGACGAATATCGGCCTATATCTGCTGAGCATTGCGTCTGCCCGCGATTTTGGCTGGATCGGTCTTCGCGAAGCCGTCGAGCGGCTGGAGGCAACGTTCGCGTCCATGGCGCGGCTCGAACGTTACAACGGGCATTTTCTCAACTGGTACGACACGCAGAATTTGCGCGCGCTGACGCCACGCTATGTTTCCTCGGTCGACAGCGGAAACCTCGCGGCCCATTTGCTGGTATTAAAGAATGCTTGTCGGGAATGGATTCACGAGCCTGCTGACCGCTGGCCATGGTTTGCGGGAGTAGGAGATGCGCTAGCACTGTTGCGCTCCGCGCTGCGCGAGAGCGGGCCGCGCGCCTCGGGAGACGAACTAGCGATCCAATTGGACGAATTCGCCAGAATTCTTGAATCACCCGCGCTGACGCTCGTCGAGATCGCGGCCAAATTCTCCGAACTGGAGGCCGAGAAACAACGCATCGCGTCTCTGTTGCGGCGCGCGCATCTCCAAGACGAGACTTCTGAGATTTTCTTGTGGGCGGAAGCGTTGCAGCGGTCTTTGGACCGTCGGCTTGACCTGGCATTTGTTGCGGGCGTGCCCGCTCAAGCGCAGATGCCTTCGTTGGCCAGCGCCGATACCGACGAGGCGAGGGAATTAAGGACCCGGATAAATTCCATCGCCGTTCAGGCGGAGCGCTTCGCGGATCAGATGGATTTTCGTTTCCTGTATGACGAGCGACGTAAATTTCTGGTCATAGGATTCCGGGTGGAAGACAAGAGCCTGGACGACAATTTCTACGATCTCCTCGCTTCGGAGGCCCGACTTGCGAGCTTTTTTGCTATCGCCAAGGGCGATGTACCCACGCGCCACTGGTTCCAATTGGACCGTACCTTGACCCCTCTCATGCGAGGCGCGGCGCTTTTTTCCTGGTCGGGCTCGATGTTCGAATATTTGATGCCGTCGCTGGTTCTCCGCGAGCCGGAGGGAAGCCTGCTCGCCCAAAGCAATCGCCTGGCCGTGCAACGGCACATCCGATACGGGGCGGAACACGGAACGCCCTGGGGAATATCGGAATCGCAGTTCTTCGCGCGCGACCGAGACCAGAATTACCAATATGCAGGCTTCGGTGTGCCCGATCTCGGGCTTAAACTTGGGTTGAGTGAGAGCCTGGTGATCGCGCCGTACGCCACCGGACTGGCCGCCATGGTCGATCCCTCCGCGGCAATCCGCAATTACGCCGCCCTGACGGCACTGGGAGCGCGTGGTCGCTTCGGCTGGTATGAAGCCGTGGATTTCACGAGCGCGCGGCTCAGCGGCAGTGAGTGTTTCGCGATCGTGCGGTCGTACATGGCGCACCATCAGGCGATGACGATCTTGGCCATCGCCAACATTGTGCATGACGGAAGTTTGCAGCAGCGTTTCCACGCCGATCCGATGGTTCAGGCGACCGAATTGTTGCTCCAGGAGCGTGTACCGCGCGATGTCCCGTTGGCGCGGCCGCCGTCGGAGTTCACCAGCGGTGCAGTGCTTTTCTACCATGCAACTCCGCCGATGGAACGCAGGATTGTGACCCCCCATACGGCGATCCCGCGGATCCATCTTTTGTCCAATGGGCGCCTCGCCTGCATGGTCACTGCGGCGGGCTCGGGACGTACCATGTGGCGCGATATTGCCGTGACCCGCTGGCGCGAAGATCCCACGCGCGATCAGTGGGGAACCTATATCTATCTACGGGACACGCGCAGCGGTGCAGCATGGTCGGCAGGGTTTCAGCCCTGCGGCGTCGAGGCCAGCGAATACGAGGCCATCTTCGCCGAAGATCGCGCGACGATTGTCCGCACCGACTTCGGTCTTACCGCCAAGCTCGAAATCACCGTTTCACCAGAGGACGACGCCGAGGCTCGCCGGGTCTCCATTACCAACAATGGCGGGCGTGTGCGTGAAATCGAGGTGACCTCCTATGCAGAGCTGGCCCTCGCCACGCCCGCAGACGATGCCGCACATCCCGTATTTTCGAAGCTGTTCATCGAAACCGAATATGTGCGCAATCTCGGCGCCCTTCTGGCGACGCGCCGTCCGCGAAATCCGGAGGAGCCGCGTCTCTGGGCCGCGCATTTGACGGTCGTCGAAGGCGGAGAGTCGAGCGGCGATCTCCAGTATGACACCGACCGTTCTCGTTTCCTTGGCCGAAACAGGACAACACGGCGACCGGCCGCCGTTTCGGAGGGCTGGCCGCTTTCCAATACCGCCGGCGCGGTTCTCGATCCGATCTTCAGCATCAGGAGGCGCGTGCGTATTCCGCCCGGACAAACCGTGTGCGTATCCTTCTGGACAATGGTGGCGAGTTCCCGGGACGATATTATCGCACTGGCGGACAAGCATCGCGAAGCTCCGGCCTATTCCCGCGCCATGACCTTAGCGGCGACGCGCGCCAAGGCCTTGCTGGACTATCTGAACATCACTGCTGAGGAGGCCCACCTTTTCCAGTCGCTGGCCAGTTATGTCCTCTATAGCCACGCGTCGATGCGATCTCAGCCGGAGTTGTTGCGAACAGCGGGACGTCCGATCTCCGATCTGTGGCAGCTTGGCATCTCCGGCGATCTACCCATCGTGCTGCTGATAATTGATGCGCCGGAGGACATCGATTTCGCCCGTCAACTGATCCGGGCTCACGAATATTGGAAGGCCAAATCCCTCGCCGCCGATATCGTGATCCTGAACGATCGTCCCATCTCCTATGATCAGGAATTACACGTGTCACTCAGTATGCTGGTACACGCTACCCCGAGGCGCGAGAGCACGCAAGAGGAGTGCTCACAGGGAAACATATATCTGTTGCGGAGCGATATACTGAATGCGGACATGCGCAATTTCCTTCAGTATTCCGCGCGTGTCGTATTTTCAGGGCGGCGGGGTTCCTTGTCCGACCAGCTTCGGCGCGCCATGCGCGAACGCACTGTCGCCATCGCCCCCCGCAAAGGACCTCGTGCGCGTCCCGCGGCGGTCGCCGCCGTTCCTCCCACAAGTGGACATCTGAGCTATTTCAACGGACTGGGCGGATTTTCCGAGGGTGGACAGGAATATGTAACGATCCTGAAGCCGGACATGAACACGCCTGCGCGGTGGGTGAACGTAATCGCCAATGCCGAATTCGGCTTCCAGGTTTCTACGGAAGGCGCCGGCTTCACCTGGGCGATCAACAGCCAGCAAAACCAGATCACGGCGTGGAGCAATGACCCCGTCGGCAACGAAACCGCTGAGGCGATCTATATCTGCGACCTCGACTCGGGCGAGGTGTGGTCCCCAACGGCGGCACCCGTTCGAGATAAGGAGGGCACCTACGTCTCGCGGCATGGCCAGGGCTACTCGATCTTCGAGTACGAATCCCGTGGCATCGCCCTTGAGCTCCTGCAATTTGTTGCTCTGAACGATCCGATCAAGATATCGCATCTGAAGATCGTCAACCGCTCCGGTCGTCCCCGGCGTCTTTCCGTAGCCGCCTATGTGGAATGGACGCTGGGGGCGAACCGCGCGGCGAGCGCGCCGTACATTATGACGGAGCGTGACGTTGAGAGTGGAGCGCTGTTTGCGCGCAATCCGTGGAATTCCGATTTCGGAAAACATGTCGCGTTCTTGGATATGGGCGGCCGGCAACAGGATTGGACCTGCGATCGCGCCGAATTCCTCGGTCGGAACGGCGCTATGCAGCGCCCCGCCTCGTTGGCGGGCGACGGTGTCGCCTCCGGTGCTGCCGGTGTCGGCCTCGATCCTTGCGCGGTTCTTCAGGCAAAGATCGCACTCGAGGCGGGCAGCGAAGACGACATCACGGTGTTCCTGGGGCAGGGGGCAAACGAGGATCGGGCGCGCGCACTCCTCGCTCGCTACCGCGCGGCAGACTGGTGCCTGGAATTGAAAAAGGTCCGCGCATTCTGGGACGATACGCTTGGCACGCTAACAGTGCGCACGCCAGATCCGGCGATGGATCTGATGCTAAACCGCTGGCTGCTCTACCAGACATTATCCTGCCGGGTGTGGGGACGCGCCGGCTTCTATCAAGCGAGCGGAGCCTATGGATTCCGCGATCAGCTCCAAGACGTGATGGCGCTTTGCCTGTCCAGGCCGGAGCTTGCACGTCAGCACATCCTGCGTGCGGCCGCACGGCAATTCATCGAAGGCGATGTGCAGCATTGGTGGCTTCCCGAATCCGGCAAGGGGATTCGAACGCATATCTCTGACGACATGGCATGGCTCGGCTTCGTGGCGGCCCATTATGTCGAGGTAACGGGAGACACCGCCATCCTCGACGAGCCGGTGGCCTTTCTGGACGGCGCGCGCGTTCCGGACGGGCATGCTGACCTATTCCTTCTTCCCACCGCCACCGCGCTGTCCGCCAGCCTTTACGAGCATTGCGCCCGCGCGCTCGATGCGAGCTTGAAGGTGGGCAGCCATGGGCTCCCCCTCATGGGTGCCGGCGACTGGAATGACGGCATGAACCGGGTTGGCGCCGACGGCAAAGGCGAAAGCGTCTGGCTAGGCTGGTTCCTGTACGCGACGCTCGAACGGTTTGCCAAACTCGCGGAGTCGCGCCGCGACAGCGAACGCTGGGCCAGCTGGGTCGTTCGGATGATTGCCATCAAGGATGCGCTGGAGGAACACGGCTGGGACGGCGATTGGTATCTGCGCGCCTATTTTGACGACGGCAGCCCGCTAGGGTCCGCATCCAATCGAGAATGCCGCATCGATTCCATCAGCCAATCCTGGAGCGTTATTTCGGGCGCCGCATGCCCCGACCGCGCGGCGCGGGCGATGGAAGCGCTCGACAAATATCTAGTGCGGGCTGAAGACCGTCTGATGTGCCTGTTCGCGCCGCCCTTTGCCCAAACCGATCGTGATCCAGGCTATATCAAAGGTTATCCTCCGGGTGTCCGCGAGAACGGCGGCCACTATGCGCATGCGGTGACGTGGGCGGTTATGGCCAACGCGATGCTCGGAAAGGGTGACAAGGCAGCGGAGTTGTTCTCCATGCTCAATCCCGTCAACCATGCGCGAAATCTCGCCCAGGCCGAACGATACAAGCTTGAGCAGTATGTGGCGTGCGGAGACATCTATTCGGTAGCGCCACATATCGGGCGCGGCGGCTGGAGTTGGTATACGGGTTCCGCTGGCTGGACCTATCGCGTCGGGATGGAATACATCCTCGGTCTGCGTATCCAAGGCTCGGTATTAATGATCGACCCGTGTATCCCTTCTAGCTGGCCGGGCTTTGAGGCACGGCTGGCTTATGAAGGCACGATATATGACATCGCAGTGGAAAACCCGAACCGTGTGTGCGGCGTCGTCGCTGAACTCGTCGTCGACGGGAAGGTGCAAGATCCAGCCAAGCCCATCGCGCTGGAGAGCAACAGGGGTAACTGCCGCATCCGCGTCGTTCTGGGAACGGCCGTATCAGTGCGAGAAGAAGAATTGGTCTCCGGCGCTCTCGATCACTGAGCGCACCTAGGGCGATTGCGCTATCCGGTCGTCTCGAGCCAATGCAGGCTGAACAGGCGATCAGCGTCGCACCACACGGCGCGCGGCAAGAAGCCGGCTTCGACGGCGAGGGCCTGAAATCCGCCCACAGTATATTTATGCGAGATTTCCGTGCGGATCGTTTCACCTTCGTCGAATCGCACGTGTTGTCCGGCAATGCAAAGCCGCTGACGCTTCATACTCATCAGATGCATTTCGATACGTTGTAGGCGCGGCTCGTAGAAGGCGTAGTGGGCGAATTCATCGAGATCGAAGCTCGCGTCCAACTCGCGATTGGCCCGTGCGAGAATGTTCTTGTTGAAGGCTGCGGTAACGCCGGCGGAATCGTTGTATGCGGCATGAAGGATGGCGGGGTCTTTCACCAGGTCGATGCCCACCAGCAAGCCGCCGCCCGCCAGGATTGTCGCCGCTTTGCGCAAAAAAGCCAGCGCTCCGGTGCGGTTGAAATTGCCGATGGTGGAACCCGGGAAAAAACCGATGCGCCGGGCGGTGGCCACCAAGGGTGGCAACACAAATGGCCTGGTGAAGTCGGCGGCCACCGGATGCACCGCCAAGCCGCGATGCGTCTCAGCCAGCTTGCCGGCCACGCCGTGCAGATACGCGCCGGATATGTCGATCGGCACGTAGGCTGCGGGCCGTTCCAGTGAATCCAGCAAAATGCCGACCTTGCGCAGTGCGCCGGCGCCGAATTCTATCAGCGCAATGTCCGGTCCCATCCATTTCGAGATTTCGACGGCGTTATGGCGCAGCAATGCCGTTTCGGTGCGCGTCGGATAATATTCCGGCAGTTCGCAAATCCGATCGAACAGAACCGAGCCTTCCGTGTCGTAGAAGTATTTGCTCGGTGTACATTTGGGATTGACCGCAAGGCCGGCAAGCAGCGCGAGCGCAAACTCACTTGATCCTTCGCGGGCAAGCAGGTCGATCTTGGGTAGAAGATTTGACTCGCTCATGCGTCCTCCGCCAGGCGTATCCCGCTGAATTGCCAGCGGGCGGATGGCGGGAAAAAATTGCGATAGGTTGGCCGGATGTGGCCTTTTGGCGTCACACAAGAGCCGCCGCGCAGAACCATTTGGCCGATCATGAATTTGCCGTTGTACTCGGCCGCAAGGCCGGTAAAGGGGCGATAGCCCGGATAGGGATCATAGGAGGAGCGCGTCCATTGCCAGGCGTCGCCGAACATCTGGGCGAGTCCGCGGGTCGCTTTCGCCAGGCGCGGATGCAGAATGTCGTTGTCCAGAAAATTCCCGATTACAGGTCCCTGGGACGCCATGGCTTCCCATTCGAATTCGGTAGGAAGGCGCTTGCCGGCCCAGGCGGCATAGGCCGCCGCCTCGTAAAAGCTCACGTGTACGACAGGCTCGCTGGGGTCCAGCGGACGCACGCCGTGCAGCGTGAAGATCGTCTGGCCGGGCAGCCAATAGAGCGGTGCCGTCCACTGCTCGGTGCGTGCCAGCGCCCAGCCGTCTGACAGCCAAAACTCCGGCCGCTCATAACCTCCATCTTCCATGAAGGCGAGATATTCGCCGCAAGTCACCAGCCGCGAGGCCAAGCGGAAAGGTTGGAGCAGGACTGCTTGGCGCGGGGTCTCGTTGTCGAACGCAAATCCGCCCGCGTCGTGACCGATCCCTACCGCACCTCCACAGTGCTGAATCCACTCCAGAGCCGGCGCGTTCCCCAGAGAGAACGGCATCGCGGTTCCGTAAGCCGGCATCAAAGGGTTTGCATAAAAAGCGTGCTTGATGTCCGTCAGCAGCAGCTCCTGGTGCTGCTGTTCATGGTTGAGCCCGAGCACGATGAGGTCGGCGAACTTCGGTTGCCTGCACGCCAGTCGCATCGCCTCGTCAACATAGTGACGGTAGGCTCGGATCTCCGAGACAGACGGCCGTGAAAGGAGCCCTCGTGCGGCTCGCACGAACGGCTTGCCGGCGGCCAGATAATAGGAGTTGAAGAGCCGGTCGTAGTCTTCGTCAAAGGGTCGGTAACCTGCGATCTGCGCAAGAATCATGCGCTCGAAAAACCATGTCGTGTGCGCGAGATGCCATTTTGTGGGACTTGCGTCCGGCATGGATTGTACGCACTGATCTTCGGCTGACAGTGGCCGAGCCAGAACCTCGCTTAGTCCACGCACCTCGGCGTAACGCCGGTACAGTGGATCGGAATGGGACAGAATCGCCTGCGAGGAAGACACGAATGAACCCTTATGAAGCGGATAGGTCTGCTTACCACGTGGGAGGCCCGATCGCCTAACGTTGGGGAACAACATTTGTTCCCTGGAACCTTGTTGCTGCGCCCGACGTTGATCCATCCGGCGCGAAATCGAACCTCTGGGGCCATCGTGAAGAAAGTTATCCTTACAGTGCTCGCCGCAGCGGCATTGTTGTCTTTTCCCGCATATGCTTCTGAAAGCAGAAGCGTGGTGGCAGGACACGGCGAAGTCCTGCTCCTCGCCCAGATCGCCCTGCTGCTTTTGGTGGGCCGGGGCCTTGGCGAGATCATGCAGCGCATGGGTCAGCCGGCGGTGATCGGTCAACTGCTTGCAGGACTGATCCTCGGACCTTCGCTGCTCGGTTGGATATGGCCGGGCGCGCACGAGCTGATTTTCCCGAACAGCGTTGAGCAGAAAAATCTCATCGCGGGCCTCGCCAACGTCGGCATGATGCTGCTGTTGCTGTTGACCGGCATGGAGACGGACCTGAAATTGGTTCGAAAGGTAGGTCGCTCCGCAGTTGTCGTGACCGCGACAGGCGTGACTCTGCCGTTTGTTCTCGGCTTCGCGATGGGCCAGTTTCTTCCCGCGTCCATCCTGCCAAATCCAGAGCATCGCCTGATCGCGTCGATGTTTCTGGGTACCGCTCTGTCGATCTCCTCTATCAAGATCGTGGCGATGGTGGTGCGGGAGATGAACTTCATGCGGCGCGATCTCGGGCAGATCCTCGTTGCCTCCGCCATCATGGAAGACACGGTCGGATGGGTGATCATCGCCCTCGCACTGGGTATCGCCGGCGCGGGCGTTTTCGCGCTCGCCTCCGTCGGGAAAATCGTGATCGGGATCGTGTTGTTCCTCGTCGTCAGTTACACGATCGGGCGCCGGCTGGTGTTTTGGCTGATCCGTTGGGTCAACGACACGTTTGTCAGTGAATATGCGGTCGTCACGGCGATTCTGATCGTCATGTGCGTGATGGCGTTAGCGACGCAAGTCATCGGTGTTAACACGGTACTCGGCGCCTTTGTGGCCGGCATCTTGGTGGGAGAATCTCCGATCCTGTCGCGGCACATCGAAGATCAGCTCCGCGGTCTGATCACCGCCTTCATGATGCCGGTCTTCTTCGGTCTTTCGGGTCTTTACGCCGACCTCACGATCTTGCGGAATCCACAGTTCGCGATCCTGACCCTCGGCCTTATCGCCATCGCAAGCATCGGCAAGTTCGCGGGCGCCTTCGCTGGCGGAAAATTCAGCGGTTTATCGGCGCTGGAGTCCGGTGCACTCGGTTGCGGAATGAATGCACGGGGCAGCACAGAAGTTATTATCGCCACCATCGGCCTTACGATGGGCGTGCTGACGAACAATCTCTACACGATGATCGTCACAATGGCGATTGTCACGACGATGGCGATGCCGCCGACACTGCGCTGGGCGCTGCGCCGTCTGCCGATGCGGAGGGAAGAAAAGAGACGCTTCGAAAAGGAGGCCATCGATGCCAAGGGGTTTGTCAGCCGGTTCGAACGCCTTCTGATCGCGGCCGATGAAAGTACCAACGGTCAATTCGCGTCCCGTATCGCGGGGTTCATCGCCGGGCAGCGCGGCATGTCGATCACCGTCATGCACGTGAACGAGGACAAGAAAGCAGTCGGTGCCGGACCGCCGGATACGCCGCTCAAAGACGTCGCAACGGAAGGCGCCAAACGCGGCAGCCGCTCGGCCAGCGAAGACAGAGGCGAAGACCGGCCGGAGAAGGTCGAGGTCCTGGCGCGTCAGGAAACCAAGCTGGGCCAGGCCGTCACGAAGGAGGCACCCAAAGGTTACGACGTGCTTTTCGTGGGTGTCGCAAAGATGTGTAACGCGAACGGCAGTTTCTCGAAGGACGTCGACCGTGCAGCCGCGGGTTTTGATGGTCCACTCGCGCTCGCCATTGCGGGGAGCGACGCCGAAATCACCAAGGGTACAAAATTGAAGATTCTAGTGCCGGTGGATGGCACGGAAACCGCGCGCCGCGGCGCCGAAATGGCGTTCGCGCTTGCCTCCCCAAAGGAGAGCACAATAACCGCTGTGCATGTCTCAGGCCACAGCTCCAGCCTGAGGCCACCCGGCCGGCGGGCGAGTGCAAAAAGCAATGCCGAGAGAGCCGTCGTCGAAGACGTCGCTGAGCTTGCCAAACATTATGGCTACGACGATCTCCAGATCGCCGTGCACGTCGATGTGGCCGCCGAAACAGCCATCATCGAGGAAGCGGAGCGTTGCGGCGTCAACGTGATCGTCATTGGCGCGGGACGCCGGGTCGGCGAGCGGCTCTATCTGGGCCACACCGTCGCGCACGTGCTCAAGAGATGGAAGGGCAGCACCGTTCTTGTCGTGACATAGTGGCAGGAAATAAGCGGGGCCTCTTCGCATGCTCAAGAGGTTGCCCCGCGGCTATATCAACGGCCGACTGACGCCGCGCCGTACGTCGAAGAGGGTACCATTTGAACCGTAGACCGGGTCTTTTGTCGGCAGTTTGACTCTGGCGATGGCCCTGACCGCCTTTTCATGATCGACGTCCCCCGGCTTCGGCTCGTCATAGCTGCCCGTGGCGGGATAGGACCCGACGACAAGCAGGTCCGCGCTCTTCTTCAAGCGCTGATGACCGGTACCGGCCGGAAGTATGATCACGTCGCCGGCCTTTACCGAAAGGACTCTGCCTCTTTTACCGCCGAACTGTACATGCGCGGTGCCGCGCGCGATTGGTTCCCGCGCAGCATGGTATTGACGGAACCGGGAACCATATCAGCCGTTCCACTAGCGATCGCTCTTGTCGCGAGGGGAATTGCCGTGGTCGATATCAGTTCCAGTCGAAATGAACCGATCTTGGATCGGGGCGGATACGAAGACCTGCCGCATGAGGCGCATCTGACGATCCTGCTCGTCTGTGCGCGCAACATTCTGGCTGGCAGCATCCTGCTGCTAATTGTCGAATTTGTGCTCATCTGTGTAAACTGGTTCTAGGAGCCCGAGCGCCTACGGAAGTGTAGCGATGCCAGACGAATCCAAGCGCAACGGATGCGTAGAAATCTACGCCGGTGCGATCACGACACCACGTTTAGTGTAGCGTCTGGCTCGGCAACGCCGAGCCAGACGCGTCTACATTAGTGATTATCGTGGTCGCGATCACGATCGGCGTGGAACGGGTTGCCGTGCTCGAACCGTTCGTGCCGGAAGTGATGGTCGTTGTCGCGGATATATCCACCATGACCATCCGAATAAAGGAAGAAACCATCCGGGCCCCAATAGCCGCCGGCGTAAGGCCCATAGTAGCCGTCGTAGTAGCCATCATACCCGACGTCAGCCGCCACGTAATGATCATGGACGGCGCAGCCACCCGTCAACAATGCGACCGCGGATGCGGCGCCCAGTATTAGTTTTCTCATGCTGTTCTCCACCACTTGAAGCGGCAACGCCGCTGTCTGTGTAAAACGCGCGGCAAGCCTCTCGGTTGCCCCTCTCGTTGGGCGGCTGGAACGGAGACGCGATATCCCGTCGTCGCAAAAAAAACACCGCGCAAACCGCGGTGCCGCGGTGTTTGGAGATGCACTCGAAGTTTAGTGTTCGTCCGGTGGAGGATGGCCGCAACGGTCCTCGTACGCACGACGGCCACCATGCTCCTTCCAGAATGGCTTTCCGAGATCGAGAACGCATGGATCGGTCATTGCACCGATGGCTGCGCCCGATATGCCGCCGATTACGGCGCCAGCGCCCACGCTCCCGGTTACGGAGCCGATTGCCGCACCGGTGCCCGCTCCGAGCAATCCACCGCTCAGTGCGCGGCCGCCGGGTGTCGTGCCACATCCGGCGACACACAAACTGGATGCCAGTATCGCCCCGATAACCATCACCTTTGTGCGCATTTTCATCTCCTTTTGCGGTCACCAACAACTGGCGAGCAACGGAAGTTGTTCCTGACGGTTTCGAAGTTCCTCTAGGCAGGTTCCCGCAGGAACAGATTCGCCTCGCGGCGCGTTTTGCGCCGGGTCCGAATTGTCGAGCGGGCCGATATCCGTGAAAATGTCAGAGATTGCTGAGGGAAAGGAGGAAATTTCGTCCGGTTTCACCTCTTCGTCGAAGATGATGTAGTCGCGGAGTGACGGCGCGGAGGAGGAGAACTTCGCATGCCTCATCCGCCAAAAAAGCGCGATTTGTGCGAAATATTGTCATTTTGGTCCAATACAATCCCGGTTGCGGCACTCTGACCTGAATTCCGCAAATCCTTTCTTGCAGGCTAATCTCCGCTACGGCGCAAGGTGACAGAGTCTCAGCTTCCTTAGCTGCATCGATATGTCTTGGTCGCCGCGCTCTACATTTGCGGTAAATCTCCGGGCTGATGCCTAGCGAGGTTCATTCCCCCGCGCGGGAATCCAGGAGAACCACGACATGTGCCCCACCGAAAGACCCGACGTTGAAACCACCGCAAGCGATCATCGTTCGGAGCACCGCCGCTCCTGGGCCGAACCTTGGAAGGTCAAAGTCGTCGAGCCCATCCGCATGACAACGCGCGAAGAACGCGTCAAGGCACTGCGTGATGCCGGATACAACACGTTTCTGCTGCGCTCCGAAGATGTCTATATCGATCTGCTCACCGACAGCGGCACTAATGCCATGAGCGACTGGCAGTGGGCTGGGATGATGATGGGCGATGAGGCCTATGCGGGCAGCCGGAATTTCTACAATCTGGAAGCGGCCGTTCAAAAGCACTACGGCTACAAGTACATGGTACCGACGCACCAGGGGCGCGGCGCCGAACATCTGCTGTCCCTCATGTTGGTAAAGCCCGGCGACATTGTCCCCGGCAACATGTACTTCACGACCACGCGCCTGCACCAGGAACTAGCCGGAGGAACTTTCGTCGATGTGATCGTGCCCGAAGCTCACGATGCGGCTGATGAGAGCCCATTCAAGGGCAATATTGATTTGAACGCCTTGGAGAGTCTGATCGGAAAGGTCGGCGCCGACCGCATTCCCTATGTCTGTCTGGCGGCGACGGTGAACATGGCCGGCGGCCAGCCCGTGTCGATGGCGAATATCCGGGCCGTTCGCGAGCTGACACGCCGTCAGGGGATACGAATTATGCTCGACGCCACCAGAGCTGTCGAAAACGCCTATTTCATACAGCAGCGCGAAGCCGGCTATCGGCAGACCCCTGTTGCAGACATCCTGAAAGAGTTTTGTTCCTTCTCGGACGGCTGCACGATGAGCGGCAAGAAGGACTCGCTCGTCAACATCGGCGGCTGGCTCGCGCTCAACGACGACGCGCTTTATGCCGAAGCCAGCAACTTGGTCGTTGTCTACGAGGGCTTGCACACCTATGGCGGTATGGCGGGGCGCGACATGGAAGCCATGGCGCGGGGAATCGTCGAGTCCGTGCAGGACGATCACATCCGGGCACGCGTCGGTCAGGTGGAATATCTCGGCGCCAAGTTGATGGATGCCGGCGTGCCCGTCGTCCGGCCGATCGGTGGGCATGCGGTCTATCTCGATGCCAAGGCTTTCTACCCCCACCTATCCCAGGATCAATTTCCGGCGCAGACGCTGGCCGCGCTGCTGTACGAAGACGCCGGCATTCGCGCGATGGAACGCGGAATCGTCTCGGCCGGCCGCGATCCCGAAACCGGAAAGCACCATTACCCCTCGCTCGAACTCGTTCGCCTGACGATTCCGCGGCGCGTCTACACCCAGGCCCATATGGATCTGTGTGCGGAATCGGTGGCGGACGTCTACGGGGAACGAGTGTCCGCGCGCGGTCTGCAGATGGTGTACGAACCGCGTTACCTGCGCTTTTTCCAGGCGCGATTCTTGCCGCTCTGAATGGGCGTTGGTGTGCTTAGCACGGTCAGATTCCTTCGAACAGCGCCGTCGAAAGATAGCGCTCGGCGAAAGATGGAACGATGGTCACGATCGTCTTGCCCGCGAATTCTTTGCGTGCGCCGACCTCGAATGCCGCCGCAATCGCCGCCCCCGACGAGATGCCGACGGGGATGCCTTCCCGCCGAGCCACTTTGCGTGCGGTGTCCAGCGCGGTCTGGTTGGAGATCGTGATGATCTCGTCGATCACGCTGCGGTCGAGGATCGAAGGCACAAAGCCGGGGCCGATACCCTGGATCTTGTGCGGGCCGGGCTGACCGCCCGACAGCACAGGTGAATCTTCCGGCTCGATAGCGAATATCTTTATTTTTGGATTGCGCTTCTTGAGGACCTGACCGACGCCGGTAATGGTTCCACCCGTGCCGGAACCGGCAACAATGGCGTCGACTTTGCCGTTCGTATCGTTCCAGATTTCCTCCGCCGTGGTGCGGCGATGGATGTCGGGGTTGGCGGGATTGTCGAACTGTTGTGGGCTGACGGCGCCAGGAGTCGAATTCAGAATCTCCTGAGCGTTGGCGATGGCGCCCTTCATGCCTTTGGCGGCCTCGGTCAAGACGAGCTCCGCGCCCAGAAGCGCCAGCATCTTGCGCCGCTCGATGGAGAAGGATTCGGGCATTGTCAGGATCAACTTGTACCCCTTGGCGGCAGCCACGAAGGCGAGCGCGATGCCCGTATTGCCGCTGGTCGGCTCCACCAACGTAGTGTCTTGCGGCGAAATCTTGCCATCGCGTTCCAAGGCTTCGATCATCGCCACGCCGATGCGGTCCTTGACGCTGGAGATCGGGTTGAAGAATTCGAGCTTAAGCAGGATATCGGCCTTGACGCCGGCTTCCTTCGGCAGCCGTGCGAGGCGCACCAGGGGCGTGTCGCCGATGGTCTCGGTGATGGAATTGTAGATGCGGCCGCGGCCTGGCTTGTGATCGCTCGGCCTTTCTCTGCTGAAGATCGTCATTTTCTCAGTCCTCGACGGTGAAATCGGCGCGGATTGCACGCCGGCAATGGATGCGGTTCCTAGCCGCGAACGAATAGATCGGAAAGCAGACTGCCTGCGATCACCGCGCCGACGAACACCAACGCGTGCGCTTCCAGGCTGCCCGCCAACACGATGCCGGGGCCGGGGCAGATTCCGCTCAAGCCCCAGCCGATTCCGAAAAGGGCGGCGCCAAGAACCAAGCGCGTCGTAATACGGAACCTGTTGGGCAGTTCGAAGGGTTCACCGATCAGGGCCTGCCGATGGCGGCGCGCATACGCGAACGCCGGTGCCGCGACGACAATCGCGCCGCCCATTACGAAAGCGAGCGCGGGGTTCCAATCGCCGGTGACATCCAGGAACGCCGCAACGCGCGCGGGATCGACCATGTGAGACAGCAAAAGGCCGAATCCGAAGACCAAACCGAACAGGCCGGCCGTCAGCGTCAGTACGGTGCTTTGAAGATAGGTGCGCATGGTCAGAGGCTCGGCAAAAATACGTGGCCGTGGCGGACGAGAAACACCGTTCCCGCTGCCACGGCCATGAAGACAAGCGTAGCAACGAGCGACCTCGGAGAAAGGTTGGAGAGGCCGCAAACGCCATGTCCGCTTGTGCAGCCAGAGGACAGGCGCGTGCCTAAGCCCACAAGCAGCCCTGCTGCCCCCAGCACAACAAGACCTGCTTGATGCGTCGGTACCACGGGAGAAATGTCTAGGAATGGTGCAAGAAACGGCGATGCGGCAAGACCTGCCAGAAATGCCCATCGCCAAAGACCGGGTCTCAGCCGCACCGCTTCGCCGAGAATGCCGCTAACGCCGGCGATGTGTCCATCGACCAGCAATAACCCCGCTGCGGCGGCGCCGATCAGGGCGCCGCCGAGCGTTGCG
>Ga0265339_10001001_pt1 | contig 21508 bp, 12 predicted proteins | sample 4CB219metaG_FD_202085 | JGI IMG/M metagenome (GOLD analysis project Ga0265339, IMG submission 202085) | Rhizosphere microbial communities from Carex aquatilis grown in University of Washington, Seatle, WA, United States - 4-CB2-19 metaG | ecosystem: Host-associated > Plants > Roots >... | reverse complement strand
TTCGCACCGCTAAAGGCGATCGTGTAGTTGGCGTTGGCAACCAGGCTGCCCTGGCTGATGGCGTAGTTGCCGACATTCTCGCCGGCCGCACGCGTCAGCGAACCGCTCAGAACCGTCGCGCTGTTGTCCGAGAATTGGAAGCCGGTTGCCGTGTAGGTCAGGGCCGGATCCGTTGTGCCATAGACCTTCGACAACGGGTTCGCCGTCACCGTCAGTGTCGCCAGCGTGATGTGCAGCGTGTTGCCGGTAAAGGCGATCGTGTAGTTGCTGTTGGCCGCCAGGCTGCCCTGGAGAATCGCATAGCCGCCGACATTCTCCCCAGCCGCGCGCGTCAGCGATCCCGTCAGGACCGTCGCGCTCGTGTCGGAGAACTCAAAGCCCGTTGCCACATAGCTCAGCGCCGGATCGGACTGGCCGTAGACCTTGGTTTCGGTATTGGCGCTGACGGTGAGCAGCGCCTGCGTGATGGAGAGATTGGCTCCCGTGTAGGCTATCGCATAGTTTGCTCCAGCGGACAGGGTCCCCTGAGCGATCGCATAGCTGCCAACGTTTTCACCGGCGGCGCGTGTCAGACTGCCCGTGAAGACTGCCGACGTGTCGCCGTTCACAAGACCGCTAAAGCCGTAGGTGAGCGTCGGGTCAGCCGAGCCGTACACTTTCGTCTGCGGATTGGCCGTGACGCTCAACAAAGCCTGGGTGATCGAGAAATTCGCGCCCGTGAACGCGATGCTGTAGTTGCCACCCGCCGACAAGCTGCCCTGCGTAATGGCATAGTTTCCAACGTTCGAACCGGCTGCGCGCGTCAAGGCGCCGGTGAAGACAGCCGAGGTATCTCCGTTCACAAGGCCAGTAAAGCCGTACGTCAAAGTCGGGTCGGCCGAGCCATAAACCTTGGACTGCGGATTGGCTGTCACCGAAAGCAACGCCTGGGTGATCGAGAAATTCGCGCCCGTGAAATTGATTGCGTAGTTGCCGCCTGCCGACAGCGTACCTTGCGTGATCGCGTAGCTACCAACATTTGCGCCGGAGGCGCGGGTCAGACTGCCCGCGAAGACAGCCGAGGTATCGCCGTTCACAAGGCCGCTGAAGCCGTAGGTCAGCGTCGGATCGGCGTTACCGTAAACCTTGGACTGTGGATTGGCTGTGACGCTTAGCAGAGCTTGCGTGATGGAGAAGTTCGCGCCCGTGAACGCGATACTGTAGTTGCTGCCAGCAGACAACGTACCTTGCGTGATGGCGTAGGTTCCAACGTTCGAACCAGCCGCGCGAGAGAGGCCGCCCGTGAAGACCGCTGATGTATCGCCGTTCACCAGGCCGCTAAATCCGTAGATGAGCGCCGGATCGACCGTTCCATAGACCTTTGAGAGCGGATTAGCCGTCACACTCAAAGTCGCGGGATTGACCGTCAAAAGTCCGGTGCTGGCAAAGTTCACAGCGTAGCTAGAGGAGGTTGTCAGCGTTCCTTGGCCAACCGTAATTTGATAGGGGCCACCTGCGACGCTTGCTCCTGCGGCTGCGCCAGCAGATGAGACGCTCGGCGCACCGCTGTACACGCTCGCGGCGGTGTCACCCAGAAACGCCCCGGCAACGCCGGTCTGAACGCCCGTGATGGAATAGGCCGTCGCCAACGCAGCAGAATCGTTGGTTCCATACACTTTGGAGAGGTTCGTCGAGGTTACGGTCAACGTCGGCTTGAGCGCAAAGACGTAACGGTTTCCGGTCGCGGCAATCGCGGTCGGGTAGCTCGTATTCCAGACCGCAGCGTTTGCACTGTTCAGCCCGCCGAACGTGTCACCGCTGGGAGCAGCAGAATAAATCAGAAAGCGACCGCCGCCCGTCAGGCTGACGGCACCGCTTCCCGAATTGTTGACGAAATTCTGCGCTGCCGAAAGCACGACAGCGTTTCCGCTCGCCGAGCTCGTAATGGTCGCGCCCGAAGCAATTGTGAGATTTCCGGTCGATACGGCCTGCAACAGTCCGACGCTGGTTGTCCCAAGCGTCAGACCCGAAACGGCGCTGGCCGAATGGATGTATGCGTTGGCGCCATTCGTCTGCATCGAAAGTTGACCAGCACCAATGAGGAGCGGTGTCGTCGAGTTTCCGATGCTGGCGCCGTCGGCGACAGTTGCTGGTAGATCAAGGTTGATGAAGTCTGCGCTGACTGTTCCTGGCCCGAAGATGATTGGCGCGCCGCGGTCGGTCCGGTTTGCCGCTGGATTATTGGCGAACAGCGTCAAGGTTCCGCCATTGCCGGTCATGTCGATATTGTTGTTCACCAAAATCGAACGTCCGGCATCCAACGTCAAAGAGTGTCCGGTTCCGCTGCCGTTGATGGCGGAATCCACAAAAATGTCGTCGACGGCCTGGAGTGTTACATTCGTGGAAAGTAGCGCCGTCTGAACCGTTGAAGCGCTCACCGAGCTTGTCGCCGAGCCGTACGAAATGATCCCGCCGGGCAAGCTATTTCCGGTCGTGCCGACCGTAAGGTTCAGCGGATCCAGGAGCCAATTGCCGCTCACACCATTGGGAGCAGTCGTGTTCACGCTTGCATTGTCTGCGACGCTCAACGTTTGGCCGGATGTCTCGATGGTCCCGCCATTGCCGGATTTGGATCCACCCGTTGCCGACGCAGATCCGGCGAACTGCGTATTATCGCTCGCCCAAACGGAAATTGTTCCGCCATTACCGGTTGTATTGGCGTTGGCCTTGATCGAAGCATTGCCAACTGACGTGGTTTGCGCCGGCGCATAGGCTCCGCTGCCCTGCAATCCGCCGCCGACGCTGACTGTGCCACCGCCAGCATCGCCCGAAGCATCGATCGTTGCACCATCTGCGACGGCTACGGAGTTGCCGGCGAGTGTAACATTGCCGCCGGTCTGTCCGGCCGTCGACCCGGTCGCATCGATCGAGCCGCTGGTGCTGACAGAACCGTCTCCGGCGTCAAGAATGACCTCGCCATTCTTGACCGCGACGCTGGTCGCAGAAATCATGCCGGTGTTGTTGACGACGTTGTCTGCAACGTTTGCCGCGGCGCGCGCCGTCATCACAATCCGTCCGCCAGCAGAGCTCAGCGTGCCACTGTTTTCGACCAGTGCCTTTTGCGCGTTGCCGCTCGCGTCTGTCGGGGTATTCGCCACCGGCGTCGTGATGGCGTAGCGCAGAAGATTGTCGCCATCGAAATCAACGGTGAACGCGTTGGCGCCGCCGAGCACAATCTGTCCCGCGTCGGCCTGGATCAGGCCGGAATTGCTGACATGCGGACCAGAGAGTACCGCGGATCCAGCATTCGCAACATGGATGGTTCCAGCATTGTCGACAGAAGCGCCCGCGTTCGACGATGGCGTGCCGAAATTGTAATTGCCAGCAGCAAAATCGTTGTCGGAAATGTCCGACGTTGTCGCCAGAAGGCCGCCGACATTTGTCTGGCTGTTTTTTCCGAAAAGAATTCCGTTGGCGTTGATAATCCAGATCTGGCCGTTGGCCTGAAGACTTCCATCGATCGTAGATGTCCCCCCGCCGAGAACACGGTTGAGCGTGATCGCAGCGGCGTTAGGCTGGTCGAATACAACGCTGCCGCCATTGGCAACCGAAAAACTTTGCCAGTTGATGATCGCGGAGTTCGTGGACTGCTTGATCAGCGTACTCGACGAGCTAGGCGCGGTAATTGTTGCACTGCCGCGAACGACGCTACCGCCGCTCGGCTGAGCGTACGCGGGCAATGGGTTCGCCAAGGCCGCAATGGCAACGACACTTGCCAGCTGTTGTGCAATCGAACGCATGAAAGGCCCCGGAAAGTCTTAACCTAGCGTTAACGGATACTTGTGGAAAGCGAAGCACGCTATCTTCGTAAATCATGGTCTCAAAATGGCGCAATACTACAGCGTCACGCGTGTTATTATGGACATGACGCTAACGTCATATTGCGCGCACTGGCCGATTTGATCGATCCGAGCAAACCGACGTGCGGGGACCAGCGCGATCAGTTGACCAGAATTCAAGGCGGGGGAACAGCAGGCCACGTCAGTGAGGTAGCCAAATGGTAAGACGGGCGGCGCATAAAGGTTCAGTACGGCAAGCCGAAAAACCTCGGTCTGAGATGGCGCATTCATGAGCTGCAGGTGGGACGACCGATGACAGTCTTGGTGACGGGCGGTGCCGGCTACATCGGCAGCCATATGACCTACGGGCTGCTAGATCGTGGCGATACCGTCGTGGTGCTGGACAATTTGACGACCGGTATTCGCGGCCTCGTCAGCGAGAAGGCCGAGTTCGTGCAGGGTGAGGCCGGCGACGTGGGACTGGTGCGCCGGGTGATTTTGGATTTCGACGTCGATGCCGTCATCCATTTCGCCGGTTCCGTCGTCGTTCCTGAATCAGTGGCGGAACCGTTGAAATACTACGCGAACAATACCGGCGTTTCGCGCGCACTGGCGCAGGCCTGCGTCGATTCAGGGGTTCGCAATTTCATCTTCTCCTCCACTGCTGCGGTCTACGGCATGGGTGATGGGCACATGGTAACGGAGGATTCGGAAAAAACTCCGATCAATCCTTACGGCCGTTCCAAGTTGATGACAGAGTGGATGCTGCAGGACGCGGCGAACGCGCACGACTTCCGTTTTATGGCGCTGCGCTATTTCAACGTCGCCGGGGCAGATTCAAAGCAGCGCACAGGTCAATCGACGCCGCGTGCGACACATCTGATCAAACGCGCCTGCCAGGTTGCCCTGAAGCGCGCCTCGCATCTGGACATTTTCGGAACCGATTTTCCCACACCAGACGGCACCGGTGTGCGCGACTATATTCATGTCGAGGATCTCATCGCTGCTCACCTTCTGGCGCTCGATGCCCTGCGCGCCGGAGCCGCCCCCTCGATCTACAATTGCGGCTATGGCGACGGCTATAGCGTGCGCCAGGTTGTCGGCGCGATCGAAAAGCTCACCGGCTCAGCCCTGCCCGTGCAGGAGTCGCCGCGCCGGCCCGGCGATCCGGCCATGCTGATCGCGGATTCGACGAAGCTGAAGCGCGAGCTGAACTGGCAACCGAGGCACCAGAGTCTCGACGAGATCGTGCGCACCGCGTTCGAGTGGGAACGACGCTTCAACTAAGTCGAGCAGTTCGTTTGACGGTCAAACGCGACGGTTGCTTTGCGGCGTCGGACAGGCTGGCTTGGCGATCATGCCCATCGTCCCGTCAATCGTGCTCCCGGAATAATTCTCCGCTGCATCTTCGTCGACATCGCCGCTGCTTGCGAGAAACGGATTGTAGACCGGCGCAGAAACCGAGATGACCGGCGCCGGTGGACCTGATGGTGTCGGCAGAAGCGGAGAAGCTTCCATCGTGGCCGGCGACTTCCACGGGATCGTACCGTGCGCGACGAGCGAGGGATTGGCCTGAACCTTCTCGAACGTCGTCGAAAGCAGCTTCACCATCTCGTCGTCGCGCTGACGCGCCGTGTCGCCGCCCATCACCACGCCGATGACGTGCGCGCCGTCGCGCACGACCGACGATACAAGATTGAAGCCCGACGCATTGGTGTAGCCGGTCTTTATTCCGTCCGTGCCCTTGAAGCGTCCGAGCAAATTGTCGTGCGTGTAATAGGTCATGCCGTGATAGCTAAAGCTCGGCGTCGCGAAGTAGGGAAAGTACTGCGGAAAATCATAGGCGAGGTGGCGCGCCAGGATCGACAGATCGTTCGCCGTGGTGATCTGCAAGGGATCGGGCAGCCCCGATGCGTTGTGGTAGAACGTGTCGCGCATACCAAGTTCACGCGCCTTTGCTGTCATCATTTCGGCAAAGTGGCTTTCGGTGCCGCCGACCGCCTCGGCGATCGCGACCGCAACATCGTTGGCAGAGCGCACCACGACGGCCTTGATTGCCGTCTCCACCGACATGGTCATGCCGGGCGACAGAGCGAGGTTGACCTTCAACTGCGCAGCGGCATGGCGCGAAATGGTGAGTTGTGATTGCAGCGTCAGTTGGCGCGCCTTCAATGCGTCGAACAAAAGGTAGAGCGTCATCATCTTGGTCAAGGACGCGGGATGCCGCTCCGCGTCGGCATTGCGCTGATACAGGACCTGTCCCGACTTTCCGTCGACGATCAGTGCGGCGTCGCGTCCAATGGACGAAGGTTCGACACGCGATTGGCTTGGACATTGTGGATCGAACGGAGCCGCCGAGCCGGCTTGTAAGGCCGACCCTGCACAGGCGAGCAGTGAGACAAGTCCGAAGAGCCGGCGCGCCGCACGTGGTTTCCTTCTCATCATCGAACTTCGCGCACGCATTCGCGACACCTGACCCACCAGACGCCCTCCTACTGCGCGTTACGAGCTGGACAAAGCCAAACTAAGTTTCTTCGTAAATGTTCCCACGGGAAGGTGTTAATGAGTGTGAAGGTGCGCGCGACGAAAAATCAGGTTCGCTTTGCATCACGCTTGCGCAAAGTTATGATCTGAACGATCAAACCACGCATCCATGACACGCTTGCCCCGCGCGGGAGGGGACCATTCGCAAGTCGACCACAGAGCTTTTTTGGATCAATCGGTTTCAGTCGGGCCACCTGGCCATCATGGCCGCTCCGCGCCTGGCCGAACGGCTGGATGACAAGGTGCTCAACTGGAGCAACGAAGGCATTGAGTGCGTCGTCAGCCTCTTGGAACCGGAGGAGATGCCGGGGCTCACCGAGGCTGAAGCAGAACTTTGTCAGGAATTCGGAATCGAGTTTGTCTCCTTTCCTATTCGCGACAAGACGGTCCCGCCGTCGCTCGATCTGTTCGTTAAGCTTGTGACGTCGCTGTCGGGACAGGTTGCCGCCGGACGCGCGGTCGCCATTCACTGTCGTGCGGGAATTGGCCGCTCTACGACACTGGCGGCCTGTATCTTGATCTGGTTCGGCGTCAACCCCGAGGTAGCCCTCGACATGATCAGCGAAGCGCGCGGCGTCGAAGTTCCTGAAACCGAGGCGCAGCGACAGTGGGTCCTGCACTTTCCCGAGGTGCTGCAGCGCTAGCTGGGGGCCCTCGAGCGTCTTAGGCGCGCGCCTTGCCAGGATCTTGCGCGGTCCGGATGTTCGGCTGGACCATAGCTTCGAGCGCGCCTGCGAATTCGCGGGCGCGCAGGTTGAGCTGAACAAGCGCATCGGAGAGCACGCTCTGGGCGGCCCTATTGGTAGACGCCAGGCGCACGGATTCGAGCTGTGCGAGCAGGCGCTGAAACAGTTCGCGAACCGCGGGCGTCGTGTTCGAAGGCAGGCCCGATTCACTGAAGTGCAAAAGGGCTATCCGGTCGCAAAAGAAGTTGGAGTTCACATCCGTGGTGCCGGCATCCGACGTCAATGTCGACATCGCCGAGCGAATCAGGCTGCGAAGTTGTTCGATCTTGCGCAAAAGCTCGTTTTCGGGTGACGCAGGCAGGCGCACCACAGGTTCAAGGCGCGCTGGCGAACTTGTTGGGCGCGGGTTCTGGTTTGCTGACCCGCCCGCGGTGATCTGGGCCGAGCGGATCATGGCCGTTGCGCGAATCCGGGCTGCTCGAAGGCTACCTTGGGAAAATACGCGCGCGGCAAGCAGGATGATGAGGCCGCCCAACAGGCCCTGCCACTCCTTGGCCCATCCATAGGCCAGCCAAAATGCGATTGGGATGCTTTCGATGAAGAGCCGGCCCGCATGGCCGACCTCGGACAACAAACTTCCCGATTGCATCAAAATCACCTTTGGGCAGTTCGAAACGATACTGTGTAATCGGTGCGAGAGCCAACCGGCGCATCGCCCGAGACCCAGGGCGCCTGAGTGTCCCACAGCCCGCGTGCACGTTCTACGTGCCGATGGCGCGAAATTAACCAAATGTAAAGCGACTCAGCCTATCTATTGCACGTGCAGAGCGTACCCACTTGGTCTGGGGCAGACCCTATGACGGTGCTTCTAGCGATAGTCGGTTGGGTTGGGATGTCGGCAGTCTGCGCGCCGCTGATTGGCCAGATTCTTTTCGTTATGCAGTCCAGCGTACCCGCCAGGGCCGCTATCGCCGACGTCGCGCCTCGAAAAAAGACCCACTGTCGAACGGTCCGCCGCCGTACCGTACTGCATCCCCATACAAGCAGACCCGCCAGACACAGCCACGCAGGTTGAGACGTTAGGCAGCTGGCCGGCACTTCGCCCGACAACATCGCACGCAATAAGTGTGTGTCCTTGCTGTTACACTAAGGCGATGTCACAGCGCGTCGAGTGATCAGCCACGGATTCGTCTCAATTTGATCCGATACATCGAGATCTTTGTATCGAACTAGAATTAACCGTATTCGGCACCAAACTGGACTAGACAAGGCGTTCGCTCTAAAAACTTACATAATAAAGAGTTAAGGGTCTAAAGCGCTCTTGATTCAGGGCGCTCACCTTACGGCTCAGAAGCTGCATGACGCGTACATCGAATGGCATGCAGCTGAGCAGGGGTAATTGATGAGCTTGGATAGCGTATCTCCCAAACAGCCGCCGGCGCTTCGTCTTGCGACGACCAATGCGAAGCCGGTTGCGCAGGACGCACAGTCGCGACGGCCGCAGTTGGACGAACCCCGGGCCGCACAAAGTGTCCGCCAAGCCGAAGTGACGCGGAAAGCCGAAGCCACTTCGCCGTCAAGCCGCAGATATCCCCGCTACGTTCCGGCCGCAAATATTTCGCAATTGTTGCTCGACGTGGCGCTGATCAGCGCGGCCCAGACGACCGTGCTGCTGCTGATCTATGATCGGCTCGGCCTTTCGGGTCCGATACAGGCCAGCGTCGTCGTCGGATTTTCGGTCCTTGTCGTGCTGCTGTTTCTGTACGCTACAGGCTGCTATCGCCGCGACGCGATTCTGAGCACCTCGATTTCGATGTCACGACTTCCCATCGCGCTGGGTTTTGCGGCCGCGGTGATCTTCCTGGCGCTGCACTACGTCTTTCCGATTCTTTATCCGGCCGCGCGCGTTTATCTCAGCATCAGTCGCGACGTGACCATAATTTTGATCGGTACGAGCATTTCGCTCGGTGCAGCCCTTGTCAGCCGCGCCATCGTACGCACCATGCTCAATCACAACCTGTTCCGTCGTCGTGTCCTGGTTATAGGGACCGGCAAGCGCGCCCGCTACATCCAGGAATTGAATGAAAGCCATGCGCATGGAGCGCTGCAGGAGATTCATTTCGCAAGCGAGTCCATCCTGAAGAGTTCCCCCGAACCGCGGCGCCCGGCCAGCGAAGACATCACCAAAGATCCGCTGTCGATTTCCGCGATTGACGAGCTCTCGACGCGTCTCGACATCGATGAAGTCGTATTGGCTCTGGATGACCGTCGCGGTGTCCACCTCGACAATCTGGTGCAATGCAAGGCCCAGGGATTTCCGGTAACCGATTTCAATTCTTTCATCGAGCGGCTCACGGGGCGTATTGATCTTGCCTGGCTCGAAATATCCTGGCTGCTGCACACATCCGGATTCCAGATGCGGATGATCGACGTTGTCGTCAAACGCGCACTGGACATCGTTCTGAGTTCGCTAGCCCTGTTCGTCAGCCTTCCCGTGCTGCTGATTGCGATGATTGCGATCAAGATCGATTCCAAGGGTCCGATCTTTTATCGCCAGGAACGTGTCACGCTAAACGGCCGCGTCTTCTGGCTGTTTAAGCTGCGCACCATGCGGCCCGACGCGGAACTGGACGGCCCGAAATGGGCCGATGAGAAGGATCCGCGTATCACCAAGGTCGGAGCCTTCCTGCGCCGCACGCGTCTCGACGAAATCCCGCAACTGCTGAATATCCTGTGGGGCGATATGTCGATCGTCGGACCTCGCCCGGAGCGCCCCTGCTTTGTCGATGAACTGACGCAGGAACTTCGCCTCTACAAGCTTCGCCATTCGGTGCGCGCCGGACTGACGGGCTGGGCGCAGATCAACTACCGCTACGGCGCGTCGTTGGAAGATTCCCAGCGCAAGCTCGAATACGATCTCTTCTACATCAAGAATTTCAGCCTGCTTCGCGACGGCGCCATCATGTTGCAGACGCTGCGCGTATTGCTCTGGCCCGATGGTGTGCGCTAGTTGGTTGCGGACCTGACCGCCGACCACAGAGCAAAACCCTGAACGATGGCCCAAAAGCCCCAAAATTCCGCCGGCATAACGCGCTGACATGACGACGCCAGTCCCGCGCGGCGAGCACGTACCCGTCGGCCCACTCCCAATCCTCTACCATCACCGCACACGCTCGCGCGACGGACAATCCGTGCATATCGATGAGATGATCGCGGCGTTGCGCCGTGCCGGCCATCAAGTCGACATCGTCGAACCTGAGCGGGTCGACGCCATGCAGACATCGCGCGGTCAGCAGGTGCTGCCGAAATTCCTCTATGAGCTGCTGGAGTTCGGTTATAGCGGGCTCGAGTTCGTCAAACTGGCCGGCGCCATCCTGCGGCATCGCCCGGCGGCGATCTATGAGCGGGCAAACGTTTTCATGCTCTCGGGCGTGTGGGCCGCCCGCCTGTTCTCGCTGCCACTCCTTCTGGAGGTCAACGCGCCGCTCGCACAAGAGCGGGACAAATTCGGCGGCCTGGCGCTGCCGAAACTGGCGCGCTGGACAGAAGAAGCCGCGTGGCGGGGTGCAGACTGTGTTTTGCCGGTGACCGGCGTGCTGGGGAAATACATCGAACGGGCGGGCGTGCCTCCAGCCAAAATCGTCGTGACCTCCAACGGTGTCGACCTGATGCGCTTTGGTCCAATAGCAGCCGGCGAAAAAGCGCAACTGCCTTTCGCATCGCAGGAAGGGCCGATACTCGGCTTCGTCGGATATATCCGCGAATGGCATGGCTTGCCCCAGCTCGTGGACCTTCTGGCGACAGACGCTGCTCTCGCCAAAACATTGTTGCTCGTTGTCGGAGACGGCCCCGGCCGCGCGTCGCTGGAGGCCCAGGCGGCCAAGCTGGGCGTCTCGGACCGGGTTCACGTGACCGGCGTCATCGCACGAGACGAAGTCGCCTCCTATATCCGCGCCTTCGATGTCGCCCTGCAGCCTGAAGTGACGGACTATGCCAGTCCCCTCAAGCTGTTCGAGTACATGGCACAGGGCTGCGCGGTGGTTGCGCCCGATGCGGCCAATATCCGTGAAATTCTCGAAGGCGAAAAGGATAGTCTTCTGTTCGAGCCGGGAAATCCCAAGGCGTTGGCGGCGGCAGTACGGCGCCTCGTTGAAGATGAAGCGCTTCGCCGTCGGCTCGGCGCAGCCGCGGCGGCCAAGATTGTGGACAACAACATCACCTGGAACCGCAATGCCGAGCGCGCGGCGACTATCATTCGCGATCTTTGCAAGGCCTAGGATACAATTGGTCCGATCGTTCCGCGGTCGATTCGAGTGTCGCCGCATCAGAGAAACGGACTCATGGCGTGACTTCCGCTCCACCACATCTGCTGCACGTCTTTCCGACCTTCGCCGTCGGCGGAGCGCAAATGCGCTTTGCCCAGCTCGTCAAAGCACACGGCCGACGCTATCGGCACACGGTGATCGCGCTGGATGGCGTAACCCACATGGCGTCCCGCATCACATCCGACGTCACGATCGAGTATCGCTCCGTCCTGTTCGACAAACGCAAAGGGCTCGCCAATCTCCCCTTGTTCCGCGCCACGCTGAGTGCAATCGCACCCGATACGCTCATCACCTACAATTGGGGCGCGATCGAATGGGCGCTGGCAAATCGCTTCGGCAAGCGGCGCCGGCACGTCCATATCGAGGATGGCTTCGGTCCCGAGGAGGCCGACCGGCAATTGCTGCGGCGTATCTGGGTGCGACGGCTTGCACTATCGGGACGCCACACCACGATCGCGCTGCCGTCACGGGTTCTGCAGAAGCTTGCGCTGGAAACCTGGCGGCTGCCGGCCAGCCACGTCCGCTACGTTCCCAACGGTATCGACTGCGAGCGCTTTTGGGTCGATGTCGCGAGCCGCTCTGCGCGATCCGGGCCTCTTGTCTTTGGAACATTGGCAACGCTGCGAAAGGAAAAAAACCTCGCGCGGCTGATCACTCTGTTTGATGCGATCGCCGCCCGTGTGCCGCAAAATTCGCCGCGGTTGTTGATCGTGGGTGACGGACCCGAGCGCGCGGCACTGGAGAGCCTTGCGCGGCGAACCAGCTATTCCGAGCAGATCCAGTTCGCAGGCGGAACGCAGAAACCCGAAGAATGGTATCCGCAGATGGATATTTTCGCCCTGACGTCGGACACCGAGCAAATGCCGTTCAGTGTTCTCGAGGCGATGGCGGCTGGCCTGCCGGTCGTTTCGACCGCCGTCGGTGACGTGGCATCGCTTGTGTCAGCTCCGAACGCGCCGATGATCGTGAATCCTGCGGATGACGACGCCTATTGCCGCGCCGCGACGACACTGCTTGGCGACCGCGCACTGCGTGTAGAGCTGGGGCTGGCCAACCAACGAAAGGCGCATCAGGAGTTTGACGAAAAGCTGATGGCGACGCGCTATAGCGAGCTTTTCGGCTAGGCTGACTGTCGCCGATCCAGGATGGACCTGAACAACGCGACCTGTCCGTTCGTCGTGGCTTGCCAGTCAAATCCCTCGGCATAGCGCCGCGTAGCGCCGCGGTCGGGAAGCGCGCTGCGAAGGTCGGTGAGCGCGGCAACGACGCCTTGTGCGTCCAGGCTCGGCATCAGGCGTCCGGCATCGGGACTGGCCACAACTTCTGGCGTGCCCCAAACCGCAGATGCGACGACAGGCGTCCCGCATGCCATCGATTCGAGCAGGACATTCGCCCAGCCTTCGCGCGAGGACGCAAGAACCGTGGCGTCAGCGCAACTATAGACGTCGCACAGCGCGGACTGATTCAGCACACCGAGAAATCGGACACGGTCTGAAAGGCCCAGTTCGCCCACAAGCGCATTCAGAGCCGAACGCTCCGGTCCGTTGCCGGCAATCAGCAGTGTGACGCCAGGCAAGTCAGCCAACGCGCGGATGACGTGGTGATGTCCCTTTCGTTCGATCAGGTGACCGACGGAGGCGAGCGTGAACCCGTTCAGGCCCAGTTGGCCGCGCAGCGTGTTGCGCTCTCGCGGCGCAAACAGCTCCAGATCAACACCATTGCGAAGCACGGTAATGTGATCGCTGGCGACGCCAAGTTCGACGAGCCTGTCCTTTAGTGCCTGGCACACCGTGATGAGACCTTGCGCATTCTTCGCGGCCTCCAGAATGAGCTCTCTTGGAAAGCGATAGTCAGGAATGAGACTGATGTCTGTTCCACGCGCCGTGATCACGACGGGCAGCCCAAATTCACGACCCAGCCAGGTCGCAGCCACGCCGTCAGGATAGAAGTAGTGCGCATCGATCAGATCAAATTTGGCGCCTTGCGCCAAAAGGCGCTTCAGCTGGGCGCGCATCGCCAGATAGAGCGTGTAAGGCGCCAAGTTCATTCCGACTTTGGGAATGACAAGATAGCGCGGATGACAAACTTCAAGTCCGTTTCTCGTCGAGCGGCGCGAGACCTTGGAAAGCGCACCCAGCCCCTTGTAACTGACACCCGGAGGCATCCAGGCAATCGGCGCCAGCACCTGAGCTTTTACTCGACCATCCGCGACCAGTTTGCGCAGCCGCGTCTCAACGAAAATCCCATGTGAAGGTTGAGCCTCGTTTGGAAAAAGCGTTGACACCGTAAGGATCGAAATCGGATCGCGCGAATGTCCACTTATTGTCACAGCCTGCACTACTTTGTTGCTCCCCCAATAAGCGCGTGACCGAAAAATGGCCTTTAAATCCGCGTTAAGTATGTCCAATTGCGTTCTAGTAGCAGTTTTCCGAGGACCGCCACAGCTCTCGGCAGCAAAGGGAATCGAATGCTCTGTGACTGAGGAAAAATACGTACCAGCGCAATTGTATATGACTTTATAACCTAACGTTAAAACGCGCTCACTAGGCTTCTTCTCAATCAAGAAGGGTGCCAAAAAAGATGCGTAAAGTTCGTTCGGCCATCTTGGCTTGCTCCGCGTTAGCTCCGATCGCCTTTTCGGTTCCTGCGCACGCCGCCATGGATCCAAGCTTGCGCGGATCGCTCACAGAGCTTCGCGGTTCGGTTGATGACGATGGTGCGAGCAAACCAGAACACAAACTCAAACCCGCCGACCTTAGACTGCGCTCGCTCGATTTTGCGTCGAGTGAGGACCGTGCACCTTCGACCATGTATCTGGCGACCGCCTCCACGGGAACTGGTTACAACAAGACCGCCAAGCAGATTTCAGCCGCGATGGGCTATATCGGCCAGGCCACAGGCGCGGGCGTTATTATTGGCATCGTCGATACCGGTGTTGATCGCAACAACGCCCAGTTTCTGACAGCAACCGGCGCATCGCGCATTCTCCCTGGAACGTGCTTGCCGGGATATTCAACGACACTGTGCGCTTCGGCAAACAACAAGCTGGGCGGCGATGATAAACTTTGGCCGACTATCACGCACGGTACGCACGTTGCAGGCATTGCAGCCGGCTTGAGCGTTGGATTGGCCCCCGATGCATCGATTCTGCCCGTTCGAGTTTGCGACTCGGTGACCGGTTCGTGCCCAGGTGACATCGACGGCGGCATTTTGTGGGCGTCGCAGCACCATGCCAGCGTCATCAACCTTAGCCTTGGCGGCTCGTTCCTGACAACGCGCGATATCGTGACGGCCCAGACGGCGATTGCCAACGGTTCGCTGATTGTTGTCGCGGCAGGCAATGCGGGCAATTCGAGACCAACCAGCGGATTTTTGGCCGGTGCCGCGCTCTACAACGGCATTCGCGGTTCGTTGGTTGTCGTTGGAGCGCTCGGCGCCAACAACAAGATTGCTTACTACAGCCAGACGCCCGGCAACACCTGCATGGTGCAGAGCGGGCAAAATTACTGCATGAAGAATTATTTCGTGGTCGCGCCCGGCAGTTCGATCATTTCCTCGGTCGGCGGCGGAAAGTTGGAATCCCTGTCAGGTACCTCCATGGCAACACCCTTTGTCAGCGGACTTGCAGCCGAAATAAAGGGGCTGTGGCCGTATCTGAAACCATCCGATGTTGCGAGCATCATATTTTCGACTGCGGATGATCTCGGCGCGCCCGGGCCAGATCCGGTCTATGGCATGGGCGAAGTTGATCCGACCAACGCACTCAACCCTGTGGGCACAGTCAACGTCGTAACCGGCGGCCTTTCGGTAACGAACATCACAACCACGGTTGCCGGTGTGAAGACAGCCTCGGTATCAGGCGTTCTCAGCACAGGTATTCGAGAAAACGCCCTGCTCAAGAACGTCCTCGTCGTCGATCAGTTCGGTCGCGACTTTACAGCCGACCTGACCAAGGGCAGTCAGAACCAAGGCTTCGACATCTCCTCCTTCGTCATGCTGGATCAGATGCTGGCATCTTCGAACGCACCGGGAACGGTGAACAGCGGACTACACGCGATATCGAGCTCGGGCTATTCACCGGAGCTTGGCCTGGTCACGATGTCAGGGCTCGTCAGCAGCTCGACAACTCCGGCGATATTCAGTTCAAACGCATCAGCCGTCGATGTTGTTCGTAGTTATGTCTCCAATCTGGCTGTCAGCGCGTCGCCGACAGCCGATGTCAGCTTTGACGTGGGATACAAGCTCAACCTGACTGGCCGGATCAATGAGTTTGACGCGAACTCAAGCCCGGCATTTGCCGGGTTGTTCCTGTCTGCGTCCGCTGTGAATTCGCCGTACGCCTCTTTGACCAGCGGCGGAAATTACGCCGGCACAACCGTCAGTCTGGTCGATGGCGTGGACGTGCGTGCGGGTTACTCGTGGATGAGCCCGGACCGCCAAACGACGTCTCTGCCTCCGAACGATGGCCTTGCACAGTTCACGATGCACAACCAAAACGCCTTTGATCAGCGTGCGGCAAACTCGGCCGTCATGAGCGTGTCCTGGAAATTCGCAGATTGGGGCGGGCTTGGGGTGACAGCATCGCAGACCAGCGAACAAAATGGGGTTCTTGGAGGCGTCGCATCTGGCGCACTCAATGTCGGGCGGGCTTCTGATACCTCGGCGATCGACACATCGTTGCGCCTGGCGCTTGGAAGAAACTGGCTGGCGACACTTTCATACGGCGAAGGTGTCACACAGCTGAACCAGCTCTCCAGCAGCCTGTTCAGCTCTGCAAGTGCGCTTCGCAGCCGATCGTACGGCATCGCGGTGGCAACTCACGACGTTCTTGGCAATGACGCTCTGGGCTTTGCGGTTACCCGCCCGATGTATGCGTATAGCGGATCGGCAACGGTCACCGCGGCAACGAACATAGACGACGCTGGCAACCTCACCATCAGTCACGGTCTGGTCAGCTTTGCCGAAGCAACGCCCGAGACAGATCTTGAGGTGGGTTACTCCAAGTCGTTCATGGATGGCAGGCTGTCGTTACAGTCCGACGCGGCTTACCAAATGGATCTTGGTGGCCAATCGGGTCGCAACGCTGCGACGTTCGTCACGCGCCTGAAGTTGGGCCTATAAGCAGTTCCCACGCCCAGAGCGTGTCCGCCGATATGTTCGCTCAACGCGCGCAGGCGCTTGACCGGAGCCGCATACGAACACTGGCGACACCGAGGATGTTCGCTTCGCCAGAGGTTTGACTTCATCCGACACTGGCAGGCTTAGCGCCCGCAGTTAAATCTTTTCGGATCGAGGTACATCCAGGCGCTTGGGCGACGTGGCTCGAAACACCAGATGCTTTGACAAGGTGAAATTGAAAAAGAGGCCGACGGCCACACCGGCAATTGTTGCAATGAGCGGATTGCGCAAAACGCCCGTTCCCCAGGTCACAAGGACGAAGTAGATACCGTAGTTGACAAGAGCCCCCACGGCGTTTGCCGCCATAAACTGGGCCCACTCGCGAATGATGGCACCAACGCTCCCACGCGCTGCATGCGCGCGGAATGTCAGGGTGCGATTACCCCACCAGGTAAACGTGGCGCCAATCGCAATCGACATGGCGCGCGAGGTATAGGGGTCGATGCCCAAACCATAGTGAAAGAGCGCAAGCATGCTCTCATCGACCGTGAAGCCGCCGGTTCCGACGACCGCAAACCGCATAAAGTGTGACGCAAACAGCCAATGCGCGGCCGTAATCGCCAAATCAGATGCGCGACGCACAGGAGAGCGTTCGGTTTTGAAATGTTGCATCAGCCGCGGTTTCCAGAGTGAACCGGTCGTCTTGTTGGCCGTAGCGTCCCACGCCCGACGCGTTGAGCCGGACTGTGACCGCATTGGGCTTTTTGGCAAATTGCCGTAACGAGAAGATTAAACTCTAAGCGGTATGGTCAGGCAATCTTCGTTGGCCAAGTTCGTTAATGGCGTTTACTTTTGCTCGCTCGAGCACCTGTTGGGCCCTGCGGCGTTCTTGTTTCTGAATCGTTCTTCACCCTAGTATTTACCGAATTTAGGGTTGTTTTGCCCCTACAATGCGCGTGCGCCGAAAGGGGGCCACCAGGCGTTTGTTGTCCCAACCGATGGAAGCAGCATGCACGATCGAATGGAAACGCCCACTCCGCTTTCCGCTCTATCTGATGGCCTGGTGATTTGCGTCGATCTGGACGGCACGCTCGTTCGAACAGACACGCTGCAGGAGGCCGCCGCCGCATCATTTTTTTCCGACTGGCGAACGCTGCCCAACATCTTGCGCTGGCTGGCTCGCGGAAAGGCCCTTTTGAAGGAGCGCCTCGCAGAGCGCTGGGCCTTCAACCCGGCTCAGCTTCCCTACGATGAGAACTTGTTGCAGAGCCTGCGTCAGGCAAAGGATCTCGGTCATCCGATTGTTCTGGTCACCGCGGCGGACCACAGCATTGCAAGCCGCGTCGGTGACCACCTTGCTTTGTTCGATGAAATCATCGCTTCGAATGGCGTTGACAATTTGCGCGGCGAAACCAAAGCGCGCGTCCTGGCGGAGCGTTTTCCAGGCCAAGGCTTTGCCTACATTGGCAACGATGCCACAGATCATGCGGTCTGGAGGATTGCCGCCGTGCCGATCGTTTCAAATGCGAGTGCGTCGGTTGCACGTTCGGCGCATCAACGCTACTCAAATGCCATCGTCCTGAGCAAAAGGGGGGGGCAGCTTTTTCCCTTTATCCGTGCCCTTCGACCCTATCAGTGGGTGAAGAATCTATTCGTTCTGGTTCCGCTGTTTACGTCGGGCGCTTTGGGCGACACGGCGGCGTGGATGCGCTCTCTGGAAGCCATGATTGCCTTTTGTGCCGTTGCATCGGCGATTTATCTTCTCAATGATCTGAGTGATCTGGCGGCCGACAGAGCCCATCCGCGCAAGCGCTCACGTCCGTTCGCCAGCGGAGCGCTGAACATTTCCACAGGACTCCTGGCATTTCCCGCCCTGGCATTGTTTGGCGCCTGGCTTGCCGTTTTGAGTGGCGCTGCCATTTCCGTCGCGCTCTACTCCGTGCTGTCGCTGTCCTACACGATGCGATTGAAAGAACAGCCCCTCATCGACGTTTTTATTCTGGCCGGGCTCTACACCCTGCGAGTCATCGCCGGCGGTCAGGCAAGCGGTCACGAAGTATCGCTTTGGCTGCTCGGATTTTCGTCGTTTGTGTTCCTGGCTTTGGCTCTGGTCAAACGCGTTTCTGAATTGCTGAGAGTTCAGAGCATAAATGAGCAAAAAATCGCGCGCCGCGGCTACAACGTGCAGGATATCTCGATACTGCAAGCGATCGGCTCCTCGGCGAGCTTTGCCTCCATCGTTGTGCTCTCGCTCTATGTTCAAAGCAGCACAGCAGAGACAATCTACCGGCGGCCCGAATTGCTATGGGCCTTTGTGCCACTATTCCTGTTTTGGCAATGCCGCCTGTGGCTTTCGACGGCGCGCGGCTACATGCACGACGACCCGATCGTCTACGCGGCCCGGGACTGGGTCTCTTGGATTGTGTTCGGGTGTGTTGCGCTTGTCGCGTTGGCAGCACGGGTGCCCGTATGACATCGAACATCGCGGACAACCGCTTGGGGACCGGGCAGCCTTATTTTGGCGTGAGCAGCCGGTTTTGGACCCTTATCGCCGTAGCCGCCTTTGCAGTGGGCGCATTGATCCTGTTTTTTTCGGCTCCCCATAACGGCGAATTCTGGTGGAGCGATGCGCCCAGGCACGCCCTCAACGGTGTGTTTTTGGCAGATCTCGTGTCGGCTTGGCCGGCCGATCCGAAGGCATGGGCCATCAACTATTATCTGCAACATCCCGCCCTTACGATTCTGTTTTATCCGCCGCTCTTCTACATCATTAGTGCGCCATTTTTTCTTCTGTTCGGCGTCTCTCATGCCACGGCCCTTGCCGTTGAAGAGCTGCATTATTTCGCATTGGCTCTAGGTCTCTTCTTCTTGACGAGGCGATGCACCGGACCGTTTGTTGCGATCGCGGTTGGCCTCTCAGCTATGGCGGCGCCCGGCGTGGCGTTCTGGGGCCGCCAGGTCATGCTGGACATCCCATCGGTGGCTTTCCTGACCTGGTCCACGGTTGCGTTCACCAGTCATTTGCGCACCAAGCGCCCGGCCCTGCTCTATTTCGCGGCGGCACTTGCCCTTGCTGCCATCTATACCAAGATCAACACGGTCATAATCCTTCCCGTATTTGCGCTGGCACTGCTTGTTTCGCGCGGGCGAGCCATATTCGTCGACAAACATGTCTGGATTGCAGGAGCCCTGCTCGTGATCGGGCTGGTGCCGATCGCAATTCTGACGCTCAAGTTTGGGAGCGCGAATGTTCAGTCCGTGACGGGCATTGCCGATTCGCAGGTGTCGCGCCATTCGCTCGCTGGCTGGATATGGTACGCGCGGCGATTTCCCTGGTTGGTAGGTTGGCCGATACTTGGCCTTTCGCTGATGACACCAATTCTGGCCCTGGCGCGCCCGGCCAAGTATCCGCTCAACGCCGCCGAGACGGTGCTCCTTGTTGGCTGGTTCGTCGTTGGATACATCGCGTTGTCGCTGATCGATCTGAAAGATGGTCGCTTTGTGACCCTGATTGCTCCCCCGATTTTGATCTCAGCCGGACTTGCGGTTTCCATGCTTTGGCCGGGCGAAAAAATCGCGCAGCTTGTCTTTGCCGTGGCTGTGATCGCGACAGGAGCCTATACGCTTGAATTTGTCCCCGTCGCGGCGGTTTCAGGCTATCGCGAGGCTGCACAATGGATCGCAAAAAACACACCGCGCCATGCGATCGTGCTATTTTCCGGAAAGCGCGACGGCTCGTACATCTTCAACTTGAGGACGTTTACAGACCGTGGCGACATTTCGACGATACGTGTCGACAAATTGTTGCTCACCATTTCGGTGCGGCGCACCCTAGGCGTGTCAGCCAAAGCGCTTTCGGAAACTCAAATCGCACAAATGCTCGACGACGACGGCGTCCAGTACGTGGTGGCGCAAGCCGACTTCTGGACCGACATTCCCGTCATGAACCGGTTTCAAAATGTCTTGAAGAGTTCGCATTTTGTAAAACTGTTGACGATTCCGGTTGTCGCGAACGTGCCATCCGAAGACAAAACTGTGTCCATCTACAAGAATTTGGGACGGGTCAATCCGCACCCAAAGCCGCTCGAAATGCCGCTCGCCATTATCGGCAGCAGCGTGAAGGGCAACGTCGGCAAGTGATAGGGTCCGCAGCACGCGACGCGCTGTTTCGTACTTCGAATGGGATATTGTTTGCCGGCTCCATGTTCCCAACGGCCGTCCGTCGGTTTGTGCGTACGGACAAGGGCACGCCGCCGTGAAGCCGAATTTGACCGCAAGGTTTGGACCGGGGCGGGCCGGATGGCTCATCGCGTTCGTCGTCACTGCGATTCTCTACGGCTCAGTCTATCCGTTTGCGTTCCATGCGACCGGGAGCATCACCGAAGCCTTCCAACATTTTTTTGCGACTTGGAACCAGCCACCGCAGAGCCGCGGCGACCTGCTCGCAAACGTTCTGCTCTTTATCCCCATGGGACTGACGCTCGCAATTGGCCTTTCGTGGCGAAGCAGCTCTCCGGCTCTTGTACTTTTTTGTACCCTGTGCGGCGGACTACTTTCGTTCGGAATTGAGATTTCGCAGTACTTCGATGCCGGTCGCGTATCGTGCATGTCGGACTTCTATCTCAACTGCCTGGGTTCGGCAGTGGGCGCGGCCGTCGGAAGCCTCTGGCGGCATCGCCTGTCGAGCCTCACCCTTGAGCTGCCCAGCGGTGCAACATTCGTGCTCTTGCTGATCCTCGCCTGGCTTGGCTGGCGGCTGTTTCCGTATGCTCCAACGATCGACCTTCACAAATATTGGTCGAGCCTCAAGCCGATTTTTCGCACCCCAAGTGTCGCGCCATTCGACATCTTTCACTACGCGATGATCTGGCTCGCATTCGGATACCTTTGCTCGCGCGGTCTTCAGTTTCGCGCTTCAGGCTGGATGCTGTGGGCCGGGACAGGCGCCATCTTCCTGGCAAAGATCCTCATTGTAGGGCTGGTCATTACCCTTCCCGAACTCATCGGCGCCATAATG
>Ga0265339_10001000_pt1 | contig 21539 bp, 15 predicted proteins | sample 4CB219metaG_FD_202085 | JGI IMG/M metagenome (GOLD analysis project Ga0265339, IMG submission 202085) | Rhizosphere microbial communities from Carex aquatilis grown in University of Washington, Seatle, WA, United States - 4-CB2-19 metaG | ecosystem: Host-associated > Plants > Roots >... | reverse complement strand
CCGGAGCAGCGCCAGGCCGATCACGATGCAGCAATCGCGGCGGCGAAAAACGCGAAGGCAGCAGTTGTGTTCGCGTGGACGCGGCTGGAACCGGTGTTCGGACTGCCGGGCGATCAGGACAAGCTGATCAACGAAATCGCCGCGGTGAATCCGAATACGATTGTGGTGCTCAACACCAGTCAACCGGTGGCGCTGCCATGGGTGGCCAAGGTGAAGGCGGTGCTGGAAATGTGGTGGCCGGGCGATGAGGGCGGATGGTCGACAGCGAATCTGCTGCTGGGCAAGGTGTCCCCCGCGGGCCGGCTGCCGGTGACCTGGGGCAAGCGGCTTGAAGATTATGCGGCGACTGATCCCAAGCATCCGGAGCGCAGCAAGAACCCTCCCGATCACAAGACCATTTACAGCGAAGGCGTGAATGTGGGCTATCGCTGGTTTGATAAAGAGAACATTGATCCGCTCTTTGCGTTTGGCCATGGGCTGAGTTACACCACATTTGTCTACTCTGACTTGAAGGTGACGAAGGCCGCCGACCACGGGCTTGACGTGGCAGTGCGCATCAAGAACGCGGGCGCAATGGCTTCAGACGAAGTCCCGCAGGTGTACCTGGGCGCGCCAAGCCAGATTCCGGATGGAGTGCAGTTTCCGGTGCGCGCGCTGGCGGCATTCGATCGCATTCATCTGGCGCCAGGCGAATCGAAGCTGGTGACTCTGCACGTGGCGGAGCGGCAGCTTCAGTACTGGTCAACGAAGGATCAGCAATGGGTGGCAGCAACGGGCACGCGCACAATCAGCGTGGGCGGTTCGTCGCGCGATCTGCCCCTGCACGCGGAGGTCGAATAGGACCGATCGAAGGCTGACTTGGCCGATTGCGTCTGGGATGGACGCGCCGGAACGGAGCGTATCACGCAACTATTTGCCGGCGCGTTCTGTGCAGAGCGGGGTTAACACGTCGAGTGATTCGGAGCGCCACTCCCAGACTAGCCTGCCTTGATCTCGACAAATCGCATCAGCATGAGCCAGTCCTGGGCCTCGTGCAGCATCAGTTCGTCGAATTGCTGCAGCAGATTCTCGAAGCGCGCCGCATCAGTGGCTGAGGCCATTTGCAGCTTCAGTCTCTCCAGTTGCGGCGCCATGTTGGAGCTGCGCTTTTCAAGGCGAAGATGCTCGCGGTGAGCCTCCATTCCGGCGAGCGACGCGGCTATTGCCGGAAAAAGCAGCGCAATGAACGCGAGTGCGCGATCGACCCCCTGGTGCATGAACAACGCGGCGCGCGCCGTAGATTCCTCTGGGGCCAGGATGGACAACAGCAGATGGAGCGCCGCTGCCGCCAGGGTGACGGGGAGGACAATTGCGCCGGCCTGCGCCAGCCAACGCCGCCGTTTGCCCTCGCGCTGCGCCTTTTCCTCGTGGAACCTGATCTGTTCACTGACCCAGGTTTCGCGGATGTACTCGTTTAGCGCCGCGCAATTACTGGGGACGCAGCCTGCCTGCGCGGGCAGCCGGTTCCAGATTTCGTTGAAGGCGCGAACCGTCCAGTCGTTCACGGTTTGCGAGTGGCCCATGTAAGGCAACACCTGGATGGTCCGCGGCTCTACGCCACAAATGGCCAGGAAGATACCGGAGCGGATGCGCTCAGTCAGGAACCGGTACTCAATCCACGCCTGGTGGGCGTGGCGGCGGCGTGCCTGGCTGAGGGTGAAGTAGATGACGAGCAGCAGAAGCAGTTCCACGCCGAATCCCACCGCGGCCAGTCCAGGAAAAAGCACAGCCAGCGCGGCGCAGCCGACCGCCGCCGCGGATAGCGTATAGATGTTGCGTCCGGCGCGGTAGAAAGCATCGCGGCTCCGTTTGGCCACAATCGATGCCTGCGCGTAAGACGGCAGAAGGCAGCGGTTGACCATGGCGCGTGTCTCGACTGGAATGACGTCCGCGGCCCTGGCTTTGTGGAACAGATCGCCGTCGAGGCTGCGCGCGTACTCCGTTCGCTGCGCTTCCGTAATGGGCTGCCGATTGAAGCGGTCGATGGCTTCGAGCGCCGATGAGGACAGACCGTTGTTGCAGTCAGGATTCAGCAGCGCACAAATTCCGTCCCATACGCGAATGACCGGCCGTCCCTGGTCAAGGGCGTACTGCACAGTTTCCGCGGTGCCGCCGCGCCCGCGCGCAGGCTCGCCGTCCCAAACGGCTATGAGTACATCGCAGTGGTCCACTACGTACTCACCAGCCTGCTTGTATGCATCCCTGCGCAGGTTGGCCTGGTCAGCCGGATCAGGGCAATTCAGTGGCGTGCGCAGCTTCACCGGCAGACGGCACATCGCCAGCAATGCAGCGAACTCTCGCTTTGACTCATCGGTGGCAAAATCCTGGAGATAATCTTCGACGACTAATGGCAGCACGGCCTGAAGCGTTGCACCATCCCGCGCAAGAACAGCGCGCGCCACAATGCGGTCGGCACCTTCAGCCAGAGCGCTCAGTACGTTCAATTGGATCGGCGTCGTACATTCAGCGCGCACGCGATTGAGGAGTTTGGCGGCTTTCCGGGGAAAGAGCGACCAGAGCAGTTTGTCCAGAGCTTCGTCAACGCTCTGGGCAATCTTGCCGAAATCACTCAAGGTGCGGTGGCCCGTAACTCCGATGCGAACGCGATACGGGACGAGTTCATAACTTGGCATGATGCGCGCTGGTCAGTTCAGGTCTTAGGGATGAGAATCAGTGGATGGCCCATCATAACATCATGTTTACATGTCAACGTCGGAGAGAGGTTGACTTCGCGGAACTGGGCGATCGATCCCCGGTTGCCCGGCGGCAAAGTAGCGGCGCTGGAAGTAGAGCGCCACATTTACCAGGGCGATCATCACCGGCACTTCCACCAGCGGACCAATTACAGTAGCGAAGGCCGCACCCGAATTGATGCCGAACACTGATACGGCGACGGCGATGGCCAGCTCAAAGTTGTTTGAGGCGGCAGTAAATGAGAGCGTTGCCGTCTTCGAGTAGTCGGCGCCAAGCTTCCGGCCCATGTAAAACGACACCAGGAACATCACCACGAAGTAAATCAGAAGAGGTACGGCGATCCTGAGCACATCCAGGGGCAGACGCACAATGTAGCTGCCTTTAAGAGAGAACATCACCACGATGGTGAACAACAGCGCGACCAGCGTTAAGGGTGCGACGCGGGGCACGAAGTTCCGGTCATACCAATCGCGTCCCCTCATCCGCACCAGCGCGGCGCGCGTCAGGAACCCGGCGATGAAGGGGATGCCCAGATAAATGAAAACACTTTCTGCTATCTGGCCGATGGAGACGTGGACTACTGCTCCGCGCAGGCCGAACCATCCGGGCAACACGGTGATGAACACCCATGAGTAGATGGAGTAGAAGAAAACCTGGAACAGCGAGTTGAAGGCAACCAGCCCGGCTGCGTACTGCGTGTCTCCCTTTGCCAGTTCGTTCCACACGATGACCATGGCGATGCAACGTGCGAGCCCGATCATGATGAGTCCCGCCATGTACTCCGGATAGCCGCGCAGGAATACGATAGCCAACACGAACATCAGGACCGGTCCGATGAGCCAGTTTTGAATCAGAGACAACCCCAGCACACGCTTGTTGCGAAACACCTCGTGGAGTTCTTCATAGCGGACACGCGTGAACGGCGGGTACATCATCAGGATGAGCCCCGCCGCAATGGGCACTGAAGTAGTGCCGATGCTGAAGCGATTGAGGAACGGAACGACACCGGGAGCAACCCAGCCGAGAAATACGCCGAACGCCATGGCCGCGAAAATCCAGCCGGTCAAAAATCGGTCCAGGAAGGACAACCTGCTCTTCTTCATCTTGTCTCACCGGACCGGCCAATGCGGTCTATTTCGCGTTTAATAGCCATGCTATCGAGCGTGGCCAGCGGCAGCGCGAGAAAGAGCCCGATCCTGCGATCGAGGATTGTGAAGGCTTCACGGAACGCGCGTGCGATTTCCTCTGGAGTGCCCTTGACTGCGGCCGGATCAGCGATGCCCCAGTGGGCCGTCATCGGCTGCCCGGGCCAGTAAGGACACTGCTCCCTGGCTGCGTTGTCGCACACGGTGAAAACGAAGTCGAGCCGGGGCGCTCCCTGCGCTGAAAACTCGTCCCACGACTTGCTGCGCAGCCCCGCCGTGGGGAGCCCGGACGACTCAATCTGCTTGAGGGCCTCGGGGCGCGGTTGCCCGGCGGGATGGCTGCCCGCGCTGTACGCCGTGAACCTCCCCTTCCCTTTGTGGTTGAGGATGGCTTCAGCCATGATGGAGCGCGCGGAGTTGCCGGTGCAGAGAAACAGAACGTTGTAATGATCGGCCATGAGCGCTAATCCTTCGCACTCGCCAGAGCAGGCGCGCAGCAACCCGGCTGGCAGCATGCAGCTTTGGGCTTGTTGGCGCGGACAAACGCGCTGAAGAACTTGCCATTCACCCGGGGAGCGACCGCGTCCACGTCCACGCCGGCTTCAGTAAGGAAATGGCGCGCATCCTCTACGTCATACTCCCGCGTTGGTTCGATGGAAATGTCTTCGAATCCCGCCGTTGCGAGTTTGGCGAGGTAGTCGCTCTCGTCCAACGCGCCGGCAATGCAGCCGACCCAGAGCAACATGCTCTCGCGCACTTCGTCGGGCACGCTGCCGCGAACGGCCACATCGGAGACAGCAAATCGTCCGCCGGGTTTCAAGACGCGGAATGCTTCGCGGAGCACGCGATCTTTGTCCGCAGAAAGATTGATGACACAGTTTGAGATGACCACGTCGACCGAGTTGTCGGACAGCGGAATGTTCTCCATTTCGCCCTTCAGAAACTCGACGTTAGTAACCCCTGCTTGTTTCTGGTTCTCGCGTGCCAACGCCAGCATGTCATCCGTCATGTCCAGGCCGTAGGCCTTTCCGGACGGGCCTACACGCTTTGCCGAGAGCAGCACATCGATGCCGCCGCCGGACCCAAGATCGAGCACGGTTTCTCCTTGCCGAAGATCGATGAGTGCCGTCGGATTGCCGCACCCGAGCGATGCCTTGACTGCTTTCTCAGGGATAGTTCCCTTCTCGCCGGCGCTATAGAGGTTTGTCGTGATTGGGTCGCAGCACCTGAGGCCGGGGTCGCAACACGCCTGGAGAGTGCCGGCCTGCGCTACAGCACGCGCAGCGCTTCCATACTTCTCCTTGACCTGATCCTGAACGCTGGTCTTCGATTTCATTGTGGCGTCTCCTCACATACGCTAAAACGAATGTATTATCTTGTGGACATATCTGTCAAGGCGTATATCATGGAATTGTGAACCGCACTCGAAAGGCCTACGATCTGGCGCTTCTCTTCGCCGCGCTTTCAGACCGTACCCGGCTCCGGCTCCTGAACCTGATGGGTGGCAGGGAGGTTTGTGTTTGCTACTTTGTTGAAATCCTGGAGCAGAGCCAGCCTAAGATTTCGCGCCATCTCGCCTATCTGCGGCGAGCAGGAATCGTCACCGCGCGCCGCGAGGGAAAATGGGTGCATTACAAGATTGTTGTGCCCGCCAATACCGGTGCGGCCAAAATCCTTCGGGAGACTCTGGAGGCCCTCAGAAAAGATAAAGGGATGCAGTTGGATCTCACCCGGCTAAACAGATCCTGCTGTTCGCCGCAGAAGGCTCCAGCTCTGGATGGAGCGCCCACGCCTACGGTGGTTGATGCAGTTGCCTGTTCCTTGTAGTGGAATGAGGAGAGGAAAACGGTCCCGGCGAGTGCCGATCCTTCAGGTGTAATGGTTCGGCATGCGGTCATGACCGAACGGCTGTCCAGAACAAAGGTGCGATCGATACCGCACCTGTCCGGTAGAGGCCCGCTCAAGGCCGCTCCGGTGAGCGGCGGTTTGAGCCGGCTGCGGTCATGCGGCGGGAGTAATCGGGAACAAGTCGAGCGCGGGAGGCGGCACAATCTCGGGCAATTTCCCGTACACGCACTGGCCTTTGGCAACCTCGCTGAACACTTTGTTGACGGTGTCTTCCGTTCTTGTCGAGTTGACGTGCAGCTTTTTGACGGCCCGCATCACTGTTGCCGCCAACAGGAAACGGTTCTCGATTTTAAGCCCGGCTTCGTACACCAGTTCCGATCGCATGATTTGCCTCAATTCCCGGTGATGGAGCGTTTGTAACCGAGCCAGGCTGGCATCCGCGCACGTGCGACGTCATCTCGAACTAATGTCATTGATCACAGGATGGGCGCGGAAGATGCCGAGAAGGGCCGAAGATCGAAAGAGAGTGGATGGCGAATTGCCTCTAGGTCCAGCATACGCCGCCAGAGGCGCTTTAGCTATTCGGCTCCTGTGGTGTACGCGCGCGAACAAGTATCTGCCCGTCGTCGGTTTCATCGTTTCCCAAAGGTGCTATACTTGCGGCTGGTCGTCGAATCCGACTTGGCGTTCTTGCCTGTTCTGCTTGCCCGCTCAACTTGCAACAATTCCACATTGCGTTCTGCGATACGTCAAACAACAAAGGGATGGTTATGGAACAGGGGACAGTGAAGTGGTTCAACGATGCCAAGGGCTTTGGATTCATTAGCCGCGCCAACGGCGAAGACGTGTTCGTTCATCACACTGCCATCAAGAGCGAGGGGTTCCGCACGCTCAAGGAAGGGCAAGCGGTCCAGTTCAACGTTGTGAAAGGACCGAAAGGCTGGCAGGCTGAAGACGTCCATATCGCTTGAAGCCACGCTGGGCGCAAAGTTGCGTCACTGCGATTCTCCAGGCTTTGCAGCATTCCCTGAAGTGGGCCATTGAGCGCGCACCCGTAAACAAAACCGTCCTGTTGGCCTTCTGGCCATCATAGAGCGGCACGGAGAATGATCCGTCAAGCCGCTGTTCTGCCGATGAGTTACTTCGAAGGCAGTCGAGAGGGATTCATGAACGTAGATATGCAGCTAACCTGTTCCGACTGTGGGCAGGAATTCACGTTTTCAGGCGAAGATCAGGCATTTTTCCAGGAGCGCGGTTACTCAACTCCCAAACGCTGCAAGGCGTGCCGCCAGGCAAAAAAGAACGAACAAGGCGGAGGGGGTGGAGGAGGATACAGCTCTCGGAGCGAATCGCAGGGCACAACCGTCACCTGTTCCGCATGCGGAAAGCAGACCACGGTACCGTTTGAACCTCGCGGCGACCGGCCGGTATATTGTCAGGACTGCTACAGTTCCAGAAAGCGCAGCAGCGGCGGTGGCGGCGGCGGGGGGGGCCGGCGAGATCGCAGGCCTGGCCGTTAGCAATTCCGATATTCGTTCTCGCGATTCTACGATGGCATTTTGCCTTTGAAGAATCGCGAGGGCATTCCACCAACTGCATGTGAGCCGGTCGCGCATTTGTTCGGCACGAGACACGCGGCCCCTCTTTAGTGCCGGATCTCGATCCCCCGCGGCCCGGAGTTTCACCCCAAAGTAAATTCACCCCAAACGGCTGATTAGGCGCGTCTTGCGCCGAATGCAGTTCGATCATAGAGATAAACATCCTCCCATCCGCCGATTGGAGTTGAGTTTGGTGTATACTGGGAGAGATCGAAGAATCCGATTCTGGTCTTTTTTGCCTGTTCCGCTTCCCGCCTTACTCGCAACCAATTCCAAATTGTGTTCGGCGGTACATCAAAGTTAAGGTACAGGTTCAATGGAACAAGGAACAGTGAAGTGGTTTAACGACGCGAAGGGTTTTGGCTTTCTGAGCCGCCCCAACGGCGAGGATGTTTTCGTGCATTTCTCGGCAATTCAGAGCCAGGGCTTCAAAAGCTTGCAGGAAGGTCAGGCAGTGACTTTCAACGTCGTGAAGGGCCCCAAGGGCCTACAGGCTGAAGACGTTCGGATCGCCTGACAAGCAAACAACACATTAAGCAGGGCGGTCACCCAGACCGCCCTTTTCGCTTTAAGAAGAGGCTCTATGATTAAACCCGTACTCCTGCGCGATAAGTACTTCCTGCGCGATCTTCATGAGGAGATCGACTTCTACGATCGTAAGCTGGCCTACCTTGACAAGCACGCGGAATTCGCTTCTCCCGAAGACCGCGCAGAAGCCGAAAAAAAGCTGCTGGCCAAGAGGGCTCTGCTGGAAAGAAAGGCCCTGGAACTCGCAGCATCGGGCGTTGCGTTTGAGGAGAGAGACCTCCCGCGATCATTCCGCGCGATGAGCCCCGAACATGGCGACGCGCAGAAGAGCCACACTCTGGTGCAGCCAACTTAAGGGTGCGCGGCTGTCTTGCTAGCACGCAGTCCTGCTGAGAGGAAGCCGCAACTCCACCGCAAGAATCTCCCCAATGACGTCGCGACAACAATTCTCTCCGTTATGCGATTTGCATCACGTTTCGATGCGCCGCGTAATGCTTGAGGAAGACTCAGATGAAGTCCGGTCCTACCATGCCTGTGAACGGCGCGATTGCTCACGGATCTTCCATGACGCCGCCGGCTACTCCGACAGGATCGAACATGAGTTCAATCATTCACGGGCTTCCACGGAGAGCTGTCCCCAATGCGGCGCAGCACTCTATCTCGCGGAGGTAGATCCCTCCCGGAAGGTGGAGACATGGGAGTGTCCGCAAACTGAGTGCAGTTACTCCGCAGATCATCCATCTCCCTCGGCGCGCTAGCAACCTGGCTTGATTATCCAGCGGGGTTTGATACGCCTGATACGAGGTTGAAACAAATCAGCTCTTTCTGGTTCGCAAGCATTCGGAATTCAACTCCTGGGCGCTATCGGAACAGCCGTGGGGCGAAGTCGGCAAAAGCCCGGCGCCAGGAGAGCCACTCATGAGCGGTGCCGGGAGATTCGAAGTAGACATTGTGTACGCCGGCGGCGGTCAGCGCGTCGCTGAACTGCTTGACGCGTGGGCCTTCGACGGAGCCGGTGGAGAGGAATAGCAGCTTGACCTTGGCGTTGAAGGCCGCAGGATCGGCGAACGCGCCATTGCAGGTAGTCTTGGAATCAAACGGCGCGCCGAAAGAGCCGCAATTGCCGCTGAAACCGCCGAGATAGGCGAACTTGTCCAGATTCTCAAGTCCAGTGGTGAACGTCTGCATGCCTCCCATGGAGAGACCCGCCATGGCGCGGTTGTCCCGGTCTCCAGCGACTCGGTAGTTCTTCTCCATCATCGGAACCAGGTCCGTGAACATCATCTCAGAGAATGTGGTGCTGAGATGGAACATGGGACGGCGTGGGGGCGTTGCCGGTTGCTGCCCGCCGGATCCTGATGCCGGAGCTGTCGGCGGTGCGCCCATGGGAGGTTGCGGGTGAGGTACGGCCTGGGTTAACGCGCCGCGCGCGTAGTAAAGCGAACCATCCTCGCCTGGTTTTACCGCGTTCAGGTTATCCATCACGATGAGCATCGGCTTGACTTTGCCCGCGGCAAGCAGGTTGTCCATGATCTGGTCCACATGGCCCTGGAAGGTCCAGCCGAACTCGTTTTCTCCCCAGCCGTGCAACAGGTAGAGAACCGGATAGCGCTCGGAAGTTTTTGCGTCGTAACCGGGCGGGGTGTAGATGAGGCAGCGGCGCCACTGCTGCGTCACCGTGGAGAAATACCACTGAATCCGCACGACGCCCTGGGGCACGTCCTTGTGGCTGTAGAAATCCGCATCCGCTGCGGGAATCTCGATGGCGCTGCTCCACTCGCCACTTCCGAAGAATGTGCCGGTCGCCGGATCTGAAACCGGGGAGCCGTCAATGTCGAGCATGTAGTAATGGAAACCTTCCACCAGCGGCGTGGTGGTTACATACCAGAGCCCGTCGGCTTGCTTTGCCATGTCGAATCCGGAGCCGACGCGGATGCGCACCTTCTGGGCGTCGGGGGCGGAGACGCGGAAGGTCGCGCGATGATCGGGAAATACGCACGGATAGGGGGCTCCCGGGATATTCAGCGAGGATGGCTTGCAGTCCGCCGGGGGCTGCGCCCAGCAGATGCCTGACGCCAGGAACGCCAGAGCGATTGCAACTGTCTTCATAAGTCTCCTTTGACTAGCGCAGTTCCTGAATGGGCGTGCCCACCTGTCTCAGCGCACGATCCTTGCGACAAAGCAGAGTCGCAAGGATGGGCGCTGAGTTTCAGGTTCAACGAACACTATTCGGGCAAGGCATATTGGCCTTCGATGTGGAAGTGGCCGCTGATAGCCGGCGCCCCGGTGTCCGGCTGGCCTCCGCCGATGCTGATTGTGTAATCACCTTGAGCGATGATCGGTTTGCCGTCTTCCGTCACCATGCCCAGGTCACGTGGTTTCAAGTCAAAGTGAACCTTCTGGCTTGCGCCCGGATCGAGATGAATGCGCTCAAACCCACGAAGGGCGATGCGGGGCGCACCCGTCACTGAAGGGAACTTGAGATAGAGTTCGACGACCTCATCTCCCGCGACCTTGCCGGTGTTAGTTACAGTAACATCGGCTGCAACGGGTTGCCCCGCAGCCACAGCCTGCTGAGGCAAGCTGAGGTCGCTGTAGCTGAATGTGGTGTAGCTGAGACCGTAGCCAAACGGATAAAGCGGCTTGCCGGTGAAGTAGCGGTAGGTCCGGTTCGCCATTCCGTAATCCTCAAAGTTGGGCAACTGATTGACGCCGGTGTAGAAGGTAATCGGCAGCCGACCGGCGGGATTGTTCTTCCCACTCAGGGTTTCAGCCACGGCCGCGCCACCCTCTTCACCGGGATACCACGCCTCAAGAACGGCATTGGCATGCTGGTTGATCCAGTTGACAGCCAGGGCGCTGCCATTCGTGAGAACCACGGCGACCGGCTTGCCCGTAGCTGCCACGGCTTCAACCAGATCTTCTTCCGGTTGGGGAAGATCTATGCTGGTGCGATCTCCGCCGAGGAAGCCCGGTTCGCTGACCGGCATCTCCTCGCCCTCAAGCTGGCTGGTGATGCCGACAACGGCGATAACGACATCGGCATTTTTCGCGGCGGCAATGGCTTCAGGCGAGGGCGCATTACTCACCTTTTCCCAGATCAGCTCCGCATGCGGCTTGGCGTTGGTGCTGCCGTAGGAGATGTTGAGCTCGACCTTGCGGCCCTTGTCGAGGTGTACTCGACCAACGCCCGCTGCGAGTCCGCCGCCGCGGCCGAACGCCATTGCGACCTGCTTGCCGTCGACCGTGAGTCTCCCGAATCCTTCGCAGCGAATGCCGAGCGTATAGTCGCCAGATTCGGCGGGGGTGAGGAATCCCGACCATTGCACGCCGAATGTCTTTTTTGCGGCGACTTCTGAGGGCAGATTACTGTCAGTAAGTTTGACGTTTGCCTCTATGCGGCTGGCGATGGGCGCGGCGCCGGCGCCCGGGACGGGCCGCCCTCTCATCATGCCTTCGTTGTATTCGGCCTTGAGGCCGGGCTTGCTGTCCGGAGTCGTGAGAAGAGCGTCCGGCACGGGCGCTCCATCGGTGCGCAGGAACTGCGTCCCGGGGACGTAGGAGATGGCTGCATTGGGGAACTCGGCCTTGAGGCCATCCAGGATGGACACAATATGCGTGGGCTGACCCGCGTAGTTACCGAGCAACGGTCTTGTCTGGTCGGCAAGCGGGCCCACGACGGCGATTTTCTTAATGCCGGGCTTAAGGGGAAGCATGCCGTCGTTCTTCAGCAGGACCATGGCCTCGCCTGCGAGCTTGCGCGCCTGCGCGCGGTGTTCCGCGCTGTCCAGTTCCTTCTCATCGATCTTTGCGTAGGGAACCATGTCTGGAGGATCGAACATGCCGAGCTTGATGCGCGCGGTGAACAAGCGGATGAGCGCGGTGTCCAGCGTGCTTTCCGGCAAATAGCCTTGCTGAACAGCGTCGATATAAGCCTTGTCGACCGGATCGCCGAATCGTGAAGTGAAGGTGACGCATTCGTTGTCCATGCCGCGGATGACGGAGATGGCCACGCCCTGGGCCTGCGTTGAACGATAGCGATGATTGGCGGCGACATCTCTAACCGCATCGCAGTCTGAGACCACGTACCCCTGGAAACCCCACTTGCCGCGCAACTGATCCTGCAGCAGGTATTGGCTGGCGCACGCGGGCTGTCCGTTGATGGCGTTGTACGCACACATAACGGATCCAGCCTTGCCTTCCACGACCGCCGCCCGGAAACCGGGCTCGTAAGTATCCACCTCGTCGTGCTTGCTGACGTCCACGTCGGCAAAGTGGCGGGTCGGCTCCGGACCACTGTGGACGGCGTAGTGCTTGGGTGTTGCAATAGCCAGGTAGTACCTGGGATCGTCGCCCTGCAACCCGGTCACGTAGGCAACTCCCATGCGGCCGGTGAGGAACGGATCTTCGCCGTAGGTTTCCTGTCCCCTGCCCCAGCGCGGGTCGCGAAAAATGTTGAGGTTGGGGGACCAGAAATCCAGGCCTCCCATAATGCCCGTGTGCCCTTCGCGCTGGTTTTGCACGTGCTTGATGCGCCCTTCAATGCCGATCTGCGCGGCCATGGTGTGGATTCCAGGAGCATCGAATGTGGCGGCAAGTCCGATCGGCTCCGGATACTCGGTTACTCCGTCGTTGATGACTCCGTGGAGAGCCTCGCTCCACCACTGGTATGCAGGAATGTTGAGCCGCGAAACGGCCGCAGAGTTGTTCTGCATCTCGGAGGCCTTCTCAGCAAGAGTCATGCGGTGAACGAGGTCGATCGCCCGCTGCTCGGGTGAGAGTTGTGGATTCATGTAGGGAAGATTTGCGGTGTCCTGTGCACCCGCAGATTGCATAACTGAGCCAAAGAAGAGCGCTCCCATACACGCAACAATGCATCCGACAGTTTGCGTCACTCGGTTGTTCATACTGTTCTCCAGGGTTGAGTTTAAGCAATGACCAATTGGGTTGCAGAGCAGGTTGACTGAGACCGTCACATTCGCGGGCGGCGAGCTGCAAAGCAAGTTTACTGCCTCGTTCTGGTTACTGAAGAGCCCTCTCTCCGGCTCACGGCTTGCGGAAGTTCCACTTGCCCTTGTCGCTTTTGGGGTCGAACTTTGCCAGCGTCGGCGTGCTCGCGCCTATCGCGGTCAATGCCGCGGGCTCCGTGGAATTCGGCATCGCCTTCGGCATAATCCGATAAGTGCCGTCGATTAGCTGATCGATGCGCCACAGCTGTTCCGGTGCGCCGGTGAAAGCGGGAACCGTTTCCACTTCCCCGTCAGCGGTTGCCGCCAGCGCGCGGTCCGTACCGGCAATTACGATCTTGAAATACGGCGCACCCGGATAACCGCCGGCGTTCTCGACGGGCGTGATGGTCCACAACTGGTGCGGCCGAACCATGTAATCGTTGATGTCCACCGCAATGTTGCCCGCCGGCCACTTCGCGGAATCCTGCTCCAGAGTCTGATTCGGAACCGGCGTCACCGGACCAGTCGGCGGACCCCAGCCGCGCCTGCCGTTGTTTATCCGCACAAAATCAGTGGTCAGTTCCAGCGCTCCACCGCTGCGCTCTGATTGGATCTCATAGGTGCCCGGCTCGAAGTCATCGCCGCCCACCGGCCAACCGTCCTTCCAGAGCAGCGGGCGGATATCGAGCACGCTGCGGCCGCCGCGGTCTTGGTCGGCCTCGTAATGCATAGAGAACTTCTGCACGCCATCGCCCAGGTCCATCAGGCCGAAGTGGCCCAGCCCAATATGCCGCCCGCTGGCAGCGGCCACCAGCTTGCCCCCGCCCTTGAGCAGCGGGATGCCCATGTTATCCACGTAGGGCCCGGTTGGGTTCCTGGACCGGCCCACGCGGAGGTTATAAGTCGAGTTAGCGCCGTCACAACAGGTCCCGTGTGTGCCCAGCAGGTAGTACCAGCCGTCACGATAGAGCAGATCCGTGGCTTCCATATCGATCGCCACATTGATCGCCTTGTTTCCTGCCAGGCGCTTGCCGGTCTTGGGGTCGAGCTCGACAATCCGGATAAAGCCGAAGTAAGTTCCGTAGCTGAGCCAGAGATGCCCCTTGGTTAACAGAAATGCCGGATCGATGGCGTCGCAGTCCTCCACTCCATCGCTCGAAGCCACAACTCCCACGTCATGAAACTCGAAGTTAGGCGACTTGGGATCGAGCGTCTTGTTCCACATCACTTTGACATTGCTCGCATGGCCCCCGGACATCCCGCCGCCTCCTACCGCATAAGCCATGTAATAGCGGTCGCCAATCTTGATCACATCCGGAGCTACTCCTCCGCCGGGACGCACCGCCCCGCTGTGCCAGGTATAGCCGTCATCGGAGATGAGGCCACCACCGCCGGTGCCGAAGGTGTAGTACTTTCCGTCAGACTGAATCACAGTAGAAGGATCGTGGATGTAAGGTTCGCCGGCCAACTGTGCCGACGCCGGACTGCACGCACAAAGAGCCAACAGGGCGAGAATCGCTGCGGCCAAAGGATTGAATTTCATAGCTGCTCCGAAAACAAAACGGTAGAAACGGCACCGGATTTTCGTCATCACGGCAGGCTGAGAGTCAGGTCCTTGACCGGATTCCCGTCCTCATCCACAAAGCGGACGCAGAAGTCGCTCAGCCCGGGGCCGTTGATGACAGCGCCGCGCAACACGTTCCGGCCCTTCTTTAGAGTGAGCCGCCTGGAGACGACGTCGTCCATCACCATGCGCCGGTCGTCGAACAGGTCGGCGACATCCTCACCATTCAGCCACCACATGGACGCCGAATTCGAGCCAGCGGCCAGGCGGACGTTCTTCATCTCACGCGGGCTGTTGACAACAGTAACGGCCCAGAACAGCACGCCGTAAGTGGGCTTGTTCAATCCATAGGCGAAGCGGAATAGCTTCACGTCGAAGGCGGTGGAATCGAGGGCGTGCCATGCAAGTTCCTGGCTGGCCACCGTCACCTTCTGACCGTTGTGCGGCAGGATAGTGAATTGGTCAGGAAAGTACTCAGTGTTGAGAGCACTCTGCACATAAGTTCCGGTGAAAACCGTGTTGGTGCGGTTCGGCTTGGCGATCGGCTCCAGAAGCATCCAGCGCTGAAGAAAGCCGTCCGCGTCCGGCGCCTTGGGCTGCGGGGTTGCCGGCGTGAAGTACGGCGCGATGGTTCGGGGAGCGGCAGCCGCGGCACTCGACGGCGCAGCCTTGGCCCGCGCCGGCTCTTGCGCGGCGCATGCGGCCTGAACTGCGAGGAGGCCAATCCCCAGGGCCGTGAGTTTGCGAAACGTTTTCATCTTCAGACCTTCTGATTGCTTCATTGGTTGAAAAGGAACTTCGAGAACGCCACCTTGTCGAACGACGGGAGAACAGCCTCCGCCCCTCACCACAATTTTGCTGATATTCAGGCAGACGTTTGCAAGCGCCCGCAGGACGCACTCGGTTCCGTTCGCCCGGGTTCCGGCCACGCTAATTCTACCGACAGTGTTTCAATTCTTCGCATTCCGTGTGTTGTCCTTGCCGCTCATCTGAAACTATTAGCGCTGCAGTTGGTATTCAAAGACACTGATGCTTGCAGCTTGCACTTTAAATGTCTCCGGCGCTTTCTCCAATGTCACCTCCGCGAGCTTTGCGGGTGGACCAGATCCGAATGGGCCTGGGGCAGGTTGAGTCGTTCCCGTCGAAGCCGGGGCAGTCAATTGCCAGAGCCGCACTGGCCCGCCGGCTTGGACCCCGTTGACTCTCAGTTCGCAGTCCTGCGTAGTTTCGGTAGGGTTGACTACCGACACCACCAGCTTTCTGCGATCTGCGCTAAGCGCGGCAAACACATCCAGCGGCCAGGTGGAACTGCCGGAGGGCCGCGCGGACGTGTCCACCGCAATCGTTCCTTTAATCGCGTGTTGAGGAGAGTCGCCGCTGACCGCAACTGGCAGCGCGCCGGCAAAGTGATCGTGCAGCAGCTTCATCACCATTCCATCGGTACGCAGCCCAATCGCATCGCCGTACTGATCCATGGCCATCATTCCCATACCGCCGGTGGCCACTGCCAGCCCAACTTTATCGGAATGCCGGAAGAACTCGTGATAGACAAGCGCCTCCGTCAGCGGATTCAACATGGGATTGTCGGGCGTGGGAGTCCCGTCCGCTCCAGGAATCGGGTGGAATCGCGGAGACCACTCGTCGAAAGCGAACTTGATGTCCTTGTCTTTCAGATAAGGCATACGCTTTACATACTCATCCCATGCCTCAAACTTGAACTCCACGCGGTTCGACATGCGGCGGACCTTGTCGGCCATTGAATCGTCGACAGCGGGCACGAACTGCTGGGTCGCCTCATCAACGTACCAATCCGGGTAGCCGTAGAAGTGCTCGCCAAGATAGTCGATATAGTCGGCCGAGTGCTCCAGTAGACCGCCCGTCCAGTCGTACCCGGAGCCAAAGGCATAAGGAACCTTGTCATCCATCTTTTCGCGGCCGGGAAAGGTCGCGAACTGCCGATTCTCGATGTACGTCCACGAGATCTCTTCCGGCGTGGCTCCCGATGCAATCACTTTGATGGATGGGTCCACTTTGCGCATGGCCGCCACAACCAGGTTGTGTTTCTCCGCGTACTGGTTGATGGGGATGTGCCCCCACTGCCAGGGACCGTACATCTCGTTGCCGATGCCCCATATCTTCACTCGGTAAGGCGCCACATGACCATTGGCCGCCCGCCATTTCCCCATCGGACTCGTGGCAGAGCCGTTTACGTACTCCACTTCTTCCGCGGCGGAGTGCTCATCGCCCAGGCCGGTGTTCACTGCGATGTAAGGTTCGGCTCCGAGCAGTTTGCAGAAGGTCATGAAGTCGTCGATACCCATGTCGTTCGACTCCAGCATGCCCCAGGCAAGCTCGCGCCGCGGTGGCCGCTTGTCGGCATCGCCGATGCCGTCGCGCCAGTCATACGCGGAAACAAAGTTGCCGCCGGGCCAGCGCGCGATCTCAATTCCCTGCTCCTTGAGCATGCGAATCTCTTTCGCCTTGAATCCCGAAACATTGTCCGCCGGCATCAGCGAAACAGCTCCAATGTGAATCGACCCGTTGCCAGTCGCGACAATCTCCAGCCCGCCCTTCGTTGTATCCGCTCCGGCAGTGAATCTCAGCGGGTACTTCACGTACTCGGCAGAACGAATGTGCACGCTGATCTTCTGGCGATCTCCAGCCTCCGGACCCCATACGAGAGTCACGTTCACGGTCATTCCGGGCTTCCCCGCCAACACCACGCGTCCCGTGTAAGCCCGATGCGCACGCAGTGAGAATCCTGACTCGCTGATGCCGTGGGGAGTGGCTCTATCGAGGCGGATCATGGGGCTCCACTCGCCTACGTAGGCGTTCGTCTTGTCCATGGTGACAAACAGGTCCCCACCCACAGGAACCCAGCGAGGCATTGGCCCACGGCGGCGGAAAAACCCCGTCTGCGGCGCTGCCGGCGGCTTGGAGTTGATCTCATTGAAAAATTTGCGGTCGGTCAGCAATTCAGCCCATACGCGCGTGGTGGCCGGCTCCATGAATCCGCCGAAGACCAACTTTGTGATCGGCTGCGCCGTTTGGGTGGCGTCAATGGTTGCTGTCACCGTCTGCGCAGGCGCCAATCCAGCCAGGACTGCGGCCAACGTGGCCACGGAAAGCCACTGCATTTTCATCGGCATTCTAAAGCTCCTTTTCGCGGGCGGACACGTGCCCGACGGAGTGCCGCTGTAGATCTTTTCCTGAGAAGGATGACGGCGCGGTGGTCTTGGAACTTCAAAGGTACGCCGAGCCGGGAACCCTTCGGGAACATCTGCATGCGACACAAATTCTCTACTTGAACAGCCGAGGCGCAAAGTCGTTCAGGTCCCGGCGCCATGTGAGCCACTCGTGCGATGTGCCGGGCGAGGAGAAGTAGATGTACTTCACGCCGGCTTTGTCGAGCATGGCGCGGAAGGCTCCAATGGCTCCCGGAAATGGTTTGGGCTCCTCTGTACCCATGCCGAGCCAGAGAAGTTTCACTCTCTGGTTGAATGCCGCGCCGTCCTTGAACACGCCGCCAAATGCGGTATCTCGATCGATGGGATCCGTACTGAGACCGTTCATGGTGCCGCTGAATCCTGCCATGTAAGCAAATGTATCCAGGTTATGCGTGGCGATCTGGAGTGCCTGGTTGGCGCCCATGGAAAGCCCGGCCATCGCCCGGTGATCGCGATCCGGGACAGTGCGTAACGTTGAATCGATCATGGGGATAACTTCCTTGATCATTACGTCCTGGAACGCGGTGAAATCCGGACCAGTACTAGCCGGAGAAAATTGACCGGCGGGCCGGGAGGCGTAACCGCTATCCATGACGATGATCATGGGGGCAGCCTTCTTTTCAGCAATCAGGTTGTCGAGGATCAGGTTGGCGTGGCCCTGGAAGATCCATCCCGTCTCGTCCTCGCCCATGCCGTGCTGGAGATAGAGAACCGGGTAGCGCGCGGTTGGATTCGAATCGTAATCGGGGGGCGTGTAGACAAAGCACCGGCGCCATTGGCCGGTGATCTTAGAGTGATAGATGCGGATACGAACATCGCCGTGCGGCACTTCTTCCGGCAAGTAATAATCCACGCCATCCTCAGGCACCTCGATCCCGCTGGCATCTTTGCCGGTGCCAAAGAAGGCATGGCTGCCCGGATCGTTAACGCGCACGCCATCCACGTCGAGCGCGTAGTAATGGAAGCCCTCGACCAAATGGGGCGTGGTCACGTTCCAAACGCCACCGCTGTCCTTTGTCATTGCGAACTTCTTGCCGGTTATGTCCACGTCGACGGACTTAGCTTCCGGCGCTTTGATTCGGAAGGCGACGCTGTGATCCGGCAGGATGCGGGGGAACTGCGCGCCCATCACGTTCGTCGCCGCCGTCTTGGCGTCTTCAACAGCCGAGGCACGCTCGCCTTCCGGTGAGCGCCGCCAGGCAAAGTAGGCGTCGAGAGCCTTCAGCCCTTCAGGATTCGGCACGGAGCCCGTGTGCGGCGTCCCGGAAAAGTACATCAGACTCGGGTTCTGGTCACTGAATGCGGGCCACTCCGGCATACCTTTGCCATTGGGGTTGCCGTACTTTGCAAAGTTGGTCCAGTAAGTCACCATCGCGTCTGAAACAACGTGATCCGCGGTAGTCGGCTGTTCGTGTTCCAGGTTGTTCAAGTGGCCAAAAACGTACGGAACCTCACGGCCGTGCGGCGCGCCCAGATCAGGCCGAGGCGAATCGGCAGGCGCCTGCGGGTGCTGATCGAAGTAATAGTAGTAGACCTTGCCCGCACCCAATTGCGATAGCAGCCGCGCCCATATCCAGGTATGCCAACCGAACGCCGCGTCTCGGCTCAGGTCGCGCGCGGACTTTGGAACGTTCTTCTCTCCCACCGGATAGGCTTCGAGCAGGCTGTCGGCGAAGCTGTCGTAACGTCCGCGCACTCCGTCGATGTACTCGCGCGGCGTGCGGTCGCGTGAGAAGGTTGCGCCTTCATCCGAGTTGTATCCGATCAGGACTGAAACATCGTTGAACCGCTTCTGTTCGTAGATCGTGTACTGATCCGTCGGAATGACCCAGCCGTCGATGATGGGCCAGGCCAGGCCGCGAGCGCGCTGGGCGGCCATGATCTTCTCCGCCGACATTTTACGCAGTTCGTCAATGGAGCTGGCGCCGGCATCTCTGGCCAGCGAAACGCCGTCGCGCTCTGCATCGGCAAGCAAGCGCATGTTCTCGCCTGGCTGTCCGGCGCGCCGCGGAGGGCCGAACGAGCCGCCACTCTCGGAAATAGCACCTTCAAAAAGCCCCTTTGCAAGCGGCGAAGCGCAAAGCTGGCTGACCGCGATTCCCCCTGCCGACTCGCCGAAGATGGTGACTTTGTCAGGATCGCCGCCAAACGCCGAAATGTTTGTCTTGATCCACTCGAGCGCCGCGATCATGTCAAGTAGTCCGTAATTACCTGAGACATGATGCGGGGATTCCGCGCTCAGATCCGGATGAGCCAGGAAACCAAACGGTCCGACGCGGTACGCGATACTCACCAGCACAACGCCGTGGCGAGCCAGAACCTCGCCGCTGTAAGTGGGAATAGACGTCGCGCCGGCGTTGAAGCCGCCGCCGTAGATCCACACCAGAACGGGAATGCGGTCATGGGCCGACTTCGCGGGCGTCCAGACGTTCAGATAAAGGCAATCCTCACTCATCTCGGGAGGCTTGCTGCCCTCTGGGGCGCCGCCGAAGCTCTGCACGCACTGGGGCGCGAACTTGTCCGCGGGCCGCACACCCTGCCATTTGGCCGGAGGTTGCGGGGTACGCCAGCGCAGGTCACCAACAGGTGGCGCTGCAAACGGAATGCCTCGATAGACTGTAAGACTCCCATCGCGTGCGCCCTTTAACATTCCCTGTTCCACCTTCGCAGTGGTGCTCGCGGCCACAGTCATTGACGGCAGCGACAGAATGGCAATCGCCAGCAAGAGTCTTTTCATCTTCGCTTTCCTTTCCTGGATCGCCGATGTTCGGAGTCATTTCAGACCTGAAACCGGATGGACTGCGGTAAACGTTTACTGCCGGCCACCCAAAAACATTCCTTCCAGACTCCCAAACATCCCGATTGAATTCGTGCCCAATAGTATCGGATCGCACCGTACCGGATTAGCCTTGATCCGGTCCTGACTCTATTTCCTGACCGGCTGCAGCTTGCCATCGAGCGAAACGCGCTTGTCCGGCGTTAAGCGTACCTCACCGGATTGCTCACCGTAATCGACGCGATAACGGACGGGCCGGGCGGACTCGATAGTCAGCGAAGTAAGCCGGCCCCCGTCCCAGGCGAGCGATACGCGAGCGCCGCCACGGACGCGCACGCCCTTGAGGATCCCGTTGGGCCACTGCTTCGGCAGTGCGGGGAGCACGCGGATTTCCCTGTCGGTGCTTTGGATCAGCATCTCGGTGATCGCCGCCGGGCCGCCGAGATTCCCGTCAATCTGGAACGGCGGGCACAGGTCGAACATGTTAGGCAGCGTGTTCTGGGTTATAAGGAGCTTCAGGTTGTTATATGCGTGCTCGGGGTTGCGCAGGCGCGCCCAGAGCGCCGCACGCCACACCTCAGACCAGCCGGTGCCGCCGTCGTCGCGAATTTCGAGAGTCTTCTGTGCAGCCGCTGCGAAGTCCGGCGTGTTGTCGAGCGCGATGTCGTGTCCCGGATACAGCGAATAGAGATGCGACACGTGACGATGCTTCAGCTCGGTTTCCGGGTAGTCTTCAATCCACTCCTGGAGCTGGCCGCGCTTGCCAATCTGCAGCGGCGGCAGGCGCTTGAGCGTCGCATCCAGCTTCGCGCTGAAGGCTGCGTCTGTGCCCAGAATGCTCTCAGCCCGGCGACAATTCTCAAATAGCTCGCGAATGAGTTCGATGTCCATGGTCGCCGCGTAGGTGAGGCTGGCACGCTTGCCGTCGAGCAGGTACGCGTTCTCCGGCGAGGTGGAAGGATTCGTAACCAGTCGCCCTGCGAAGGGCGTCCCGGGCGGCGCTTCCACAAGGAAACTCATCGCGAATTCTGCGGCGCCCTTCAAGGCCGGATAGGCGTCATGCTGCAGGAACGCGCGATCGAGGGAGAACGTGTAGTGATCCCACATCTGGTTGGCAAGCCAGAGACTCCCCATGGGCCAGAGTCCCCAGGGCCCGTCCACAGGCGCCGTT